>SMEH01000011.1_pt1 | contig 63911 bp, 63 predicted proteins | sample 2456361 | NCBI WGS metagenome assembly SMEH01 (sample SAMN10132587, study PRJNA489261) | soil metagenome | isolation source: day1 control-loamy sand soil ammended | place: USA | reverse complement strand
CCATTCCGAACCCGGAAGCTAAGCCCGCCAGCGCCGATGGTACTGCACCCCCACGGGTGTGGGAGAGTAGGACACCGCCGAACACAAACCACACAGAAAGGCCCGCCAGCATTTAGTCCAAAGAGGATTAGATGCTGGCGGGCCTTTCACCGTCCCCACCTCCATAGCGGTGTCCGGAGCTTCCACGCGGTAGTGGCGGTTGCAGGCAGGAGAAGACGTGTCAGAAGTCGATCGGCGCGGTTCGGGCGATAACGACGGATCGGCCTGGCAGAACCGTCGAAGTCAGAATTCGGAAAAAAGAGATAAGAAATTCGACGAGCATCGGGAAACAATGGACGGGCGCGGCGATAAACACCGGCATGGTGAACGGACGCGTGACGGTAAGCCCGGAAAAGGTGATCGTGGTTTCCCCGAACGCCGAGCGGGACGCCCCTACCGAAACAGGGACGAACGTCGAGGAAACGAACGCCGCCGTGACGACCGTGGTCGCAAACCCATGCGGGCTCGGCCGGGACATGACAGTGGCGGACGTCCGGCCGGTCGGGGAAGAACCTCCCCGCAGCGCGATCTTCCCATGGAACCGGAACTGCCCGAGTCCGTGGAGTTCACCGACCTGGATATCGAGGTGCGACGTGAACTACGGACCCTTCCGAAGAACCTCGCCGAACGTGTGGGTAGGCACCTCGTCGCCGCGGGCATGTTGATCGACGATGACCCTGAGGCCGCCTTGGCCCATGCGCGATATGCGAAGTCGAAGGCATCGCGCATTCCGGTCGTTCGAGAAGCTCTCGGACTCACCGCTTACCGCGCCGGGGAATGGGCCGAAGCCCTCTCGGAACTGCGAGCGGTGCGCCGCATGACTCGCAGTGACATGCACGTCGCTGTGATCGCCGATGCCGAACGCGCCCTCGAACGCCCTGAGCGTGCCCTTGATCTGGCCAAAGAAGTGGACACTTCCAAGCTGCCGAAGGACGTCCAGGTCGAGTTGAAGATCGTCGTGGCGGGTGCCCGACGCGATATGGGACAGCTCGACGCGGCAGTGGTGGAGTTGCAGGGCCCCGACCTCGATCCGAAGTTGCGCCGTCCGTGGAGTCACCGACTGTTCTACGCGTACGCCGACAACCTGGTCGCCGCGGGTCGCACCGAGGAGGCGGTCCAGTGGTTCCTCCACGCGGCCGAAGCGGACGAGGAGGGAGAAACCGATGCTGCCGAACGCGCCGGGGAGTTGACAGGGTGATGGCGGAGACGTTGCTCGATCGACACGATGCCGTCTTGTTCGACCTCGACGGCACCATCTACCACGGAACACGTCCCATTCCGAACGCCGCGGAGGCGGTCGCGCAGGTACGTGACCGTGGGCGTCCGGTGCGCTTCGTGACCAACAACGCCTCGAAATCCCCGGATGCGGTCGCCAAGCATCTCGCGGGAGTCGGTGTGCCGGCTTCGGCTGCGGAGGTGAGCACCAGCGCCCAGGCGGGCGCCGCGCTGTTGCGGGAACGGCTACCTGACGACGCTCTCGTACTGGTGGTCGGGACAGCCGCGTTGGAAGCCGAGGTCCAGGCGGTCGGGCTGCGCACAACGCGGAAGAACGCCCCCGAAGTCGCTGCTGTGGTGCAGGGGCACTCGCCGGACACGTGCTGGAGTGATCTCGCTGAAGCCTGTCTGGCGGTGCGTGGTGGCGCGTGGTGGGTGGCGTGCAACGCCGATGCGACATTGCCCAGCGAACGCGGACAACTTCCCGGTAACGGATCGATGGTGGCCGCGTTGCGGACGGCGACGAACCGGGAACCCGAGGTGGCGGGCAAACCCGAGGCGCCGTTGTTGAGGACAGCGGCGCGTTCCGTCGAGGCGAACTCAGCACTGGTCGTCGGTGATCGACTGGACACCGACATCGCGGGCGCCGCCGCGGCGGGATATCGATCGCTGGTGGTGTTGACGGGTGTGGCCACAGCGAAACGGCTCCTCGCCGCCGCACCGGGTGAGCGACCCGACTACCTCGCCGTCGACCTGGCGGTCCTGACATCGGAGGTGAACGCCACCGACCTGGAGATCGGCCCGCGGCCCGGTTGGCGGGTCACCGTGGACGGCGACGTGCTAGCGGTCGCGGCGGAGGACAGCGGCGATCAAGCAGATCGAGTGGACCTCCTTCGCCACCTGTGCCATGCGGCGTGGTCGTCGTCGGTGACGACGGTGCGCGCCGAGGACGAGCAAGCAGAGCGGGCACTGAGCTCGTGGGGACTGCTCTGAATATCAGTATGTGACGACAGGTCGGGGCGCGGATCGGTTAGCGTTGAGACGTGCACGCAGAGACTGATTCCGCGCCGCGGCCGGTGCCGGGCCCCCCGCCGGGACATCACCGCGAGAATGCCACCGATCCCCACATCGCCATCGACCAAGCCGTCGCCGCACTCGACGACCTCGACGATCTCCCGCTGGCCGAGCACGTCGAACGTTTCGACACCGTGCACACCACGCTCGCCGCGGCCCTGTCGAGCATTGACAAGGTGTAGTCGTGCCGCGTAGAGCTCGCCTTGACGCCGAACTGGTGCGCCGGGGACTCGCCAGGTCCAGAGAACACGCCAGTTCACTCATCGCCGAGGGCAAAGTGACGGTGCGAGGGCTCGTCGCGAAGAAGGCCGCCACGGGTGTCGAGCCGAACACCCCGATCGTCGTGCGGACCGAGGACGACCCGGGCTGGGCGTCACGTGGGGCCTACAAACTGTTGGGGGCGTTGGAGGAATTCACGCCTCGCGGGCTGACGGTCAAAGGACGGCGCTGCCTCGACGCGGGCGCGTCCACAGGTGGCTTCACCGACGTACTGCTCCGCGAGGGCGCTGAGTCCGTGGTGGCCGTGGACGTGGGACGCGGACTTCTCGACTGGCGGCTACGCACCGACGACCGGGTCACGGTGCTGGACAAGACGAACGTGCGCACTCTGACGCCGGACGCCATCGGCGGTGTCGTGGAACTGGTCGTGGCCGACCTCTCGTTCATCTCGTTGCGGCTCGTCCTGCCCGCACTGGCCGCGTGCGCGGCGGAAGGCGCCGACCTGCTGCCGATGGTGAAACCCCAGTTCGAAGTCGGCCGGCAACGACTGGGCAGCGGCGGTGTGGTACGGGATCCCGAACTGCGGATCGAGGCCGTGTCGGAGGTGCTGACCGAAGCGGCGACATGTGGTCTGCGGGCTCTCGACGTAGTGGCCAGTCCGCTGCCTGGACCGGCGGGTAACGTCGAGTACTTCGCGTGGCTGCGAAAGGACCCCGAGAACGTAGCGGACGGTCCCGACGAGATCAGGCGACGCGAGGAGATGATCCGTAAGGCGGTGAAGGAGGGACCGTCGTGACCCAACCCCGCCGCGAGGTGTTGCTGATCGTCCACCCCGACCGTGATACGACCCGGGAAGCCTCGGGCGAGGTCGCGATGCGGCTCGCTGCTGCGGGAATCGGTCTTCGTGTGCTGGACGACGAGGTTCGCAGGCTTGTGGAACCGCACGACACGGTGCTGCCGTGCACGGTGGTCTCGCCTGCAGACGACCCGGCTCACGGAGTGGAACTGGTGTTGGTCCTCGGCGGGGACGGCACTTTGCTGCGGGCCGCGGAATTGGCGAGGCCCGCCGGTGTCCCGGTGCTGGGAGTCAATCTCGGGCGCATGGGATTCCTCGCCGAAGCGGATTACCACGCTCTCGGCGACACGGTGGAGCGGGTGGTTTCCCGGCGCTATCGCATCGAGGACCGGATGACCGTGGACGTCACGGTGGCACTCGACGGTGCCGTGGTGGCACGGACATGGGCGTTGAACGAGGCGAGTGTCGAGAAGTGTTCCCGGGAACGGGTCCTCGACGCGTTGATCGAGGTGGACGGCAGGCCGGTGTCGTCGTTCGGATGTGACGGCGTGCTGTGCTCGACCCCGACGGGGTCCACGGCGTACGCGTTCTCCGCAGGCGGCCCGATCGTGTGGCCGGACGTCGAAGCGTTGCTCGTGGTACCGAGCAACGCCCACGCCATGTTCTCCCGCCCACTCGTGGTCTCGCGCTCCTCGGTGATCACCGTGCAGGTCGATCCCGACGGGTCCCCGGCGGTACTGACGTGCGACGGATCAAGACACGTGGACCTGGAGCCGGGGTCGCGGGTGCGGGTCGTGGCCGGCGAGGTGCCGGTACGTCTGGCGCGCCTGTGGGACGGCCCGTTCACCGACCGCTTGGTGCACAAGTTCTCCTTACCCGTCACAAGCTGGAGGGAGCGGCACGCTCGGAACGAATAGCCCATTCATTCCCGGGTTGCCGCTACGGTGGTGTGCGTGCTGGCCGAGATGCGTATCCAGGGCCTCGGAGTGATCGACGAGGCCGTGCTCGAACTGCACCCCGGATTCACTGTGGTCACCGGTGAGACCGGGGCGGGCAAAACCATGGTCGTCACCGGCCTGCATCTGCTCTCCGGTGGGCGTTCCGACGCATCCAAGGTCCGGGCGGGATCGGCGAAGGCCGTGGTGGAAGGCCGTTTCACCGAGATCTCCGGAGAACAGGCGCTGCGCATCCTCTCGGACTCAGGTGCCGAGACCGACGAGGACGGCAGTGTGATCGCGGTGCGGTCGGTCGGGGCCGACGGTCGTTCCCGTGCCCATCTCGGGGGCCGGTCTGTGCCCGTGGGCGTGTTGGGGAAACTGTCGGAACAACTCCTGGCCGTTCACGGACAGAACGACCAGTTGCGACTGTTGCGTCCCGCCGAACAGCGTGCCGTCCTCGATCGATTCGCGGGTGAGGATGTCGCCGGGCCATTGGCCGACTACCGAAAGACCCGCCAGGAATGGCTTTCGGTGGCACGTGAGTTGGAGGAACGGCGCAGTCGGTCGCGGGAACTCGCGCAGCAGGCGGATCTGCTGAGACACGGACTGGCCGAGATCGAGGCCGTCGATCCCGCACCCGGTGAGGACGTGGAACTCACCGAGCAGGTCAAACGGTTGGCCGCCGTGGACGAGCTGCGGGATACCGCCACCGCCGCGCTGATCGCGGTCACCGGAGCCTCCGACGGCGATCCCGACGTGCCCGGGGCTTTGGGGCTGCTCGCGGAGGCCCGACGGAGACTCGGCTCGGCCGAGGACGCCACGCTACGGGAACTGGAGCCACGCGTTTCGGAGGCCGCGGTACTGCTCGACGAGGTCGGCCGTGAGCTCACCGCCTACCTCGACACACTCGACGCCGATCCGGAACGACTCGAAGCGATCCTGGCGCGGCAGGCGGAGCTGAAGAAGCTCACGCGTAAATATGCGGCCGATGTGGACGGTGTACTCGCGTGGGCCGAGGACGCGCGTGCCAGGCTGGCCGGAATGGACACCTCGGAGGAAGCGCTCGAGGAGCTGGCCGCTCGTCGGGATGCGCTGGCCGAGGAATTGGCCGGACATGCCGCACGGTTGTCGGCCGCACGCCGCACGGCCGCCGCCGAACTGGGGAAGCAGATCACCACTGAACTGTCGAGCCTGGCGATGGGGCAGGCAGCGCTCGAGGTCACCGTGCGCGGTAAACAGACCGATGCGACCGATCCACTCGCCTTGACCGTCGACGGACAGACCGTGACCGCCGGCCCCGACGGGGTGGACGAGATCGAATTGTTGCTGCGTGCGCACGCGAAGGCCCCGGCACTGCCGGTGCACAAGGCCGCCTCCGGCGGCGAGCTGTCTCGCGTGATGCTCGCCATCGAGGTGGTACTCGCCCACACCGACACGGTCCAGACGTTGGTGTTCGACGAGGTCGACGCCGGAGTCGGAGGTCGTGCCGCGGTCGAGATCGGCCGCAGGTTGGCGAGGTTGGCCCGCACCCACCAGGTGCTGGTGGTGACTCATCTCCCGCAGGTCGCGGCGTTCGCCGACCGGCACTTGATGGTGGACAAGGGGCTGTCGGACGGGGTGACCCGAAGTGGTGTGCGCACCCTCGACGATGAGGAGAGGGTCACCGAACTGGCTCGGATGCTGGCAGGCCTCGACGACACCGAGACCGGCCGGGCCCACGCGGAGGAGTTGCTGAACTCGGCCAAGGAGTTCAAGGCCACGATGGGAGACAAGGCCGGGTCGCGGGTGCTCGAGTGAGAGTCGACGCCGGCGTTCCTCCGGTGTCGGTCGCAGCCCCACGGGCGGGTGAACGGGTGTCGCGCTTCCCGGGTAATCCGTTGTGCCGCGTCGGTGTGGCGGGCCGGAGGCGTTGGGGGTGTTTGTCACCATCCCCGACATGAAATTCACCGGCCTGTTGTCACGGTCCACGCCTGCACCGTCCGGTGTCACCGGCGTTGCGCGCGTCGATCGTCGGATACGGGACCTTGCCAGGCGGGCCCAGCCGGGGGATATCGCAGTGATCGATCACGTCGATCTCGATCGCGCGAGTGCCGACGCATTGGTGCGGGCCAGAGTCGCCGCGGTGGTCAACGCAGCGCCGTCCATCTCGGGGCGGTACCCCAACCTCGGTCCGGAGGTGTTGCTGAAAGCGGGCGTCACGCTGATCGACAACGCGGGTGGGGGCCTGCTGCACCGAGTGCGCGACGGCAGCAAGATCCGACTGTACGGAGGCAGCGTCTACGTCGGGCGGCGCGAGGTCGCCAAGGGCATCGTGCAGACACCGGAGAGCGTGGCCGATCAGATCGTGGAAGCGCGTGCGGGCATGTCGGCGCAGTTGGAGGCGTTCTCCGCCAACACGATCGAATTCCTGCGTCGCGAGCGCAGCCTCATCCTCGATGGTGTGGGCGTGCCGGAGCTGCAGGTGTCGATGGCCGACCGCCACGTGGTGGTCGTCGCCCCCGGAGCCGGGTACGCCGAGGATCTGTGGGCGCTGAAGAAGTACATCCGACATCAGCGTCCTGCGCTCATCGGCGTGGACACCGCGGCCGACACGATGAACAAACTCGGCTTCCGGCCCGACGTCGTCGTCGGCGACCCCACCGGGATCGAGGAGAGCACGCTGAAGGCCGCCTCCGAGGTGGTCGTACCCGCACAGCCTGACGGATACGCGCCGGGAATCGAGCGCGTGCAGGAACTGGGGATCGGCGCCGTGACCTTCCCGGCGTCGGGTAACCCGGAGGACCTCGCACTACTGCTCACGGACACGCACAATGCGGCCCTCGTGGTGACGGTGGGGTTCCAGGCAACGCTGAGGGAGTTCCTCGACAGTGGCCGGTCGGGATCGAACCCGTCCACCTTCCTGACCCGGCTGAAGCTCGGCACGAAGGTCATCGACGGCAGGGCGGTGGCGGTTCTCCACCGTCACCGGAGGATCGGGCTGGTCCTGTTGCTGCTCGCGGTGACGGTGGTGGTCGCTGTCGCGGTGACGCTGCTGTTGACCGGCGCCGCCCCGGCGTATTCGGACGGGGCGACGCGACTGTGGCACACGATCACCGGCTGGGTGGCGGGACTGTTCCCGTAGAGACCGCCTGGACGTCCCGTCGGCGGGGGTGGATCACCGAGACGGTACGGGTACGAGACGTTCCCAGTCGGATACGAAGCCGGGGTAGGTCTTGCCCACCGTGGCCGGGTTCTCCACGGTGATGCCCGGCACCCGCAGGGCCAGTACCGCGCCCGCCATGACGAGCCGGTGGTCGTCGTAGGTGTGGAACGTTCCGCCGTGCAGTGGCGCGGGGTGGATGCGCAGGCCGTCGTCGGTTTCGGTGACGTCCCCGCCCAACGCCGACAGCTCCGTGGCCAACGCCGCGAGCCGATCGGTCTCATGGCCCCGCAGGTGGGCGACACCTCGGATCTCGGAGGGCCCGTCGGCGAAGCACAGCAATGCGGCCAGCACCGGTGTCAGCTCGCCGACCTCGTGGAGGTCCAACGTCGCGGCGGCGACCGTACCGGTACCGGTAACCGTCAGACCGTCTCCCTCCAGCACGGCCTCTCCGCCGAGTTCCCGCACCAGACTCCGTAGCCGGTCACCCGGCTGGGTGGTCTCGGAAGGCCAGCCTTCGACGTGTACGCGACCGCCGGCCACCAAGGGGGCGACGACGAACGGCGCGGCACTGGACAGGTCCGGCTCCACGGTGTATTCGGACAACGCCAACGTGGCCGGTGGCACGTGGAACTCCGAGCCGTCCCGCTCGGGGGCCGCGCCGAATCGACGCAGCATGTCCATGGTCATGGCGATGTGCGGTTCACTCGGGGTCTTCCCCAAAAGACGCACCGTGACACCGCGTTCGAAAGCGGGGCCCGACAACAGTAGGGCGGACAGGAACTGGCTGGACGCCGACGAGTCGAGTTCCACGGTTCCGCCGGCGAGCCCACCCCGGCCTCGCACCGTGAACGGCACCGTGCCCCGGCCGCCGTCGTCGATGTCGGCTCCGAGATCGGTCAGCGCCTGCAGCAACGGGGCCACGGGCCTGCGCCGGATGGCCGGATCGCCGTCGAAGTGAACGGTCCGCGAACCCAAAGCGGCCAGCGGCGGTGTGAACCGAGCCACCGTGCCCGCGTTGCCCAGGGCGACCTCTACTTCCCCGTCACCGTCGGTCATCGGCTGTACCCGCACACCATCGGAGACGGCGTGCGAGGCCGCGCCGAGTGCGTCGAGTGCCCCGAGCATGAGACGCGCGTCCCGGGAATCCAGCGGATTCCGCACGAGCGTCTCCCCGGCGGACAGGGCAGCGAGTACGAAGGCGCGGTTCGTGATGGACTTCGATCCGGGTACCCGGACGGTTGCATCGAGCCGTTCGGAGGCCGTCGGGGCGGCCCAGGTGTTCTTCTCACCCACGGCACCACTGTCCCACACCGGTCGCCACGGCCACGCCGGACAGCCGTCCGGCACGACCCGTCTTTTGTGCGATAAGGTGGAAGCCCGTGGGACTTCAGCCGCGGACTACCAAATACGTCTTTGTCACCGGAGGCGTCGCCTCCTCGCTGGGTAAAGGGCTCACCGCCTCCAGCCTCGGTCAACTCCTCACGGCCCGCGGGCTCCGGGTCACGATGCAGAAGCTCGACCCGTACCTCAACGTGGACCCCGGAACAATGAACCCGTTCCAGCACGGGGAGGTCTTCGTCACTGAGGACGGGGCCGAAACCGATCTCGACATCGGTCACTACGAGCGGTTCCTCGACCGTAACCTGTCGGGTACCGCGAACGTGACCACCGGCCAGATCTACTCCTCGGTCATCGCCAAGGAACGGCGCGGTGAATACCTCGGTGACACCGTCCAGGTGATCCCGCACATCACCGACGAGATCAAGTCGCGGATCATGGCGCTGGCCGCCGACGACGGCAGTGGCACCAAGCCGGACGTCGTCATCACCGAGGTCGGCGGCACCGTGGGGGACATCGAATCGCTTCCGTTCCTGGAGGCGTGCCGGCAGGTCCGGCATGATGTCGGCCGGGACAATTGCTTCTTCCTGCACGTGTCGCTGGTGCCGTACCTGGCGCCGTCCGGTGAGTTGAAGACCAAGCCCACGCAGCATTCCGTGGCCGCGCTTCGCAACATCGGTATCCAGCCGGACGCGTTGGTGTGCCGCGCGGACCGGGAGCTGTCGGAGGACGTCAAGCGCAAGATCGGCCTCATGTGCGACGTGGACACCGAGGCCGTGATCGCCTGTCCGGACGCCCCGTCGATCTACGACATCCCCAAGGTGCTGCACCGGGAGGCCCTCGACGCCTACGTGGTGCGCCGCCTCGGGCTGCCGTTCCGCGATGTCGACTGGACGGTGTGGGGTGATCTGCTCGATCGGGTGCACAACCCCGCCGAAACCGTGCGGATCGCGCTCGTGGGCAAGTACGTCGACCTCCCCGACGCGTACCTGTCGGTCACCGAGGCGTTGCGGGCGGGTGGGTTCTTCCACCGTGCGAAGGTGGAGATCGTGTGGGTCGCGGCCGACGAGGTCGCCACGCCTGCGGGAGCCGCCGCCGCCCTCTCCGATGTGGACGGCATCCTGGTGCCGGGCGGTTTCGGTGTGCGCGGCATCGAGGGCAAGATCGGAGCGATCAACTACGCACGGGTCCACCAGATCCCGGTGTTGGGTCTGTGCCTGGGACTGCAGTGCATGGTGATCGAGGTGGCGCGTAACCTCGCCGGCCTCCCCGACGCGAACTCGGTGGAGTTCGACGAGAACACGCCCAACCCGGTGATCTCCACGATGGCCGACCAGAAGGACGTCGTCGCCGGTGAACGCGACATGGGCGGCACCATGCGACTCGGTGCGTACCCGGCGCAGCTGGTCGAAGGCACCCAGGTCGCCGAGGCGTACGGCGTGAAGGAGGTGTCCGAGCGGCACCGGCACCGCTACGAGGTCAACAACGCCTACCGCAAGCAGCTCGCGGACGCGGGCCTGGTGTTCTCCGGCCTGTCGCCCGACGGCCGACTCGTGGAGTTCGTGGAACTGCCGAAGGACGTGCACCCGTTCTTCGTGGGAACCCAGGCGCATCCGGAGTTGAAGTCGCGTCCCACCCGGCCGCATCCGCTGTTCGTCTCGTTCGTCCGCGCCGCGGTCGACTACCACACGGCGGGACAGTTGCCGGTGAAGTTGCCAGAGACCACGGCGGCGGCCCGATGAGCACGAGCACCCCGGGAAACCACGAATTCACCGTCGCGTCCTCACGAGACATCCACATCGGACGTGTCGTGGGTCTGCGGATCGACGAGGTGGTGATGCCGGGTGGTTCCACGGCCTCCCGCGAGGTCGTGGAGCACCTCGGCGCCGTCGCGGTGTGCGCGGTGGACGACGACGGTGCCGTGACACTCGTCCACCAGTACCGGCATCCGCTCGGCGACCGGTTGTGGGAACTGCCCGCCGGTTTGCTCGACCAACCCGGGGAGGACCCGGTGGAAGCGGCCCGTCGTGAACTCGTCGAGGAGGCGGGACTGGAGGCGCGGCGTTGGGACACCCTCGTGGACATCGCCGCGTCACCCGGCTTCACCGACGAGGTGGTGCGCGTGTTCCTGGCACGCGAGCTGACCCGGGTCGACCGCAAGGCCCACGGTGAGGAGGAGGCCGATTTGGTCGTTCACTCCGTTCCGTTGGAGCAGGCGGTGCACATGGCGTTGTCCGGAAAGATCGTCAACGGGGCCACCGTCGGTGGAGTGCTCGCCGCGCACACCGTGCTCACCGGTGGCGTACAACCCCGACCCGCCGACGCACCATGGCGGCATCGACCGACCCGTTTCGCGTCCCGTACCCGCTGAATCAGCAGAACCGTCGACGGAAAGGGCCGGCTCACTGCAGTGGGCGGCCCTTTCCGTCGGTGCCCCCTGCGACGAGCAGGATGATGCCGTCGATGATCGGCCACAGCGCGCCCACCCCCAAGGTGAGGACGACGCACACGAGCTGAAGCACGGCCAGACGTGTCTCGCCGGTGTAGAACCGGCCGGTTCCGAAGGGCAGCACGAGCTGCAGGACTCCCGCCGCGACGGCCGAGCGGTCGGACGCCACCACCGGTTGTGCCTCGTTCGTTTGCGCCTGGACGTCGGAGCCCTGTGGTGCCGTCACCACGACGTCGGGCATCGAACTGAGGAACGCCGGGTGCGGGGCGGGTAAGTCGGTGAACAACGGCTGGATATCGCCTCGCGTGCGAGCCGCGAGGGCACGGTCGACCCGATCCTCGTACTCGGCGGTCGTGAGTCGGCCCTCGGCGAAGTGCTCCGCGAGGAAGCGACTGGCCTCCTCCCGTTCCGCCGTACCGATACGCAGCTCATTCGGGTCGATGCCCCCGTTCATGGCCTCAGCGTACCGACCGGACGTTTCGATTCGCGGTGGTGTGTCAACGCTTTCAGGCATGAACGTGAGGATCCCGCCCAGATCCGCTCCCCGGCGGCCGGCGGGGGAGGACAAAAGCGGCTGGCTCGCGGTGCTGGAACAGGGCGCGAACGTGCTGCAACGGACGAGCCCGATGTCCGGTTTCGACGTGTACGTGGTCGGACTGCACTGCGCGAAGAACCGCCCCGACATGCAGATGGAGGCCCATCACTACTGCCGGGTGGTGAACGAGGACTTCCTGCAGTGCGTGTTGTTCGACGGCAACACCGCCGACGCCAACCTCATCGGCATCGAGTACATCGTCTCGGAACGGCTGTTCGACACCTTGCCGGAAGCGGAGCGCACGTACTGGCACCCGCACAACTACGAGATCCTGTCGGGTCAGCTCGCAGCCCCGGGACTCCCCGAGACGGCGGAGAAAGCGCTGATGAAACAGCTGCTGAACAGCTACGGCAAAACGTGGCACACCTGGCATACGGGGCGGCACGACGGTCGGCCCGGTGACGCGTTGCCGATGGGGGAGGCCATGTTGATGTGGTCGTTCAATCGGGACGGCGAGGCTGACGAGGTGCTACATCTGGATCGAGACGAGACCCTGCGACTGGACACGGCCGGTAAGCGTGACCACCGCCGAGACCTCGTGGGACTTGCCCATCCGCAACACGGCGTGGACGACATGCGGGATCAGTTCACCGGGACCTCGCCGGTGGACGGTGTCGTGAACGCGTGATGTACCCGGCCGCTGCCGTGGCGCTCCCGCGCACACCATGGCCTCGCCTACAGTGGGCGTGTGACCCAGGCCGACGATCATGACCTTCGCGTGGTCGTGGCCGCGTACGTAGATCATTTGACGGTCGAGCGCGGCACCGCGCGCAACACGGTGGATGGTTATGCCCGCGACCTACGTCGCTACCTCGCTCACCTGGCCGACGCGGGAGTGACCGACCTGCGGCAGGTGGCCCGTGACCACGTCGTCGGGTTCGCGGCTTCGTTGCGGCATGGGGAGGGGGATCGGCCCCCGCTCGCGCCTTCGTCGGCGGCACGAGCGCTGTCGGCGGTGCGCGGGTTGCACCGGTTCGCCCATGCCGAGGGCTGGACGGAGGAGGACCCGGCGCGGGATGTGCGGCCTCCGCCGCTCACCCGGCGCCTGCCGAAGGCACTGCCCGTGGCCGACGTGCTGAGATTGCTCAACACGCCCACGGGGGACGACGCCCGATCGCTGCGGGACAGGGCGTTGCTGGAGCTGTTGTACTCGACCGGTGCCCGGATCTCCGAGGCCACGGGGTTGGACGTCGATGACGTCGATCGTGCCGAGCGCACGGTGGTGCTCGACGGCAAAGGAGGCCGGCAGCGCCTCGTCCCCGTGGGACGCCCGGCGTTGGAGGCGCTCGACGCCTACCTCATACGCGCCAGGCCCGCGTTGGCGGCCAAGGGACGGGGGACGGGGGCGGTGTTCCTCAACGCCCGTGGGGGACGGTTGTCCCGGCAGGGTGCCTGGCAGGTGTTGAAGGTGGCGGCCGAGCGGGCCGGCATCTCCACGCCGGTATCCCCCCACACGCTGCGGCACTCGTTCGCCACGCATCTTCTGGAAGGCGGGGCGGACGTGCGAGTGGTGCAGGAGTTGCTGGGACACGCGTCCGTCACCACCACCCAGGTCTACACGCTCGTCACCGTGAACACGCTTCGTGAGGTGTATGCGACGACGCATCCGCGGGCGCTGGGTTGATCGAAAGTACTCCGGTCATGCCCCGGCGAGCCGCTTTGGCGCTCGTTTCCTCGCGGCATACGCTGACGCCGGTCCATGCGAACAAGGAGCTTTCGCCCCATGTCGACTTATCAACAGCCGGTGAGGCGCTTTCCGGATCGCCCGGCCCAGGCGACCGAAGCCGACCCGGACGACACCGACACGCGCGATCGGACCACCGTGCGGATCGCGAAAGGAGCCAGGAACACCAAAGCGGGAAAGACCGGAAAGGACTCGGACGAGCAGGGGCCCACGCTCGGCCCGACGGGACGGCCGCTCAGGCACATCCCGGACCCGCCGCCGCTCGACCGCCATGGGCCGGCCGAGATCGTCGCCATATGCAACCAGAAAGGTGGCGTCGGGAAGACGACCTCGACCATCAACCTCGGCGCCGCGCTGGCGGAGTACGGCCGCAAAGTCCTGCTGGTGGACTTCGATCCGCAGGGGGCGTTGTCGGTGGGACTCGGCATCCAACCGCACGAGCTCGAAAAGACCATCTACAACGCCATCATGGAGCGGTCCGTCGACGTCGACGACGTGATCCGGCAGACCCAGGTCGAGAACGTGGACCTGTTGCCCAGCAACATCGACCTGTCCGCGGCCGAGGTGCAGCTGGTGGCCGAGGTCGGGCGTGAGCACACGTTGATGCGGGTACTGCGCCCGGTGCTCGACCGTTACGACTACATCCTGGTCGACTGCCAACCGTCGCTCGGGCTGCTGACCGTGAACGCGTTGACGGCGGCCGACAGTGTGATCATCCCGCTGGAGTGCGAGTTCTTCAGCCTGCGCGGTATGGCATTGTTGATCGACACGATCGAGAAGGTACGCGAGCGACTGAACCCGAAACTGGACATCAGCGGCATCCTCGCCACCATGTTCGATCCGAGGACTCTGCACTCCAAGGAGGTCATCGCGCGCGTGGTGGAGGCATTCGGTGACACCGTGTTCGACACGGTGATCAACCGCACCGTGCGGTTCCCGGAGACGACCGTCGCCGGTGAGCCGATCACACGCTGGGCGCCTCGGTCGAGCGGTGCGGCGGCGTACCGGGCGTTGGCCCGCGAGGTGATCGCTCGGTGAGTAGGCGAGCGTCTCTGCCCGGTGCGGCGGAGCTCTTCCGTCGGACCGATACGCAGGGCATCCCCGACTCCGGTGGCGCCCTCGCGCGTCCCGAGGAGTCGCCGAGGCGGCGACTCGCCGCTCCGCCGAGGGGACGTCGAGGTTCGGGCCGCCAGAAGCACGACGCCAAGATCACCGTGTACGTGTCGAGTGAGGAACTCCTGGCGTTGGAGCACGCTCGGCTGGCACTGCGCGGATCCCACGGCCTGGCGGTGGATCGGGGCCGCATCGTTCGGGAGGCCGTGGCCGTGTTGCTCGACGACTTCGAGGAATACGGTGAGGATTCGGTGTTGGTGCGGAGGTTGCGAGGCTGGGACGACCGAGACCCTCACACCTCCCAGGTCGTGCAAGCCGTTCCGGACGCCGGTAGCGTCGGTGAGGACGCCGCGGGCCGATGACGGAGCAGGCGTCACCGTCCCCGGCCTCATCCAGCGAGGAACGAGCCGACACCGAACGACCCTCGCGCGGTTTCAAGGTGCGGCTGGACAATTTCGAGGGTCCGTTCGATCTGCTGCTGCAACTCATCTCGCAGCACCGACTGGACGTCACCGAGGTAGCCCTGCACCAGGTCACCGACGATTTCATCGCCTACACCCGGGAACTGGGACAGGAGTGGGACCTCGACGAGGCCACGGAGTTCCTCGTCATCGCCGCCACCCTGCTCGATCTGAAAGCCGCGCGGCTGTTGCCGGCGGCGGAGGTGGAGAACGAGGAGGACCTCGCTCTACTGGAGGCGCGGGACCTGCTGTTCGCCCGGATACTCCAGTACCGCGCGTACAAGCAGGTGGCGGCGCTGTTCGCCGAACTGGAAGCCGGGGCACTGCGGCGTTACCCGCGTTCGGTGGCGTTGGAGGAACGGTACGTGGGGTTGCTTCCCGAGGTGATGCTCGGCGTCACGCCGGAGAAATTCGCCGAGGTGGCGGCCAGTGTGTTCCGGCCCAAACCGCCGCCTACCGTGTCCTTGGACCATCTGCACACACCGAAGGTGTCCGTGCGGGAGCACGCGGCCGTGTTGCGGATGCGCTTGGCCACCTCCGGCGGTGCGACGTTCTCCGAACTCGTCGCCGACTGTGAGCGCACCATCGAGATCGTCGCGCGTTTTCTGGCCCTGTTGGAGCTCTACCGTGAGTCGGCGGTCCAGTTCCACCAGGAGGAGGCGTTGGCCGAGCTGTACGTGCAGTGGACCGGCGGATCCGTCGAGCAGGCCGCCGACGCTGCCGAACGTGACCGCGCCGCAGGTCAGGAAGACGAGGAGTACGGGTGAGCAGCGAAGCCGACAGCCGCGGTGAGGGACACGCTTTCGGGCGGGCCGAACTCGACGTGGACAGCGACGTGAACGAGAACGTGGATGAGGTCGAGGACGGCAGTGCCCTCGATGCCCCCGACGTCCGCGACGCCCCCGACATCGAGGGTGGCGAGGACGCATCGGACGCCGAAGACGACGGGACGGTCGCGTCCGCGCGGAAGTCACCGGACCTGACGAGCGATACGGCACTGCAGTCCGCGCTGGAGGCCTTACTCCTGGTGGTGGACGCCCCGGCCAGCGAGGAGTCGTTGGCGGGTGCTCTGGAGCAACCGGTGGACCGGGTCACCGAGATGCTGCGCACGATGGCGGAGGACCTCAACGACCGGGGCAGCGGCATGGACCTGCGGCGGGTGGGGGAGGGCTGGAGGCTCTACACCCGGGACACCTACGCGCCGTTCGTGGAGAAACTGCTGCTCGACGGTCAGCGTTCGAAGCTGACCAGGGCGGCGTTGGAGACACTGGCCGTCATAGCCTATCGACAGCCGGTCACCCGGTCCCGGATCGCCGCCGTACGCGGCGTCAACGTCGACGGCGTCGTCCGGACGTTGCTCGCGCGTGGGCTGATCGAGGAGAACGGCACGGACCCGGAAACCGGTGGCACGCTGTATGTGACGACGGAATTGTTCCTGGAACGGCTGGGGTTGTCGTCTCTGGACGACCTCCCCCCGATCGCCCCGTTGCTACCCGAGGTGGATTCGATTGACGACAGCTGACTCGTCCGAAGGCGTGCGCCTGCAGAAAGTGTTGGCCAAGGCAGGGGTGGCCTCTCGCCGCGCGTCGGAGGAACTCATCGCGGCCGGTCGCGTCAGCGTGGACGGGGTCGTCGTGCGGGAGTTGGGCCGCAGGGTGGACCCGGACACCGCCGTCATCCACGTGGACGGAATCCGGGTGCAGGTGCGCGACGACCTCGTGTACCTCGCGTTGAACAAGCCCCGCGGGGTGCACAGCACCATGAGTGACGCGCAGGGTAGGCCGTGCGTCGGTGACTACGTGGCCGACCGGCCCGAGCGGCTGTTCCACGTCGGGCGGTTGGACGCCGACACGGAAGGTCTGCTGTTGCTCACCAACGACGGTGACCTGGCGCATAAGCTCATGCACCCGTCGTTCCACGTCACCAAGACCTATCTCGCCGAGGTCGAGGGCGCGGTGGCGCGAGGACTGGGGAAGCGGCTGCGGGCCGGTGTGCAGCTGAGCGACGGTCCGGTGACGGCCGACGCGTTCCGGATCAAGGACGTGCGACCGAACCGATCCCTGGTCGAGATCGTGCTGCACGAAGGACGCAAACACATCGTGCGCCGCCTTCTGGCCGAGGTGGGACACCCGGTGCGCAAGCTCGTGCGCACCGCCATCGGCGAGGTTCGGTTGGGCACCACCAAGCCCGGCACCCTACGGACCCTGACCCAACAGGAGATCGGTCTGCTCTACCGTGCCGTCGGTGGATGAAGTGAGGGGATTCGCCGACGGTGCGGGCCGAGTGGCTCGGTGCTGCCGTCTGCTCTGCCCGACTCCTCTGGTGGTGGGGTCAGATTCGTTCGCTCTCTGTGTCGAATGAGCACCGTGCTCCGGACTCCGTTGTGAAGACGTCGTTGTGAAGACGCTGTGAAGACGAATTCGACGGTGTGGGAGCGATGTTCTCCTGCGTGCACTGGATCGACGCTCGTCTGAAACGACGCGTTGGGCGGATTCCGTTGCTCCCGAAGACCGCTGGTGACCTCGGACCGTGTCACGGAGTGGGGGTCGCGCGCAGCTTCGTCCGCCTGCTCGGGCACATCGGTTGTTCGAGTGCTTCGTAGCCGTCACTGGGAAGAGTCCGTACGACCCGTTCGACCCCGGCGGCCTCACCACACCGCGCGACACGGAACCGTGCCTCGGAGGTTTCGTGGCAGCCGGGTCGTCAGGCCGATTCGACCGTCGCAGGGTCCTCGAGTCGCAGATCGAGCGTTCCGGTGAGTCGGATCTCCTTGATCGTGCGTTCGCCGGTGTCGAGGGTGCGCACGGTGCCGTCGGGATCCCAGCCGACGCTGCGGTAGAAGGCGAGTGACGCCGAGTCCGACTGCATCACCCAGGCGATGCCGCGTTCGGCTCCGTGCTCGCGGAGTCCGGCCGTCGCCGTGGCGAGCAGTCGCCCACCGTGTCCACGTCTACCCCAGCGGGGCTCCACGAGGAGGGATCCGATCAGGCCGGTGCGAGCGGCGTCCTCGGGCAGGCTGCCGTCCGCGGCGGCGACCTCCGTCTCCGGCGCGGCGCCCGCGACGCAGAACCCGACCGTGAACCTGCCCTCGGTCGCGACGTAGACGGTGGTGTCCGGATGTGTGATCGCTTCCGACCAGCGTGCTGCGACCTCATCCGTGGTGAGTGCGTCGACGACCGAGGGACCGAGGGCGTCGCCGTAGGCCGTGCGCCAGGTGACGAGCTGGATCCGAGCGATCTCGGGGACGTCGTCGAGGGTGGCGGGACGAACGTCAGCGGTGGTCATGGCCGTCACCGTAGCGGTGCCGTGACGCACCGGAATCCGTCGGGGTGTGCTGGCACGATGCCGGTCATGAGAACGCTCAGCCTCGATGTCGCCCGTCGTACGGCTCTGGCCGCGCAGGGATTCGCCGACCCACGCCCAAAGGTCGCTCCCACCCGCAGACATCTGAAGCGGGTGTTGTCCCGGCTGCGACTGCTTCAGCTCGACTCGGTCAACGTGGTGGTGCGAGCACACTACGCGCCGCTGTTCGCCCGGCTGGGCGCGTACGACCGTGGGCTCGTGGACACCGCCGCGTGGGCGCACAGCGCGCGGCGGCCGCGGCTGCTCGTGGAGTGCTGGGCCCACGAGGCCAGCCTCGTTCCGGTGGAGGACTGGCCGTTGTTGCATTCCGGTGCGAAACCGCGGGGCTGGTGGCGGCACTACGGCGAGCTCGCCGAAGCATCGCCCGCGTTGGTGGACGACGTGCTGGCCGTGGTGAAGGAACGGGGTCCCGTCGGGGCCGGGACGATCGAGCGGGAACTGGTGGGTGCGTCGGCACGCAGCCCCGGCTCGTGGTGGGAACGTTCCGAGGTCAAAAAGATCTGTGAGTGGTTGTTCGGCATCGGCGAGTTGACCACGGGCGCTCGACGTGGGTTCGAGCGTCTGTACGACCTCACCGAGCGGGTGCTGCCCGCGGAGGTGCTGTCCCGGCGGGTGGACGCCGACACAGCCGCCCGGCAGTTGGTGGACCGCGCGGCCAGGGCGCACGGTGTGGCCACCGAGGCGGACCTGCGCGACTACTACCGGTTGTCCGCCCACGTGACGCGGCGCGCCGTCGCGGAGCTCGTCGCCGACGGCACACTGGAGCCCGTTCGGGTGGAGACCTGGCGCGCTCCGGCCTATCGCCACGTGGCGGCCCGCGCTCCCCGCCGCGTGGAGACGCGGGCGTTGCTGTGTCCGTTCGACCCGTTGATCTGGGAGCGGAACCGGACCGAGAGGTTGTTCGGCTTCCGATACCGCATCGAGATCTACGTACCGGAAGCCGAGCGGGTGCACGGCTATTACGTGTTCCCGTTCCTCCTCGACGGCGAGTTGGTGGCCAGAGTGGACCTCAAGGCCGATCGTGTGAACCGGAGGCTGCGTGTTCCGGGTGCGTTCGCCGAACCGGGCGTGGACCGAGCCAGGGTCGCCACCGAACTGGCGAACGAACTCGAGCACATGGCTTCCTGGCTCGGTCTCGGCGGAGTCGAGGTCGGCGAGCGAGGTGACTTCGTCGCCGACCTGCGTCGCGTTCTCTAGTCGGCTGCCTCAACGGGCGCCGGTCACCAGCACGTCGCCCGCTCCGCTGCGCGCGCGCACGGTCAACGCCGCCGACTCCTCGGGCGGGGTGTCGGAGACGTCGAGAGCGCTGTGGACACTGCCACCGCCGCTGGAGAGGTCGATCTCCGCGGTCACGCCTTTCCGGATTCCGATGCGGATGTCCCCGGAGCCGGAGAACGCCTCCACCGAGCCGGCCGCCGCGTCGTCGATCACGATCTCCCCGCCTGCGGTGCGTACCCATACCGCAGCGGTGACCTCACCGAATCGCACGTCACCGCTGCCGCCGTTCACGGTGACCGGCCCGTTCGACGTGGCGATGTCGACTTCACCGCTACTGGTGCGCACGGTGGTGGAGTCGACCACGCGGTCCAGTGTCACGTTCCCCGGTCCGGTGCTGATGTCCGCGCGTCCGCACATCCCTCGGACCACGACGGACGCAAGTCGCGTCCGGGCCCGCAGGTGTGAACCCGCCGGGGCGTGCACGGTGACCGTGAGCGCGGCACTCACCGGAGGCGGGGTCTTGGGACCGCGCACCACGATGCGTTCGCCCACCTGTTCCAGACGGACCTCCCGCACCGCGTCGGCCGGGGTGTTGGAGAACGGTCCACCCACCTGGCCGCCGAACATCTCACCGACCCAGCTCAACACCCCGGCGGCGCTTTGCGCCCAGGCGGGCGACGTGAAGGGGGCGCTGCGCACCTCCACCGCCACGGTGGTGTCGGCGGGGTCGTCGTCCTCACCGCCGTCACCGTCCTTGCTCCGGCCCGCACCCCTGTCGAGGTGCACCTCCACGGTGCCCGCGGTGATGTCGAGGTCGAGTTCGACGGGGCCGTTGACGTCGAACGTCTGGGTGCGGACGACGTTCTCGGTGCCGTCGCCGCCACGCGGGCCGTCGGATGGTCGTGTGTTCACGATGTCACCCCTTCACCCAGCCGTGCAGGTTCGCTCCACCTCGGCCGCTTCGTCCCCGGTGACCGTGCGGACCATGCCCCCGACGATGCGATTTGCCCTGCAACGCGCCTTGGACGGCCTGGGACACGAACGTGTTCAACGACACGCCTTGGGCGGCGGCGGCCTGCTCGGCCTGTGTCTTCAGGTGTTCGAACAGACGCAGGGTCATGCGACTGATGTCGCCGGACTCCTCTTGCGGCGGCGGTGGGGGAGGCGGGGGTTCGGCCGCTTCCGGTGGTTCTTCGGCGCTGCCCGACACGACGACACGGACGTCACGTCCGTCCAGCCGTACCTCGACCACGTGGTCGGGGAGCTGGGCGGTGATCTCGGCGGCGAGGTCGGACAGGGCGTTCATGAGTGTCAGCCGGGCGGCGGGTTCGAGCGCGGCCGACAGCACTGCGGCAGCACGCTGCAGTTGCTCATCGCCTGCCGAAGCCGTGGTGGCCAGGCTCTCCCGGAGCGCGGCGAGATACGGATCCAGTTCCATGACGCCACTGTGACACCATCAGTGACATCATTCAAGGTGAATCTGATGTCGAGGATGGCGTCGTGGATATGGCCCACACTCGAGGGACGCGCCTGGCGAGAGCGGAGTGCGCCGGAAGTACGCTTCCCCTGTCGAACGAGTGGAGGGAGTCGGAAGTGGCCGAAACGGTGGCACCCAAGGTGCGGTTGATCGCGAAGACGGAGTTCTTCCCGCCCGAGGACGTGCCGTGGACGACCGATGCGGACGGCGGGCAGGCGCTCGTCGAGTTCGCAGGCCGGGCGTGCTACCAGTCGTGGTCGAAGCCGAACCCGAAGACGGCGACGAACGCGGGTTATCTGGACCACATCATCGAGGTCGGCCATCTGTCGGTGCTGGAGCACGCGAGTGTCAGCTTCTACATCACCGGCATCTCGCGGTCGCTGACCCACGAACTCATCCGGCACCGCCACTTCTCCTACTCGCAGTTGTCCCAGCGGTACGTCCCGGAGCGCGACGCCGCGTTCGTCGAGCCGGACGTGATCGCGAACGACCCGGAGTTGCACGAGAAGTTCCTCGCCGCCACCCAGGCCAGCGTCGATGCCTACACCGAACTGCTCGCCAAGCTGGAGGAGAAGTTCGCCGACGCACCTAACGCGACGCTGCGTCGTAAACAGGCGCGGCAGGCCGCTCGGTCGGTGCTGCCCAACGCGACCGAAACCCGGATCGTCGTCACCGGTAACTACCGCGCCTGGCGGCATTTCATCGCCATGCGCGCCACCGAACACGCCGATGTGGAGATTCGGGCGCTGGCCGTGGAATGTCTCCGACAGCTGCAGAAGGTCGCCGAGAACGCCTTCGCCGATTTCACGATCTCGACCTTGCCCGACGGCACCGAAGTGGCGTCGAGCCCCAAGGTCGCCGAGAGCTGATACGAGGCGCCGTGCGTAAGCTGACCATCGATGTCCGGCCGGGTGAGTACGTGGTCGCTCGGCTGGACGCGGCGGCGGCGGTGCCGCCGCGGTTGCTGGACCCCAACGCCGGCTTCGCCTCGGTCACCCGCACCGAGTCCGAACTGTCGGTGGTGTGTCCGGCCGAGTTGGCCCCCGCGGGAGCCGACATCGAATCCGGGTGGCGACTGCTCGTCGTGCAAGGGACGTTGAACCTCACCTTGACCGGCATCATGGCCGCGCTGGCCGGTGCGCTCGCCGCGGCGGGGGTGTCGCTGTTCGCGTTATCCACTTTCAACACCGATCAGTTGCTGGTGAAACAAGCCGATCTCGCTCGTGCGGTGGCAGCGTTGAGGAACGCCGGCCACGTGGTCGACGAAACCTGACCCGACCAAGGTGCCACTACCGGCGGCACGTATAACCACGGATCGATACGCCATAGCACGTGACGCTATGTGGGTGGCTGATCCCCGATACGGGTGATCTCGTTACGATCTCTGCGCACGAGACGAGGAGAGGCAAGGTTGACCGACGAGCAGACCGCTACCACGCCCGCCTTCTCCGCTCCGAGAATGATCGCCAATCGGTATCGGGTGGGTGCTGAGCTGGGGCGTGGCGGCATGGGTGTCGTCTGGCGCGCCGAGGACACCGTGATCGGCAGGCAGGTGGCCATCAAGGAACTGCGCCTGCCCGACGGCGCCGAGGACGCAGGCGTGTTCCAGGAGCGCGTGCTGCGCGAGGTACGGACCGGCGGTCGCCTCAACGACCCGGCCGTGGTGACGGTGTTCGACGTGGTGGCGGAGCACGACACCACCTACATCGTCATGGAACTGGTCGAGGCGCCCACGTTGTCGGACCTCGTGCGGCGGAACGGCCCGCTGCCCCCGCAACAGGTCGCCTCGATCGGGTTGCAGGTGTTGTCGGCGTTGCGTGCCGCTCACCAGGCGGGCATCGTGCATCGTGACGTCAAACCGGCCAACATCATGGTCGGCGCGGACGGCAGGGTGAAACTCACCGACTTCGGTATCGCCCAGGCCATCGACGATCCACGCATCACCACCAGCGGGATGCTCGTCGGCTCGCCCGCGTTCATGGCGCCCGAGCGGGTGGAAGGTCGAGAGGCGATGCCCGCCTCGGACCTGTGGTCGCTGGGGGCGTCGTTGTTCTTCGCCGCGGAGGGTTCCGTGCCGTTCGAGAGAGCGAGCACGGCGGCCACTCTTCACGCGATCATGACCGAGGTCCCCTACCTGACGCGGGTGCACGGTCCGCTCGCGTCCGCGATCATGGGTCTGATGACCGCGACCCCGGAGGGACGGATCACGACCGAACAGGCGCACGGACTTCTCAGCCTCGCCGCGCAGCAGCCGGGGTCGATACCCTCCCCGCCCGGGCAGCCGACATCGCACCAACCCGGGTCGGCTCCCACGATGGTCGCCGGGCACCCCACCTACGGTGGTGTCCCCGCCCCGCAGCGTATGAGCCCGGGTAAGAAGAAGGCGCTGATCACCGGTGGTGCGCTCGCGGCCGTCGGCCTGCTGGTCGGTGGCTTCTTCCTCGGTAAACCGGTGTGGTCGCCCGATGTGGACGAACAGATGCTGCCCACGCTCACCTACGGTGAGAACGGTGACATCGAGCAACTGAACGCGGACGGGTACAACGGCTGTGTCAACACGACCCTGGACAAGGGTCGCTCGCTGGCCGAGAGCAACTGGGTCGGATGCGACCAGTCGCACGACCTCGAGCTGTACACCACCTGGAATCTGGGCTATTCGAACGACGAGGACGCCGTGGCGTACCGGTATCCGGGTCAGGAGGCGTTCGCACATTTCGGGGAGACGGTGTGTGGCTTCTCCTTCCACTCCAGCAAGGTCAAGGACGAGTTCCGTGATCAACTGGTCTACCGGGCGTTGATTCCCACCAAGGAGGAGTGGGAGAAGCAACAGGACGACCCGGTCCGGTCGGTCTACTGCCTGCTCGGCCGGGAGGACGGCACCCAGATGTCCGAGTCGGTGGTGCAACAGATCCGGTAGCCGGAAACGTTTTCGTTTCACCGCGCCGTTACCGGCAATCCTGCTGCCGCACCGGCCGATCAGCGCGCATCAGTGCATTTGCGCCGGTCGGCGCGGTCGTCGTCGAGTTGAAGAGGTACCGTCGAATCCATGTCGATCGCACCGCCCACCCCACCCACGGCCGCTCCGGGACGTCCCTTCGGCCGTGTGCTCACCGCCATGGTCACGCCGTTCACCGCGGAGGGCGCGGTGGACCTGAAGCGGGCTCAGGAGCTCGCAACACACCTGGTGGATCTGGGTAACGATGGTCTGGTCGTCAATGGCACCACGGGTGAAAGCCCCACGACGAGCGACGCGGAGAAAACCGACATGGTCCGGGCCGTCGTGGAGGCCGTCGGTGACCGTGCCACCGTCGTGGCGGGCGCGGGCACGTACGACACCGCGCACAGCGTGGAGCTCGCTCGCCGGGCGGAGCAGGCCGGTGCCCACGGTCTGCTCGTCGTGACGCCGTACTACTCGCGCCCCACCCAGGCCGGTCTGTTCGCTCACTTCACCACGGTCGCGGACGCCACCGAGCTGCCGGTGATGCTGTACGACATCCCGCCCCGCTCGATCGTGCCCATCGAGGTGGATACCCTGCGCAGGCTCGCCGAACATCCGCGTATCCTCGCCGTCAAGGACGCCAAGGGCGACCTGTTGGCGGGGAGCGAGGTCATCGCCAACACCCACCTCGCGTACTACTCCGGCGACGACGGGCTCAACCTCCCGTGGTTGTCGGTCGGCGCGACCGGCGTGGTCAGCGTCATCGGCCACGTCGTGGCCGGGCGGATCCGCGCGATGATCGATGCCTACGAAAGCGGCGACACCTCCACCGCCCGGACCAATCACCGTGGCATGATCCCGGTGTACCGCGCGTTCTCGCGCGTCGGTGGCGTGGTGTTTGCTAAAACGGCGTTGCGGCTGCGCGGTATCGACGCGGGGGACCCGCGGCTACCGATCGTGCCCGCCACCGAGGACCAGGTCCGGGCCATCGCGGACGACCTCACGCAGGCGGGGGTGCCGCTGGAGAGTTCCTCCGCGGACGACTGGGCGGGTCCACGTGTGGCCCAGGCCGATTCGGCGGCCGCCTACGTCGCACCTACCACTCACACGAGCGTTGGGACGATTCATCGGTGAGTCAGAAGTCAATCGGGCCGGGACCCACACACCTACCACCGCCGCTGCCCAAGGGCGCGCTCCGAGTCGTCGCCCTTGGCGGCATCGGCGAGGTCGGCCGCAACATGACCGTCTTCGAGTACGACGGTCGACTCCTCGTGGTCGATTGCGGCGTCCTCTTCCCTGAGGACGCCCAGCCGGGTGTGGACCTGATCCTGCCCGACTTTCGAGCGATCGAGGATCGGATCGGGGACATCGAGGCACTCGTGCTCACCCATGGGCACGAGGACCACATCGGTGCCGTGCCCTTCCTCCTTCGCATGCGGCCCGACCTGCCGGTGTACGGATCGCGGTTCACACTGGCCCTGCTGGAGGCCAAGTGCAAGGAACACCGGCAGCGCCCGACGTTGGTGCAGGTCGCCGAGGGGCAGCGGCGTCGGGTCGGTCCGTTCGAGTTGGAGTTCTTCGCGGTCAACCACTCGATCCCCGACGCGCTCGCCGTCGCGTTGCGTACCCCCGCCGGGCTCGTGCTGCACACGGGTGACATCAAGCTCGACCAGCTGCCGCTCGACGGCAGGCTCACCGACCTGGCGGGGTTCTCCCGGCTCGGCGACGAAGGCGTCGATCTGCTGTGCATCGACTCCACCAACGCCGAGGTCCCGGGTTTTGTGACCTCGGAGCGCGACATCGGACCCGTACTGGACGACGTCATCGCGCGTGCGCGGCAGCGGGTCATCGTGGCGTGTTTCGCCAGTCACGTCCACCGAGTGCAGCAGGTACTCGACGCCGCCCATCGACACGGTCGCCGGGTGACGTTCGTGGGCCGGTCGATGATGCGCAACATGACCATCGCGGCCGAACTGGGACTGTTGAGCATCCCGGAGGGGCTGCTGATCGACCTCGACGAGGCCGTGAACCTGCCCGAGTCCAAGGTGCTGTTCATCTCCACGGGCTCCCAGGGCGAGCCGCTGTCGGCGCTGTCGCGCATGGCGCGGGGCGAGCACAAGCAGATCTCGATCCGGGCGGGGGACACGGTGGTGCTGGCGAGCTCCCTCATCCCCGGTAACGAGACCGCGGTGTTCGCCGTCATCAACGGCCTGGTCCGACTCGGTGCCGACGTCGTGCACCAGGGCAACGCGAAGGTGCACGTGTCGGGACACGCGTCAGCGGGGGAGCTGCTGTTCCTCTACAACGCCCTGCGCCCCAAGAACGTGATGCCGGTGCATGGCGAATGGCGGCATCTGCGGGCGAACGCGGAGTTGGCCGTGCGCACGGGCGTGGCCGAGGACAACGTGGTCTTGGCCGAAGACGGCGTGGTGGTCGACCTCGTCGACGGCAAGGCCTCCATCACCGGGCGGGTCGAGGTCGGCATGGTGTACGTCGACGGGTTGTCGGTCGGTGACGTGGGTGAATCCACGCTGTCCGATCGATTGATCCTCGGCGAGGGCGGATTCATCGCCATCACCGTGGCCGTCGACTCGACCACCGGGCGTGCCATGAGCTCGCCCACCCTGTCGGGACGAGGGTTCTCCGACGACCCGAAGGCTCTCGACGAGGTGACACAGCTGGTGGAGATGGAGCTGTCGCGCACCGAGGCCGAGGGCATCACCGATACCCACCAGATCGCTCAAGCCGTCCGGCGGGTGGTGGGCCGGTGGGTCGCCGAGACCTACCGGCGTCGGCCGATGATCGTGCCGACGGTCATCCCCGTCTGAGGTTGGTGGGGCGCGCGGTCCGCTGTTGGGGCCGTGCGTCCTCGGGACGTCGGGTCATGCTGACCGCCGCGAGTGCCAGCAAGACGGTCACCGCCTGGATCAACAACGCCCAACGGGCTCGGCGCTGCTCGGCTCGGGTGGGACGGCTCACGGTTCCCCCTGACGTTCCTTCCGGCTCCTTCGGAAAACTCGGTCCTCACTCGGTGCTTCGCCCGGCAGCGGTTCGACCGGGCCGGTCGGGCCACCCTGCGCGGCGGGTGCGGTCAGTTGCACCAGCAACGCTCCGCCGAGCAACACGAAGGCACCGAGGATCTGCACCCAGACCAGTGCCTCGCCCAACAACGCCCACGCCATGCTCGTGGCGACGAGTGGTTCCAACAGGGCAAGCACGCTGGCGGTCGAGGCGGGTAGGTGCCGCAGTGCGGTGATGCCTGCAAGATAGGCGAAAACGGTGGAGAGCACCGCGACGGTCACGAGCAACAACCACACGGGCGGCCGCCACGGACCGAACTCGGCGGACGACAACAGTGTCGAAGAGGGCATCGTCCACGGCGGCGCGATGAGGCACACGGCCACGGCCGCGATCACCATCCCCCAGGTGACCATGCTGAGCGGATGGTGACTGGCCACGCCCTGTTCACCGATCAGGAAGTACGCCGCCGAGCACAGTGCCGCGGCGATCCCGGCCAGCAATCCCAGCACGTCGAGCACCAACCCCTCGTGGACGCGGGCCACCAGGGCCAAGCCCAGCAGGGCCAGTCCGATGCCGGTCCACATCGGCCACGGCAGTCGTACCCGGCGCACGAAGCGCACCCACAGTGCCACAAGGACCGGCGACGTGAACTCCAGCAGGATGGCGATGCCCACCGGCACCCGTGCCGCCGCCAGGAAGTAGAAGAGCTGAACACCCGCCACGCCGAGGAGGCCGTAGCCGAGCAGGAGCCGCCATTGTCCGCGCCGTACCCGCAACAGGGCGGGGCGGGTCAGTCCCACGCCGAGGAGCAACACCACCGCGGCGATGCTGATCCGGGCCGTGGCGACCTGTTCGGGCGTCAGGCCGGAGAGCATCGCCGGTTTGCCCAGTACCCCGGAGCTGCCGAAACACAGGGAAGCGAGGACGAGCAGGACGATGCCGCGGGAACGGCTGCGGGGCCGTGCCACGGTGGTGGCGTCGGCGGTGGTGTCGGAAGAGGCCATGATCACGTTCCCGGTCGCCAGGGACTGTGTCCGTCGGTGGGCCGGGTCGGGTCGTGGAATCGCGGTAGGTCCGGTTCGTCGGCCCGCAGCGGCACGAGCCCCTCGGTGATCGCCCGCATGATCGCCGCGTGGGCTTTCACGGCGTCACCGGGCCTGCCGGCTTTGAACTCCGACAAATCGACCGGTTCCCCGAAATGCACCCGGAAGGTGGGACGACGCAGCGGGGAGGTGAGTCCCGACCGTGCCAACGGCACGATGTCGGCCAGGCCGGTGACCGTCTCGGTGCCCCAGTACACGGCTTCGTGCGCGCCCCATTGACTGATGGGGATGACGGGGACGTTCGCCGACAGGGCGAGGCGTGCGGCACCGGTCTTGCCGCGTTCCGGCCACAGCCCCGGATCGTGGCTGATCCGCCCCTCCGGATAGACGATGATCGGGGACGTACTCGTCCGCAGGGCTTCGGCGGCCTGCGCGAATTGGGTTACGGCCGAGGCCGAGCCTCGGTCGACCCGCAGATGACCGCTGGCCCGCAGCGCGGGGCCCACTATCGGCGCGTCCAACAAGCCGCCCGCGAGCATGAACCGTGGCGCAAGACCGATGCGTCGGCACGCGGCCATCAGCACGAACGCGTCGAACACCCCGATGTGGTTCGCGGCCATGAGGAGCGGTTTCCCCCGTAACTTGTACGGAACGTTCCCGCTGACGCGTAGCCGCCCGGCCACGTTCACCAGTCCATGATCGAGAGCGAGGATCGTCCGCCAGATCAACGGGACACGTTCTGTCCGCCGTTTGGCGGACTTGCGGTCGTGTCGAAGCGCCACCATGGGGCGAAGCATGTCATGCGTGCAGGTGTTCTCGGCACGGGGCGGGAGTTTGCCGATCAAAGTCACGTGTGGTCAGTGTGGCGCTCGGGGCGGGAGTGTCGGACCGGTTACCGTAGGGACATGGCGAGCGGTTCGACGACCAGGGGGCGAGGCTCGGCGAGCGCGAGCCGGAGATCGCAACGCTCAACGAAGGGTGCGTCCTCGGCCAAGGGCAAGTCCTCGGCGCGCTCGACAGCCGGGAAGACCTCCGGTCGCACGGCCGCGTCCCGTAAGCCACCGGCGAAGCGGTCCCGCTCCTCCGGGGGAGCCCTGGTCAAGGCTCTACGTGGTACCTGGGCTCTGCTGGCGCGTGGAGTCGGTGGGTTGGCTCGCGCGGTCGGACGCACCCGGGAACTCGACCCCGAACACCGCAGGGACGGGGTCGCGCTGGGACTCATCGCCCTGGCCTTCATCGCGGCCGTCGGAGTCGGTTGGGAGGCAGCCGGCCCGGTCGGGGAGTGGGTCGCCGTGGGCACCCGCAGCGTGATCGGCGCGGCCGCCGTCGGGCTTCCCGTGGCACTCCTGGTGGCGGCCGTGGTGCTCATGAGGTCGCAGCCCCGGCCCGAGACCCGGCCTCGCATGGTCGTGGGTGGCCTGCTGGTGGGGCTGGCCGTGCTGGGGCTGTTGCATCTCATCAGCGGCAGGCCGCAGGAACACGCCGATCAGATGTACGCGGGTGGGTGGATCGGATGGTTCTCCGGTGACCTGCTCGCAAGGGGCGTCACCAGCTGGGTGGCCGTCCCGTTGCTCGTGCTCGTGTTGCTCTACGGCGTGCTGGTGTTCTCGGGGACGCCGATCCGGCGTATCCCTCAGCGGCTGCGGGAATGGAGCGCCGACGCCGACGGGTCCGACCGCGATGCCGTGGCCGCGGGAAGCGCTGACAGTGCGGATTCGACTTCCGACCCGGTGACCGAGACCGATCCCGCCTCCGCTCGGCTGCGGAAGCCGGCCCGTCGTAGGCGTTCGGCGTCTGAAGCCGAGGCGGCGCAGACCGAACTGGACTTCGCCGAGCCGGGCGGTGTCGCGCCATCCGGCAGGCCTGGAACCGCCGGGAAGGCCGGTACAGCCTCGAAGGCCGGGAAGTCCGAGAGGCCCCAGGCCGGTGTGACCACGTCGCTGCGGAGCCCGGCGGTGACCAAGGCGTCCGGCGCGAAGCGTCGCCAGGAACCCGCGCTCACGGTCACCAGGACCGTCGAGGGCGACTACAAACTGCCCTCCCTCGAACTGCTCACTCTCGGTGATGCGCCGAAGGTGCACAGTCGCGCCAACGACGCCATGATCGAAGCGATCACAGGGGTCCTGGAGCAGTTCAAGATCGACGCTCGGGTCACGGGTTTCACCCGCGGTCCCACGGTCACTCGTTACGAAGTGGAACTCGGCCCCGGCGTCAAGGTGGAGAAGATCACCGCGCTCACCAAGAACATCGCCTATGCGGTGGCCACGGAGAACGTGCGGCTGCTCGCACCGATCCCCGGCAAATCGGCGGTGGGCATCGAGGTGCCCAACACCGATCGGGAGATGGTGCGTCTGGGCGACGTGCTGCGCTCGCCGTTGGCGGCCTCGGACGACCATCCGATGGTCATCGGACTCGGCAAGGACATCGAAGGTCACTTCGTCACCGCGAACCTGACGAAGATGCCGCACCTGCTGGTGGCCGGCTCCACGGGCTCCGGTAAGTCGAGTTTCGTCAACTCGATGCTGGTGTCCCTGCTTTCCCGGGCCACCCCGGACGAGTGCCGCATGATCCTCATCGACCCGAAGATGGTCGAACTGACCCCCTACGAGGGCATCCCGCACCTCATCACGCCCATCATCACGCAGCCGAAGAAAGCCGCCGCCGCGCTCGCCTGGCTCGTCGAGGAGATGGAGCAGCGGTACCGGGACATGCAGGCCAATCGCGTGCGGCACATCGACGACTTCAACCGCAAGGTGCGTTCGGGGGAGATCACCACTCCACCCGGCAGTGAGCGGGAGTACCGCCCGTACCCCTACATCATGGCGATCGTCGACGAGCTCGCCGATCTCATGATGACCGCCCCGAGGGACGTCGAGGACGCCATCGTGCGGATCACGCAGAAGGCCCGGGCGGCCGGAATCCACCTCGTGTTGGCCACCCAGCGGCCGTCCGTGGACGTGGTCACGGGTCTCATCAAGACCAACGTGCCGTCACGGTTGGCGTTCGCGACGTCGTCGCTCACCGACTCCCGGGTCATCCTCGACCAGCCCGGTGCGGAGAAACTGATCGGGATGGGCGACGCGCTGTACCTGCCGATGGGGGCGGGCAAGCCCACCCGGATCCAGGGCGCGTTCGTCAGCGACGAGGAGATCGCCGCCGTTGTGGCCGCGACCAAGGAACAGGCCGAACCGGACTACACCGAAGGGGTCACCGCCGTCAAGGTGGGGGAGAAGAAGGACATCGACCCCGATATCGGCGACGATCTGGAGGTACTGCTACAGGCGGCCGAACTGGTCGTGAGTTCGCAGTTCGGCTCGACGTCGATGTTGCAGCGCAAACTGCGGGTCGGTTTCGCCAAGGCGGGCCGGTTGATGGACCTGCTGGAGACCCGTGGTGTGGTGGGCCCGTCGGAGGGCTCGAAGGCGCGCGAAGTGCTGGTCAAACCCGAGGACCTCCCGAGAGTGCTCGCGCTGATCCGTGGGGAGGACCCCCCGTCCGAGGAGTGAGGCCTGTGTCGTCCGGTTCGACCGAGTTCCCCGTGCCCGGCAAGACCGATCCGCTGGCCGTCGTCGAATCCGTCCGCGTCTACGTCATTCCCATGCGGACCCGATTCCGGGGCATCACCGTTCGAGAGGGAATGCTGCTGCGTGGCCCCTCAGGGTGGGGTGAGTTCTGCCCGTTCGACGACTACGGCGACGCGGCCTCGGTGCCGTGGTTGGCCGCGGCGCTCGAACAGTGCACGGGTGCCTGGCCCACGCCGGTGCGCACCCGCATCCCCATCAACTGCACGGTGCCCGCCGTGGATCCGAACACGGCCCACGACATCGTGAAGCGCTCCGGCTGCCGCACCGCCAAGGTCAAGGTCGCCGACCACCCCGGTTCGTTGGCGGAGGACCAGATCCGGGTCGAGGCCGTGCGTGACGCGCTCGGCCAGGAGGGCGCGATCCGCGTGGACGCCAACGCGGCGTGGGACGTCGACACCGCTGTGCGTCATATCCGCGTGCTCGACCGTTCGGCGGGCGGGCTGGAGTACGTCGAGCAGCCGTGCCGCACCGTCGATGAACTGGCGCAGGTGCGTCGGCGTGTCGATGTGCGGATCGCCGCCGATGAGTCCATCCGCAGAGCCGACGACCCGTTGCACGTGGCTCGGGCCGAAGCCGCCGACGTCGCGGTCATCAAGTGCCTGCCGTTGGGTGGGGTCGGTCGGGCGCTGCGGATCGCCGAGGAGTGCGGTCTGCCGTGTGTGGTGTCCTCGGCGCTGGAGACCAGCGTGGGACTGGCGGCCGAGGTGGCGCTGGCGGCGGCGTTGCCCGAACTGCCCTTCGCGTGTGGTCTGGGCACGCTGTCGCTGCTCGACGGCGACGTGGTCGACTCCGCGGCCGCGTTGACACCGGTCGACGGGTTCGTGACCGTGCCGTCCGAGCCGCCTCGGCCGGATCCGTCACTGCTGGAGGCCCATGCGCCCACGGACCCCGTCACGGCCACGCGGTGGCTGGCGCGGCTTTCCCGCGTCGGTTCCCTACTGGGAGCCCGCTCCTAGCGACGGCTTCAGGGAACGGGAAGGACGGGCGGCCTTCTTCCGCTCGTCGAGATGGAGCAGCATGCGCGTGTTGCCGAGCGTGTTGGGCTTGACGAAAGGCAGGTCGAGGAACTCGGCGACACCGGTGTCGGCCGAGCGGCGCATCTCCTCGTAGACCTCCTTCGGCACGGGTGTGCCCGTGATCTCGGAGAAGCCGTGTCGGGCGAAGAACTCGGTTTCGAACGTGAGCACGAACAGCCGCTTCAATCCCAGTTCCACGGCCAGGTCGATGAGCCGGTCGACGAGCGCGTGTCCGATGCCGCGGCCGCGTACGGCGCGGTCGACGGTGACCGTGCGGATCTCGGCGAGGTCCTCCCACATCACGTGGAGGGCGCCGCAGCCCACCACCTTCCCGTCGAGTTCTGCGACCCAGAACTCCTGCACGTCCTCGTAGAGGGTGATCAGGTCTTTCTTCAGCAGCCCCTGGCCGGCATCGGAGTCGACCAGTGCCTTGATTCTGCGCACGTCCGCGATGCGTGCGCGCCGGATTAGGGGTGCTTGCACAGGCATAAACGCTAACGCTTGTACCGGTCGGCGTGCCCAGGGCGTGCCCGAACACAGTCTGCGTGCCGGTTACCCTGAGCGGGTGTCTAGCACTGAATCCTCGCACAACCGCCGGGTCTCCCTGTTGACGCTCGGTTGTGCCCGTAACGAGGTCGACTCCGAGGAACTGGCGGGGCGGCTCGCCGCGGGCGGCTGGCAGCTTAGTGACGATCCTGAGTCCAGTGACGTCATTGTGGTCAACACCTGTGGATTCGTCGAGCAGGCGAAGAAGGATTCGGTCGACACACTGCTCGCCGCCGCCGACACCGGGGCCAAGGTGGTCGCCGTAGGGTGCATGGCCGAGCGCTACGGCAAGGAGTTGGCGGAGAACCTCCCCGAGGCCGACGCGGTGCTTGGATTCGATCACTATCCGCACCTGGCCGAGCGGCTCGTGGACATCGCCGAGGGCCGGCCGGTCGAATCGCACACGCCGACGGATCGGCGCACCCTGTTGCCCATCACGCCCGTGGATCGGCAAGCCGCCACCGACGAGGTGACCGTGCCCGGCCACGCCGGGTGGGGACCTCGGGTGTTGCGTTCCCGGTTGGACGACTCCCCGGTCGCTCCGCTCAAGATCGCTTCCGGATGTGACCGACGGTGCTCGTTCTGCGCCATTCCGTCGTTCCGTGGTTCGTTCGTGTCGCGTCATCCCGACGAACTGGTCGCCGAGGCGGAGTGGCTGGCCACACAGGGGGTGCGGGAGCTGTTCCTCGTCAGCGAGAATTCCACCTCCTACGGCAAAGACCTCGACCGCAGTCTCGGCGGGACCCGGGCACTGGAACGGCTGTTGCCCCGATTGGCGGCCGTGGACGGGATCGACCGGGTGCGGGTGTCGTACCTCCAACCGGCGGAGACACGGCCCGATCTGGTGCGGGTGATCGCCACCACGCCCGGGGTGGCCGACTACTTCGATCTCTCGTTCCAGCACGCCAGTGAGTCGGTACTGCGGCGGATGCGCCGGTTCGGTTCCACCGAGTCGTTCCTCAAGTTGATCGAGCAGATCCGGTCCTACGCGCCCGACGCGGGGATACGGACGAACGTGATCGTCGGGTTCCCCGGCGAGACCGAGGAGGACGTCGCCGAGCTGGAGCGGTTCCTCACCGAGGCGCGGCTCGATGCGGTCGGGGTGTTCGGTTACTCGGACGAGGACGGTACCGAGGCGGAGACGTTCGACGGCAAACTCGACGAGGACGTGATCACCGAGCGGGTCGGCCGGATAGCCGCGCTCGTCGAGGAACTGAGCGCTCAGCGGGCCGAGGACCGGATCGGGTCGGTCGTCGACGTGCTGGTGGAGTCGGTCGACGAGGAGATCGTCGGCAGGGCCGCGCACCAGGCGCCCGAGGTGGACGGCGAGTGCGTGGTACTGGGAGACCTCGATTGCAAGGTGGGCGAGTTGCTCCGCTGTGAGGTGGTGGACAGCGCGGGCGTCGACTTGGTGGTTCGCCCACTCGACAGGCCCGCGGTCGAGCCGGACGTCGCGACGTGAGTACCGACAAAGTCGATGCCAGCCCCCGTCAGGCCGGCGGTGGTGGTCGGACGGGTGCGGCCGTTCCCACGTTGAACGCGGCCAACGTGCTCACCGTGCTGCGGCTGATACTCGTGCCGGTTTTCGCCGTGGCGTTGTTCGCCGCCGACCCCGGCGACATCACCGACGTCACCGGGATCGCCGACGCTTCAAGCCAGCTGTGGCGGTATGTGGCCACGGCGGTGTTCGTGGTCGCCGCTTTGACCGACCGGGTCGACGGCTGGGTGGCCCGGCGCTACGGATTGGTGACGAACTTCGGCAAGGTCGCCGATCCCATCGCCGACAAGGCACTGATCGGGGCCGCTCTGGTGGGCCTCAGTGTGCTCGGTGAGCTGCCGTGGTGGGTGACGGCCGTGATCCTGAGCCGGGAACTCGGGGTGACGGCCTTGCGGTTCTGGGTGATCAGACACGGGGTGATCCCCGCGAGCAAGGGCGGTAAGGCCAAGACACTGGCGCAGGTGGTGGCCATCGGTTTGGTCCTGTTGCCGTTGCCCGCGCAGGCCGAACCCGTGGAGTGGGCACTGCTGGGAGTGGCACTCGTCCTCACGGTGGCCACGGGGGTGGACTACCTGGTCAGGGCACTTCGGTTGCGGGCGACGGCTCGCACGGTGGCTCGACGCGGCACGGTGGGGCCGGAATGAGTGAGCACGACGAACAAGAGGCGACGAACATCGCCGCACGGCTCGTGGCCGAGCTGACCCGCCGTGGGCAGACGGTCGCCACGGCCGAATCGCTCACGGCCGGGCTCGTCTGCGCGACGCTCACCCGAGTGCCGGGCGCGAGTGCGGTGCTCAGGGGTGGCCTCGTCGTCTACGCCACCGACCTCAAACACAGCCTCGCGGACGTGGACGACGCGGTGCTGGCCGAACACGGGGCGGTGCATCCCGAGGTCGCCGCGCAGCTGGCCGAGGGTGCTCGGCGGCGCTGCGGGGCGGATTGGGGACTTGGGCTGACCGGGGTGGCCGGGCCGGATCCGCAGGACGGCGTCGAACCGGGCACGGTGCACCTCGGGTTGGCGGGGCCGGACACGAGTACGGTGCGGACCGTGCACCTCGACGGCAGCCGAGAGGTGGTGCGAGCGGGCTCGGTGACATGCGCTCTGCGACTGCTCGGGGAACGGTTGTAACTTTGCGCAATGCTGCTGTCTATGCCGGGTCAAACGTCGAAATTGCGTTCGCTGTGGGCGGACGCGGTCGTGGATGCCTGCGTTCCGTCCCTCGTTCTCGGTACCGTGGATACAGCTGGAAGGGAGGCGCGTGATGACCGTGCTGTTGCGTGAGGCGATCGGTGATCGGCTCCGTCATGCCCGCACCACCAAGCGCCGGACGCTGCGCGATATCTCCCGCGCCGCCAAGGTGAGTCTCGGGTACTTGTCCGAGGTCGAGCGAGGCCAGAAGGAGGCGTCCAGCGAGTTGCTCGCCTCGATCTGCGAGGCGCTGGAGCTTCCTCTCGGCGAGTTGCTGCACAATGTCGCGGCGGATGTGTCGGCCCTCGATCGCGTCAACTCGGGTGTCGACCCCGCGGCTGAGCCGAGGCCGGACCAGGCCCGTGCGAGCGATACCGGCGGCGCACGTGTCGCGGAAGGTAAGGAACCGGTCTCAGCTGGTTCCGGCGGGTTGGAGGAGGATCGTCTCGCCAGCGGAACGGCGGACAGCGACCTCTCCGATCTCTACCTCTCGCCTGCTTTGCGTACCACGATTCGTGCTCCGAAGTCGAAGGCCGTCCTGGCGGCGTGACCACCGTGTAGCGAGACCGAAGGTGACGGGTTCGTTACCGGTGGGCCTCGACATGGTCAGGGCTATCCCTGATTTTCCCAGGGGTCGTCTAGAACGCCGAGGTACGACCTGACACGATGGAACAAACACGGGGGTCACGTGTTCGGCGAGCGAACAGCGCAGCGGGCAGGTGGTCACCCGGTCGGTAACTGTGGGATGCGAGAAGGCAGGCGGAGGAGATGGCCAATCCTTTCGTGAAGTTCTGGAAGTACCTCATGGCGGCGTTCTCATCCAAGGTCGATGAGCACGCTGATCCGAAGGTGCAGATCCAGCAGGCCATCGAGGAGGCGCAGCGGAACCACCAGATGCTCTCCCAGCAGGCTGCATCGGTGATCGGTAACCAGCGGCAGCTGGAGATGAAGCTGAACCGGCAGCTCGGCGAGGTGGAGAAGCTGCAGGCGTCCATCCGCCAGGCCCTGACGCTTGCGGAGGAGGCCCGCGCCAAGGGTGACGAGGCGAAGGCCCAGGAGTTCGAGGCCGCCGCGGAAGGGTTCGCCACCCAGCTGGTGACCGCTGAACAGGGCATCGAGGACCTCAAGACCCTGCACGACCAGGCGTTGCAGGCCGCTGAGCAGGCCAAGCAGGCGGTGGAGCGCAACGCCAGCATGTTGCAGCAGAAGCTGGCCGAGCGGACCAAGCTGCTCTCGCAGCTGGAGCAGGCCAAGATGCAGGAGCAGGTGTCCGCGTCGCTGAACCAGATGTCCGAGTTGGCCGCGCCCAGCAACACGCCGTCGTTGGACGAGGTCCGCGACAAGATCGAGAAGCGCTACAGCACGGCGTTGGGTGCGGCCGAGCTGGCGCAGAACTCGGTGCAGGGCCGGATGCTGGAGGTGCAGCACTCCACCACGGAGCTCGCCGGACGCAGCCGCCTCGAGCAGATCCGGGCTTCGATGAAGGGCGAGTCGGTCGCGCAGGTCACCGGAGGCTCGACCACGGGTGGCACGACGTCGTCCAGCAGCGCGGACATCCAGCGGGAGATCCAGGCCCGGGTGGAAGCCGAGCAGCAGAAGAACCAGTCGTAGGACCGAAGCGGTGTGATCCCGGGGGTGACCGTGGCGGGCGGACGGAACGACTACTTTCGCAGGTACAGACAGCTGCAACGTCTGCCCGACTACGCCCAGCGAGCGCAGCGCCTGTGGCGGGCATACGCCGAGAACGCGCGGTCCGGCACCTCCTCCGAGAACTCCGAAAACGGCGGTCGGTCCGTGACACGGCCACCGATCGCCGCCATCCCGCCCGTGCTCGCGGAGGTGCGGGACAAGTGGGTTCAGTGGAACGATCCCGCGGCCAAGCACGAACGTCGGAAGCGGCGTACCTCGCGTGCGTTGACGTTGTGGATCGTTCTCTCCTTACTGTGCGTTCTCTATGCGCTCGCCGGTTACACCGGCATCACCGGCGGGATCGACGGTTGGCAGGGCGCTTTCAGCGGTCTTGTCGGCACGGTCGTCTTCAGCGCACTCAGCGTGCGGTCGGGCATTCGGCTGTATCAGCTGAGCAGGATGTCGGTGCCCCCGGCCCGGAGGCCGTCCACGCTCCCACGGCCGGGGTCGGCGGCGCGGGAACCCATGGAACGGTTGGCTCGCAGTGAATCGTCCTTGGCGGAGTTGCTGGACCAACTGTCGACGACTTCCGCTCCCGTGCCGCCTTTGACGGTCGAGCAGACCCGATCCACCGCGGCGGAGACCGCCTCCGCGTTGCGTGCCCTGGCGTCGCGTATCGAATCGGTCGAACGAGCTCGGGCTTCCGCGCCCGCGGCGGAAAGACCTGCGTTGGATTCCGCCATCGCGGGACTGCGGGAACAGCTCGAGGACGGGGTCGAGGAGTACGGGGCGTTGGTGGCCGCAGCGGGGCGTACCGTGGCCGCGACCGACAGTGGGGTGCCGGAGGCCAAGGACGCCCTGACGGACGCGACCGACCGCCTCGCGGGGTTGGCGTCCGCATTGCGCGAGCTGTCGTCGAGCTGAGGCTCCGGTCGGTTGACCGACTGCCGAGCGGGGTAGGCACTACGCGCCAGAACCTGTCATTGAAAGGACAGTGGCGTGAACCTGTTCCTGTTCGACGACGACACGGCCCCACTTCCTCCGATCACCATGAGTCAGGTGGTCCAGCGCGTATTGTCGGTGTTCGACGCGCTCTCACGGGGGTTCGGCCCCGCTCCGGGAGTGTGGTTGCGCTGCCGGGAGGACGTCCTGGTCGACGCCAAGTCCGTGGACGAGCGGGTACGGGCGGGAGAACGTCTGCCGTTGGTGGGCACGCTCGTCGCCGTACCGGACGACCCTGTGATCGTCGGACGGCTGGCTCGAGCGGGGGGTGTGGTGGCCGGCCACACCGTCCCGGGTGCCATGGCGGCCATGTCCGAGGCTCGTTTGGAGACGCTCAGCAAGCTCGATGCTCTATTGGTGAGCGAGCCACCGTCGATGTGCCGTGACGTGGTCGGGTTCGTGCCGACGCGGGGGCTCATCCCGCTCGACGGGCCGGGGATCGGCACGGTGTTGGCGCGGGAGGCGGCCGTGGCGCAGCAGGTCGCCGCAGCCGTCACCGGACGCGACCCACGCATCGGTCACAGCCGGGACTGGCCCGATTCGGTTCGCCTCAGCGCGGGGGACCATCCACGTGTCGGCGTGCCGGACGGTGCCTCGCGCGCCCGACTGGACGCTCCCGTACGGGCCAGGCTGGAGGCGACGGTGGACACCCTCCGGGTCGTGGGAGCGCTGGTCGACGAAGTCGACCTCGGCGGGGAGAACGGCTGGTGTCTGAGGCGGGCGGCGTTCACCCTGCACGAGCACGATGCGCTTCTGACTCCTCTCGGAGATGAGGTCGGATCGCTGTCGCAGCTGGTGACCCGGCTGGACACCGCCGCCGTATTGATCCCCGCGGCGGATGGGAAAGGTATGGGTGTGGTGACCAAGCCGTTCGACGATCAGGTGGCGCTCGATCTCGCCGGGTTGCTCACCGGTTCGCAGGCTTCCCACCCCTACCCGGACACCGGGGTCGGGCTGGTGGCGTTCGGGGCCTATCTGCGAGGTCAACCCCGCGCGGACGACCTGATCGGGGCTGGCGCCCGATTTGCGGGGTTTGTCACCACTGCTCGGCACTACCGCATGCTGTTACTGCAGCGGGACCCACCCGAAGCGGGTGTCGTGGACGCGGGCAACTCCCAAAAAGGCGGGCCGTTGGTGGGAGAACGCTGGCTGCTCTCCCCGTCGGCGCTGGGTGAGTTCGTGGCGCACCTTCCTCCACCCATGCGCTTGGGCACGGTGGAGCTGTCGGATGGCACGACTTCTCTCGCGATCCTGTGTGATCCGGCGGTGGCCGAACGTGGTGAGGACCTCACGGCGTGGCAATGCTGGCGCGCCTATCTACGGCACCTCAGCGCGCTGCGGCCGATCGCGGCGCAAGCCGAGAGTTGATCCGTTTCACCACGCCGGGGCCGTGCAAGGCGAAGGCGGTGAAAACCTGCAGCAGGCTCGCGCCCGCGTCGAGCATGCGCAACGCGTCGTCGGGTCCGCTGATCCCACCGACCCCGATGATCGGCAGGGAGTCACCGGCTTGTTCATGTATGAAACGCACCACGTCCAAAGCCCGCGCGGCCAGCGGGCGGCCCGACAATCCGCCCTGCTCCTCGACGAACCGGGCGTCACCGGGGGCGAGTCCGTCCCGGGCCAGGGTCGTGTTCGTGGCGATGATGCCCGCGACCTTGTGTTCCGTGCACACGTCGAGCAGTTCCGCGATGGCGTCGAAGGACAGATCCGGAGCCACTTTCACCAGCAGTGGTGTCGGTCCTCGTCCGGCCTTGTCCGCGAGTTCGTGCGCGGTGCGGGACAACTCCGTCAACAACTCGGTGAGTGCGCCCCGGTCCTGGAGCTTGCGCAGTCCAGGAGTGTTGGGGGAGCTCACGTTGATGGCCACGTAGTCGGCGTACGGGTGCAGGGCCACCAGTGAGTTCCGATAGTCGGCGATCGCGTCCTCGACCGGGGTGACCTTCGATTTGCCGATACTGATCCCCAAGGGGACGTCGAGTGGGCCCGTGGCATCGAGGCGTTGGGCGAGGGCCGTGGCGCCCGCGTTGTTGAACCCCATGCGGTTGATCACCGCGTCGCTGTCGCTGAGAGCGAACAGCCTCGGCCGTGGATTACCGGGCTGTGCGTGCCAGGTGACCGTACCGACCTCGACGAACCCGAAGCCGAGCGCGGACCACGCCTTGAGCGCACGACCGTCCTTGTCCATGCCCGCAGCCAGCCCGAGACGGTTGGGAAAGCGGATGCCGAAGACCGTGCACGGGTCGTCGATCCGGTAGTGACGCCGCAGCGCGGTGGTCATCGGGCCGATCGTGCCGACCCTCGACAACAGGCGCACCGTTCGCTCGTGCACCGCTTCCGCGTCGTGTCGGTGGAGACGATAGAGAGCAGGCCGGACGATCTTGTCGAAGAGCACGACCCCAGTATCCGTCATGCGGCCGTGACGTCGTCGTGGCGGCATCGTCCGGAGGGCGTTCGACGACCGTGGAGTGACCGCCGCCTCGGCGTCGATGGAGGTCCGGGGTCGAAACGCGTGGACCGGGATGCCGCGGAAAGCTTCCCCGTTCCTCCCCGCGACACCCGGAAGATAAAAGACCCCCAGTGCGACTCCCGGACGTCGTCAGCCGTTCGGGCCCGGGGCGGACCATTCCTCGGGAGCACTGGAGGCCGGTGACTGCCTGGTATTCACCGGCAGACACACGTGACAACTGGGTGGCCCGTGTGCTGTCAGTGGACAGCCACCTCACGAGTCCTGTGGATATTCACCGTTGGACCACCTCCTTTCCCGTGTACCGCCACGTTAGGCGGGGACGGACTGGTGCGGCAACGCATTTTTGCGCCGGCGACCCGGTGTCGGAACCCGGTGCGTGAGAGGAGGGGCTTCCACGCCGCTGCGGGGAGGGAGGCGCGAAAAGGCACGCTCGAGTCCCGTCCATGGGTTTTCAGCCCGCTTCGATGGTCCCGGCTTAGTGGTCGATGTGCGGTCGTCCGGCGGGCAGACGAGGTACATGTCCCTCCCGCCTGGGCGGGATAGGGGGATGCCCCTCGTGCCTGACCGGAGGGTGTTCGGTCGGCTGCTGTGCGGCGAGCCGATGGCGTCCCGCGCGGTCGGACCGCAGGATCTTCGCAAGCACCATGTTGAAGGTCAGCGCGATCTCCTGTGCCGCGGGCGAGTTCCATTCGTGGATGGGGGTGCAGGCGCCCTGCGCTTGTTGGATGACCAAGCGGTCGGGGATCGCCGTGGGCATCACCAGCCGCCCGAACGACTCCCGTAGTTCCTGAACGCGGTACTCGTGTTCGTACGACCGGCTACGAAGCCGGTTGACCACGACTCCCGCCGGACGCAATCGGGGGTTGTGCTCGACGCGGATGTTGTCGATGGCTTCCAGCGCGCGTTGCGCACCCGCCACCGCGTACATCGTGGGTTCGGTGACGAGGAGGGCGCTGTCGGCGGCGATGAGTGCGGAGCGGGTCAACCGCCCGAGCGACGGTGGACAGTCGAGGATGACGAGCTCGTAGGGCTTGCCCTGCGGATAGGTGCGCAGTTCGTGGAGCGCCCTCGCCAGGTTGTCCATGCGATGCGCGTGTGGACCCGGCTCGTTGAGGAGCTCGAGGTCCTCCGACCCGACGAGCACGTCGACTTCGTCGCTCCATCCGCTGGCCGCGATCGCTTTCAGCAGCACCCCGAGTCGAGGTGCCTCCAGTACATCCGCGAGTGTGGCGTCGGTCAGTGGAGGATCCAGTGTGGCGGTGGCGTTGCCCTGCGGATCGAGGTCGGCCACCAGTGTCCGGGTTCCCCTGCGGAGCGCAGCCGAGGCGATACCCAGAGCGACCGTCGTTTTGCCGACGCCTCCCTTGAGGCTCAGTACGGCGACCGTGTGCACGCCTGCGAGCGTAGCCGGGTGTGGTCACCATGAGAACGTGTGAGGTGCCCCAACTACCCTTGACCCCATGCGAGCGGAGACTTCGGCCGGTCAGGGGGCGGCGGTGCGGAAGGTGCTGGAGGCCGAGCTGCGCGCCGCGCGCGCTCGAGGCGCCGAGGAGCCAACGGTTGTCGATGTCGGCGGCGGCAGCGGTGTGTGGGCGGTGCCCTTCGCGGCCGCCGGATGCCGGGTGACGGTGGTGGAGCCCAACCTCGATGCTCTTGCGACCTTGGAGCGGCGTGCGGCCGAGGACGGCGTCTTGGACCGGATCACGGTGGTGGCCGACGACTCCGACGCGCTGGCCGAGCATGTTCGGCCGGGTTCCGCCGACCTCGTGCTCGCGCATTCGCTCCTGGAGGTCGTGGACGATCCCGCGGGGGTCGTCACGGCGATCGCCGCGGTGACGGCCCAGGGGGGCGCCGTATCGGTGCTGACGGCCAACCGGCACGCGGCCGCGTTGCACTGGGCGCTTTCGGGGCGGCTTGAGGAGGCCCACCGGTTGCTCGCCGAACCCAGTGGTGTGCTGAGCGGCGACTCCGAGACGATCCTGCGCAGGCTCGACGTCGAAGGTCTGACCACCCTGCTCGAAGGCGCGGGGTTGACGGTGGAGCGGATTCAGGGCGACGGTGTCGTTTCGGAGATCATCTCGGCCGAGCCCGCCCCGGGGCTGGCCGCCTCGTGGGAACGTGACCTCGCGGAATTCGAGGCGTTGGCCGCGGTGACGGTCCCGTTGCGGGACATCGCGAGCCGACTGCACGCCCTGGCCCGTAAACCGGCCTGACGGCCACGTCGCGCAGATCCGGATTTTGTCGGTGGGACGACGTAGGCTGTGACGCCGATGGGACGGAACACGGCGTTACCCGCGGGGTTCGAGCGATTCCGGGTCACGGACTCGACGCGGCCCGACGACACCGGCTGCCACGTGCTGCACGTCGACATGGACGCCTTCTTCGCGGCCGTGGAACTGCGCACCCGGCCGGAGCTGGCCGATCAGCCCGTGGTGGTCGCCGGGAGCGGACCACGTGCGGTGGTGCTGTCGGCCAACTATCCGGCACGGCGTTTCGGGATCTCGTCCGCCATGCCGGTGGCGGCGGCGAGGAAACTGTGTCCCCACGCCGTGTACCTCCCCCCGTCCCGAGGGCTCTACAGCGAGGTCTCCCGCAGCGTGATGGCCCTTTTCAGGGAGATCACACCGTTGGTGGAGCCGCTGAGCCTCGACGAGGCGTTCCTCGACGTGGGCGGAGCACTGCGCAGACTCGGTGCCACCGCAACGGAGATCGGGGCCCGTCTTCGGGCCCGGGTGGAGGCCGAGCACGGCGTCACCTGTTCCGTCGGCGTTGCCGGGATGAAGTTCGTGGCCAAGCTCGCCTCCGGGATGGCCAAGCCGGACGGCATGGTCGTGGTTCCGGTGGAGGAGACGGTCTCCTTCCTCCATCCGCTCCCGGTGTCGGCGCTGTGGGGGGTGGGGCCGAAAACGGCCGAGGTGCTCCGAGGACACGGCCTGCACACGATCGCCGACATCGCCGCCACGCCACCGGACCGGTTGCGGCGTTGGGTGGGCGTGGCCACGGCGGAGCAGCTGCACGCGCTGGCTCACGGGCGGGACGAGCGTCGGGTGGTGCCGGAGGCGGAGGAGAAGTCCCTCGGCGCCGAACGCACTTTCGACACCGATCTCTCCGACCGAGAGGCGCAGCGCCGCCAGTTGCTGGACCTGTCGGAGAAGGTCGCCTCCACTCTGCGACACCGGGGGCTGCGGGGCCGCACGGTGTCGATCAAAGTGCGGTTCTCCGACTTCCGCACCGTCACCCGGGCTCGTACGCTGCCCAGCGCCACCGACGTGGCCCGAGAGATCCACTCCACCGCCGTCGCCCTGCTGGAGGAGATGGGAACGACCGCGCCGGTGCGGTTGCTGGGGGTTCGGGTCGAGGGGCTCAGCGGTGCTACGGACGCCGAGCAACTGACCCTGGACGACGTACGCCCGACCTCCCGGTGGAGAGACGCCGAGGTGGCGGTCGATTCGGCGCGGTCCAAATTCGGCGCGGCGGCTGTACGCCCCGCATCACTGTTGGCGCGGAACGCGGATTGACCATCATGCCGGTGGAGTCACGTGCCTCGTGCCGTACCAGGCCGAACGTCGCTACGCGTGGTCGCACTGCGCCGTTTGACGCAAAACCCACGACGCATGGGGGGAGATCGGGTAGTCGTCCGAGCGTGGGCCTCGTATCCTGGTATTGACACCCCAACGGGGGTAGTCCGGCTCGACGTCTACACGTGGTTCCGGCACCCACTGGGGGTCATCAGACAACGCTGTGCCGGAGGAGGAAAAATGCCACTCTCCGAGCATGAGCAGCGGCTGCTCGACCAGATCGAGCGCGAGCTCTATGCCGAGGACCCCAAGTTCGCATCCGCTGTGCGCGGTACCAGTATGCGCCGCCCCACGCGCCGTCGACGTGTGCAGGGCATTGCCCTCTTCGTCGTGGGCGTCGCCATGCTCGTGCTCGGTGTCGCGGGCCAGGCGCCATTCCTGCGCATCGCCGAGATCCCGTGGCTCAGTGTGCTCGGGTTCCTGGTGATGTTCGGTGGCGTGCTACTGGCTGTGACAGCACTGGGAGCATCTGGGGAGGTCGTTGATCCCGCGCCCCAAGGCCGCGGCGGCCATGGTGGCCGCGGTGGTGCTCCCGCCAAGAGTTCTTTCACCGAGCGCATGGAGGAGCGTTTCCGCCGGCGCTTCGAGGACCGCTAGACCGAATCGGTAGGTCCGGCATCCGGGACAGCTTTCCGCTGCTCGGGGTAGACGAATGAGGTAAAGGTCGTTCGTCAGCCCCGAGCAGCGGATTTTTCGTGCCTGCCCGTCGCCTGTTCGTCGGTCTTCCGCCTCACGTTCCGCAGGATCGAACGCGGCAGGAAGCGGTCCTGCCAGGACAACGGAGCCGTACGGGCCAGCCCGTCCAGGACACCGTGGAACGCTTTCGCGAACCCGGCGGCTTCCCGGGGGTGCCATTCGGTTCCCGAGCTGTACCACGAGCGCTCGACCGCGGTGACGACCGTGCGTAGATCGTTCTTGGCCTGCTTGTCGAGCCGTTGATGTTGGACGATCCGCTGAGCGGCGATCCGCACGGTGTCGTTGTCGGAGATCTCGATGCCGCGGTCCGCGCACTCCTGGAGCAGTTCGCGCCACGCGGCGTCGGTCGCTTCGGTGCCTCGGCCCTGTTCCACTTCCCGTAGCCTGTGGCGCCGTTGCAGCTGACGCAGCGTCCACGGGGTCAGGGCCACAGCGGCTACCGCGAACAGGACGAGTGTCGCAACCCAGTGCACCCCCCACCAGGTCGCCAAAGCCACGGTCAGACCCCACAGGACCACGGCCGAGGCGGGCAGCCACGACGCGGGGCCCGTGGTCGCCCTCGGACGGTGCTTCCCCCCTCGACGTCGAGCCATGACGATGGGGAGGACCGTGGCCACCACGGCGGCGACGGCGAGGACTGCCGTCACCACACCCAGCCACGACATCGAGCCGGAGACCGGACGTCGCTGTTCGGGCTGCGCGGCGAGGTCCTGTTCCGCCGTCCGTTCCTCCGTCGCGTCAGGGGTTTGCGGGGACGAGTCCTGTTGTGTGCCCGGTGACTCGTCGTCGTTGGAGCGGTCGGCACCGGAAGCGTTCTCGTTGTCCAGGTACGACGGCACATAGCCTCGGCCGTCCGCCAACGGAGTGGGATCGAAGCTCACCCAGCCGAATTCGCCGAAGTGGACCTCCACCCATGCGTGGGCGTCGCGCGAGGTGATGGTGCGCACGTCACCGTCGCGGTAGCCGCTGGTGAACCCGACCGCGACCCGAGCGGGAATGTCGAGCGACCGCAACATCACCGCCATCGCCGAGGCGAACTGCTCGCAGTACCCCCTCTTGCCGTTGAGGACGAAGTCCGCCAGGGCGTCGCTGTCGGCTGTCGGAGCGGTCTGGGTGTCGTAGGTGAAGCCGTTCGCGGTGTCGAAGTACTTCCACACCGCGTGCACCTTGTCGAACGTGGTGTCGGCCGACGCCGTGATCCGCCGGGCGAGTTCGGCCACCCGCGGGTCGACGCGGCTGTCGTCGGTGTAGATGTCGGCGACGTCGCCGGGAGTGGGGGTCGCCCGACGCAGCTCGGCCCTCGTCGGTTCCTCCAGGGCCGCCACCTCGACGTAGGGGGCAGGGTTCTGACTGCGTTCGCGGAACACCGAACCACTGGTGCGGTCGTAGTACCAGCCCTCGGAAAGACCGTGTAGAGCCCGAGGGGAGCCGAAAACGGGCAGCCACACGTCGTTCCAATGCACGGGTTCGATGCGGATCTCGCGGCTGGGAGCGCTGCCGTCATCGCCCGGGGCGAAGGGGAGTTCACCGTTCGCGGGCACACCGGCGGGCATGGGACCGTCCGGTAGTCCCCAGCCCTCGTTGGGGTAGTAGGTGTCGAGGGTGAAGGCGCGCAGGAGCCGTTGGTCGTCGCCGAGACCGGTGACCCGGAACAGGGGTACGTCGTCACCCTGGTCCAGCATGCCGCGCAGCGAGGTGAACGGGTTGACCCCGAGACCGCCGAGCACCGTGCGGGCACCCGGGTTGCTGCCGGGCAGTCTGCCCTCGGTGCCGACACCCGTGATCGTGACACCGGCCACCAGCCCCGCGGACAACGCACCCGCCACCACCACGGCCGGGACCGAGACGGTGGCGAAGGAGACACCCGTGCCGGGGGTCGACCGGTTCCGCCATCGGCGGTGTCGATGACTGCCGTCCACGGCGAGCAGCACGGTGAACGCTGTCGCTCCGAGCACGAACGTCCACCACGGCAGCAGTTCATCGGCCAACGCCGACGGCACCGCGTAGACGCACAGCAGAACGAGGCCGGCGGCAGCCGGGGCGTACGCCGCGACGACGAGCGCGTCCACCAGGATCGCGACGATCCCGATGGCGATCGTGGCCAGGCACAGGATCGAGACGTTGCCCTCCACCGGTGGAGCCCCGGTTTTGATCTCCTCGAACGCGGCGGTCAGTACGTCGGCCAATTCGGCGAACGCTGCGGGGCCGGGGATGACGGCCAGGATGCTGTTGCGGGTGAACGCGCCCGTGACCAGGAGCAGGAGGGCCAACGCCTGGGCCGCTCCCACCAGGAGCGTGGGCAGGCGCAGCGAACGCAGCGCGAGTCCGGTGCATGCCACCAGGAGAGCGGCCACGGTGATGTAGGCGAGCCAAGCACCGCCTTCGATGACACCGGTCAGTGAGGTGGCGGCGCTGATGGTGGCGAACATGGCCGCGGCGGGGGCGAGCAGGGTGGCCATCGCCCGGGGCGCGCCGTTTCCGGACCCGGAGTGCTGGCGGGCGTGCCGGGGTCGGGATTCGGTGGTTGTCATGGGGCGCCCCCGATCAGTGACGCGCCGGGCGCTGCTGTGCGACACAACTGGGCCCACACCTCGGCAACGGAATGTCCCGGTTTCACCACCACGACACCCCAGCCCGCGGCCCGCAGGAGCGCGGCCGTTTCCTCGGTCGCGACGTCGTTGTCCGCGGGGCCGTCCGAGCTTTCCCAGGCGGTGGTGTCGAGGAGGACGGCGAGACTGCGGGTGCCCCGAGCACGGTGCCGGGTGATCTCGTGCACGGATTCGGTGCCGACCGTGCCGAGCACGGCGATCAGTTCCTGTCCTTGCCCTGGGTCGGCCCCCAGGACGATGTCCCGTTCGTGGTTGGGCTGCAGTACGGCGAGGGCTTCCAACACCGAGCCGGCATGGCTCGGGCCGCCCCCTTCGGGCATGTCGGCGAGCAACCGGCCGTGTTCGCTGACCAGCCGCACGTGTTGTCCGGATTTGCCCAGGTGCAGGCACACGCTGGCGGCGAACTCGACGGCCCATTCCAGGCTGGACTGCACGCCGGAGCCACGATGGGCCGTCGCGCGGTGGTCGAGCAACACGGTGGTGCCCCCGTGCCAGGGACGCTCCTCGACCCGCACCATCAACTCGTCACGGCGGGCCGTCGAGGGCCAGTGCACCTTGCGCAGGTCGTCGCCCTGGCGGTACTGGCGCACCACGACGTCGGCTTCCCCTTGACCCGCGTGCAGGCGGATGTCACTGTCCTCGCCCGAGCCGATGCTCGCACCGCGCGGCAGGCCCCACAGAGTGGTCACGCGCGGCACCACGACCAACCGGGAATGCGCCACGAGATCGCGCTCGAACTCGCACAAACCGAACGGGTCGGTGATGGTGGCCCGCAACGGACCGATCTGGTGCACACCCCGCAGAGTGGGTTGCACCGGGTAGCGCAACGGCACTGCCCGCTGGTGGGGCAGCCGTTCCACCACGAACCGAGGTCTCCCGCCGAGCGTGTACGGCAAGCCGTCTTCCAAGAGCACTTCTCCTGCGGGCATGCGGCCCGTACGCCACAGGTCGAGCTGTACTTCGCCTTGTTCGCCGACGGAGATCCGTTCGGACAACAGCGAACGTGACGCGGAGATGGTCATACGCGCGGCCGAGGCCATCAGCACCACGCACAGCGGCAGGGCGAGGACGAACACCGCGACCCGAAGCAGGTCGCGCTCGTTGAGCACGATGGCACACACGCCCGCGGCGAGACCGGCGGCGAGCAGGCACCGGCCTCGGGTGGTGAGGCCGGACAACGAGCGGAACATGCCAGGCCCTACCGGGCTCGGGAGCCGTGTGGTACGGGCACGCGCGCCAGCACCGTGCGCACGACGTCCGTGGCCGACCTACGGGCAGCGTGCGCTTCGGTGGTGAGCACGAGTCTGTGGGCCAGGACTGGAACGGCCACGGCGTGCAGGTCGTCCGGGATCACGAACTCCCGACCGGACAGAGCCGCTTGTGCCCGTGCGGCCCGGACGAGCTGTAGCGTCGCTCGCGGCGACGCGCCGAGTCGTACTTCCGGCAGCTGCCGGGTGGCGGAGGTGATCTCGACCGCGTACTGCTTCACCTCCGGCGACACGTGCAGCCCACGGACGGTCTCGATGAGCCGCTGCACCGTCGCGCCGTCGGAGACGGGTTTCAGTTGGTCCAGTGGGTTGTTACCGGCGTGCTCGTCCACCATCGCCAGTTCGGCGGCCGTGTCCGGATATCCGATGGACAGCCTGGCGGTGAACCGGTCGCGCTGCGCTTCCGGCAACGCGTAGGTGCCTTCCATCTCGACCGGGTTCTGGGTGGCGATCACCATGAACGGTTTGCTGAGTTCGTAAGTCGTGGAGTCGACGGTGACCTGGTGCTCTTCCATGCACTCCAACAGCGCCGACTGGGTTTTCGGGGACGCGCGGTTGATCTCGTCACCGACCACGATGTTGGCGAACACCGGTCCCGGACGGAATTCGAAGTTGGAGTGCTGCCGGTTGTAGATCGAGACACCGGTGACGTCGCTGGGCAACAGGTCAGGGGTGAACTGGACTCGGCTCACGGTGCAGTCGATCGACCGGGCCAGCGCCTTGGCCAGTGACGTCTTACCGACACCGGGGACGTCCTCGAGGAGGAGGTGTCCTTCGGCCAGCAGGGTGACCAGGGCTATCCGGACGACTTCCGGTTTGCCGACCAACACCCGTTCGACGTTGGCGGCGATGCGTCTTGCGATGTCGTGGAGCTGGTCAAGGCTCACCGGCGCGCCGTAACCGTCCCCGGGGGCGTTGTCGGAGAGTCCGTCGGACGGGTAGCGCACCGCGGTGGTGGGCTGGCCGTCGTCCAACGGGGCGGTAGCGGTGGACTGTCCTCTCGACGTCACACGACCTCCTGGTACGAAAAGCCCTCGCTGCTGTTACGAACGCCCCTGGGGACCTTCGTAGCCGGGCGGACTCGCCCGCGGGCCGGCTGGCACGCAGTGTGTCAAACGCCTGCGAGCTCGGTACGCCAGCCCTGTTGATCATTCGTTGCGGCGGGCAAGCATCTCACAGGCACGCTTGCCCCTTTCAGGTGAGTTCGGATCGCAGATCTTGGCCGCTGAGCGATCTCGCCTACGCTACGGCAGCGTAGTCGGTTGACTACTGGAAGAGGTGCGGTGATGACCGATGCTGGCGTACGTGCGCCGGAGCCCGGGTTCACCCTGCCGTCTGACGGCTTCGCCGTCTCCCCGGAACTCGCCGCCGATGCCTTCGCGAAATTGAGCGAGGTCCAGGATGCGGTGGGGCGGATGGTCCGCCAGGCGAAAGTGCTGGGCCGAACGGTGCCGCTCGGTGACGGTTACGCCAAGGAGATCGGTGAGTTCATGGCGCGATACGGCATCGACGACGCCGGATCGGCTGTGGAGTCGTTGACCCGTTTCGGTCAGCAGATCGAGGAACTCAAGCGGAGCATCGAGACCGCCCTGCGACGCTACGAGGAGCAGGACGCCGACGCGGCAGCCGGGACCGACTGTGTGGGCGGAGGTTGAGGGCCGCGTGCGCATGACCAGGTGGGAGCGACGGGCCGCACTACTGGTCGGCGTGCTCGGTCTGGGCGTCGCGGCCGTCGGATGCGGTGCGCCTGAGCGGCAGGCCGGGACGATGCTCGGTCCGGAAGGGACTGTCGAGGCGGACACCGAGTCCGGCCCTGCGGCTACCACCCCGAGTTCCGGTCGGCAGGCTGCCTCTGAACTGGACCCGTGTGCGCTGCTCGACCCGCAGGAACGTTCCCGTGCCGGGTTGACCTCCGTGGGCGAGCCCGGCACGGTGGCCGGTTCCCCGGTGTGCGACTACGTCGAACCGGGGGCGTTCGGACTCACGGTGACATTGGACGGGAATACGGCTCTGGCGGAGCTGAGGACGAGGACGCCGGCTGCCGAGGAGGTCCGCGTCGGGGCCATGCCCGCGCTGCTTGTCGCGGACCGAGAAGCGGACGACGGCACGTGTTCGGTGCTCCTTGAGGCCGGGGAGACTGGCACGCGAGCCGGGGTGCGGACCGTGCACGTCGATGTGACGATGGCGGACTTCCACGACACCGCACAGGCCTGTGAACGTGCCACCACGGTGGCGGAGGCGATCGAAGCGGAGCTGACATGACCCGCAGACCAGCCGATGACCGCAGGTACGAGTCATACGCCCATGAGCGGATGTACGCGGAGGTCGGGACCGACAACGATCCGGCCGTGGCGGGTGAGATCGGTCGTGAATGGACCAAGCTCGCGCGTGAGCTGCGCGAGGTGGGGGATACGTTGGCGGCGTTGTCCGAGGCCAGTGAGAGGGCATGGCAGGGCGGTGCCGCCGAGTCGATGCGATCGGTGCTACGCGATGCCGTGGCTTGGACGGAACAGGCCGCCGACGTGTCGGACACCGTGGGTCAGGCGGTGGTGGGACAGGCCGAAGTCGCCGCGCGAGCCAAGGCGGAGATGCCGGAACCCGTGTCCTACGACCCGGCGGCGATGATCCGGGAAGCGGCGTCCGCCGGGGACGTGTGGCGGCTCGTGGGGCTGTCCGATGCCATGGCGGCCCGCAGGGACGAGGCCGAGCATGCCCGCCAGCAGGCCGTCGACGTGATGTACGCCCGGTCCGCGGCACTCGGTTCCGCCGTGCCGGACGGGGAGTTTCCGACGCCGCCGAGGTTGACGAGCACCGGGGAGTCGGACGCCGACGGTGGCACGGGCCGTGGTACCGGCTCGACGGTCGGAAGGTCGGTCCCGGTGTGATCAGGGTGTCGGCGTCCGCCCTCGACATTCTGTGGTCCGATCTGAGGCTGCCGGGCTCTCCCGCGCCGCTGGCCGTGCGCAGTGTGGGCGAGACCCGGGACGAACGCGCCCGTATCCGCGACGAGGTCTACGCCAATCTCGCGGACAGGGGCTTGTTCCGCGGTGGGGAGCTCGACCCGGCATTACGTGAACGACTGGAGTTGCTCGCTCACGCTTCACTGGTGGTGGAGTGCGAGGCGCTGATCGACCTGTCCGACCCCGAGCCGTTGCGTGCGATGGCCGTGGCGGCCAATGGTCGGGGTGTCCTGGCGGTGCAGCCCCGGCGCACGGTCGCGCTGACCGCGATCCGAGCCGGTGAGGTGTTCACCGCAGCGGTCGGGGTGGTGCCCGAGTTCGAAGCCGGTCCCGGGATGGGGGTGAGTCTGCCCGCTTCGGCGCTGGACGCGTTGTCGAACGCGGCGATGGAGGACTCGACGTCTCGTCGTGCGAGGGTGTTCGAGCAGCAGGCACGCGAAGCTTTGGCCGTGCAATCGCGACCCGTCTTCGCCGCGGGACAGTTTTCGATACGGGTACGGCAGGGGGCCGGATTGCATCGGATCGGCGGGGTGAGCTGGTTCGTCACCGACGGCGGGGGTTATCTGGGCACCGTGACCGAAGGACGGGGTGGTGAGACGTGGCTGAGTCTCGTGCCCGCCGATCCGGCCAGGATCGTGGTCCGGCTGACCGACATGTACGAGGAGGTCGGACTCGTCCGCCGTTGACGGTGGTCATGATCGTCCTCGCGGTTGGACTGATCACCATCCTTTCGCGTGGTGTCGCGTCCGGGTCCACTGTGCGCTGAGCTGCTGGCGTCCCCGGCCGAAGGAGGTCGCGGGGGCTGGGCGTGGCCAAGGGGTGTTTCGCGTGTCCGGTTCGGTCGTCCACCCGAGCCCGTCATCCCCACCGGGCCCCACCGGTGGGCGTTTTCCGGTGTATCTCGCTCGTGGTCACCGTGTTCGACATGGGCGAAGCGGTGTTTCCGGGGCTTTGTCGTGGTGACGCCGCGTGAAACCCACCACCGGCGAACCCCGGCTCTGACGTGCGAAGACGCCACCGATATCCCACTGAAGTGGTCGTTTTGGCGTTGACTGTGGTGGAAAGTGGGGTACCGTGGTGCCCTGTGGGGCGGAAGGGACGCTCCGTAACCGATCTCGGAGGACTTCCGAGTCCTGGTGCTGATCGGCGGGAGGTGGAAGCCGGTGTTCCTCGGCACCCACACCCCGAAGCTGGACGACAAGGGGCGGCTCACGCTGCCTGCGAAGTTCCGCGATGCGCTGGCAGGTGGGCTGATGATCACCAAGGGACAGGATCATTGCCTCTTCGTCTTCCCGCGTGCCGAATTTGAACAGCTGGCCCGCAGAGTGGCTGAGGCGCCTTTCACCAATGAGTCGGTGCGGGCGTACCAGCGCTACTTGTTCGCGGGCACCGAGGAACAGCGTCCGGACGGACAGGGTCGCATCGCGATCGCCCCGGAACTGCGCCGCTACGCCGGATTGACCAAGGAGTGCGTGGTCATCGGCGCTATCACGCGGTTGGAGATCTGGGACGCCCGGGCCTGGGGGGCCTACCTGGAGGAACACGAGGACAGTTATGCGAAAGCGCAGGAGGAGATCCTGCCGGGCGTGTTCTGACCGGATGGCGTGAGGCTGCGGCCCTGATGCAACTTCCCCGGTATCAGGTCCGCAACCTGACGGCATCCGGTCACAGGTCGGAATGGGGGATGTGAAGGACGAGGCGACAAAAGGGGGTGTCGTGACCGACGGTGCCGGAGTCGACGGTGCTGCGGCTGACGCCACGCATCTGCCTGTACTCGTCGATCGGGTGTTGGAGCTGTTCGAGCCGGCGGTGTCCGATCGGGACGCGATACTGGTCGACACCACGCTGGGGCTGGGGGGCCACACCGAAGCACTGTTGAGCGCTTATCCCCGGCTGCGCGTCATCGGTCTCGACCGCGACCCCGAGGCGTTGGAACGATCGCGCAGGCGACTCGCCCGATATGGGAGCCGGGTGCAGTTCGTGCACACCGTCTACGACCGCATCCGTGATGTCCTCGCCGAACTCGACGTCCCGGCCGTCGAGGGTGTGCTCATGGACCTCGGTGTGTCCTCCATGCAACTCGATCGGGACGACCGTGGTTTCGCGTACGCGCGCAACGCGCCGTTGGACATGCGAATGGACCCGACCACCGGGATCACCGCGGCCGATGTGCTCAACACGTACTCGGTCGACGAGCTCACCCGCGTGTTGCGTGACTATGGCGAGGAGCGATTCGCCCGGAGGATCGCCAAAGCGGTCGTGGCCGAACGGAAGCGAGAACCTTTCGACACCAGCGAGCGGCTGGTGCGTCTTCTGTACGCCACGGTTCCCGCTGGAAGCCGACGTACCGGTGGCCATCCCGCGAAGCGCACCTTCCAAGCGCTTCGTATCGAGGTGAACGGTGAGCTCGACATCTTGCGCGCGGCCGTCCCCGCCGCCATCGACTCCTTGGCCGTGGGGGGACGCATCGTTGTCGAGTCGTACCACTCGCTGGAGGACCGGATCGTCAAACAGGCGTTGACCCGCGCGGCGACATCCCGCACCCCTGAGGGGTTGCCCGTGGAATTACCCGGCCACGGACCGAAGCTCCGGCTGCTGACCCGAGGTGCCGAGAAAGCCGACGAAGAGGAGATCCGACGTAATCCTCGTGCGGCGTCCGTTCGGTTACGGGCGGCGGAGAAGAGAGGGGAGGACGACTGATGTCCGCACCGGCCCGTCAGCGGACCAGGTCGACGTCCACGCGCACAGCGGCCTCCTCGTCCTCTTCGAGTAGAGCTTCGACGAAGAAGGATCGTGTCCGTTCGTCCGGTGGCGCGACTTCGAAACGGGGCACAGCCGGACAGCGTGCTTACGCCAAACGCGCGCACCGGGCCAGGACGATGCGTGAGCCCGGTGGACACGCCCGAAGCCGTCTCGGGCTGCAGCACTGGCCTCGATCACGGGCGACGTTCGTCGTCATCCTGATGGGACTCATGTTGTGCGGCGTGGCAGCGTCGCTGTGGCTGTCCACCCAGGCCATCGCCGACTCGTACCGACTGGAACGACTGCGAGAACAAAACGCCCAGCTCGCCGAGCACGCCGAGCAGCTACGCCGGGAGGTCGGGCAGCTGCAGTCGCCGTCGTCGTTGGCCGAGCGAGCCAAGTCGCTGGGCATGGTGCCGGGAGGTAATCCCGCGCGATTGGTGGTGGGGGAGGACGGCTCCATCACGGTGGTGGGGGAGCCGGTGAAGGCGACCGCGCCGGCCCCGCCGCCGGAGAAAACGGAAGACGACGGAGACCGCGACGACGGCAGTGCCGAAGAGGAAGCCGAAGAGGAAGCCGACGAGAGCGCTGACGGCAACGACGGCGAGACCGACGGCGACGACAGGTGACCCGAGCGACGTGGTGAGGGAGGACGGCGATGCCGGGGCAACGCGGTGTGCCGAGAGCCAGAGCCGGTAACGTGCCGCATCGCACGTATTCGGTCAGGGCTCGTCGGAAGCGTTCGGCCACCACGGTACGCAACAATCGCAACCGATTCGTCGTAGGGCGCATCGTATTGACACTCGTGCTGGTGGCCGCGGGGCTGAAACTCGTGCACATCCAGGCCTTCGAGGCCTCCGCGCTGTCCGAACGGGCCGAACGGCAGCGTACGACCATCATCGACATCCCCGCTGAACGAGGGTCCATTGTGGATCGAAACGGGGCTGAACTCGCGTTCAGCGTCGAGACCCGAAAACTGTGGGTCAACCTGCGGCAGATGCGGCAGGCGTGGGACGAATACGCGCGTGAGCACCCGGAATCGGGTGAGAACTTCGACACCCGTGCGGACGAGATCGCCGGGTACATCGCCAGCCGGGTGCCCGACCTGGTCACCAAGAAGGAGTTGCTCGACGCCTTTCACAAGGACGCCTCCTTCACCTATCTCATCGAAGTCGAACCATCGGTGGCCGAGGAGATCAGCAAGCGGTACCACGAGATCGGGTACGAGAAGCGCGCCAAGCGCGTGTACCCGGGTGGTGAGCTCGCCGCGAACGTGGTCGGCTACGCGAATTGGCGCACCGAGAGCGAGGACGTGTCCGAGCACAACCTGCACGGACTGTCCGGTTTGGAGTACTACCGAGACGAGGACCTGGTCGGCACCCCGGGGCGGCAGATCGTCGACACGGAACAGGGCACCGATGTCGTGATCCCCGGCACGGAACGGGACATGCGGCCGGCTGCACCCGGCTCCGACCTGGAGCTGACGATCGACTCCGACGTGCAGTACGAGTTGGAGCGCAGCCTCGCCGATTACGTCGACAAGGTGGACGCCAAGGGGGGCAGTGCGGTCATCCTCGACGCGAAGACCGGCGAGGTGTACGCGCTGGCGAACAACAAGACGTTCGATCCGAACGATCCGGCGGCGTTGTCGACCGAGGCGATGGGCAATCCAGCGGTGTCGACACCGTTCGAACCGGGATCGGTCGCCAAGGTGATCACCGCGACCGCCGCGATCGAGTCCGGCATCGTCACACCGGAGACCAAGCTGGCGGTACCGGGGGCGATGAAGGTGGCCGACCATACCGTGCACGACGCGTGGTCGCACGGCACGCAGGACTTCACGGTGACCGGCATCTTCGCGAAATCGTCCAACGTCGGCACGTTGTTGTTGGCCGAGAAGATCGGTCCTGACCGGTTCATGGACGTTGTGGACCGGTTCGGCATCGGTCACCGCACGAACATCGGGCTGCCCGGGGAAAGCGCGGGTTACGTTCCGCCGCGTGAACAGTGGTCGGGTACCACCTTCGGCAACTTGCCGATCGGGCAGGGACTGTCGATGACGGTGGTGCAGATGGCGAGCATGTACCAGGCGATCGCCAACGGCGGGGTGCGGGTGGAGCCGCGCATCGTCAAGGCGAAGATCGCACCGAACGGCCGTCGGATTCCCGAGCCGGCGCCGGCGGCCACGCGGGTGACGGACGCGAAGACGGCTGACACGGTGAAGGAGATGTTGTGCGCGACGACACAGGACGGTGACTACTACTACAACGGCACGGCTCCTGACGCGGCGCTCGAGGGATACCGGATCGCCGGCAAGACCGGAACCGGGCAACAGGTGAACCCCAAGACCGGCGCCTACAGCAATAGGCTGCACAACATCACGTTCGCGGGAATCCTGCCCGCCGATGAGCCGCGGTTCGTGGTGGGCATCTGGTTGGACGCGCCCGACACCACCATCCCGGGCGGCGGTTCGGCTGCGTCACTGTTCCACGAGATCGCGTCCTACCTGGCCCAGCGGTACAACATCCCGGTCTCCGATCAATCTGCGCCGAGGGTGAGATTGGTGTACTGATGCCGCGCCGAACTCACCCTCGGCGTGGTCAGAGCCCCGCGTTGCGGAACCGTCGAATCGACAACGGCACGAATACCGCGAGCAGGAACGCGCACCAGCCGACGGTCGTCAGGACCGGATGATGAAGCGGCCAGGCGGCGTCCGAGGAGACGGGTAGGCCAGGATTGCCGAACAGTTCCCGGCAGGCGGCGGTGGCCGCGCTGACGGGGTTCCAATCGGCGATCGCCCGCAGAACGGTGGGCATGCCGTCGGTGGGGACGAAGACGTTCGAGATCATCGTCAGAGGCATGATGAGGGGACCGATGCGGGCGGCCGTCTCCTCGTTCTTCGCCAGCGAACCCAAAAAGACGCCCACCCAGGACACGGCGTACTGCAACAGGAGCACGAGGCCGAATCCGGCGAGGGTCGCCGCGATCCCGTTGTGCGCCCGCCAACCGAAGAACAGACCGCAGACCGCCATGATCGTCAGACTGCCGGCGGCGATCACCAAGTCGGCTGCTGTCTGTCCGAACGGCACCGCCGAGCGCGCCATGGGCATCGAACGGAACCGGTCCATGACACCGAGGCTGTTGTCCTTGGCGATCACCATCAGCGAGCCCATGACACCCATGACCGAGCTCATGACGAACAACCCGGGCATGAGGTACTCACGGTAGTTTCCTCCGCCCGGAATGGGGATGGCGCTACCGAACACGTAGCCGAACAGGATCACCGACATGAGCGGGAACGCGAAGGTCGCGACGATCTGTTCGGGCTGGTGCTTGAGCTTCAGCAGATTACGCAGGAAGATCGTCATTCCGTCCGACAGTCCGGCACGGAATGTCGCGAATGGACCGGCCGGCAAGGCGGAGCGGGTCGGGTCCGTCACGGTCGAGGTCGTCACTGGGTCACTTCCTCCCGGTGCTGCGGGACGGCCTCCGGGTGAACGGCGGGTTTGCCCGTCAAGGACAGGAACACTTCGTCGAGTGTGGGCTGGCGGAGACCGACATCGACGGGCTTCACCCCGGCCTGATCGAGCTGTCGGACCACATCGGGCAAGGTGACCTCATCGGTGTTCACCGGAAGCGACAACAGCTTCCGCTCGGTGTCGACATCGGCTTCGGCCTCGGTTCCGGCGAGCGGCTTGAGCACGGTGGTGGCACGGGACAGTTCCCCCGCCTCCTCCAGGACGACATCGAGCCGCCCTCCGATCCGTGCTTTGAGTTCCCGCGGTGAGCCGGAAGCGATCACCCTGCCGTGGTCGATGACGGCGATGTGCTCGGCGAGCTGGTCGGCTTCATCGAGGTACTGGGTGGTGAGCAGCACGGTGGTGCCCTCGCCGACCAACTGGCGCACGGCGGTCCAGATTTCGTTGCGGCTACGAGGGTCGAGACCGGTGGTGGGTTCGTCGAGGAAAAGCACCCTGGGCGGGACGATGAGACTGGAGATGAGATCCAGCCGCCGCCGCATACCCCCGGAATACGTCTTGACGAGACGGTCGGCGGCGTGGGCGAGGTCGAACTGTTCGAGCAGTTCGTCGGCGCGGGCGCGAGCCCGAGCGGCACCGAGCCGGAACAGCCTGCCGAAGATACGGAGGTTCTCACGTCCGGTCAGACCCTCGTCGAGCGCCGCGTGCTGGCCGGCCAGGCCGATCTTGGTGCGGACGAGGTGGGGTTCGCGGACGACGTCGTGACCCGCCACCACCACCCGGCCTTTGTCAGGGCGGGTCAGGGTAGCCAGGATGCGGACCGTGGTGCTCTTACCCGCGCCGTTCGGGCCGAGCAGTCCGTACACCATGCCCTCGGGCACGGTCAGATCCAGCCCGGAAAGCGCATACGTCGCGCCGAATCTCTTGTGTACTCCCTCGGCGACGATCACAGCGTCACCGGTCGGTGTTGACATGGATCTCCCCCTGAAACTGGGTATGTCGTACGCGGTGAAGGTAGCCAACCGGATGCGTCACCGGCAATGAATTTCGACGGGGGAGAGTACGACCTTCCGACGTCGCCCCGCCTCGAGGACTTCCGGTTGCGGTCAGGGCGTCGTGTCCTCGGTCCACACGAGGATCGGGTTCCGCCGACACCCGGGAACGGAGCGCCGATCTCGACGGTGTGGACGCGATCACCACGCGACGGACCAGCATCGAACTCCCGCGGTCGGAGATACGACCGGGAAGCATGGCCCGGGATCTCCGGGCGATGGCGGCAAGGTCTTCAGGCGGCGTCCCGGGCCCACTTCGTCACCGCTCGGCCGTCCCGGCTGAAGCGGGCAGGAAGCGAAACACCCAGGAAGCCGAACGTGTTCCGGACGCGGTGTGGCGGAGCGGTCGAGGCCGTTCCGTTCGTCACCACGTGGCTCGATGGCTACACGGGGATGCCTCGTCGGCCCGCCCACGGCAGGAGACGTCGAGGCCGGTGACGGCGGTGCACCGCCGTCACCGGCCTCGGATCACTTCGCGTACAGCCGTTCGATGGCGTCGGCGTAGTTCTTGCTGACGACGTTGCGCTTGAGCTTCAGGCTCGGAGTCACCTCACCACCCGCCTCGGTGAAGTCCTTCGGCAGGATGATGAACTTCCTGATCGACTCGGCCTGCGAGACCTGCTTGTTGGCCTCGTCCACGGCGGCCTGTACGGCCGCCCGCAGGTCGGGGTCGTCGACGAGGTCGGCCACCGTGGCGTTCGCCGGCTTACCGTTCTGTTCCTTCCAGGTCGGGAAGAATTCCTCGTCGATCGTCACCAGAGCCCCGATGAACGGGCGTTGGTCACCGACCACCATCGCCTGGCTGATGAGCGGATTGGCCTTGAGAGCGTCTTCCAGGCCTGACGGGGCGACGTTCTTACCGCCCGAGGTGACGATGATCTCCTTCTTCCGCCCAGTGATCTTGAGGAAGCCGTCCGCGTCGAGTTCGCCGAGGTCGCCGGTGCGGAACCAACCGTCCTCCAGCGCCTCACGGGTGGCCTCTTCGTTGTTCCAGTAGGCGCTGAAGACGATGTCGCCCTTGAGCAGCACCTCGCCGTCCTCGGCGATGCGGACCGACGTACCCGCCACCGGCCTGCCCACCGTGCCGACCTTGAAGGCCTCCTCGGTGTTGACGTTGGCCGCCGCCGTGGTCTCGGTGAGGCCATAGCCTTCGAACACCGGAACGCCGATGCCGCGGAAGAAGTGCGCAAGCCGCTCGCCCAGTGGGGCGCCCCCGGACACCGCGGCGATGCAGCGGCCGCCGAGTGCCGCCCGCAGTTTGGTGTAGACGAGCTTGTCGAACACGGCGTGCTTGAGACGCAGGCCGAAACCGATCCGACCGGAGTCCCGACCCTGGCTGTAGGCGACGGCGGCGGCCTCCGCCGCGTCGAAGATCTTGCCCTTGCCCTCGGAGTGGGCCTTGAGCTTCGCGCCGTTGTACACCTTCTCGAACACGCGCGGCACGGCGACGACGAACGTCGGCCGGAAGGTCCCGAGGTCGGCCACCAGGTTCTTGATGTCGGGGGTGTGCCCGAGCGTGACCCGGGAGGTGAACGCCGTCAACGCGATCGCGCGGGCGAGGATGTGTGCCAGCGGCAGGAACAGCAGCAGGGAGTTGCCGGGTTCCATGAGCTTCGGGAACGCCTTGATGTCGGCGCGGACCTCGGCGAGCAGATTGCGGTGGGTCAGCACGACGCCCTTGGGGCGGCCGGTGGTGCCCGAGGTGTAGACGATGGTGGCGATGTCGGTCGCCTTCACGGCCCGACGGCGGGTGTGCACCTCGTCGTCGGCGACATCGGCGCCGAGCTCGGACAGTTGGTCGACGGCGGGCTTGTCCCCCTCGATCTGCCACAGGTGATTCAGTCCCGGCAAGCGATCCCGGATCGAGGAGATGGTTGCGAAGTGGTCGGCGGTTTCGACGATCACCGCCTTGGCCCCGGAGTCGGCGAGGACCCAATGGGCCTGCTCGGCGGAGGAGGTCTCGTAGATGGGTACGGTCACACCGCCCGCGGCCCAGATCGCGAAGTCGATCAGCGTCCACTCGTAGCGCGTCTTGGACATCAAGGCCACGCGGTCGCCGGGCTCGATCCCGGCCTTGACGAGCCCCTTCGCCACGGAGAGGACCTGGGCGGCGAACTCCCGCGCGGTGATGTCACGCCACGAACCGTCGAGCTGTCGACGGAAACTCACCGTGTCACCGAACCGCTCGGCATTGACCCACACGACGTCCGACATGTTCTCGTCGTCGGCGACCGCAGCGATCGTCGCGGGAGCGGTGTACTCGCGCACGTGAACCTCCGTGTTCGACAGATGTTACCCGCCGGTCAACCTAACTCCTGATCGAGCGTTTGGCTATGCCCGGGGACTGTGGCATTCGCACGCCATGCGATTCTGCACTCGTGTCCGCTACCGAAGAAGCGCCCACTCTCGACATCGTTGACGAAACGTTTCTCGCGGTACCGCCGAGTACGGTCGCGGCGGTGTTCGCCGACCCGCGATCATGGAGCCTGTACTGGCCCGACCTCGTGCTGGAAGTTTACACCGATCGGGGTGACGAGGGGCTTCGCTGGACAGTGCGAGGCGCGTTGGTCGGCACGATGGAGGTCTGGCTGGAACCCGTGCTCGACGGCACGGTCCTGCACTACTTCCTGCGCGCCGATCCGACCGGGCCGCGGCGCACACCTCGGCAGTTACGGGCCGAACGCGATCGTCGGGCCCGTGCGGCGAAGGCCATCGCGCTCGGGTTGAAGGACGTGCTCGAGGACGGTAGGGAACCCGGGGTCGCACCCGCCGCGCACACCCAGGGTTAGGCTGTCACCCGTGCGGGTACATGTCGTCTCCGACGTGCACGGCAACGCCGAGGCGTTGTCTCGCGCGAGCGAAGGAGCGGACGCGCTGATCGTGCTCGGAGATCTGCTCGACTTCATCGACTACCACGATCACCGCGGCGGCATCTTCGGCCGACTCTTCGGAGAGGACAACGTCAGCGCCTACGCGACCCTGCGGAGGACGGGCACGCGCGCCGAGATGAGGGCCTTCGTCCAGTCGCTGTGGGACAGCCTCGACGACCCGGCAGCCGCCGTCGACGAGGCCATGCGCGAGCAGTACGCGCGCCTGTTCTCGACGATGGCCGCGTTGGACGTCCCGGTCTACGCCATCCCGGGCAACGTCGACGCGCCCGCGCTGTGGCCCGAGTTCGCGTCGGACGGTGTTCGACTGGTGGACGGCGACGTGGTCGAGATCGGCGGACTGCGGTTCGGGTTCGTCGGGGGAGCGGTTCTCCCCGAGGGCGCCACGCCGCGAGCCAACGCGGTATGGCGACCCCACCTGTTGACCCGCGAGGAGTTCGACGAGCGCGTGGCCGGGCTGTCCGATATCGACGTGTTGTGCAGCCACATCCCGCCCGCGATCCCCGAACTCACCTACGACGTGGTCTCCCGCACAGTGGAGATAGGGGCACGATCGCTGCTCGAACGGATCCGAGCCGAACGACCGCGGTGGTCTCTGTTCGGGCACGTCCACCAACCACTGACGGCGCGATTCCGGGTGGAGTACACCGAGTGCCGCAATGTGGGGCACTTCCAACGGACGGCTGTCCCCTACGTGTTGCGCTGGTGAGGGCGAGAAGACGGACCGCTAGGCTCTAGCATCATGGCGGAGCAGTCCACGCAGTCCATCGAGATCGACGCCGCCCCGGACGACATCATGGCGGTCATCGCCGACCTGCCGGCGTACCCGGAGTGGGCGAAGGCCGTACGGCAGACCGAGATCCTCGCCACCGACGATTCGGGTCGGCCCGCCCAGGTGCGTTTCACCCTCGACTCCGGCCCGGTGAAAGACGTCTACACGCTCGCCTACGACTGGGCCGACGACGGTCTGTCGGTGAGCTGGCGTCTGGTGAAAGGGCAGATGCAGAAGGCGCAGGAAGGGCGTTATCTGCTGGAACCGCTCGGCCCGAACCGCACCAGGGTGACGTACACGCTGTCGGTGGAACTCGCGCTTCCCATGATCGGATTGCTGCGCCGCAAGGCCGAGAAAATGATCATGGACACGGCGTTGCGAGAGCTCAAACGACGGGTCGAGGGCCGAAGCTAGCGTGCGCATCCTGCTGTTCACCGGAAAAGGCGGCGTCGGCAAGACCACCCTCGCCGCCGCGACCGCCGCGTGGCTTGCGCGCCGGGGCCGCAAGACGCTGATGGTGTCCACCGATCCGGCCCACTCCCTCTCCGACGCCGTCGGACAACCGTTGCACGACGAGCCCTCTGAGGTGGACGGTTTCCTGTACGGCGCGCAAGTGGACATGCGTGGCCTGACCGACAGCGCATGGGGCACGTTGCGGGAACAGCTTCGGGACATGTTGTCGGGACTCGGGTTGGACCAGCTCGACGCTGAGGAACTCACCGTGCTCCCCGGGGTGGACGAGCTGCTGTCGTTGAGTGAGGTACAACGCCTCGCCGACAGTGGACCGTGGGAGAACGTCGTCGTGGACTGCGG
>SMEH01000066.1_pt1 | contig 65168 bp, 71 predicted proteins | sample 2456361 | NCBI WGS metagenome assembly SMEH01 (sample SAMN10132587, study PRJNA489261) | soil metagenome | isolation source: day1 control-loamy sand soil ammended | place: USA | reverse complement strand
GCCGCGGCCGTCAACACGGCCGCGCCAGGGTACGTCGACGAACCGGCGGCCACCCCCGTCACGCCCTGCGTGTACTTGTTGTCCTCCGGCTTCGGCAGCGGCCACGCGGCGGCGACATCGGCGGCGTCGAGTTGCAGCAGGTCCGGCTCGCCCAGCTCACCGCTCAGACCGATGTCCACGAGCGTGATGTCCCCGCAATGCTGCGGGTTCAACACATGCACCGGCTTGTAGGCACCGAACGTCACCGTGCACGTCGCCCGCACGGCGGGTCCGTCCACCGCCCCGGTGTCGGGGTCCACTCCGCTCGGCAGGTCGACGGCGAGGACAGGCGCCGTCACCCGCTCGAACACGGCGGCCGCGTCGGGGCGCAGCGGCCCCCGCGCGGAAAGACCGACCACCCCGTCGATCACCACGTCAGCGCTGTCGATGACCTCGGCAGCGGTCTCGGGCGAGTACACGCGTCCACCGGCACGGCGCAACGCCGCGAGCCCGGCGGGATGGGCCTTCTCCGGTCGCAGCAACACAGCCGCCACCGCAACCCCGCGGCGACGCAGGAAGTACCCCGCCCACAGCGCGTCTCCCCCGTTGTTGCCAGCACCCACGACGAGCACGGCACGCGTGCCCACGACTCGGCCGGTGTGCTCGGCCAACAACTTGGCGGCACGCACGGACACCCCGTACGCCGCGCGCCGCATCAGCGCTCCCTCGGGAGTGACCGCCAGCAACCGCTCCTCGGCCGAGCGCACATGCTCAGTGGTCCACACGCCGCGCACGATGCCGCTACTCCACCGTCACCGACTTGGCCAGATTCCTCGGTTTGTCGACGTCATAGCCGCGGGTGCGAGCGATCTCGGCGGCCAACACCTGCAGCGGCACCGTGGACACCAGCGGCTGCAACAACGTCGGCACCGCCGGGATCTCCACGAGCTCGTCCGCGAACGGGCGCACCCGCTCATCACCTTCCTCGGCGATCACGATGGTGCGGGCGCCACGAGCCTGGATCTCGCTGATGTTGGACACCATCTTGGAATGCAGCACGGCACGCCCCTTCGGTGAGGGCATGACCACCACCACGGGAAGCCCTTCCTCGATCAACGCGATCGGGCCGTGCTTCAACTCGCCCGCCGCGAACCCCTCGGCGTGCATGTAGGCGAGTTCCTTCAGTTTCAGCGCGCCTTCCAGCGCCACCGGGAACCCGACGTGGCGGCCGAGGAACAGCACCGCGCGCGCATCGGCCATCCGCCTGCCCAGGTCACGGACCTGGTCCACTGTGGCCAGCACGGACTTGACGGCCGACGGCATCGCTTCGAGCTCGGCGAACTCGCGCGCCACCTCGTCGGGGTACTTCGTGCCGCGTGCCTGGGCGAGGGCCAACCCCACGAGGTAGTTCGCCGCCACCTGCGCGAGGAACGCCTTCGTGGACGCGACCCCGATCTCGGGCCCGGCGTGGGTGTACAGCACGGCGTCCGACTCCCGGGGGATCTGCGCGCCGTTGGTGTTGCACACCGCGAGCACCCTGGCCTTCTGTTCCCTGGCGTGCCGCACGGCCTCCAACGTGTCGGCCGTCTCACCCGACTGCGACACGGCGACCACCAGCGTGTCCCGGTCGAGCACCGGGTCGCGGTAGCGGAACTCACTGGCCAGCTCGACCTCCACCGGGAGGCGGGTCCAGTGCTCGATGGCGTACTTCGCGACCAGACCGGAGTGGTAAGCGGAACCGCAGGCCACGACGAACACCTTGTCGACGTCCCGCAGGTCCTGGTCGGACAGACGTTGCTCGTCGAGCACGATGCGCCCGGACTCGAAGTGTCCGCGCAACGTGTTGGCGAGCGCGTCGGGCTGCTCCTCGATCTCCTTGAACATGAAGTACTCGTGGCCGCCCTTCTCCGCGGCCGACAGGTCCCAGTCGACCGTGAAGGGCTTGCCCTCCGCGGGGACACCGTGGAAGTCGGTGATCTCATAGCCGTCGCGGCTGATCACCACGAGCTGGTCCTGGCCGAGCTCCACGGCCTCGCGAGTGTGTTCGATGAAGGCGGCCACGTCGGAGGCGACGAAGGTCTCATCCTTGCCCACACCCACCACGAGTGGTGACGAACGACGTGCCGCGACGATGAGGTCGGGCCGGTCGGCGTGGGTGACGACCAGCGTGAACGCGCCCTCCAACCTGCGGCACACCGCGCGCACGCTGGCCGGGAGGTCACCGGCCGTGTCGCCGTGGTCGTACGCGCGGGCGATGAGGTGTGCGGTGACCTCGGTGTCGGTGTCGCTGCTCAGCTCGATGCCGGAGTCCTCCAGCTCGGTGCGCAGCGCGGCGAAGTTCTCGATGATGCCGTTGTGCACCACCGCGACCCGGCCTGTGGAGTCGCGGTGGGGGTGGGAGTTGCGGTCCACCGGTGCGCCGTGCGTGGCCCAGCGGGTGTGGCCCATGCCCGCGGTGCCGGTGAACGTGTCGCGGCCGGTGGCGTCGAGGGCGGCTTCGAGGTTGGCTATGCGGCCCGCTTTGCGCTCGACGACCAGCTTCTTGTCGTCTGCGAGCACCGCGACTCCCGCTGAGTCGTAGCCGCGGTACTCCATGCGACGAAGCCCGCCGAGTACCACGTCGAGTGCCTGCCGATGCCCGACGTATCCCACGATTCCGCACACGCCTTTCAGCGTAACGACACGGGGATGGGCCGCATCCTGGGCAGGGGACCACGTTCAGCCCGCTGAACGTGGTCGCCGGAGGTGAGGAGACCGCTTTTAGCGGGCTGAACGTTGTCAGCGGAACACGGTTCGACCGCGGAACGTGATTCGGGCGCCGCTGCCCGTCATGGTGAGGTCGGCTAGTCTCCTGCCATGGCGAGCACGGCGAAGCGGTTACTCGAGCAGCTTTCCCGCCCAGGTCCGTACGATGTTCTGCGCGGTGATCTCGCGCTCGTCGGTCTTCCCGGGGTCGTGTTCACGCCGAGCACCGGGTTCAACCTCCCCGCTGTCGCGTTCGGGCACGGTTGGCTGCAACCACCGGGCCGGTATCACGGCTTGCTGCGGCATCTGGCCAGTTGGGGCATCGTCGCCGCCGCGCCCGCCACGCACGGAGGGCCGTTGCCCTCCCACCGGTTGTTCGCCGCCGATCTGCGTTCCACTCTCGACCTGGTCACGACGCTGCGTCTCGGCCCCGACGGCATCAGCGTGGACCCGACGAAACTCGGTCTCGCCGGGCATTCGATCGGCGGTGGCGCGGCCATCCTCGCCGCGGCCCCCGGCGAAGGCGCCGGGGACGACGCGCGACAGGTCAAGGCCGTGGCCACCGTCGCAGCGACCCAGACCATGCCACCGGCCACGACGGCGGCCCGCAAGATCACGGCGGTGGGGCTCCACCTCGCTGGAGACGACGACCTCCTCGCTCCCGCCAAGGGAAACGCGGAAGTGATCACCAAGGAATGGGCGGGGCCCGCGCAACTGCGGGTGATTCCGAAGATGACCCACCTCGGCGTCACCGAGGGAACCCACTGGAGCCGGCTGCTGTTGCAGGGCAAACCCCAGCACACCGTGCAACGCCGAGTACGCGCGCTGTTCACGGCGTTCTTCCTCACCACCCTGGCCGGTGACGACACCTACCGGGAGCTGCTCGACACCGACCTCAAGGCCGCCCGCATCGAATACGACAACCGGGCGGCCCTGACGAACGCCTAACCAAACCAGTTGGTGTTGGAGAAGTCCTCCTCGTCGACGTCCTCGCCGGGACCTGCCTTACTTCGCGACGGCGAAGCCTGGGCGGACCGCTCCCGCTGAGAAGACTCGGCGGTCGGCATCGGAACCGGTGGAGGGGGCGTAGCGGGACTCTTCGACTTCCCCGAACTGGAAGGTGGTGTCCTCCGCCTCACGCCGCTGCAGCCACTGGTTCTTGGCGGTGGGGTCCTCTTCTGCTTTTTGTTGTTCGTGCTCTGCAATGAGCTTTTTCAGCTTTTCAGTCTGTTCCTGCGACGCACGTAGGTGTTCTTGCGCTCGACGTGCTGTTTCCTCCCGAACCTGTCGAAACTGCTCCCTCACAGCGGTCGATCTGGCGTCGGCTTCGGCTTTCGCTCGGGCGAGCCGCTCAAGGAACCCCGAACCAGCATGGGACATTTCGCTCTCCCGTCTTTCGCCACTCACCCTCAGCGAGTGAACTTGATGGGCACTTCGTCGGCGGCGCCAATAGTTCCGCTGATCCGAATGGTGTTGCTCGCGATATCGAAGATGTTGCCGTCAACGCGGTAAGCGCTGGAAGTGCGCTCCTGGTCACCACCCTGACCACCGCTGCCGCCCATGGCTCCCATGCCGCCCATCATTCCCATGCCGCCGGCACCCGCTGCCATACCGCCGCCCTGAGACATACCGACGGACGGTCCTTCCCCACCTGGAGCGGTGCCAAGCCTGGCGCCCGAAGGGCTGGACGGCTGCGCATCGGGCTCCCTGTCCACGGACGGATCTGAGGGCAACTCTCCTCCCCCACCGGCGAAGGGGAAGCCGCCTCCACCTCCGTCGAAAGCCGCCGCTGCGTGGGTAGCGCTCGACGAGCCCTGTGAGTCGAACACCGCTTCTCCGCCGTGTGAGCAGGTCGATGACCCTGGGCCCGCCACCGCCGGAAGTGCCTTTCGGCACCGCCTGGTCGCCGCCGTGCGAAGCCCCGTCGACCTCAGCGGCTTGGGTGCCGGCGTTCCCCTCTGGCAAGGACTCGCCGTCCACGGCGTCCCCGAAGGTGTAGGTGACGGGGTCACCTTCTCCGTTGTCGATGGTGACCACAGTGGGCCCGTCAGGGCCCTGCGGCTGCTCCGCGATGATCTCGATATCACCGTCCTTGATGTGGATCTTGCCGTCAGGACCGGGGCGATGTACCTGTACCGCCGAATCGTCGGGGGCTGCGGAACCACGGGGACCGAAGTCCGACTGTCCGTCTTGGACATCATCCGTGGAGTTCCCACCGCTACTTTCGTCCGTCACCTCGTCGGCGCCGAAGTCGAGCCGGTAATCGCGGAGATCACCGTCATCGTTCCCAACGGTGATGGCCATGCCCCCGTCCTCGCCGGGTTCCGTCATCGTGAAGGTGTGCCCACCGTGCTCGACGGTGAGTCTGCCTTGGTCACCGGCGACCTCGCCGACCTCACCGAGTTTCGGGTCGACCGGATACGGCTCACTGTCCTCCCGACCGGTTTCCGGAACGTCACTGGCGGCGGGGGCTGTCTCGGAAATATCGGGTTTGCGGGCCTCGACGTCGGGCATCTCCACGCTTCCGGTGGCTCCACTCAGCCCAGGTACTCCCCCTGCGCCGATCCCGCCTGCACCGCCGGACATCCCTCCCGCGCTGACACCACCGACACCGCCCGGCACCCCACTGGTACCGACGGTGCCCGCATCTCCGGGCACCGCAATCGGGTTCGCTGCTTCGACCATTGCAGCGGCCGAAGCAGCGAACGGGTCCCCCAGTGCTTCGTGCAGACCGACAAGGCTTTCGCTGTAGATCAAGTCGATGTTCGTGACAGCCGTCTTCGCGAGCTCGTGAAGCTGGTTCGCCTGCTGCTCATACCCCTCGCGAAATGCCCCTAGGGTAGCTATCTGCTCTCCCAGGCCGGAGTACAGCTCGCCAACATCGACACCACCCAGAGCAATATCTACTCCGGTTAATTCCTCTAAAACCCTCACAAAATCCCGATATAAATACATGCACTCGTCGATATCTTCGACGGTAAGGCCAGCTACGGTTCCTTCGCAGTAGACATCTCGAAACACCGACTGCACGAACCCGATGACTTCCGCTTCGATGTACTTGACAGCCTCGGATATGCCGTCCGGAACCGTTTTCAACGCCTTCGTCAACTGTTCCGCACCCGCGGAGATCCCCTCGTTGACCTGCTCGGCCGACGCCTTAGCGTCACCAGTCCAGTCCTCAGTGCCCTTCCACGCCGTATCGAGCGAGTCAGCGTTTGACGAAACGGAATTGTAAGCGTTTCTTAGCATTTCAGCATCGGCCAGAAATGCGTTGAAGTCTATTCCACGAAGCTCGTTCATGCCTTCACGAAGCTGCTGCGGCTCGATCCCGGAATGCGAGTAATTGGCCGTCTTACCACGCGACTCCGCATCTTGGGTGAAAACCGACCTGTCGAATGACCCGGAGCCCGAGTCGGACTCGGGGGTGTACCTGTCAGCAGGGTCGAGCAGCGGCATGTCGATGAATTCACCGAGCCGCTGATAGCGTTGGTAGAACTCGCCCAGGATCTCAAGCACAGGGTCGGCCTCGTCGATGATCTCATCTGACGTGGAATAACCACCCTTGCTCAGGTTTTGGTCCGCCTGCTTTACATTCGCGTTGGCCTTCTCACGTTTGGCCTGCTCCAGCGCTTTTTCCGCGTTTCGCATACCCCCTTCGAAGTTCTTGCCCCCTGCTTTGACGTCATCGGCATCCGCATTGACCTTGGGAGCGTAGTATTCGATCTCCTCATCAGTCAGGCGGCCAGCACGCGACAGCATGTAGAGGAACTTGTTCTTGGCCATCGGCGAGATGTCCTCGTCATCGAGCATCGCGCGCATGAAGTCAAGTTCCTCAGACGTGAAGCGCTTCTCAACGGCTTCCTTCAGCTTCTCCTTGTAAAAGGGGGTGCCGTACACCATGCTCGATCACACCCCTTTCGAAGCGATCATGTCGCGGCTGACGACCTCGCCATCCTCGTAAGCTTTCGCGGCCTTGACGAGCTTGCCCCCGAAGTCACCGACTTTCTCGCCATAGGTGGCAACAGAGTCGCGGTATCTGTCGATCGCATCAGAGTAGTCGGAGGCCACATGCGACCATGCCTTGCCGACCTGTGCCGTGGACACGTTCGTTTCAATACGTTCGGATACGCTGATCAATTCCTCCCCTGCACACGCCGGTTCTTCTTAGGCCGACAGCACCGGTGCCGATGTCCGGTGCTGTCTACTACGCGCTGAGATTACCGGTTCACTCTTCGATCCCGAGGTGGTTCAGCGCATTTCGCGGGCTAAACGCGCTGACTAGCCAGGGAGAACGGCAGCGCACGGAAGTAACGGAGTCGGCAAGTTCGAACCGGACAGTCTGTGGGCACGGATCGACTCACGTTCAGCGGGCTAAACGCGGCCAACCGATGTGCCTCCGCCACGTTTCGCGGGCTAAACGTGGTCACCTGGCCCCTGCGGCCATGGCACCCTGATGAGGCCGCTGCCCACGGTTCCGTCTTCGTCGAGGGCGGTCAGCAGCACCCATCCCGGGGTGTCCAGCGCCGCGGCGAGCTGGAACGGTCCGATCGCCGCGCCCACGTCGCCCACGGCATCCTGCGGGTCGATCACCTTCGGTGTCGTCTCGCCGAATACGTCGTGGAGCGCTGCCCGTTCGGCCACGGTCGCGCCCTCCCCCGGCGCCGACACCGACACCGCGGCCACATCCTCTATCCGTATCCCCGCGCCGTCGAGCGTCCGTCGCACACACGCGGCCAACGCCGCGCGACGATCACCGTCCACCGCCACCCGCGTGTCCACCCGGTGCGCTTCCGCGAGTATCCGCCGCGACGTTCCCGGCTTCTCCAACAACATCACAGCAGCGCCCTCACCCAGAGTCCGGTCCCCCTCCCGATGGCGTTGCAACCATGCCCGCGTCGGACTGTGTTCCTCCACGGCACCGCACACCACCGCATCGGCCCTGCCCCGGGCCAGCAGGCGTCCTCCGTACCGCAACACGCTCAACCCCGACAACCGCCCAGCGGCGATGGTGCTGTTCGGTCCCGTTATCCCGTGCCAGATAGCGCACTGACTCGCCGCGCTGTTCATGAGCGCGAACGGCACGACCGCCGGGTTCACGAAGTACGGCTTTCGCCTCGTGAGCGAGTCGCGGGTGAACTCGTACTGGGTCTGTGCGCTGCCCGACGTGGTCCCCAGTACGACGCCCACCGTCCCTGGTATGTCTACTTTGTCCAGTAGTTCCGCGGTGACTCCCACGGCCAGCGCGCTCGACCGGTCCATCGACGCCGTGCCCTTCGAACCGAGTCGCTCCTCGACGTCGAACTCGGTCGCCAGATACGCCTCGGCATCGGGCCACTCCTCGGACAGCGCGGTGGGACTCATCGGCGTCAACGGAACATCCCCCACACCACACACCGATATCGCAGCCCACGCCGTGACCACACCGAGCACCGGCCTCACCTTCTCCCGAACACGACGACGGCGTTGTTGCCCCCGAACGCCAACGCGTTGTTCTGCACGACGCGAAGATCGGCGTCGACCGCCGTATTGGGCACACAGTCGATGCCGCAGTCCGGGTCGGTCTTTTCGTGGTTGATCGTCGGAGGGATGAAACCACCGGCGATACCCAACACGCACGCGGCGGAGGCGAGCGCGCTCGCGGCCCCCATCGTGTGTCCGAGCATGGACTTCACCGACACCATCCGCGGCGGACGGGGTCCGAAGACGTCGAACACGGCGCCGCACTCGGTGACGTCGTTGAGCCGGGTCCCCGTACCGTGGGCGGAAATCAGGTCCACGTCCCCGGGTGTGACCCCCGCGTCCCGCAACGCCAGCGACATGCACCTCGCCACACCGCCACGTTCCGGCGCCACCTGGTGGTGGGCGTCGCAGTTGAGTCCGTAGCCGAGCACCTCGGCGTAGATCCGGGCTCCCCGGGCGACGGCGGCCTCCCACGGCTCCAACAACAACACAGCGGCCCCCTCACCGGTGAGGATCCCCTTGCGTTGCGCGTCGAACGGGCGGCACCGCTCCGGGTCGATGGCCTTCAACCGATAGAAGCCGGTGAACGTCATCCGGCACATCGCATCGGCGCCCCCGCAGAGGGCGAAGTCCGCCTCCCCCGAACGCACGGCGTCGAAGCCGTTGCCGATGGCGTAGTTCCCCGACGCGCACGCTGTCGCCAGGGTGGTGACGTCCACGTCGCTGAGGCCGAGTTCCCGCGCCACCCCCACGGCGATCCGACTCGCGGGAATACGCCGCACCGCAGCCGGATCGACCTCGTCGAATCCGAAACGCACGGCGGTCGCCGCAACGGCCTCACCGTCGTCCGCACCACCGTCGGTGGTGCCGATCGACACCATGCCGTGACTGTCGACGAGGTCCCGTTCGTCCATTCCCGCGTCGGCCAGGGCCAACCGGGCGGAGGCGATGGCGAACTGCGTCGCCCGACCCACTTCCCACGGTGGCAATGTCCGCACCCACCGGGCCGGGTCGAAATCGGTAACCTCACACCCGAGGGAATGGGCGAACCCCTCGGTGTCGAACGCCGTGATGGGCCGCGCCCCACTGCGCCCGGCCCGCAACGCCTCCTCGAACGCGACGGCGCCGGTGCCGATACTCGACACGACACCGACACCGGTCACCGCCACTCTGCGCATCTCACCCGCCCAACGCGGCACTCAACACCGCGAAAACGCCCTCGATGTTCACCAGCCGTTCGAGCTCGTCCTCATCGACCTCGATATCGAACTCGACCTCGAGGTGGGCGAGCAGTTCGATCAACTTCATCGAGTCCGCGCCGAGGGTTTCAACGAACAGGTCGGTGTCCTCGACCTGATCCGCGTCCACCTCCAACACCTTGCACACGAGACGTCGGATGTCCTCCGCACGTTCGGCCACAACGGGATGCAGTGCGGTACTCATTGCATCCAACTGTTGTTCGAGAAGTCTTCGTCATCGAAGACCTCTTCTCGGCGCCGTCGTGCCGGACGTGGTGGTGGCGGCGGTTTCGGAGCCTCCGGTTCGGGCTCCCGTGGTGCCACCGACCGGGAGAACTTACGCGTCTGGGTGGGTTGTTGCGCAGCAGGTTGTTCCGGGGCTGTCGGAGGCGCTGTCGACACCGGCGGCGGAACGGACGACGAGGGCACCGGATACCCGGGGAACGGCTCCTTCTGCCGGGAGTCGTCGTCCTCCGGACCGAAGCCCATGACGTTGTCCTTGTTCGCCAACGCCTTGCCGGTCGCCCAACCACCAGCGGCTTTCTGTCTGCGGTTCAGCTCCGACAGATGTTGGGTGGCGCGCTCCGCGACCTTGCCCTGCATGAGCAGCCGTTCCCTGGCGGCTTCCTTGTGCTGCGCGGCGTTGCGTTCCCGCAACGCCCGCCGATCGTTCATCTCCCGCGTGATCTGCCCCAACCGAGAGATAACGGCAGCGGCTCGTCCTTCGGCCATGCTGACTCCTCAAAACGTCCGGTTCGTCATCTAACGGGAGAACTGAACGGAACTTTCGGTGTTGTCCTCACCGATCGTGCCGCTGATTCGTTTCTCGGTGCCGTTGTTGTCGAAGATGCCGCCGTCGATGCGGTACGGGTTGGTTCGTTCCTGGTCACCACCCTGACCTCCACCGGCACCTGCGGCACCCATGCCGCCCATCGGGGCCATCCCGGCCCCGCCGGCGGTGTCACCGCTCGGGGGCGCACCGGCCACGGCGGGTTCGGCCATACCTCCCGGTGCCGTGCCCAATCCCGCCGACGTAGGTGACTCACCGGGCACCGCACCGGACATGGGGCCGTCGCCGATGGGTTCACCACCACCGCCGCCACCGACGGCGGATCCACCGGGGCCTCCGGACATCGCACTGCCGATGCCACCGCCGCCAGCTGGGGTGCCACCCGATCCTCCCCCGGAACCGCCGGTGGGAACGTCCTTGTCGGCGTCGTCCTCCTCGTCGTCCACCGGGTTCTCGCCCGGGGCAGGCATGGTTCTCGGACTTCCGCGGTCCGCACCACCGCTGCCCGCGCCGCCCGCACCACCGCCGCCTGTGGGACCGGCATCCTCGTCCTTCGCCTCCCCGAGGGTGTAGGTGGTGGGAGGAGGTGTGCCGTCGTCCACGGTGACCTTCGTCGGCCCATCCGGACCCTCCGGACGCTCAGCGGTGATCTTGAGGTCCCCGTCCTCGATGTGGATCTTGCCGTCGGGACCGGGACGATAGACCCGCTCGTCCGACTCACCCCCGGCCCCCCTGGGGCCGAAGTCGTCGTCCCCGGCTTCCCCCTCACCGGTCTCGCCGTCCCCGAAGTCGAGCTTGTACTCCTTCGGCTCACCGGACCCGTCGTCGATCGAGATCTCCATCTCGCCGTCTTCGTCCGGTTCCGTCATCTCGAACGTGCGGTCACCCTTCTCCACGGTCAGGGTGTCCCGATCGCTGCCGAGGTCCTTGATGGCCTCGCCGGTTTCGGGGTCGATCGGATACGGCTCACCCGTTTCCGGGTCGATCTCCAAGTCCTCCCCGGTGACGGGGTTCTTGGGCTGGCCCGAACCAGGAAGATCCGGCTCCGGAATGGGCGGTGGCGTGCTCGTGCTCGGCGAGGTGCCTCCGCCGCCACCGCCTCCGCCGCCACCGGTGGGGGTCCGTTGCCCGGAGTCCGGATTCCCGGTGTCCGGTCCCTCCAAGCCGAGATCGCCGCCCTCGGGGAACTCGCTGGTGTACCCCTTGAAGTACTCGTTGAGTTCCCCCCACGCCTCGTCGACCTTCTCCTTCGCGTCGTCACAGATCCTGGTGAAGTCCTTGTAGAGGTGGTCGTAGAGATCGGTGTTCCAGGAGGTCTGCACCCACTCCTTGCACTGGTTCACCGTCATCACTTTGTTCTCTTCGTTCAGACCACAGTCGTCGGCGCGGATCGTCGCCTCGATGTTGCTTCCCGTCTCGGCGTCGACCCAGGCAGCGACCTCCAGGATCTGCTCCTGGTCCTCCACCTCGCCGCGCGCGAGCGTCATGACCTTCCGCGCGATGTCCGGCACGGCGGAACCCACGGTGGGCGTGTACAGGTCGTTGATCTGCTCGATCTTGCTCTTGCACACCTCGTACACCGTCTGCACCGCGGCCTCGATGACGTCGGCGCCACCCTCCAGGTACTCCAGCAGCTCATTCGAGTTCGGCGCGATGTCCTCGCTGTATTTCTGGTACGAGGCGTTCGCGGCGGGACCGGTCCAGTCCTTGTAGAGGGAGTTGAGGTTCGACTCCGTGGTCTCGTGCAGTTCCCGCAGAGTCGCGTGCGCGTCCCGCAGTTTCTGGGCCTGGTCGAGGAACTTCTGGAAGTCGATGCCCCGTTGCTCGTTGAACCGTTCCTCGATGTCGGTCTGGAGGTTGATCGGTCCGTCGATGTGCCTGCAGTCCCCCGGTGCCTCCTCGTCGATGGGCACGAACTGCTCGAACACCTCCAGCGCGGTCTCGCCGAGATCGAACAACTCGTCCGAGTTCTGCACCCCGCCGGTGGTGCCGGGAGCCTGGGCCTCGGCCAGAGCCGACTTGTTCTCCTCGAGTCGGTCGGAGACCTGCCTCTCGCGGTAACCCTCGCGTTCGGCTTCGGCCTTCGCCTCCTCATAGATCTTGTCGTCATCTATGAAGCGTGGGGGACCGAAAAGATCCCAGCGCGGGTTGACGCCGTACTTCTCGTAGTACTCCTCGGCTGCCTCGTTACCATCCCCGCTGCGCGCGTAGGCGCCGAGGACCGTCTGCTTCGTTTCAGCCGAGACGTACGGGTCGTCCAGGATCTCCTTGGTCTCTTCCCACGTTCTCTCGCTCACAGCCCACTCCCCGACTGGGTCACGGTCGAGGACTGCTCCGCCTCGGCTGCCTCGTACTGCTTGCCGGCGCTACCGATCGCGGCGGCCAAGGACTTCAGGGACGCGCACATCCCGCTCGCCCCTTTAGCGATCTCCGCGATCGCGGTCGTGAAATCGGCCCCCCATTCCGTGTGCGCCTTTCCGAAATCCGTCTCGGACACTTCGGCGGCTTCGAGATCCTTCACTTCCCCCTGCGCGGATTCCGCCTCATCGTGGATCTTCTGAGACTCTCGCGCCATCGTGCCGGTTTCGGCTCTGTAACCCTCCGGCGCGGACACACCAGATTGATCTGTCACAGCCACTCCTTCGCCCCCATTGGCTGTCGCGCGGATACCGTGTACAAGGTCCCACGCCGTTGCTGTGACATCACTAACGCACAAAATCGTCGATCAGGCAACAATCATTTTCTGATCGACGCAAATTTTCAAATAATGCGAAAATGCGCTACTGAATTCAGCCTATCGACGCAACAACACCCGCGAGTCGATCGGCCGCCGCCTGAGCCGTGTCGGCATCCGGGGCCTCCACCATGACACGGATGAGTTGCTCCGTGCCGGACGGGCGCAACAGCACCCGACCCTCGTCACCCAGCTCGGCCTCCACGTCCGCGACGGCGTCCCTCACCACGGGAGCGGCGGCCACGGCTGCCTTGTCGGTGACCGGCACATTGACGAGCACCTGCGGCAGCCTGTGCATCACCGCCGCCAACTCACGCAGCGGCCTCCCCGTCTGAGCCACCCGCCCCATGAGTCGGAGTGCGGTGAGCAGCCCGTCGCCCGTCGTGGCGTAGTCGGGCAGCACCACGTGACCCGACTGCTCACCACCCAACGAGAAACCGCCCGCGCGCAACTCCTCCAGCACGTAACGGTCACCGACGGCCGTGGTGCGCACGGCGATACCGCGCTTCTTCATCGCCAGGTGCAACCCCAGGTTGCTCATCACCGTGGCGACGAGCGTGTTGTCGGCCAGTTCACCCGACTCAGCCATGGCGACGGCGAGGATGGCCATGATCTGGTCACCGTCGACGAGGTTCCCGTCCGCGTCCACCGCAAGACAGCGGTCGGCGTCCCCGTCATGGGCGATACCGAGGTCGGCGCCGTGCTCCACCACCGCGGCCTGCAGGTCCTCCGGGCACGTGGAACCGCAACCGTCGTTGATGTTCACACCATCGGGTTCGGCGTGCAGCGCGATCACCTCGGCGCCCGCCTTGCGATACGCGTCCGGCGCCGCCAACGAGGACGCGCCGTTGGCGCAGTCCACCACGATCCGCAGCCCGCCCAGCGACACCGGCACCGCCTCGAGGAGGTGTGCGACATACCGATCGACAGCGTCGTCGACATCCGACACGCGGCCGATCTGCGGACCGGTCGGACGGGCCCCTTGGGCGTTCAGACCACGTTCGATCTCGTCCTCGATGCCGTCCGGGAGTTTATGGCCTCCCTCACCGAACAACTTGATGCCGTTGTCGGGCATCGGGTTGTGCGACGCGGAGATCATCACGCCGAGATTGGCCCCCAGCTCGGTGACCAGGTGGGCGACCCCCGGGGTGGGGAGAACACCGACACGCAGCACATCCGCTCCCGCGGACGTCAGTCCGGCGACGACGGCGGCCTCCAACATCTCGCCACTCGCCCTCGAATCCCTGCCCACAACGGCCACCGGCCGCTGCGAACGGTCGTGAGCGGCGAGGACACGGGCCGCGCTGGCGGCGAGCGCGAGCGCCAGCTCCGGGGTCAGCTCGTCATTGGCGAGGCCGCGAACCCCGTCCGTGCCGAAAAGGCGAGCCATGTTCGTCGACCTCCGTCATCGCGAGCACACAACCGACGACAAATAACCTAGCGATTCCACGATGCACGCCCTGGCCCCCACCGGCCACTCGACAACGTTTAGCGGGCTGAACGTGGCCACTGAAGTGCTCACACCACGTTGAGCAGACCGAATGCGCCAGATGCATCGGACAACGTTTAGCCCGCTAAACGTGCGCATCGACACACGAGCCACAGACAAACCAAGCGCCCACCCCGAAAACGGGCGGGCGCTTGGAATGAGCCAGGTCAGCGCTTGCTGTACTGCGGGGCCTTACGGGCCTTCTTCAGACCGTACTTCTTACGCTCGGTCGCGCGAGCGTCACGCGTGAGGAAGCCTGCCTTCTTCAGCGCAGGACGGTCATCGCTGTCGATCTCGGCCAATGCACGTGCGATCGCAAGCCGCAGCGCACCTGCTTGACCCGAGATACCACCGCCGTGCAGGCGGGCGTGGACGTCGAACGACTCGGCCTTCTCGACGGTGACCAGCGGCTCACGGATCAGCTGCTGGTGAACCTTGTTCGGGAAGTACTGCTCGAGGCTCTTGCCGTTCAACCTGAACTCGCCGGTGCCGGGAACCATGCGCACCCGGACGACCGCCTCCTTACGACGGCCCACCGTCTGCGCGGTACCTCCGGCAGCCCGAGACGGCGCCGGGGCGGCGGGCGTCTCGCTGGTCACGACCGCGTCGTAAGCGGCCTCGGTCTCGGTGCTGGTCACAGACTGTTCCTCACTCACTGGGACACCTGAGCGATCTTGGTGATCTCGTGTGGCTGGGGCTTCTGCGCGGCATGCGGGTGATCCGGGCCGGCGTAGACCTTGAGCTTCTTCGCCTGCGCGCGGCCCAGCTTGTTCTTCGGCAGCATGCCCTTCACGACCTTCTCGACCAGTCGCTCCGGGCGGGTCTCAAGCAGCTCGCCGTAAGAACGCTTACGCAGACCACCGGGATAGCCGCTGTGACGGTACGCGAGCTTCTGCTCACGCTTGTTGCCGGTGAGCGCCACCTTGTCTGCATTGACGATGATGACGAAGTCACCGGTGTCCACGTGCGGGGCATAGATGGGCTTGTGCTTGCCGCGCAGCAGCGTGGCGACCTCGGTCGCGAGCCGGCCGAGCACGACATTCTCGGCGTCAATCACGTGCCAGGCACGAGTGACATCGCCGGGCTTAGGGCTGTACGTGGGCAAGGGTCTACCTCATCGTCAACTTGCTTATGGGTCCATGCGGGCTTGGCGCGTGCCGCTCGTGCGCGCACAACAACAAGTGAAGATACCTGGTCGCCGGGAAGAGGGTGAACCCGGGGGGTCCACACTGCGCGACATACTAGTCTCTCCCACAGCCCACGCCGACATGACACCCAAGGGGCTGGACACAATGAGAAAGTGGCTACCGAGAGTCGCCGTTCTGGTCGCCAGCGTAGTATTAGCTGCTGGATGCACGACCGGACGGGTGGGTAAACCGATTCCGAACGGTGACGACGTCGCCAAGTATGTCGGCGCTAAGTTCTCCTCCACGCTCGAACGAGTCGCCGATGACCTCGATAACGACGAACCACACAAAAGCACGCTCCGGTCATTCATGCGCGTGGGCGAGCTGAAGTCCGACACCACGGTGACGGCCATCCAGGTCGGCAATCCCCCCACTCGGTTCTTCAAGAACCACTCGAACCGCTACTCCTCCGACTACCGGGACTACCTCCTCCCCGCGGGCAGTGATGTCGAATACGTCCTGCTCGGCCCTGAATACGCCGAACTGGCTCCCACACCGTGGGTGTCACTGCCGTACACCGGAGAAGGACTCGACATCTGCTTCTGGGGCGGCTACGCCACCGTCTGCAAGATCCTCAACGCCGTCAACAGTTCCATGAAGAACGACGAGATGGACAAGACGGCGAAAAGCCTTGCCGACGGCAGCACGGAACTCACCATCGACGTCTCGCTGCGCACGTTCCTGGAGGAACGCATCATCGTCCTGCCGGACTGGCTGCTGGAAGAGATCAGCGAATCACTGCTCGACCAGGTGATCGACACGCGAATCGTGCTCGACCCCGAAGGTGATCTGAAAGAGATCGAGATGAACGGCCTTCTGGCCGCGGACGGCAACGAAGTCGAGATCAAACAGCACTACCAGGTGCACGAACCGCCGACCGAGCACGAGATCCCCGCCGTGCCCTCTTCCGACGAGGTGACCGAACTCACCACCGAGGAGGAGGTAGACGCCTTCTATGAAGGAATGGCCGAGATCACGAGCGAACGCAAGTGAACAGCCCGCACCGGTCGGACGAACACGCAGGGGAAACCGATGACACAGCCGCCTAGCCAACCGCACCAGTGGTGGCAACCGCACGAACAGAACAGTGGGCCACTCCCTCAGCAGCAATACCCCCAGCCCATGACACCACCTCAACCGACGGGTACGGGTTTCGGCGGCTCGTTCTCGTCGGAGTACGGCGGGTTCGGCGCGTTCGACGACGATTCGCCCGCTAAACGTGGCAAGTCACGTAAACCGTGGATCATCAGCGCTGTCGTGGTCGTGGTGTTGGCGGCCGCAGGCGGCGCCGCGGCGTGGTTCAGCGGGATGTTCACAGACGAAGTGCTCGACCAGGAGTCGCTGCACGAAGGCGTCGCCACGGTGCTCCAGGACAGTTACGGCGAGCACGACGTCAGCAACGTCAGCTGCCCCGCTGACCAGAAGATCGCCGCCGGGCACACGTTCAACTGCACCGTCGACATCGCCGGCGAATCGAAGACCGTGAAGATCCGCATTCTCAACAACGAACCCGAATACGAAGTCGGCGCACCGCACTGAACCGAGAATCCCAAAATGAAAACCGGGCCCGCCGCGTACGCGAGCCCGGTTCCTTCTAGGCGTGAGAACTCAGAACATCCCCTGGATGCTCTTGTCGGTGGCCTGGTAGCCGTCGGCGATCTGCGGCAGAGCAGTCGCGATCTGCGCCAGGACCTGCTTCATCTCGTCGAGCGACTGGTTCCACTCGTTCTGGCACTGCATCCAGGCCTCCATGGCCTCACCGGACCAGGAGTCGACCAGCGGAGCCAGACGCGCCTTGAGGTCCTCGAACAGAGCCTCCAGCTCCCCGCCGGTCCGCTGGCAGTCCTCAGCAGCCGTGTGGATTGTGGCGTAATCAACAACGATACCGTTCGGCATGGTTCCTCCCGTTCAGTAAAAGCCTGTCGATGAGCGAATGTGGTGTTTGGATCAGAGGCCGTTGAGGGCGTTACCGATGCTGCTGATCGCGGCGTTCTGCTCCTCTTCCGCCTGCTGGTACTTGACACCGGACTGCTGCAACAGCTCACCGATGTTGCCGAGCGCCTCGTTCAGCTTGCGGGTCTTCTCGTCGAAGGCGGCCATCACGTTCTGGAAGGCCTTCGCCGCCTCACCCTGCCAGCCAGCCTGCGTCGCCTCGATGTTGCTACGCAGCTGGTTCAGGTTCTGGTCCATGGACGCCTTGATCGCGTCGACGTCCTGGTACGCCTGCTGGAACTGCTCCGGTGTTCCGGTAAAACCGCCTGCCATCGGGTGTTACCCCCTTCGCTCGTGATTGCCGTACTTCGTTTGTACTGGCTCTACGACGGAGACAGTGCCATGTCCGGTTCCGTGTTGTCGCGGAAAGCGCTCAAGTAGTTGCGAGCGTGAACGTGAAATCTCGGAACCCACTGGAACCAGGGGGCCAGGAAACCGCGTTTGGCCTGCTAAACGCGGTCTTGACGCATCAGTTGGTGAACTCGAGCGTGCGGACGATCTGTTCGCACGCCGCGCGCACACGCTCCCGCAGCTTCGCTTCCTGGCAACCGACACTCACCTGTGCCGTGCCGTGCGCCAACACGTACCAGTGCACAGTGGCCGCGGGCTTGTTCTCCCGGTAATGGACCACGTCGTGACCCGCGTACTCGTAATGCTCCGAGAAGTCCGTGTAGACATCGGGGTTCGCGCTCGTCTGCTCGCGCAGTTCGTCCGCTAAACGTTCGCGATGGACACCACCGTCGTACGACAAGACGAACTCCTGCACCACCACCAGGTCGTCGTCGGTGCTGGCCTGAGCCTCTCGAGGCTTGACGACGACCTGCCGCGCTTCGACGTTGTCACCGGTCTGGACCCAATCCTTGGGTGCGACGAACTTGTACGAGTACTGCGCGTACAAGTGCCCTTGGGTTTCGACCTTGTCCCCATCGGAGGAAATGAACAACGTCACTGCCGCCACCGCCGCCACCAACACCACGACGGCTACGGCGATCAGGACCATGCGTATGCGGGCTCCCGATCGTTGCGGCCGACCGGAGTGGTCCGGGTGTTGAGACGCCGCCATAGGCGAAGGCGTGTACGGCTGTCCCGACGGCGACGGCGATACCGGAAAACCACGTTGTGGCGACGGCATACCGTGAGACACGGGGTAGACCGGCGGACGGTTCCCACCGAGCGCCCGCTGCGCCCCCGGTGCGGGCATCGACATCTGACCCGCACCCCACGGTCCGGTCCCACGCGGTGTCGACGGCTTCGGACGCGTCACCACCTCAGTCCTGTGATCCGCCGGTAGTGACATCGATTTGCCCGCTAAACGTGCCCCCATGGTGCCCGGTAGCACCCCGGTACGGTCCGGGAGCAGCTCCACCGCACGAAGAGCACCACGTGCCACCACGGTCTCCGGCTGGTCCAACGTGGTCGGAACGACGCCGGTGCGCTCATGCACGAGCCGCGACACCAGCGGGATCCGACTCGACCCACCGACCAGGAAGATCGCGGTGAGTTGCCGGGGACGGAGACCGGCCGCCTCGACGGTGACTTTGGTCAACTCGGCAGCCCGCCCCAGCGGAGTCCTGATGAGCTGTTCCAAATCCTCGCGCGTGACGTGGGCGTCCGCGAAAGGCGGTGGCATGGGCACGTCGGTGTACGCGTGCCGCGACAGAGTTTCCTTGGCGCCACGCACGTCCTGCCACAGCACCCTTCTGCGCCGGCGATCCGCCAACTCACGTCCCTGGACGAGTTGTTCCCACGCCTCGGGGTCCGCCTTCGACACCAAGGAACCGACGTGTTCCAAAAGGGCCTGGTCTATGTCCGCGCCCCCGAATCCCGGGTCACCTCGCGTGGCGAGTACCTCGTACTCGGCGCGCTCACCGGCCTGCGATCGCCGGACGACGCTGACGTCGATGGTGCCACCACCGAGGTCCAAAACAGCCACCGTGTCGCCCGGATTACCGCTGAACTCGACCGTGCGTTCCTGGTTCAGATCGTTGGGGGTGAACGTCGCGGCGTGGAACACCGCCGCCGCCACCGGCTCGGGCACCAACGCCACCTCGTACGCCAGCTGCCCGGCCGCCTGCCGCAGCAACCGCGTGCGAACCGCACCCCAGTCGGCGGGATGCGTCAGTACCAGCAGCGAAACCTCGGCGTTACCCGCGAGTCTGCGCGCCTCGGACACCGCACGCTGCAACACAGCGCGCATGGCGTCCACGACGGTGAGCACCGTGTCTCCGAGGAGGAGTTCACCCTCGTCTATCCGACGTTTCGGATGCGGTTCGAATCGCGAGGGATCGACAGCGGCTTGCCGTTCGGCCTCCTGGCCCACGAACAGCGTGCCGTCCCGCGCCGCGTAAACGGCGGACGGCATGATCGGCTGCCCATCCACAACCACGACCTGTGGTTCACGACCGTTCACCGAAGCGACGACACAGGTGCTCGATGTCCCGAAGTCCACCGCCACCCGCAGTGTCACCAGCCGCTCCCGCCGTCGTCGGTTCCTTACCCCAGCACTCTGTCAGACATTGTCCGCCGGGTCACCGTGAAGTCGTGGCAGGCGTACGGCCGCCGAATTGGCGGCCGTACGCCTATCGCGATCATTCTGGCGCGATCCACGACACCTGCATGAGCTTCTTACCCACCTTGCGGCTGACGAAGTAACCACGTCCCGGAGGCATCGGACCGGCCTTCACATTGCCGAGCAGTTGGCCTTCGTCCTTCGACCCGTTCATGACCAGACCCGGCATGGCCAGTTCCTTCAACTTGCCGATGATCGGGTCCATACCGGTGCGGGCCGCACCACCAGTACGCCGAGCGACGACGACGTGCAGACCAACGTCCTTGGCCTGCGCCAGGTACTCGGCGAGTGGACGCAGTGGGTTGTTGGTCGACGTGGCCACGAGATCGTAGTCGTCGACCACCACGAACAGCTCTGGTCCGTTCCACCACGAACGGTCCTTCAATTGCTGTGGCGTCACGTCGGGGCCGGGCAGACGCTTGGCCATCGACTGCGCGACTTCCTTCATCATGCCTTCGAGCTGGTTCGCCGATACGGCATAGCCGAGGAGTTGGTCGCCCTCCACGAACCCCAGCATGGTGCGCCGGTAGTCCACGAGGATGATGACCGCTTCCTTCTTCGTGTACCGCTCGGTGATACCCCGCACGATCTGCCGCAACAGGTTGGTCTTCCCGGACTCGCCGTCCGCGTAGGCGAGGAAGTGCGGATCGGAATCGAAGTCCAGGTACACCGGAGCAAGCTCGTCCTCGTCGACACCGATGGGGATGAGCTTGGTGTCCCGGTACTTGTCCTGCAGCAGCAACTCCTCGTAAGGCATGAGGTCAGGCAGCAGCCGCACCTGCGGCGCATGCCTGCCCTTCCACGCCGCGGAGATCTTCTTGACGGCGTCGGCGACCCCGTCACCGAGGTCGGCGTCGTCGCTGGAGCCGTCGATACGCGGCAAACCACTCAGGAAGTGCAGTTTGTCGCGGGTCAAACCACGGCCGGGACGCCCGGGCGGCACGTTGACGGCGACCCTGCGGTCGATGTCGGACTCACTCGGGTCACCGAGTCGCAGCTCGAAGCGCGTACCGAGCAGGTCCTTGATCGCCGGCCGGATATCCGCCCACCGGTTCGACGAGATGATCACGTGCACGCCGTAGGTCAGACCTTGTACGGCCAGCTTGGTGATCTGCGGTTCCAACTCGTCGAAGTCGTCCCGCAACGCACGCCATCCGTCAACGATGAGGAACGCATCGCCGAACGGATCCTGTTCAGCCGTGATCTCCCCACGACGCTTCCGGTTGCGGAAATCGTTCATCGAGTCGACACCGAGTGCACCGAACCGCTCCTCCCGTTCGTTGATCAGGGTGGTGAGTTCGGCGACGATACGGCGCGCCTTGTCGGGCTCGCGACGTGCAACCGCGACACCGCCGACATGCGGCAACCCTTCCAGCGCGGCGAGGGTTCCACCACCGAGGTCGATGCAGTAGAACTGCGCTTCCTCGGGGGTGTGCGTCAACGCCATCGACATGATCAACGTACGCAGCATCGTGGACTTGCCCGACTGCGGGCCACCCACCACGGCACCGTGCCCCGCGCCGCCGGAGAAGTCCGCCCACAGCGGATCCCGTCGCTGCTCGTACGGGCGGTCCACGATGCCGAGCGGCACCTGCAACCTGCCGTTGCCGAAGAACCCGACCGGCGACAGGCCCCGATCCTCGGTGGGGTTGAGGTTCGGCAGCAAGGTGTCGAGCGAGTTGGGTTCCTTCAACGGCGGCAGCCAGACCTCATGGGCGGGTGGCCCCTGGCCGACCAGCCGGCTGACGATGACGTCCAACTCGCTCGGCTCGACGGCTTCCTCGGATTCCGGCTGCTGCTGTTCGACGGGCTCGGGCTCCGGCTCCGGCTCCTTCGGCAACTCCACGAAGTCCGGCACGAACAGCTGTGGTCGCTTGTCGGCACGCACCACCTTCGCACCGGGAGCAGCGGTCTTGATGCCCGCCGGCCGGTACGGACCCGACACGTACGCCGCCTTGAACCGCACCAGCGTGGACGTGTCGTACTTCAGGTAACCACCACCGGGGACGGACGGCAGTTCGAACGCGTCGGGCACACCGATCGCAGCCCGTGACTCCGCGGCCGAGAACGTCTTCAGGCCGATCCGGTACGACAAGTGGGAGTCGAGCCCACGCAGCTTGCCTTCCTCGAGACGCTGGGAGGCGAGCAACATGTGCATCTGCAGCGACCGGCCCAGTCGCCCGATGGCGACGAACAGATCGATGAAGTCGGGCTTGGCCGCCAACAACTCCGAGAACTCGTCGACCACGATGAACAACGCGGGCAACGGATCGAGGTCGGCGCCGTTCTCCCGCGCCTTCTCGTATTCCCAGACGTTCTTGAAGTTGCCGCCGTTCTTGAGCGCCTCTTGCCGCCGGTTCATCTCACCGGCGAGCGCGTCCTTCATACGGTCGACCAGCGTGACCTCGTCGGCGAGGTTGGTGATGACCGCGGAGACGTGCGGCGCCTTCTCCAGACCGAGGAACGTGGCACCACCCTTGAAGTCGACGAGCACGAAGTTGAGCGTCGTCGACGAGTGCGTGGCGAGCAGACCGAGCACCAGCGTGCGGAGGAACTCCGACTTACCGGAACCGGTCGCACCGATGCACAGGCCGTGGGGCCCCATGCCCTCCATGGCCGCTTCCTTGATGTCCAGTTCGACGGGCTGGCCGTATTCGCCTACGCCGAACGGCACGCGGTACCGGTCACGGATCGGACGTGGCCGCCACGCCTGCTGCACATCGAACGTCATCGGGTCGCCGGGGATACCCAGCAGCTCCAACAACGACGGGTTCGACAGCAACGGCTGTTCCTCGCTGTCCTCGGTCGCGCCGGTGCTCATGCGATACGGCGAAAGCTTGCGGGCGAGCGCCTCGACCTCCACCGTGCTGAGCTTGTCCGGACGACCGAACCACTCGACCCCACCCGCGCTGCGAGCGCCGAGGCGTTCTTCCTCCACCACCAGGCGCAGACCACGGCGGGCCGCGAGGTTGCCGATCGAATCGGACAGGTCGATGAGGGTGACTCCGACGAGTCCTTCTTCCAGCAGGATCTGCTCGTCACCGGTGACCTCGGCCTCGTCGAGCACGATCACGACGTGTGGCTGGTCGGGCGGAGGGGTGGCGTTCCGCGAGAACCGCTGACGGTCACGCAGCTCCTCCTCGAGCCAATGCTCGATCTGGGCCAACGAGCCGGTCATCATACGCATCTGGCCGATGCCGTCGGACATCGTCGGATGCTGGACGTGGGGCAGCCACTTGGCCCATTCCCACTCCTCCTTGGCCCGGCCGGTGGTCGCGACGGCGATGAGCACGTCGTCCGGGCTGTGGAAGGTCGCCAGCTGCGCCAGCATCGCCCTCGCCAAGCCGCGCGTGAGTTTCTTGTCGCCCTGCAGGCCGACGGCCGCGAAACCACGCAAAGTGATCTGGGTGGGCAAATCGGGCACGATGGAATGGGCGCGCACGAACCGCCTCAACGCGAGTGTGGCGATCGGTTCCAGCTCGTCGACCGGACCGGTCTGCGGCGGAACAAGACGCGTCGCCAGCCGATGCGAGCTACGGCCCACACGCAGATGCAGGAAGTCCTGATCGCTCTGCCGCCGCTCCCACATGCGCCGTGTGGACACCATCGACCACAGTGCTTCGGGGTCGGGGTGCACCCACTCCAACGACGCGCGCTGCTCGATCATCGCCTCGCGGGCCCGATCGCGCATCTGCCCGAGGTACCGCAGGTAGTCCTTGCGGTCCTCGTTCATCTCAGCCTTCTTCTGCTGACCGCCTCGGCCGCCGCCGGCGAACATGCCGACCATCGACATCATCATCATCAGCGGCATCATCAGCATGAACGGGCTGCGCATCGCGCCCGCCGTGAACATGAAGACGACCATGCCCAGCATCGCCACGACCATGACGACCGGCATCAGCTTCATGACGATGTTGCCGGGAATCGTCCGCGGGATCTCGGGCGGCGGCTCCAAATGCACCTCACCGCCCGGCGGGCGGGGAGCAGCAAGCCGTGGCGACCGCTTGAACTGCAGCGTGCTCACCGAAAAGACCCCTCTTCGACTCGGCGACTGACGGCCAATGCGGGTGCGCGCGCCGGAACACTTCGCCGGAACTGCCCCCACGTATGGCTCAGGTGCGTTAATACTAGGGCGGCATTAGGACACCATGGGGCCGGTTCGGCAAGGTTACCGGCCGACGACGGGATGTTTTCCGCAACGCGGTATAAACACCCTGCGGCAGAATCTCCAGGTAGGGGGCGAAAAGGTGGCAACGGGCACGACGGTATTCAGCAGGGTGACGGTGGTCGCGCCTCGAACCCGCATCGATGTCGCGCTGCCCGCCGACGTGGCGGTGGCCGACCTCATGCCCATGTTGCTGGAGATGGCGAAGGAAGTGTCTCCCGACGGGGGCGCCAGACACGGCGGCTGGGCACTGGCGAAGCTCGGCGACGCTCCTCTTGATCCGAGCCGGACACTCGCTTCTCTCGGCATCGTCGACGGCGAACTACTCCAACTGCGTAAGCGCAACGAGAATCCACCACCGCCGTTGTACGACGACGTCGTCGACGCCATCGCCGAAGCCGAACCCGACAGTTTCCGGCCATGGACGAAGGAAACAGCGCAACGTATTGGCCATGTGGCGGGGGGCCTGGCGCTTTTCTGCGCCGCGCTCGCATTGTTCTTCGGCGGTCCCCTCTACGGCGGTAACGGACTCGCCGTGGCCATCACCGCAGGGGTCGCCGCCCTCGCCTGCGTCGCGGTCGGCGCCACTCTCGCCAAGGCCTACAACGCACCCGCGACCGGAGTGGTGATCGCAGCCGCGGGAGGGTTACCGCTGGCCTTCGTGAGCGGGTTCTACATCGTCCCGGACGGCACCATACGTGCCAATCTCTTGCTTGCCAGCGCGCTCGTGGTCGTCGTCGCGGCAGCGTGCATCCTGCTGATGGGCGCGGGCATCACCACATTCATCGCGGCCGCCACTGCGGGAGTGTTCGGTGTCATCGCGTTCCTCATCGCGACCCTCATCGCCCACCCTGCGCCGGGCATCGCCGCCGGAGTCGCCGCCGCCGCTCTCGCAGGGATCTCCATGCTGCCGAGGGCCACGATCTGGCTGGCGAAACTGCCTCTCCCCCACGTGCCGAGCACCGCGGAGGAGCTGAAGGAAGACACCGGTTACCCGGACTACTCCTCCATCGAACGCAAGACCAAGGCCGCGCACAACTACATGACGGGTCTGCTGATCGGCAGCGGTTCGGTCACCGCGGTCGCCGCGATGATCACTGCGACCTCCGGGGACATCTGGGGCATCCTCACCGCCGTCGTCGCCACGCTCGTCCTGTTGTTGCGGGCACGCACCTACGCCAACGGCAGCCAGGCCGTCGCGCTGCTCACCACCGGTATGGCCTCAGCGGCCGGGATCCTGCTCGGCTGGATGTGGACCGAGGAAGCCAACGACCGCGTCCTGTGGGTCTTCGGCACGATCCTGCTGTTGGGAGCGGCCGCCCTGGTGCTGGGTGTCGTATTCCCGAACCAGCGTTTCACACCCCCCATGCGGCGCGCCGTCGAGATTTTCGAAGCCGCTTGTATCGCAGCGGTCCTGCCGTTGGCGCTCGCGGTGATGGGCTTGTACTCCACGCTGCGTCATCTCGACATCGGGTGATGGAACAAACCAACAGCGCCACGACTTCCAGGGGGTTCGCGTGCGTTCGGCTCGGACGATGAAACGACACTCGGCACTGGCGCTGGTTGCGGCAATCGGCGTTGCAGGACCGATACTCCTGCCGTTACCTGCCCTGGCGCAGGGCGATACGGCGGCCGAGGATTCCGGCGGCTACTACGCCACGCCGCCACCGATAGATCCGGGCCCGCCGCCGAACGACACCCGCAAGCCCGACAAGAATTACCAACCCAGGGTCGCCTGCGTACAACGCAACCTCGAGTACAACGAAGACATCCAGAACGCCCCCTGGGGCCAGCAGTACCTGCGCATCGACGAAGTTCACAACCTGATGCGCGCGGAAACCGGCCATGTCGGTATCAGCGTCAAAGACAAAAAGCCGGTGCGAGTGGCCGTGATCGACACGGGTGTCACGCCGCATCCTTATTTCGGAAACCGTCTCAAATCCGGCGGGGACTACGTCAGACCGAACGGCGACGGGCTGCACGACTGCGATGGACACGGGACTCAGGTCGCAGGCATCATCGCGGCCGACACGCCGGACCACATCGGTTTCACCGGGGTCGCACCCGACGCCGAAATCGTGTCAATCAGACAATCCAGCCAGAACTACTCTCCTGACGAAGAGGGCTCCAGCCCCGCAGGAGGCAGCGGCGGTGATTCCGACGAGGCGGGTGGAGCCGGTGACGGTAGCGATGGAGCCAACGGTGGTGAGTCCCTGCGTGGCACCAACCCCGCCCAGGACAGCCGCACACAGGGCAGCGAAGGCGCCGGCACTCTGAAGACCCTCGCGCAAGCGATCGTGAACGCCGCGAACGCGGGCGTGGACGTCATGAACATCTCCATCAACCACTGCCGACCCGCCAACGGTGGCATCACCCAGGATGAACAAAACATGTGGGCGGCGATCCGGTATGCGGTGCGGCAAAAAGACGTCGTGATCGTGTCGGCGGCGGGCAACGTCGCCGAGGCCAACAACTGCAAACAGAACGACCAGGCATTGGCCGAGAAACCCACGACGATCGTCACGCCGCCGTGGTTCTCAGAAGACGTCCTGTCCGTGGCTGCCATCGACGAGACCGGCGGTTTGGCGGACTTCAGCATGCACGGTCCGTGGGTCAGTGTGGCCGCACCGGGAACGGGCATCATCTCCCTCGACCCGGCGGAGGGCTCCGACGGTCTGGCCAACATGATGATCGACAACGGCGAGGCGCGTGAGATCAAGGGCACCAGTTTCGCCGCGCCGTACGTGGCTGGTCTGGCAGCGCTGGTACGAGCGAAGTATCCGGATCTGAACGCCTACGAGGTGATGCACCGGATCAAGTTCACAGCGCAGCATCCCCCGGCCCCGGGTGGTCGAGACAACTTCGTGGGATACGGGGTCATCGATCCTATGGCGGCGTTGACGGCGACCGTGCCGTCGGAGGAGAACATCCCACCAGCCCAGGCGGAGAACCTCCCGTCGGACATGCCACCACCGAACAACCGGGATTGGACACCGGTCACCGTGGCCTTGATCGGGTCCGGCGGAGCACTCGCAGCGCTGGGAATCACTCTCTTCGTCGTCCACACCATCCGCCGCAACCGCAAGGACGACACCGAACCCGCTCGCGCCTGAGAAACCACGTTTAGCCCGCTAAACGCGTCTCCACACTCTCCGAGGACAGCGTTTAGCGGGCTAAACGCTTCTAGGTGCCCGACAAGCTTCAGCCGACTTCATGCGGCTCTTTCTCGCTCAATGCGCTCTACGAAACTGAGCCGGAAGATCACGAAAACACGTTTAGCCCGCTAAACGGGGAAGCGCAGAGCCCCACCACGTGGAAGCTGCTAGCCCCCCCCCCACAACAGCCCTGGGCGCCCCTGATCACGTCGAACACGGCTCGAAAAAGCGCATAGACATCCAACCGCACGCACGGTAAAAGGCCGGACAGGAGACTACTTCGCTTCGGAAGCCTCTCCCTGTCCGGCCTTTACCCGGCTTCTGTTAGCCCTATGTCGCTTCTCGGCTCATCAGTTCCCGGCCGACACCGCCTGGTCTTCCGGTTGAATCACCACGCCTTCCTGCTCGTTCACATGCACCGCGTCATACGTGCGTTGCGCGTCCTGCGGGTTCAGTGATGCTCCAGCAGGGAGGAGCTTGATGATCGATTCGGGTGCGGGGTCAAGCTTGGTCAGCCCGAGCCCTTGCGCGATTTCCTTGCTGGGAATGCTGTAACGCACACCGCGGTCGGAGATGAGCTGGATGTTGCCGCGCCCGAACGTCTCCTTCGTCGTGGCCGACTGCACAGCCGCCGCGAAACCGGGCCGCATGTAGAAGTTGTCGATCTTCATGTTGTCCGGCGAAGGCGTGCCGATCTTGACGACCTGCGGTTCACCGTTCTCGTCCTTCGGCACGGGAAGTTCGCTGGAGACGTAGACCGACGTAAACGCGTCGCGTTGTTCGCCCTCGCCCTTGAGGCTCCAACCGAGGCACGCCACCGGGTGGTTCAAGGGGTCGAGCACTGTCGGCACGATATCCGGGTAGTGGCTGACGTCCAGGTATCCCTCGTCCCCTGGTCCCACGGTCGGCAAAGTCCTCAGTACGTCCGGGGTGACAACCGCAACGCCGCTGTCACCGGCCGTGGTGTGTTCGTAGATCAGTATGTCTGCCACGGCCTGCGAGATGCGCTGCACGCCCCCTTGGGTGATCACGTGGAACTCGGTGCGGTCGGCGAGCTGAGTCTTGGCCACCGACCCGATCGGCAGATCTTCGACAGCGAAGCCATCGGGTTGCTGGCCCCATCCCGGAATGTCGGGTACTTCGAGCGAGCCGACGGACGGGATCGCATTGAGCAGACCCATCGAGATGCGCCGCGCCATCCGTTTTTCGAGGTTCAGCGCAGAGGCAACAGCCGCGTTCTCCAGATTGACCTCGGCACGCACGGTGTTGGCGTTCTGGATGTTGGCGTCGGTTTTCTGCCGGTATACCAGGTAGTACTTGCCATCCTCGGCGGACACGAGCAGTGCTTGGTCCTGCGCGAGCTCATTTCTGAGGTCCTTGACCCCGGCCACGACCGTGCTTTCCGTCACCGCCTTGTCCCGCGCGACCTGATCGTTGAGCGATCGGTCCACGATGATCTGATCGCACACGGCCCAGTAGGGGGAGATGAGCTGGTCCTCTGAAGGCAGCAAATCAGGCCCACCGGGGATGCCCTGGAGGCGACCCTTGGGAATGTCTTTCAGTTGTTCGTCGGAAACGACTTCAGGCTCCACTACAGCCGGGGCGCCTCCCTGTCCACCGCCTTCGCCCTCGCCTTGGTTCTGAGCCATCAGGATGAGTCGGGCCGAGGCGAGGTTGAAGGTGGGGATCAGCTTCCGTTGGTCGTCGGCGACGACATAGACGCTCCCGGACTGCTCGCCGATGACGATGCCGGACGCCGGGGGCTTCGGGTCTGGTTTGAAAAAGCCCACGATGATGAAGGCAAGCATTCCCAGACAGCTGAGCACGACGCCGACGATGGTCGCACGCGAGTGTGTGCGCATCGGGTCGTGGAGCATCACGGCGTCCTTGCGCACCAAGGCGGACTGCATGCGGCGCAGCACGAATTGGTAGGCCTGGACTTGCGACTTTGTTGTCGGTGTTGACGGCATTCTTGACCTACAGCTCTCCCACTCGCGGTACGGTTCCGCAGGATAGCCGTACGGGGACCGTTCGGTGTTGGTTTCTACCAACTCCGGTTAGTGTGCGAGTCGCCGGGATCCGGCTGTCAGCTCAGTTGCAGGCACAAGGGGAAGAGAACGAGCGGATGTCCGTCACCACTCCTCCACGTCCGCCGGGCCCACCGCAGGGGTCCCAGCCTCCTTCGGGGCGTCCACCGGGCCCACCGCAAAGGCCGGGACGACCGGGAGTTCCTGGGGGCCCCGGTGGAGGTCCAGGCCCACGCGGGCCGCAGGGCATGCCTCCCGGGCCCGGTGGTGGACCTGGCGGCCCTGGCCATCCTCGTGGTCCGCAAGGGCCCGCTGGCGGCCCACATGCACCTGGTAGGCCCGGTGGTCCGAGCGCACCCCCTAGACCTGGCGGCCCCGGTGGTCCGGGTGGTCCGGGTGGTCCGGGTGGCCCCGGTGGCCCAGGGGGGCCTGGCGGCCCCGGCCCCGAGGGTTCCGGAGGCGCCCCGAAACCGCCGACACCTCAAGCGTCGGCACCACGGATCGCACCTCCGGCTCGACGCCGTACGTTTGGCGCCAGCTTCGGACCATGGCCGGTCTCGAACCTCGTGCTATTGGAAGTGGGTCTTGCCATAGGCCTGGTCCTGATCGCGATCAACGACTCGCTCGTCTATGTCGCGATCGGTGTCACCGCGATAGCTCTTGTCCTGGCGTTTCTGCGCTGGGGCGGGCAATGGTTCACCCAGTGGGCCGGACTGACGGCTCGCTACACCCTCCGGTCGCACGACCGCGTGGTCGTTCCACCCGCTCCCACGAGTGTGGAAGCGCTTGCGGCGCAGGACGACGACAAGGTCATCGGGCCGGACGACGCTCGAGTCAGTCTTCTCCGGCTCGCCGTACCTGATCTGGTGGTCGCGCAGGGCAAGGACCATGAGCACCAGGAGGTGGGCTTCGCCCACCATGACGGGACGTGGACAGCGGTCCTCCTCGTGGAACCCACACCTGCGTTGATCACGCAGGCGGGAGGCGCGCCGAACCTGCCGTTGTCCGCTCTCGCCCCGTGTCTCGAAGACCGTGGCGTGGTGCTGGACTCCATCCAGATAACCTGGCACTCCTACCCCGGCAGCGCTGCCCTCCCCGCTGACTCGCCTGCGCTGGCGTCGTACATGGAGGTCCTCGGCCCACTTCCCGCCGCGGCTCGACGCACCACGTGGGTGTCCGTCCGGCTAGACCCCAAACGGTGTCCGACGGCGGTGAGGGAACGCGGTGGCGGTGTCACGGGTGCGCACAGGGCGTTGATCGGTGCGTTGTCGCGCGTCCGCAATGCCTTGGAGTCTCACGGTGTACCGACACGCCCGTTGAGCCCCGACGAGTTGCTGCGAGCCGGTATCTCCGCAGCGGAGCTCACCGGTGTGGCGGGTTCCAATACCCGCGTACGAATGCAAGAACGCTGGTCGGGTGTGACCGCAGCGGGCATTGGCCATGCCAGCTACGCCATCACGGGCTGGCCCAAGGGGAAGATCACCACGGGTCTCAATGCGCTGACCAGTGTTCGTGCGTTGTCGGCCACGGTGACCATGTCCATTTCACCGTCCGAAGAGGAGAACCGCATCGGACTGCGAGGGGTCGTCCGAATCAGTGCACGCAACCCCCGGGAACTCGATGCCAGTGATCAACGGTTGGCGAGCATCTCGGAACGTATCGGTGTGACGTTGACGCCGCTGCGTGGCCGTCAGGCCGCCGGTTACGCCGCGACGCTGCCGATAGGAGGCACCGTATGAGCGCACGAGTGCACGACGTCAACAAGGCACTGGGAGTGGCCCCGGAGTTTGTGGTCGACCCGGCCTTACTCGATGCGATCAGTCCGTCCGGCGATCGAGGCGGGATCGTTCTCGGTTCGGGTCTGCAGGGTGAGCCGCTGACGGTGTCTGCCCTGCGGGCGACTCCGACGAGGATCGTCCTCGTCGGCGGTCTGTATCTGTCGCGCCAGGTGGCCATGCGCGCGATGGCCGTTGGCGCTTGGGTCGTCATCTCGACAGGAAGACCAACGGCTTGGCATGTGCTGTCGAATGCGGCGGGGCAGCAGCCGAATGGACAGCCGTCGCCTTTGGTGCAGATCCGTCGGCTGTCGCCGGTTGAGTTGCCGCGTCCGTCCGAGGATGCGCCGCTGCTTGTCGTCCTCGACGGGGGACCCACACCGCAGGATTTGTTCCCACCGAGGTCGCCGTGGCAAACGACGGTGTACGTGCTGCCGTATCTGCATCCGCAAGCGGCCGCGTTGGCCAACGCGGCTGATCTTGTCCTGATGCAGCGACTGCCGCAGGGGCAAGCGGAGTTGGCAGCCCGTATCTGGCGCCTTCCACCGCAAATGATGCGGCAGTTGACGACCTTGAAGGACGACCAGATCGTGGCGCTGGGACGCAACTTGTGGCGTCCACTCCGGCTCGTCACCACCCCCAAGGAAAAGCAGATCCTCGGCCCGATTCGTCGAGGCGACTAACCTCCCACCTTCCCGAGGGCGCGTTTAGCCTGCTAAACGCGCCCTTTTCATATGGGGACGATTTCAAGGCTCGAACCGGTACTGTCAACGGGGTTACAGACTCTGTGGACGACTGGAAACGCCACCGCCAACTATCCACAACTGACCAGTAAGGAACACATAATCCCGCTGATCAAGGAAAGCTGTGGCTATGAACACCACAGTGAACCTCAATGATGTATTTCGTGGCTCTGCCGCACGAGCAGCCGGCTATGTGACCGAAGCAGAATTGCGTGGACCGAGGTTCCGCAGACTTTTCCAAGACGTCTACGCACCCGCGCACCTTCCCGTCACCCATGAACTCCGGTGCCGCGGCGCCGCATTGATCGTACCCAAGCAAGCGGTACTGACAGGGCGTTCAGCTGCCACAGTACTCGGCGTCGAACTCGCCAAACCATATGATCCAGTGGAATTCGTTGTTCCCGAGCAGTACCGTTTCGGCCCTATCCAAGGAATCCATGTCCGCCGCACAGCCATCAGGACAACGGAATCACGCCCTTGGAACGGTATCCGCATTGCACGACCCTGGCGAGCGGCTCTGGACCTGATACTGCGCCTCTCACCGCGAACTTACAGCTGGGTGCGAAGGCTGCGCATCGCAGTACCCGATGTTGATGCCTTCATACGCGCTGGACTGGTCACGCCACAACGTCTGCGATGCGCCCTGAGAGGACGCCGAAATCGCGGAATAAGACTGGCACGTGCCGCGCTGTCGATGATCGATCCTCGCGCAGAATCACTTCCCGAATCAGAACTCCGCGTAGTCCTCAAAAGTGGGGGATTCGAACCGATACCCCAATACCCCATCATGAAAAATGGTCGAGAAGTAGCCAGACTGGATCTTGTTCTTCCAGAAACGAAGACAGCGATTGAATACGATGGAAAATGGCACCGAAAGCGCAAGCAGGTGCGCCTAGATAAAGCAAGAAGAAAGAAGCTGATGGGCGAAGGTTGGTACTTTGTCATCGTCACTGCCGAAAAATTGGCAGGCGATTACACTAAAATCCTGCGGGAGGTACGCGAAGCTCAGTCACTTTGGAAGGATTCGGACTCGTCACGGATGTTGCGCGTCTTCTCCGCACGTGACGCGAGCTCGTCGTCCGGCGGGTAGTCGACTTTGACCAAAGTCAATCCGTGCGCGGGCGCGACAACACTGCTTCGTTGTCGGCTTCGCAGGACTTCCAACGGCCAACCGACATCACGCCGACCATCGCCGACCCAAAGGAGAGCACCGACCAGGCTACGCACCATCGAATGGCAGAACGCATCTGCGGACACAGAAAGGTGCAGTTCATATTCGTCTACGCGGCACCATCGGAGCTCCATGAGCTCACGAATGGTGGTGGCTCCCTCTCGTCGCTTGCAGAACGCAGCGAAATCGTGCAGCCCCAATAGCGAGGATGCTGCCTCGTTCATCGCGTCAACAGACAAAGGCCGCGGCCAAGCCAATGTGTCCCGCCTCCGCAGCGGGCTGACTCCCCAAGGGGCATCCGACACCTGATACCGGTAATGACGTTTGACAGCCGAAAAGCGCGCATCGAATCCCGCAGGGGCCCGGCGAATGCTGAGGACACGCACATCTGCCGGCAAAACGCGGTTCAAGCGGTAACGTGCCCAATCAAGGTCCGGGAGCCCATCCGATGAAATCGGCATCCGGGAACGCGTTTCGCCCGCTAAACGCGTCACGTCCACGTGGACGACTTGGCCGATCGCGTGGACACCTGCGTCGGTACGGCCTGCTACCACTACTGGGCCGGCTATCGAGGCTCCTGGGGGCTGCTTGGCCAGGGCATCCTCAAGCACGCCTTGAACCGTGCGACGTCCCGGCTGGCGCGCCCATCCTGAGAAGTCCGTGCCGTCGTAACTCAGGTCGATGCGGAGACGAACGGGCCCGCCCTCCCCGTTGGAAGTAGCGGGCCCGTCCTGCGAACGTGTTGCTGTCAGGATTCGTCCTTCTTGTCCGAACCTTCGGCGGGCTCGTCCGCGGCGTCCTTGGTCGCCGACTCAGGCGCTTCCGCATCCTGGTCAGCGACAGCGGCAGCCTCGGCCTCGGCCTTGGCCTCGTCCGCCTTGCTCTCCTCAGCCTTAGCCTCGGCGGTCGCATCCTTGGCGAACTTCGTCTTCCGCGCCGCCTCGGCCTCAGCGGTGACCGTCTTCTCCGACACCAGCTCAAGCACCGCCATCGCAGCGTTGTCGCCCTTACGCGGCAGTGTCTTGGTGATGCGGACATAACCGCCGTTGCGGTCGCTGAAGAAAGGCCCGATCTCCGCGATCAGCTTGTGCACGACGTCCTTGTTGCGGATCACCCGCATGATCTGACGCCGGTTGTGCAGATCACCTTTCTTAGCCTTGGTGATCAGCCTCTCGGCGAGTGGACGCACGCGCTTGGCCTTGGCCTCGGTCGTCGTGATCTTGCCGTGCTCGAACAACGACGTCGCCAGGTTTGCCAACATCAACCGCTCGTGCGCAGGCGATCCGCCGAGACGGGTTCCCTTGGTCGGGGTGGGCATCGGTTCTCCTCGTTCAGCTTCGCAGCCGCAAGATCACTTACAGCTGCTCCGTCTCTGCGTAGTCCTGGCCGTCGTCGTGGCCAGTGTCCGGAAGGCCCGTCGAGGGCTGCGCACCCCAGGTCTGGCTTGTACCAGCACCACCGTAGGTGGAGGCAGCAGCCGTGGGGTCGAATCCAGGCGGGCTGTCCTTCAGCGTCAAGCCGAGACCGGCGAGCTTCATCTTCACCTCGTCTATCGACTTAGCGCCGAAGTTACGGATGTCGAGCAGGTCGGCCTCACTCCGGGACACCAGCTCGCCAACCGTGTGGATTCCCTCACGCTTCAGGCAGTTGTACGACCGCACCGTCAGGTCGAGGTCCTCGATCGGCATCGCGTAGGCGGCGATGGTGTCAGCCTCTTGCGGCGACGGACCGATCTCAATGCCTTCGGCATCAACGTTCAGCTCGCGCGCGAGACCGAACAGCTCGACCAACGTCTTACCCGCCGAGGCGACAGCGTCCCTCGGGGTGATCGACGGCTTGGTCTCCACGTCGAGCACCAACTTGTCGAAGTCGGTGCGCTGCTCGACACGGGTCGCCTCGACCTTGTAGGTCACCTTGAGCACCGGCGAGTAGATCGAGTCGATCGGAATCCGCCCGATCTCCGCGCCAGCCTGCTTGTTCTGAAGCGCGGGCACATAACCGCGGCCGCGTTCGACGACCAGCTCGATCTCGAGCTTGCCCTTGCCGTTCAACGACGCGATGTGCAGATCCGGGTTGTGCACGGTGACGCCGGACGGCGGCACGATGTCGGCAGCGGTGACCTCGCCGGGACCCTGCTTGCGCAGGTACATCGTGACGGGCTCATCCTCTTCAGAGGAGACGACGAGTTCCTTGAGGTTCAGGATGATCTCGGTGACGTCTTCCTTCACCCCGGGAACGGTGGAGAACTCGTGCAGCACGCCGTCGATACGGATGCTCGTGACCGCGGCACCCGGAATGGACGACAACAGGGTCCGCCGCAGCGAGTTGCCCAAGGTGTAACCGAAGCCAGGCTCGAGCGGCTCGATGGTGAACCGTGAGCGCGTCTCGTTGACCGTCTCCTCGCTGAGGGTCGGCCGCTGGGAAATCAGCACTGTCTTTCTTCCTTTCCTGCCGGCGCCCGCCATATGACGCCGATAGGTGTGGCGTAGCGGCGGCGCACTTGGGGCGCCGCCGCCGATCTGTTCCCGACCGAAGTCGGGAACAGATCACTTCTTCGAGTAGAACTCGACGATCAGCTGTTCCTGCACCGGCACCTCGATCTGCGCGCGCTCGGGAAGCTGGTGCACGAGAATCCGGAGATTCGAAGGCACGACCTGCAGCCACGCCGGAATCGGGCGTTCACCCAACGATTCCTTCGCAGCGACGAAAGGCAGTGTCTTCAAAGACTTCGGACGAACGTCGATGATGTCGAACTTCGACACCCGGTAGCTGGGGATGTTGACCTTCTCGCCGTTGACGAGGAAGTGGCCGTGGCTGACCAGCTGACGGGCCTGACGACGGGTCCGCGCAAGACCAGCGCGGTACACGACGTTGTCCAGCCGCGATTCCAGGAGCTGAAGCAGGTTGTCACCGGTCTTTCCGGGGCGCCGCGCAGCTTCCTCGTAGTAGCGCCGGAACTGGCGCTCGAGGATGCCGTAGGTGTGGCGGGCCTTCTGCTTCTCCTGCAGCTGCAGCAGGTATTCGCTTTCCTTCACACGCCCACGGCCGTGCTGGCCGGGCGGGTAGGGGCGACGTTCGAACGCCTTGTCGTTGCCGACGAGGTCAACCTTGAGCCGGCGCGAGATACGAGTCGCGGGGCCGGTGTATCGAGCCATGTGTTCCTACTCCTCCCCGTTCTCTCAGACCCGGCGCCGCTTCGGCGGACGGCAGCCGTTGTGCGGCTGCGGGGTCACGTCCTGGATGGTGCCGACCTCGAGTCCTGCGGCCTGCAGTGAACGGATCGCGGTTTCACGGCCGGAACCCGGACCCTTGACGAACACGTCAACCTTCTTCATGCCGTGCTCGGCGGCCTTGCGGGCAGCGTTCTCAGCGGCCATCTGAGCAGCGAACGGCGTGGACTTACGAGAGCCCTTGAAACCGACGTGGCCGGAGGACGCCCACGAAATCACCGCACCGTTGGGGTCGGTGATGGACACGATGGTGTTGTTGAACGTGCTCTTGATGTGGGCGTGCCCGTGAACAACGTTCTTCTTTTCCTTGCGCCGGACCTTCTTGGTCCCGGTCGTCGTACGAGACTTCGGTGGCATGGTCGAGTGTTACTCCTCGTTAGCGCGAGTTCTGTTGGTAAGCTGCCGCGGCTTCGCGCTGACCGCGCCGCATCAACGTGCCGGCGTCGGTGTACAGCTGGCGCAGCGCCATCGGACGGGCGTAAAGAGCCTTGGGCGACATCCGGTTCGAGCCGCGACGCTGAACCGCGCCTGCGGAAACGACTCGTTTGCCGCGAACGCTCACTTCTTGCCCGCCTTCTTCTTGCCGGCGACCGTCTTCTTCGGGCCCTTACGGGTACGGGCGTTGGTCTTGGTGCGCTGACCACGCACAGGCAGACCACGCCTCCAACGAAGGCCCTCGTAGCACCCGATCTCGATCTTCCGACGGATGTCGGCGTTTACCTCGCGCCGAAGATCACCTTCGACCTTGTAGTTCTCTTCGATGAACTCCCGCAGCTTCGCAAGGTCGTCGTCGCCGAGGTCCTTGACGCGGACGTCCGGGTTGAGCTGAGTCGCGGCGATGATGTCCTTGGAGCGGGTACGGCCGATGCCGTAGATGTAGGTCAGCGCGATCTCCAACCGCTTCTCGCGGGGGAGGTCAACGCCAGCGAGTCGTGCCATTGGCGCTTTTGCTCCTTCTTGTCGTTCTCTTCGGGTCTGCTCCCTGCCCGTTTCCGGGACGACTCGCCGTCACCCGCCCGCTCTCGCGAACGGTATCCCGGCCCCGGCCCGAAGCTCCGGGGGTAGACCGGGCCGTCGCCAACGACCCGGCAGGCGCGGGGAGGATCCTGTTCTGGCTGTCAGATCACTGACGACAGCTACGATCAACCCTGGCGCTGCTTGTGGCGCAGGTTCTCGCAGATGACCATGATGCGTCCGTGGCGACGGACCACCTGGCACTTGTCGCAGATCCTCTTGACGCTCGGCTTGACCTTCACGTCTCCTGCTCTCCTGCTCGTGCTGAGTTGCTGCGCGCCCCCTGGCGGGAGTTACCTCCCACCACGCTCACCGTGATCACTTGTAGCGATAGACGATGCGACCACGGGACAAGTCGTAGGGCGAGAGCTCCACGACAACCCTGTCCTCTGGCAGGATGCGGATATAGTGTTGCCGCATCTTCCCACTGATATGTGCAAGGACCTTGTGACCGTTCTCCAACTCGACGCGAAACATCGCGTTGGGAAGCGGCTCGATTACGCGGCCCTCGACCTCGATGGCCCCGTCCTTCTTCGCCATGTACTCCGCGTTTCGTGATCAGTTGAGCGTTCGAGTGCTTGCCTGCGTGGCACACACGTCACACGACCCGGCCGCCATTGAACAAGCGTATGGGTCGCGTGATGGGCACGCCAACTAGACAGTGTACGCAACGAATGTCAAGCACGACCACGGGGTCTGTCACACGAGTAGGTGACCGCTCGTGGTGGAGGGAATCCCGACACGTTTAGCCCGCTAAACGTGCTCCCGACGACCCAGCACACCACGTTTAGCCGGCTAAACGTCGTCTTCGGGGGCCGTCAGCACCCACGGACCATCCTCCGTGATAGCGACCGTGTGTTCCCAATGTGCAGCTCGGGAACCGTCGGCGGTGATCACCGTCCAACCGTCGTCGAGCTCCACAGTCTCCCCGGATCCCGCCGTCAGCATGGGTTCGATAGCCAACGTCATCCCGACAGCCAGCTTCGGTCCCTTACCCGGTTTACCGACGTTCGGCAGGAACGGCTCCATGTGCATCTCGCGTCCGATGCCATGACCGCCGTACTCGGCCACCATCCCGTATTCGATGCCGTCCTCGCTACTCGCCCGACGCGCCGCGGACTCGATCGCATGCGAGATGTCGGTCAACCGGGCATTGGGCACGGCCGCTTCAATACCCGCGACCATCGCGGCCCTCGTCGCGGCGGACAACGCCCGGTCACGTTCGGACACCTCGCCGATCTCGATGGTCATCGCCGAGTCGCCGTGCCAGCCGTCGAGGATCGCACCGCAGTCGACCGACAGCAGGTCACCTTCTGCGAGCACCGTCTTCTTGGCCGGGATGCCGTGCACGATCTGCTCGTTCACCGACGCGCAGATCGATGCGGGAAAGCCGTGATATCCCTTGAACGAGGGCACCGCGCCGGCTTCCCGAATCGTCTCCTCGGCCAGCTGGTCGAGCTCCGCGGTACTGACACCTGGACGTGCCGCCTCAGCCACACGCCTCAACGTACGCGCGACTACGAGACCCGCCGCCCGCATCGCATCCAACTCACCGGGCGTCTTGATCTCGATCATGCGTCGCCGTCGAAACATATTGAACACTGAAGCCGTAGAATTCACGAACGTTTACCGAGCGCATCAAGCACCCGGGCCGACACCTCGTCGACATCACCGATGCCATCCACTGTGACGAGGATGTCGGAGTAGTACTCCAGCAGCGGCGCGGTCTCCGACCGGTACACCTGCTGCCGACGGCGGATGACCTCTTCCGTGTCATCGGCCCTGCCGCGACCCAAAAGCCGCTTCACAAGCTCGTCCTCGGGGACCTTCAGTTCGATCACTGCATCGAGCGAGTGACCGTTCTCCTCCAAGATCTCACCGAGAACGTCGGCCTGCTTGGTGTTGCGGGGAAACCCATCGAGGAGGAAACCCGATTGGGCATCCGGCTCCGCCAACCGCTCCCGCACCATCTCGTTGGTCACCGTGTCCGGGACGAGCTCCCCCGAATCGAGGTAACGCTTCGCTTCTCGACCCAGCGGCGTCCCCTCCCCAACATGCTTGCGGAAGAGGTCACCCGTCGAGATGTGGGGAACCCCGAGCCGCTGGGAGAGCGTAGCCGCCTGCGTACCTTTACCTGCCCCTGGCGGGCCGACGAGAACTACACGCGTCATCGGAGGAACCCTTCGTAGTTACGCTGCATGAGCTGGCTCTCGATCTGTTTCACGGTGTCAAGCCCGACACCGACCATGATCAACACAGCTGTTCCGCCGAACGGGAAGTTCTGGTTGTTCCCCTCGCCGGTCACCGACAGGAAGAAGTTAGGCAGGATCGCGACGATACCGAGGTAGATCGAGCCCGGCAGGGTGATCCTGTTGAGCACGAAACCAAGGTATTCGGCAGTTGGACGACCAGGACGGATGCCGGGGATGAAGCCGCCGAACTTCTTCATCTCCTCCGCGCGGTCGTCCACGTTGAACGTGATGGTGATGTAGAAGTACGTGAAGAACATGATCATCGCGAAGTACAGGGTGATGTGCACCCAGTGCGATTGATCAGACACGTAGTTCTGCAGGAACCGTTGCCAACCCGACGCCTGGTTCGGGTCGCCGACGAGCTGCCCGATGAGGTCAGGCAGGTACAACAACGACGACGCGAAGATGACCGGGATGACACCGGCCTGGTTCACCTTGATCGGCAGATAAGTGGACGTGCCGCCGTACATACGACGGCCGATCATCCGCTTCGCGTACTGGACGGGGATCCGCCGCTGCCCCTGCTCCACGAAGATGACGCTCGCGATGATCGCCAACGCCAGCAGGCAGATGAAGAAGAACGTCAGACCACCCTGGCTGCTCAGGATGTTGGCGCCCTCGGTGGGGATCTGCGCGGCGATGTTCAGGAAGATCAGCAGCGACATACCGTTGCCGACGCCGCGCTCGGTGATGAGCTCGCCCAGCCACATCATCACGGCCGTGCCCGCGGTCATCGTCAGCACCGTCAGCGTCAGCGAGTACACGCTGTTGTCAGGCAACACGGGCTGGTCACAGTTGGCGAACAGCTGACCGCGGTCAGCAAGCGCCACAACACCGGTCGCCTGGAGGACCGCCAGAGCAATCGTGAGGTACCGCGTGTACTGCGTGAGCTTGCCCTGGCCTGCCTGGCCTTCCCGCTTGAGCTCCTCGAAACGGGGGATCACCACCGTGAGCAGCTGAACGATGATGCTCGCCGTGATGTAAGGCATGATGCCGGTGGCGAAGACCGACAGCTGCAAAAGCGCCCCACCGCTGAATAGGTTCAGCAGCGAGAAGATGTTCTGATCCTCGACCTGCGCCTGGCATGCCTGAACGTTCGGGTACGAAACCCCGGGCGCTGGAGTGACCGCACCGATCCGGTAGATGTTGCGCAGGTCCGGCGTCGCGAGAGCCGAGCGGAAGGCGCTGAGCACGCGGGGGACCTCCTCGGCGTCGTCGGCGAACCGACGATCGGCTTTGGCCGGCGCGAAACCGGCTGGACACTCTGTCTCACTGGCTGCAAACCAGACGCGCTTGAGACACAGGTGTGTCCAAGCGCGGGTTTGACTCTAACAGCCCTGGCAAGAGATGCCGCATCTAGTGCGGGTTTCCGCGAGTCAAGAGCGACGAAAGTAGGACAGCTGGGCCGCCAGCGCCGTACACGTTCAGCGGGCTAAACGTGTAACGGCACCACGATCAGCCTGCTAAACGCAGGTCAGCCTGATCACACGACAAGGTCCGCCGAATCTTCTTACTGATCCGACGGACCTTGTCGTGTCGTTGCCTCACGGCTGCTTGGAAGACCTCAGGGCGTGGTGATCGAGCCACCAGCGGCCTCGATCTTCTCCTTCGCGGACTTGGAGAACGCGTCAACGGTGAGTTCGAACTTCACCCCGCTGACGTCTCCGTCGCCAAGCACCTTCACAAGTTCACCCTTGTGGACGATGCCACGGGCGACGAGCTCGTCCTTGCCGATCTTGCCACCCTCAGGGAACACGCGGGCCAGATCGCCCACGTTCACCGCCTGGTACTCGGTACGGAAGCGGTTGTTGAAACCACGCAGCTTCGGAAGCCGCATGTGGATGGGCATCTGCCCACCCTCAAAGCCGACAGGTACGTTCTTCCGAGCCTTAGTGCCCTTCGTACCGCGGCCCGCCGTCTTACCGCCCTTGGAAGCCTCACCGCGACCAACGCGGATCTTCTCCCGTTTGGCACCAGGCGCAGGCTTCAGGTGGTGGATCTTGATGGCCATTACTTGACCTCCTCCACGGTCACCAGGTGCCGGACCGCGTGAAGCAGGCCACGCACTTGCGGCGTGTCCTCACGGACCACGGACTGCCTGATCTTGCGCAGCCCCAGCGTACGCAGCGACGCCCGGTGGGCCTGCTTGGTCCCGATCGTGCTCCTGGTCTGGGTGATCTTCAGCTGCGCCATGATCAGACCCCCTGTCCCGCACGCTGACGCAGCATCCGAGCCGGAGCCACGTCCTCGAGCGGCAGGCCGCGACGGGCGGCAACCGCCTCGGGACGCTGCAGGTCCTTCAGAGCCTTCACGGTCGCGTGCACGATGTTGATCGCGTTGTCGCTACCGAGCGACTTCGACAGCACGTCCTGAATGCCGGCGCACTCCAACACGGCACGCACGGCACCACCGGCGATCACACCGGTACCAGGGCTGGCCGGCCGGAGCAGAACCACACCGGCAGCCTCCTCACCCTGCACCGGGTGCGGAATGGTCCCGCCGATGCGAGGCACGCGGAAGAAGTTCTTCTTCGCTTCCTCGACACCCTTGGCGATCGCCGCGGGCACTTCCTTGGCCTTGCCGTAGCCGACGCCGACCTGGCCGTCCCCGTCACCGACGACGACGAGAGCGGTGAAGCTGAAGCGACGACCACCCTTGACGACCTTGGCGACGCGGTTGATCGCTACGACGCGCTCGAGGTGCGGGGTCTTGTCCTGGGCCGCCCCGCCACGGCCACCGTCACGACGGTCCCTGCGGTCCCGGCCACCGCGCTCGCGGTCGCCCGGTCCGCCCTGGCCGCCGGATTGCCGCGTACGTCCCGGCATCAGGCGTTCCTTCCGTTCTCGAGATTCTTGCTCATGTCAGAACTCCAACCCGCCCTCACGGGCAGCGTCGGCCAGGGCGGCAATCCGCCCGTGGTAGGCGTTTCCGCCGCGGTCGAACACCACCTTGGCGATGCCCGCCTCCTTGGCACGGGCCGCGACCAACTCGCCGACCTTGGCGGCCTTGGCCTTCTTGTCGCCCTCGACGGCCTGAACGTCCGCCTCGAGGCTGGAGGCCGATGCCAGGGTGTGTCCCGCCACATCGTCGATCAGCTGGACGAAGATGTGGCGCGAGGAACGCTTCACAGACATCCGCGGACGCTGCGGCGTACCACTGATCTTCTTGCGCAGCCGGTTGTGTCGACGGACCCTGCCAGCGCGACGACGGGTGGAGACGTCCTTGCCGACCAGCTTGCGCTTGGTAACCGTTTCGCTCATGATCACTTACCCGTCTTTCCGACCTTGCGGCGGATACGCTCGCCCTCGTAGAGCACACCCTTGCCCTTGTAGGGGTCCGGACGACGCAGCCGACGGATGACAGCCGCGGTCTGGCCGACCTGCTGCTTGTCGATGCCGGACACCGAGAACTTCGTCGGGCTCTCCACCTTGAACGTGATGCCCTCCGGCGCCTTGACCAACACCGGGTGGCTGTAGCCGAGGGCGAACTCGAGGTCCGACCCCTTGGCCTGCACCCGGTAACCGACGCCGTGGATCTCCATGCGCTTCTCGTAGCCCTGGGTGACGCCGACGACGAGGTTGTTCACCAGCGTCCGGGTGAGGCCGTGCAGCGCGCGGGTCTCCCGTTCGTCGTCCGGGCGCTTCACCAGCAGCGCACCGTTGTCGTCGCGCTCGACGGTGATCGGCTCAGGAACAGTGTGCTCAAGGGTGCCTTTCGGCCCCTTGACCGTGACACGTTGCCCGTCGATGGTCACATCGACCCCGGAGGGGACGTTGATCGGCAGCTTACCGATGCGTGACATGCCAGTCCCCCTTTCTCACCACACGTAGGCGAGCACTTCGCCGCCCACGCCATTGCGCTTGCACTGCCTGTCGGTCTGCAGACCGGACGACGTGGAGATGATCGCCACGCCGAGGCCACCCAGAACACTGGGCAGGTTGGTCGATTTCGCGTACACACGCAGACCGGGCTTCGACACCCGCCGGAGGCCGGCGATGCTGCGCTCCCGGTTGGGGCCGTACTTCAGCTCCACAACCAGGTTCTTGTGCTTCTCGCCCGGTTCGACGCGGTAGTCGGCGATGTAGCCCTCGCGCTTGAGGATCTCGGCGATGTTCGCCTTGATCTTCGAGTGCGGCAGTACAACGGTGTCGTGGTACGCCGAGTTCGCATTACGCAGACGTGTCAGGAAGTCTGCGATCGGGTCGGTCATCGTCATGGTGACCTGTCAACCTTTCTCGCCCTGGTTCCCCTCACGCGGGGCCTGTGGCGAAGTGGGATGGGCCCCTGCACGAAGCAGGGGACGTCAAAGACCTTCACCAGCTCGCTTTGCTCACGCCAGGGAGCTGTCCCGCGTGCGCCATCTCCCGGACGCAGATTCGGCACAGCCCGAACTTGCGGAACACCGAACGCGGGCGACCGCAACGCTGACAGCGGGTGTAGGCGCGCACCTTGTACTTGGGCTTGCGGGCAGCTTTGGCGATCAGAGCTTTCCTGGCCATCTGATCACGCCTCCTTGAAGGGGAAACCGAGCTTGCGCAACAACGCGCGCCCCTCTTCGTCGCTGTTGGCACTGGTGACAACCGTGACGTCCATGCCGCGGGGACGGTCGATGGAGTCAGGGCTGATCTCGTGGAACATCGACTGCTCGTTCAGCCCGAACGTGTAGTTGCCGTTGCCGTCGAACTGCCGGTCAGACAGTCCACGGAAGTCACGGATACGCGGCAACGCGATGGTGAGCAGCCGGTCCAGGAACTCCCACATCCGGTCGCCACGCAGGGTCACGCGAGCACCGATCGGCTGGCCCTGACGCAGCTTGAACTGTGCGATCGACTTGCGGGCCCGACGCACTTCGGGCTTCTGCCCGGTGATGGTGGCGAGGTCGCGGATCGCTCCCTCGATCAGCTTGCTGTCCCGAGCGGCGTCGCCGACGCCCATGTTCACCACGACCTTCACCACACCGGGAACCTGGTGCGGGTTGGTGTAGCCGAACTCCTCGCGCAGCTGACCGACGATCTCCTCGCGGTACCGGGTCTTCAACCGCGGTGTCGGGTACGTCTTCTCTGCGGTCGTCATCAGATGTCCTTGCCCGTCCTACGCGAGATACGAACCTTCTTGCCGTCCTCGCCGATGCGGTAGCCCACCCGGGTCGGCTTGCCGTCGGAATCGACGACCATCACGTTCGAGACGTGGATGGGGGCCTCCTGGGTGACGATCCCGCCGGACTGGGCACCACGCTGGGTCTGGGTGATTCGGGTGTGCTTCTTGATCCGGTTGACACCCTCAACCAGCACACGCTGGCGTGCCGGATAGGCCTTGATCACCTTGCCCTTGGCGCCCTTGTCCTTGCCTGCGATGACGAGGACCGTGTCGCCCTTCTTCACCTTCATTCAGAGCACCTCCGGCGCGAGCGAGATGATCTTCATGAACTTCCGATCGCGCAGCTCGCGGCCAACCGGCCCGAAGATGCGTGTGCCTCGCGGTTCGTTGTCGTTCTTGATGAGCACCGCGGCGTTCTCGTCGAACCGAATGTAGGAGCCGTCGGGGCGACGCTTCTCCTTCGCGGTCCTGACAATCACGGCCCTGACGATGTCACCACGCTTCACGTTGGCGCCCGGGATGGCGTCCTTGACGGTGGCGACGATGATGTCACCGATACCCGCGTAGCGCCGCCCCGAGCCACCGAGCACCCGGATGGTCAGGATCTCCTTGGCACCCGTGTTGTCGGCGACTCGCAGTCGCGACTCCTGCTGGATCACGTCAACTCCTGTATGTCGCGCCGGTTCTCGGTGTCACCGAGCCTGGCGGAACGAACGGGGCTGTCAGTAGCCCCTGATTACTTGGCCTTCTCACGGATCTCGACAAGTCGCCACCGCTTGGTGGCCGACAGCGGTCGGGTCTCCATGAGCAGGACCCGGTCACCCACACCGGCGGTGTTCTGCTCGTCGTGCGCCTTCACCTTCTTGGTGGTGCGCATGACCTTGCCGTATAGCGGATGCTTCTTCCGGTCCTCGAGCTCCACGACGATCGTCTTGTCCATCTTGTCGGACACGACGAGACCTTCGCGGACCTTCCGGTAGTTACGTCCGGATTCCTTCTTCTGCACCGCCTCCGTCATGCGGCACCCTCACTCTCGTTCTCCTCGGGGGAGACGGACAGACCGAGCTCCCGCTCCCGCATCACGGTGTAGATGCGGGCGATATCCGCGCGCACCGTGCGCAGCCTGCGGTTGTTGTCGAGCTGCCCGGTGGCCATCTGGAACCGGAGGTTGAACAGCTCCTCCTTCGACTCCTTCAGGCGCAGCACGAGCTCCTCAGCAGTGAGCTCACGAAGTTCTGACGCCGCAACTCCTCCGGCCTTCGCCATCAGAACTCACCACCCTCACGAGTCACGATCCTGCACTTCATCGGCAGCTTGTGGATCGCGCGTCGCATCGCCTCGCGGGCTACGGCCTCGTTCGGGAAGCTCATCTCGAACACGACCCGCCCCGGCTTCACGTTGGCCACCCACCACTCAGGCGAGCCCTTACCGGAACCCATGCGGGTTTCGGCCGGCTTCTTGGTCAGCGGACGGTCGGGGAAGACGTTGATCCAAATCTTCCCGCCACGCTTGATGTGCCGGGTCATGGCGATACGGGCGGACTCGATCTGCCGGTTGGTCACGTAACCGTGCTCGAGCGCCTGGATTCCGAAGTCACCGAAGTGGACCTTCGTGCCACCCTTGGCGGCGCCGGAACGCCGCGGCGCATGCTGCTTGCGGTACTTGACCTTGCGTGGGATGAGCACGCCTCAGCCCTCCGTTTTCTCTGTGGCGTCAGTTGCCGCCACCTGCGGGGCCTGGCTCGTCGCGGTGTCGGCGTCGCTTTGCGCGCCACCCTGACCCTGCGACGCAGTGGCCCGGCTTGACTCGGTCGACGACGACGTGTTGCCGGACGCACCGGAACGCCGCCGGGAGGAACGCTCGCGACGCGGCGCACGCTCAGCAGCGGCCGCCGCCTCCCGCTCCTGCTTGGCCTTCAGGCCGCCGATCAGATCGCCCTTGTAGATCCACACCTTCACGCCGATGCGACCGAACGTCGTGCGGGCCTCGAAGAACCCGTAGTCGATGTCGGCGCGCAGCGTGTGCAGCGGAACCCGGCCGTCACGGTAGTGCTCGGAGCGCGACATCTCGGCACCACCGAGGCGACCACTGCACTGCACGCGGATGCCCTTCACCTGAGGTGAACGCATCGACGTCTGGATCGCCTTACGCATCGCACGGCGGAACGCCACCCGGTTGGACAGCTGCTCGGCGATGCCCTGAGCCACGAGCTGAGCATCGGCCTCGGGGTTCTTCACCTCGAGGATGTTCAGCTGCACCTGCTTGCCGGTGAGCTTCTCCAGGGCTCCCCGGATCCGGTCGGCCTCGGCACCACGGCGGCCGATGACGATGCCGGGACGAGCGGTGTGGATGTCGACCCGAACCCGTTCCCGGGTGCGCTCGATCTCGACCTTGGAGATACCGGCGCGCTCCATCCCGGTGGACAGGAGCTTACGGATCTTGACGTCCTCGGCGACGTACTCCGAGTACTGCTTGTCGGCGTACCAGCGGGACTTCCAGTCCGTGGTGATCCCGAGCCGGAAGCCGTGCGGGTTGATCTTCTGGCCCACTACCGGCCACCTGCCTTCTTCTTGCTCTTCGACTTCGCGTTGCCCCTGCCCGCCGGACGCGACTCGACCACCACGGTGATGTGGCTGGTCCGCTTGCGAATCCGGTACGCACGGCCCTGGGCACGCGGGCGGATGCGCTTCAGCGTCGGGCCCTCGTCGGCGTAGGCGTTCTTGACCCAGAGCGTGTCCGGGTCGAGATCGAGGTTGTTCTCCGCGTTGGCCATAGCGCTGGCCAGCACCTTGGCTACCTGGTCGCTGGCCGCCTGCGGCGCAAACCGAAGCACGGTGAGCGCCTCGTTCGCGTTACGGCCCTTGATCAGCTCGATCACCCGGCGCACCTTGGTCGGCGAGTCCCGGACGAAGCGAGCCCGCGCGACAGCCGTGGGCAGTTCCTCTGCCTCGGCAACCGCGTCATTACGCGCGTTCATCGCTGCTTCCCCTTCTCGGTGCGCGCTCAGCGGCGGCGCGACTTACGGTCTTCCTTGACGTGGCCCTTGAAGGTCCGCGTCGGAGCGAACTCACCCAACTTGTGTCCGACCATCGCCTCGGTGATGAACACCGGCACATGCTTGCGACCGTCGTGCACCGCGATGGTGTGGCCGAGCATGTCCGGGATGATCGTGGACCGGCGGGACCAAGTCTTGATGACTGTCTTCTTGCCCGACTCGTTGAGCGCGTCCACCTTCTTGAGCAGGTGGTCGTCCACGAACGGGCCTTTCTTCAGGCTACGTGGCATCTGTGGCTACCTCCCTACTCAGCGCTTCTTGCCGGTGCGCCTGCGGCGGACGATCAACTTGTCGCTGGGCTTGCGTCGACGGGTCCGGCCCTCCGGCTTACCGTTCGGGTTCACCGGGTGACGCCCACCCGAAGTGCGACCTTCACCACCACCGTGCGGGTGGTCCACCGGGTTCATGACCACACCGCGGACGGCCGGGCGCTTACCACGCCAACGGCTCCGGCCGGCCTTACCCCAGTTGATGTTGGCGTGCTCGGAGTTACCGACCTCACCAACCGTGGCGCGGTTACGCACGTCCACGTTGCGGATCTCACCCGAAGGCATCCGCAGCTGGGCGTACGGTCCTTCCTTCGCGACGAGTTGCACGCTCACACCCGCGGAGCGGGCGATCTTGGCACCGCCACCGGGACGGAGCTCAATTGCGTGGATCATCGTGCCGACCGGGATGTTACGCAGCGGCAGGTTGTTACCCGGCTTGATGTCAGCCCTCGGGCCGCTCTCCACCTTGTCGCCCTGCTTCAACTTGTCAGGGGCGATGATGTAGCGCTTCTCCCCGTCGGCGTAGTGCAGCAGCGCGATACGGGCGCTGCGGTTGGGGTCGTACTCGATGTGCGCGACCTTGGCCGGAACACCGTCCTTGTCGTTACGCCGGAAGTCGATGATCCGGTAAGCGCGCTTGTGGCCGCCACCCTTGTGCCGAGTGGTGATCCGACCGCCGGAGTTACGACCACCACGGCCGTGGAGCGGCCGCACCAGCGACTTCTCCGGCTCCGACCGGGTGAGCTCGGCGAAGTCAGCGACCGAGGAGCCCCGGCGGCCCGGGGTTGTTGGCTTGTACTTGCGGATGCCCATGTCTTCTCAGTCCCTTACGCGGCTGGTCCGCCGAAGATCTCGATCGGCTTGCTCTCGGCCGAGAGCGTCACGATGGCGCGCTTGGTGTCCTTGCGCTTGCCGAAACCATGCCGGGTGCGCTTCCGCTTACCCGGACGGTTCAGCGTGTTGACACTGATCACCTTCACGCCGAAGATCTTCTCGACCGCGATCTTGATCTCGGTCTTGTTGGCGTCAGGGCGAACCAGGAACGTGTACTTGTGGTCGTCGAGCAGCCCGTAGGACTTCTCGGAGATCACCGGCGCGATCAGGACGTCGCGCGGGTCAGGGATCGCCACGGAGCTCACTGCTCTTCACTCCCTTCAGCCTCACTCGACGACACGGCTGCGGCGCGCTTGCCCTTCACCGGACCGGCGAGGAACGCGTCGAACGCGGCCTTGGTGAACACCACGTCGTCGTTGACCAGCACGTCATAGGTGTTGAGCTGGTCGGGCGTGAGCAGATGCACGTACGGCAGGTTCCGTGCCGAAAGCCTGCCCAGCTCGTCGTCGCGGTGCAGCACAACCAGGATCCGCTTCGCCTGCGTCACCGCCGCGAGAGCCGCCTTGGCCGCCTTCGTGGAAGGCTTCTCACCGGTCACCAGCTCGGTGATGATGTGGACCTGCCCAGCACGCGCACGGTCGGAGAGGGCGCCGCGCAAAGCAGCGGCCTTCATCTTCTTCGGAGTGCGCTGGGTGTAGTCCCTCGGTGTGGGGCCGTGGACCGTGCCACCACCCACGAACTGCGGCGCACGAATCGAGCCCTGGCGAGCACGACCGGTGCCCTTCTGGCGGTACGGCTTGCGGCCACCACCACGAACCTCACCGCGGGTCTTCGTGTCGTGTGTGCCCTGACGCGCTGCCGCCATCTGGGCCACCACGACCTGGTGCATCAGCGGGATGTTCGCCTGCACGTCGAAGATCTCGCTCGGCAGTTCGACGGTGCCCTGAGCCTCGCCCGTGGGGGTCTTCAGCTCGACTGTCGCGGTCACTTGGTCACACCACCCTTCGCGGCGCTACGCACGAACACCAGGCCGCCTTTGGGGCCGGGGACCGCGCCTTTGATCAGGAGCAGACCCTCCTCGGCACGCACCGAGTGGATGGTCAAACCCTGGGTCGTCACACGCTTGTTGCCAGCGCGACCGGCCATACGCTTGCCCTTGAACACGCGACCCGGCGTGGCCGCGCCCCCGATGGAGCCGGGAGCCCGGTGCGTGGCCTGGTTACCGTGGCTGGCGCCCTGGCCGGCGAAGCCGTGCCGCTTCATGACACCCGCGAAGCCCTTGCCCTTGCTGGTGCCGGTGACGTCAACGACAGCGCCGTCGGAAAACACATCGGCGGTGATTTCCTGGCCGACCTCGTAGCTGTCCGCGTCGGACGTGCGGAGCTCAGCGAGGTAGCGCCGGGGGGTCACACCGGCCTTCTCGAAATGCCCGGCCTGCGGCTTGTTGACCCGGCGAGGGTCGATGTTGCCGAAGGCCAGCTGCACAGCCGAGTAGCCGTCCTTCTCCTTGCTGCGCACCTGGGTCACCACGTTCGGCCCGGCCTTGACGACGGTCACCGGTACGACCCGGTTGTTCTCGTCGAAGACCTGGGTCATGCCGAGCTTGGTGCCCAGAATGCCCTTCACTTGCCTTTCAGACATGAGTCTCTATCTCCGCCGCTCGACCAACGCTTACTGGATGTTGACGTCGACGCTCGCCGGAAGGTCGATGCGCATGAGCGCGTCCACCGTCTTCGGCGTCGGGTCGAGGATGTCGATCAGACGCTTGTGCGTGCGCATCTCGAAGTGCTCGCGCGAGTCCTTGTACTTGTGCGGCGAACGGATTACGCAGTAAACGTTCTTCTCGGTGGGCAGCGGCACAGGTCCGACGACCGAGGCACCGGTGCGCGTCACCGTCTCGACGATCTTGCGCGCGCTGGCGTCGATCGCCTCATGGTCGTAGGCCTTGAGCCTGATGCGGATCTTCTGTCCCGCCATGGTTCCTTACCGTCTCGTCCTCGGCCGGCCCGATATCGACTCCTCGGGGCCGGCCTCTTCGGCCTGCCCTCGATCGCCGGGACGCCTTCCTGCTGGTCGACGTCAGGCGGTCGAGGAATCGTCTCGTACCGCTGTTACCGCACGTCAGCGCCCTGCTCCCGGTCCACGCGGTCGGGCGTGTCGCGCCCACTGCGCAGACTGATCCCGCAGGATCGTTGTCGTGCCACTAGGTCTTCCTGGTCAAACGGAGCACCGGCCACATGGCCGACCACTCCTGACTCGCCACAATCGCGAGCCCGGGACGCTCACAGCAGGGCGGCCGATTTCTCGGGAGCCTTATGTCCTTGCGAAATCGGCCGCCCCGCGTCGAGCAACCTTGATAGGATGCCACATCGCCGTATGGCATCCGCACCCGGGGTGGGTGTCTTACTTGATGATCTTGGTGACCTGGCCGGCGCCAACGGTACGGCCACCCTCACGGATGGCGAACCGCAGGCCCTCGTCCATAGCGATCGGCTGGATCAGCTGAACCGTGATCGTGGTGTTGTCACCCGGCATCACCATCTCGGTGCCCTCAGGCAGCGTCACGACACCCGTCACGTCCGTGGTCCGGAAGTAGAACTGCGGACGGTAGTTGTTGAAGAACGGCGTGTGGCGGCCACCCTCGTCCTTCGACAGGATGTACACCGAAGCCTCGAACTCGGTGTGCGGGGTGGTGGTGCCAGGCTTCGTCACAACCTGACCACGCTCCACGTCCTCGCGCTTGATACCACGCAGCAGCAGGGCGGCGTTGTCACCGGCCTGGCCGGAGTCCAGCATCTTGTTGAACATCTCGATGCTGGTGACGGTGGTCTTGCGGGACTCGGGGCGGATACCGACGATCTCGACCTCTTCGTTCAGCTGGATCTCACCGCGCTCGATCCGGCCGGTGACGACCGTACCGCGACCGGTGATGGTGAAGACGTCCTCGATCGGCATCAGGAACGGCTTGTCGATCTCACGCACCGGGTCCGGCACGTTCTCGTCGACAGCGTTCATGAGCTCCATGATGCTGTCGGCCCACTTCTCGTCGCCCTCAAGCGCCTTGAGGCCGGAGACACGGATGACCGGAGCGTCGTCGCCGGGGAACTCCTGCGAGTTGAGCAGCTCGCGGACCTCCATCTCGACGAGCTCGAGGATCTCCTCGTCGTCCACCATGTCGGCCTTGTTCAGGGCCACCACGATGTAGGGCACGCCGACCTGACGGGCGAGCAGCACGTGCTCACGGGTCTGCGGCATCGGGCCGTCGGTGGCGGCGACCACGAGGATCGCGCCGTCCATCTGGGCCGCACCGGTGATCATGTTCTTCACGTAGTCGGCGTGGCCCGGGGCGTCGACGTGCGCGTAGTGGCGCTTCTCGGTCTGGTACTCGACGTGCGAGATGTTGATCGTGATACCGCGCTGCCGCTCCTCGGGCGCGTTGTCGATCGTGTCGAACGCCCGCGACTGGTTCAGCTCCGGGTACCTGTCGTGGAGCACCTTGGTGATCGCCGCAGTCAGGGTGGTCTTGCCGTGGTCGACGTGACCGATGGTCCCGATGTTGACGTGCGGCTTGCTCCGCTCGAACTTCGCCTTCGCCACTGGAATGTCCTCCTGGACTTTCTTGCTGCCGACCGGTGTGACTGCCGGGCGGCGACTCGTTCTGCTCGGTTGTGCGGACCTTAGGGGAAGGCCCCTTTCGCGCCCGCGGTTGGGTGCTCCGGGTTCTTACTTCCCCGTCGCCACGGTGCCGGATCGAAGGATCCGGGCTTGTGCGTTCGCGTTCGCCTTCGCGATGATCTCCTTCGCGACGTTCGACGGAACTTCCGCGTAGGAGTCGAAGACCATCGTGTAGTTGGCGCGACCCTGGGTCTTCGACCGCAGGTCGCCCACGTACCCGAACATCTCCGACAGAGGCACGAGCGCCTTGACGACACGCGTACCGGACCTCTCCTCCATGGCCTGAATCTGACCACGGCGGGAGTTCAGGTCGCCGATGACGTCGCCCATGTACTCCTCGGGCGTGGTGACCTCGACCGCCATCATCGGCTCAAGCAGTGTCGGATTCGCCTTCCTCGCGGCCTCCTTGAGCGCCATGGAACCGGCGATCTTGAAGGCCATTTCCGAGGAGTCGACCTCGTGGTACGCACCGTCCAGCAGGGTGACCTTGAGGCCGACAAGCGGGTAGCCGGCCAGCACGCCGTACTGCATGGCGTCCTGCGCACCCTCGTCCACCGACGGGATGTATTCCTTCGGGATACGCCCACCGGTGATCTGGTTGTCGAATTCGTAGAGCGCGCCGTCCGCGGTCTCCAGGGGCTCCAGCCTGATGACCACACGGGCGAACTGACCCGAGCCACCGGTCTGCTTCTTGTGGGTGTACTCCAGCTTGTCGACCGTCTTCCGGATGGTCTCGCGGTAAGACACCTGGGGCTTACCGATGTTGGCCTCGACCTTGAAATCGGTCTTCATCCGGTTGACGAGCACATCGAGGTGGAGCTCGCCCATGCCCTCGATGATGGTCTGGCCGGTCTCCTCATCCTGGCTGACCCGGAACGTCGGGTCCTCCTCGGCGAGCTTCTGGATCGCCGCCGAGAGCTTCTCCTGGTCGGCCTTCGTCTTCGGCTCGATGGCCACCTTGATGACCGGCTCAGGGAAGGTCATCGACTCCAGGATGATCGGGTTCTGCAGGTCGGCCAACGTGTCGCCCGTGGTGGTGTCCTTCAGACCCTGCACGGCGTAGATGTGACCGGCCTGCGCCTCGTCGACCGGGTTCTCCTTGTTGGAGTGCATCTGGAAGATCTTCCCGATGCGCTCCTTGCGCTCCTTGGTCGCGTTGATGACCTGCGTGCCGGAAGCGACCTTGCCCGAGTAGACCCGGATGTAGGTCAGCTTGCCGAAGAACGGGTGCACCGCGACCTTCGAGACCAGCGCGGAGAACGGCTCATCGACCGACGACGGCCGCGAGGCGGGCGTACCGTCGGGCAGCGTCCCCTCAACCGGCGGGACGTCGAGCGGCGAGGGCAGGTAGTCGAGCACCGCGTCGAGCATGGGCTGCACGCCCTTGTTCTTGAACGCCGAGCCCGCCAGCACCGGGAACGCCTCGCGAGCGATGGTGAGCTTACGGATCGCGGACTTGATCTCGTCCTCCGTCAGCTCCTCACCGCCGAGGTACTTCTCCATGAGCTCGTCGTCGGCCTCGGCAGCGGCCTCCACGAGCTTCTCACGGTATTCAGCGGCCTTGTCGGCGAGATCGGCCGGGATCTCCTCGACCTCGTAGTCCTCGCCCTTCTTCGTCTCACCACGCCAGGTGAGGGCCTTCATGCGGACCAGATCGACAACACCCTGGAAGTCGCTCTCAGCGCCGATCGGCAGCTGGACGACGAGCGGCCGCGCGCCGAGACGCTCCTCGATGGTGCCGACCGTGTAGTAGAAGTCGGCGCCGAGCTTGTCCATCTTGTTGACGAAGCAGATACGAGGAACCTCGTACTTGTCCGCCTGCCGCCAAACCTGCTCGGACTGAGGCTCGACACCTTCCTTGCCGTCGAAGACGGCGACGGCACCGTCGAGCACACGCAGCGAACGCTCCACCTCAACAGTGAAGTCGACGTGGCCGGGTGTGTCGATGATGTTGATCTGGTAGTCGTTCCAGAAGGTGGTGGTAGCAGCCGAGGTAATAGTGATACCCCGCTTCTGCTCCTCCTCCATCCAGTCCATCGTCGCCGAACCCTCATGGGTCTCACCGAGCTTGTAGTTGATCCCGGTGTAGAACAGGATCCGCTCGGTGGTGGTGGTCTTACCGGCGTCGATGTGGGCCATGATGCCGATGTTTCGGACCTTGTTGAGGTCTGTCAGCACGTCACGTGCCACTTGATGTTCCCCTGTCTCAAACGTGGAACCCGGCATTGGCTGCGATCGGCTGCCGGGCGGCAGCGTTCACTGCTGGTTCACTGCTGTCAGACGCTCACCAACGGTAGTGAGCGAAAGCCTTGTTGGATTCGGCCATCTTGTGAACGTCCTCGCGGCGCTTCACGCTGGCCCCGAGGCCGTTGCTCGCATCGAGCAGTTCGTTCTGCAGACGCTCGATCATCGTCTTCTCGCGCCGCTGCCGCGCGTAAGTGACGATCCAACGCAGCGCAAGGGTGGTCGAGCGACCGGGCTTGACCTCGATCGGCACCTGATAGGTTGCACCACCGACACGCCGGCTCTTCACCTCGAGAGTAGGCCGTACGTTGTCGAGCGCGCGCTTCAGAGTGACGACCGGGTCGGTACCGGTCTTCTCACGCGCACCCTCCAGAGCGCCGTAGACGATGCGCTCGGCCAGCGAACGCTTACCGTCCTTCAGCACCTTGTTCACCAACTGGGTGACAAGCGGAGATTGGTAAACCGGATCAGCGGTCAATGGCCGCTTCGGGGCCGGACCCTTGCGGGGCATTAGCTCTTCTCCTTCTTCGCGCCGTACCGACTGCGCGCCTGCTTGCGGTTCTTCACTCCCTGCGTGTCAAGGGACCCGCGAACGATCTTGTAGCGAACACCCGGCAAGTCCTTCACACGGCCGCCACGGACGAGCACCATCGAGTGTTCCTGCAGGTTGTGACCCTCACCGGGAATGTAGGCCGTGACCTCGATGCCGTTGCTCAGCTTCACACGGGCGACCTTGCGCAGGGCCGAGTTCGGCTTCTTGGGCGTGGTCGTGTACACGCGGGTGCACACACCACGACGCTGCGGGCTCCCCTTGAGCGCCGCCGTCTTCTGCTTTGCAGCCTTATCCTGGCGGCCCTTACGGACCAGCTGCTGGATCGTGGGCAATGGACCAGCCTTCTGTTGCGTCTACTAGCTCTACGTTGTCTCCCCGGTCCCCGCGGTCGGGCGTGTCGGCCCGTGTCCGGATCGTTCGATCCGTCAACTTCCCATCGGGATTGCCGTGGAACTCCGCCTGACCCGACCGCGGACAGGCGCCGAAAGCGCCCAGCCGTGACCTAAAGGCACACGGAGGGCCCGACAGCCGTGCCGGGCACGGTCGTCAAAGATACCCGCCCACGCTCACCGCTACCACATCGGGGGTCTACTACGACCTGCACGGGTGCGTGGGCAGGTGACTTTGTTTTAGCCATTCTACCCGAACCGGTCACATACGCGAATTCTTGTGGTTCATGATTGGGCACTGACCGTGCCCACGCGGTTGAGCAGAGTAGTTGTAGTTACGGAGGTCCTTGTGTCAGCGGAGTTCGAGCGGCTCCTCGCGCAGTTCGAGCGGTTCCAGTCGAAGATCAAGAAAGTCGATGACCAGCTCGCGAACGTCGAGCGGATGCAAAGCGAGATAGCGGAGCTCGAGGCCACCGCATCGAACGCCGATCGCAGCATCACCATCGTGGCCGGACCGGGTGGCGCCATCAAGGACATCCAGCTGACGGACAAGGCCCTCTCCCAGCAGCCGCAGGCACTGTCCGCCGCACTCATGTCGACCATCCAGGAAGCGGTGGCCGAAGCGGCGCGCAAGCAGGCCGCGATCGTCGACGACCACATGGGGGGCCAACTGAACGTCACCGATCAGGTGCTGGAGACCCAAGCCCAGCTGTTCGGCACCTCTCCCCAAGAGCTTCGGGAGCGGATGGAGCAGGAGCGGCCCATCCGACAGACGCCCCTCCGCCCGGAAGAGGAATATCACGAGGACTACTCCCACCAGGACTTCCTGGGGAGCGATCAGGAGCAGCAGAGCCCCCCACCACCTCCGGCACCGTCGGGCGGCTCGGCCGGCGACGAGTTCCTGCAGAACCTCTTCAACAACGACGACCATCGATGACTTCGGCCGTCGACCACCGCCGACAGCTGACAACAGCGGGCGAGAGCTGACGGAACACCGTCATCGGCGGTACGAAACGGGGGGAACATGACGTTCGGCGACATACTGCCGGCGTTCATCGTCGTCGGCTACCTGGCAGTAGTGGGTCTGGGCACCCTCGGATCGAAACTCCGCAGGAACGCCGGGGTACCCGATCCGAACGATCCCGACACCGTACCCACTCAGCCGTTGTCCCTTGCGGCCATCGCAGCGGCCCAGGCACGTTCCGGACCGACACCGGAAACCCAGCACCGCATCGGCACGACATGCGTGGCGCTCGCCTGGGTACTCGGCATCGCAACCACCTTGACCTGGGGAGTCGCCGCCGTCGGTTGGGGTGGACTGCTGACGATCCTGCTGATGCTCGTCATCGGGCCGGCCGTGCTGATCTTCCTTTTCACCCTCCTCGGCCGTTTGCGCAGGCAACGGGCCGGCGGCAGGGTGAAAGCCGTTTGGCCATGGATGTTGCTCGGCGCTTTCGGCGTGTGCGCCCTCGTTGGAAGTGCCCACCTTGTGTTCAACGGCGCTTCCCACTACCTCGGTTACGCCAAGGAGGTCGACCTCTACGTCACCGAAAGCGGGGAGAGGATCTACAGAACGAATCCACGGACCGGTGGAGTGCATCCCCGCAGCAGACATCAGAAACAAGATGTCGTCAGCGGGACTTACACGGAAGACGGCGAAACCCATTACATCGAAAACGCACGCTGGTTCGAGAGTCCGCTACCGGCCGAAGGTGAAACCGTGCGGATCTCCATCGCGCCGCTATGGCCCAATCCGGTGATCGCAGGCAACACCGACGCGATGATGCTGCTGATCCCGGGCGCGGTCACAGGGGTCCTCGGCGGTGTGCTCATGTGGATGGCCGCACGTGAACGCAATGGTGGAAACGGAAGTGGCAGAGCACCTGTGCACGCACCCAATTATCCGATGAACCGGAATTATCCGACGAAACAGAACTGGGGAACATATTCGTGAGCAAATTCTTCATCAATCCCGAGGTCCTGGAGAAGTATTCACAGAAGTTGGCCGAGCACAAGTCGTCGGTCAACCATGTCCGCGATCTCGTCGCCCAAGCGGACGTCAGTGATGAGTCATGGGGGATCGTCGGGCTCTTCGTGAAACAGTCCTACACCGAGATGCTCGGGGACTTCAAGGATCTGCTGAAGGACATGTCGGACGGACTGGATTCCGCTTCGGACAAGATGATGAGCGCCACCAGGGCATACCGGGAAATAGAAGAGGAAAATCGTCGCATACTGGTCGAAATCACCAGGCGAATAAACGCTGCGAAGATCAAGAACATAACTTCATGAAATCGAAGAGCACGGGGAGGGGAAAGCTTTCATGTCCAACCCACTGGAGAGTATCGAACTCAGCAGCGAACAGTCGTACGGCGAGAAAGTCATGCAGGCCATCCCTCACCAAGGCCTGTTCAGTGAAGCCAAGGGACTTTTCGAGCAAACGTTCAACGCCGCCTCCGACGGCGATTTGAGCCACGATGAAATCTTCAATCTGGCCGTCTCGGGACAGGATTTCATCTCCTCCTGCTCGGGTGTCGCCTCCGGGATCATGCAGGACCCGATCGGCAGCATGCTCACCGGAGGTCTCGAATTCCTGATCTCCATTTGTCAACCGTTGCAGGATCTCGTTCACATGGTGAGCGGCGACGGTCCCGCTCTGGAGAACGCCGCGACGAACTTCGCCGCAATTGGGGAGGGCATCGAGGAGTTCAGCTCCTATTTCGCCCAGGAGGCGGTAGAGGCACTGGTCGAATGGGAAGGGGAATCCGCACAGGCGGCGGCACAGAGGCTCGCCGAATTCGCCAAAGGCATCAAGGCGGTCGCCGGTGAGGCGGGGAACATCGCCGAGCTGCTCCAGATCTCCAGCATCGTCATGAAGGTGATCGAGGACTTCATCATGGCGCTGCTCACCGAACTGATCATGTGGTTGGTCATGATCTGGGTACCGGCCCTCGCGTCCTCAGTCGTCACGTTCGGTGGGTCGACCGCCGCGGCGGCGAGCGCGACCGGTGTACGCGTGGCACAGACCACCAGTCGAGCAACCCAACAAGTGAGCCGGCTGCGCAAACTGCTCGACAAGATCAAAGACATACTCGTGCGGGTCAAGGAATGGCTGGCCAAGCAGGGCAAGAATTTCCGGGAAGCCATGGACAGCACCCGCAACCGGGTCACGGAAGCCACGAGGCGAGTCAAAGCGGCAGAAGCAAGCGGCGACAGAACCAGTTGGTCCGACAGGCTCCACTCCGAAGGCACCAAGCAGTCCGAAGGCGGAGCGATCGGCAGCCGTGTTTCACAGGGCTTCGGCAAGAGCATGCGCGGTGCCGCAAAGGACAACATCACCGGCCAGTTTGAAGACTGGGAAAGCCATTGGGACAGCTACAACACCGCACAGGAGTACGGTTCGATCGGCGAGGAACAGTCCAAGCACGAAACCTCTGACCAGCTGAACTTCTGATCTATCGCATCCCGGTGGCTTCTTCTCGCGCGGCGGGAGGAAGCCACCGGGACTTCTGCCTTCCAACACCGTTCAAGACCGTCTCACCAGCTTCGCCGGTAGGCCTCACCATGCCCCTATCCTGGTTCGCCGTCATCCTGCTCACCCTGTACATCCTCTCCCTGCTGTGGCCGAGATGGTCCTCGCAACGGCGTCTGTCGAAACGATCCGAGGATTTTCGGCGTTACGCCGCGATGACCCGTGGATATGTTTTTCACGGTTCACCGCAGGCACGACCGTGGACGAACGGACTTCGCCCACCGTTCGGACGTCTGGTTTTCAGAAACTTTCTCGAGCGCGTCAACGTTCACTCGGACATCCGATACGAACACGCCCTCGAGTTCATCAGGCACGGACGCCGCGTACGTATCTCCGAAGCGAGTATTTTTGTCAGACGCCTCAACACAAGTTACTTCTGGGACAAGATCGAGCATCGGGTCGAGATCCAAGCTTTGCGAGCACCCACTATGTGGGTGACGCCCCTGAAACGCTCGGATTGGTATGACGCGCTCCCTCCGGTTCCTCTACCCGAGCCGTACGCAAGTCAGATGAGTATCCACAGTGATGCTCCGGACTTCGTGGCGCGCGCACTGCCGGCTTTCGAAGTACTCGCACGACGAAAAAAGCACCTACCTTATTCGTTCCAGGTGGAAAGAGGTGTTCTGCACTACGCGACCTCCGGTCCCGCGACAGAGGAAACGGTCACCCTGACCGTCGACGCGCTCGTGGCGTTTCTCGATCGACTCTGCGGGCCGGCGGTCGGGCAACACCAATTCGCTGCGGCGCTCGCCACGCTCCCGCAACGGGAATATCCCGATCCCTCGGGTTTCGCGCGTGGCATGGAGTTCACCTCCTACGCCCTCTGGTTGTTCAGCTTGATCTTCAGCGTGGTGGGCACCATCGCCGGGTAAGCGGCACTTCCTCCTACCACGTTTAGCCGGCTAAACGTGGTCGACGGAGCGGGCCGAGGCGCGGTTAGCCCGCTAAACGTGTGTGAGGGGACTCGGACTCCGTCCTCGGCGAGAGACGGCATGGTCTACTGGGCAACGCTGACATCCCCGAACGTCGAAAGCCGCGCTGATGGACAACCCCGGGCTCCTGCTGTTCGCACTCCTCATCGTGTTCAGCGTTCTTCTGGTCCCCTTCCTCGTGGGTTCGCGGCACAAGAAGACCGACGAACTGCGAGACCAACTCCATGAGTTCGCCCGACGAGTGGGAGGCACCGAGTACGTCAGGCACCTACCGGCACGCCCATCGTTCGGCTACTTCCCACACGACCCCAAGGCCTACGCCAATGCGCCATTCGACTATGCGGTCGAATTCGAACACCGAGGGGTCAACGTGCTCGCTTTCGAACTCGAGCGACGTGGAAACACCGTGGGAGCGAGTCCCGCCTCGATCAACTACGACGCCATCGTCGAAATCCCCATCGCCCCCTGCCCGTTCCTCTGGATCGGCAACGAGCTGAACGCGAACACCGACCTCAAGCTGCGCAAGCAGATCATCCCCGACCTCACGATCGGCAGGCACCACCGGCGCATCGTCGTGGCCTCACACGACGAACAATTCGCCCGCACCGTCGTTGACCTGGAGCTACTCACGTGGATCGCCGAACGGTTCGGCGACTATTTCCTGAAGCCGATCGTTCTCGAACAGGGCGTCATGCGCACCGAGGCGATGAAGAGCGTGCGGCTGGAGCCGGACCGCATCATCCCGACCGCTGACGCATTGCTCGACCTGCTCGACAAGCTTCCACCCGAGCTGCGCGTGGAGAACGCCCGCTAAAGGGAACCGGACGCCGCCGACAAGGGTCCAAAAACGGACGCCTGGGGGTACTTGTCGAGGAGGACAAACCCATGCCGGACGGCGGTTTCAAAGTCGAGGTCGATGCGCTGCTGAGGTACCGCGACGCGTTGGAGGACTTCAAGTCGCAAGCCGACACATTCAGCGACCTGGTGGATCGCGCCGATGTCGGTGACGAGTCGTGGGGCCTCGTCGGACTGGCCACCAAAGGCTCCTACACCGAAGCGCTCGGAGCGCTTCGCGACCTGCTCGCCCGCATGAAGGAAGGGCTCACCAACACCAGCGAGAAATTCACCAAGGCCGCAGAACTGTACGCGAGCAACGACGACCGGAGCGCCCTGTACCTCGGTAACTACGAGATCGAGATCGGCAAGGTCGACGAAGTCCGCCCGGCCGGCGCCTGAGTAGAAGGAACGGACGAATGACCGAGGTCACCGACATCGCGGGCGGCATCGATCTGAACGCTGACGACGAGGATTCCCTTTTCGACAGGGCAAAGAGCCTCGCGGAACAAGTCCCCGTCACCAAACAGGCGCTCAAAGGCTACGACACCGTCACCAGCATCTGGCGAGGGTTACCGGAAGACCCCGACGCCGCCGACATCATGTTGCACGCGGGCAGCGTGATGACAGACGCCGCCAGCTTCACCGCCGAATGCGCCATGGAGGCGGGTATGGCGGTGCTCGACCCCGTGGGTTGGCTGGTGGACAACGGCATCGGCATCGTGCTTCATCTCGTCACCCCCTTGCAGGACGCCCTGCACATGGTGTCCGGGGACGGTCCGGCGTTGAGTGACGCCTCCGATGATTTCGCGGCGATCGGCAACGGTCTTGTCGAGTACGCAGGCGAGTTCGTACGCGTGGCCGACGAAACGCTGGCCGATTGGGAGGGCGAGGCGAGTAACGCCGCCCGCAACGCCCTCGCCGACTTCGCCAAGGGCATCGAGGGCGTGGCCACAAGTGCAGGCGGTGTCTCCCAGATCCTGAAGACGTCGTCGATGATCATGACGGTCGTCGAGGAGGTCATCCGGGCGATCATCACCGAGTTCGTCACGTGGCTGATCTGGATCTGGGTCCCCGCGTTGGCCGCCTCTGTGGTCAGTCTCGGTTCCTCGATCGCCACGGCGATGTCGGCCTCGGTCGCGAAGGCCGCGAGCACGTTCTCGCGGGTCACCGGCAAGATGGGCAAGCTGGGCAAACTGCTGGACCAGATCCTGGAGTTCTTCAAGAAGTTCGGCTCGAAGATGGTCCAGCTCGGCGAGAAGCTCGGGGTCAAACCGAAGGACTACGGCAAGAACGTGAAAGAGGTCGTGGAGAAGGTGGGCCGCAGCGGTGCGATGAAGACCGCGGTGACCGAGTCACTGAAGAAGGGTGGTGCCACGATCGTCGAGTCCACCATCGGCATCGACCCGACGGGCAAGGTCGACACCTCCGCCCAAGCGGGTAAGGCCGTCGTCGACCATTACGGCAAGCTCGTGGACCATGCCACGGATCTGAAGGACGTCGGCGACAAGGGCAACATCGGCTCGGGTGCCAGCGCGGAGGAGACTCGCGACCTGCTCGACATGTGAACGGCCGTGCACAGCGCTCGTCCTGTGAGACGCGAAATACACCTCGGCATGCTCATGGACCACGTTCAGCCCGCTGAACGTGGTCCATGAGCACGAGGCATGTTTCGCGGGCACGAAGTCGGCAGCGGCGAGGTCAGCATCGAGGCACCCGACAAAAGGGTCGGCCCCCGACTGCATTCGCATGTCGGGGGCCGACCTTCGTCGTATTCCGTCAGCGGAAGTCGCGACCGAAGTCGTAGTCGTCCAACGGGACGGCGGCGCCGGTACCGGTGCCGAACACGTCAGGCGTGTAGTAGCCATCGTCGTAGGACGGGATCGCGTAGGCGGCGACCCTGGCCTCCTCCGTCGGCTGCACCTGGATGTTGCGGTACCGGTTGATGCCCGTACCCGCCGGGATCAACTTACCGATGATCACGTTCTCCTTGAGACCGATCAGCGCGTCACTACGGCCGTTGATGGCCGCGTCGGTGAGCACACGGGTGGTCTCCTGGAAGGAGGCCGCCGACAGCCACGAGTCCGTGGTCAGCGACGCCTTCGTGATGCCCATCAGCACCGGACGACCCGACGCGGGTTCGCCGCCTTCCGCCACCGCCTTGCGGTTGACCTGCTCGAACTTGGAGCGTTCGGGCAGTTCGCCGGGCAGGAACTCGGTCGAACCGGAATCGATGATCGTCACGCGGCGCAGCATCTGGCGCACGATGACCTCGATGTGCTTGTCGTGGATGGACACACCCTGCGCGCGGTACACCTTCTGGACTTCCTCCACCAGGTGCATCTGCGCCTCGCGCGGCCCCATCACACGCAGCACCTCGTGCGGGTCCGGCGTACCTTCCAGCAGCGGCTGACCGACCTTGACGTGGTCGCCGTCCGCCAGCGGGCCGTTCGGACCGATCGCGAGTCGCTGCCGCTTCGACAACTTGTCGAAGACGATCTCCTCGCTGCCGTCGTCCGGGATGAGCGTGATCTTCCAGAACCGCTCGCTCTCCTCGATCCGCACCCGGCCGTCGACATCGGCGATCGGCGCCTTGCCCTTCGGCACCCGGGCCTCGAACAGCTCGGTGACACGCGGCAGACCCGTGGTGATGTCGTCGCCGGCGACACCACCCTGGTGGAACGTCCGCATCGTCAGCTGCGTACCGGGTTCACCGATCGACTGGGCGGCGACGATACCGACTGCCTCACCGACGTCGACCAGCTTGCCGGTCGCCATGGAGCGGCCGTAGCAGGTGGCGCACACGCCCATCGCCGACTCGCAGGTGAGCACGCTGCGGACCTTGACCTTGCTGATGCCCGCCTGGATGAGTCGCTCGATGGCGGGGTCACTCAGGTCCTCACCCGCGTTGAGGATCACGTTGCCCTGCTCGTCCACCGCGTCGGCGGCGAGGTTGCGGGCGTAGACGCTGGTCTCGACGTGCTCGGCACGCACCAGACGGCCGTCGGGCAGCTCGTCCGCGATGGTCCTCGTGATACCGCGGCTGGTGCCACAGTCGGTCTCGCGCACGATGACGTCCTGCGACACGTCCACCAGACGACGGGTCAGGTAACCCGAGTCGGCGGTCCGCAGAGCGGTGTCGGCCAGACCCTTACGGGCACCGTGCGTGGCGATGAAGTACTCCGCCACCGTCAGGCCCTCACGGAAGTTGGCCTTGATCGGGCGCGGGATGTACTCACCCTTCGGGTTGGACACCAGACCACGCATACCGGCCAGCGACCGGACCTGGGTCATGTTGCCCGCCGCACCGGACTTCACGATCATCGCGATCGGGTTGTCGTCGGGGAGGTTCTCCTCCATGGCCTTGGCGACGTCCTCGGTCGCCTGGCTCCACACCTTGACGAGCTCGTTGTTGCGCTCGGCGTGGGACAGCTGACCACGCTGGTAGCGCTTCTCCACCTGCGCGGCCTTGGCCTCGTACTGCTCGAGCAGCTCCTGCTTCTGCGGCGGCACGACCACGTCGGTGATGGAGATGGTCACGCCGGAACGCGTCGCCCAGTGGAAGCCGGCGTCCTTGAGCCCGTCGAGGGTCTGCGCGACCTGGGTCATCGAGTACCGCTCGGCGAGGTCGTTGACGATCGCGGCCTGCCGCTTCTTCGGCAGGACTTCGTTGACGAACGGGTAGTCCTCCGGCAGCAGGTCGTTGAACAGCACCCGGCCAAGCGTCGTCTCAGCCAACCACGGTTTTCCGGGCTCCCAACCCTTCTCGCGCAGCGCCGCCTCTTCCGACTTCGGCGGCTGGCGGTCGTGGATCCGGATCTTCACCGGGGCGTGCAGCGCGAGCTGCCCGCGGTCGTAGGCCATGATCGCCTCGGCGGGCGAGGAGTAGGCCGCACCCGCACCCTTCGCGTTCTCGTCGAGACGGGTGAGGTGGAACAGGCCGGTCACCATGTCCAGACGCGGCATGGCGAGCGGACGACCCGACGCGGGCGACAGGATGTTGTTCGCCGACAGCATCAGGATGCGCGCCTCGGCCTGC
>SMEH01000034.1_pt1 | contig 72374 bp, 57 predicted proteins | sample 2456361 | NCBI WGS metagenome assembly SMEH01 (sample SAMN10132587, study PRJNA489261) | soil metagenome | isolation source: day1 control-loamy sand soil ammended | place: USA | reverse complement strand
GACGGTGGCCGGTGCGTGGCCGGGGGTGAGGGATTCGAGTAGTCGCGTCGCCGTGGGTCGCTGGGTGGGGTCTTTGGCGAAGCAGGGTTCGAGCACCGCGCGCAGGCGAGCCGGAACGTCGTCGAGTCGGGGTTGGCCGTGGACGACGGCGTAGAGGACGGAGGAAAGGGATCCCGCGTCGAAGGGCCCGCTGCCGGTGGCGGCGTAGACCAGCACTCCCGCGAGCGAGAACACGTCGCTCGCGGGACCGACATTGCCCGCTTCGACCTGCTCGGGTGACATGAAGCCCGGCGTGCCGATGGCCACGCCGGTGGCGGTGAGGGTGGTCTGGTCGAGCACACGGGAGATGCCGAAGTCGATGACCCTCGGCCCGTCGCCGGAGATGAGGATGTTGCCGGGCTTGAGGTCGCGGTGGACCACGCCCACCTCGTGCACGGAGACGAGTGCTTCGGCGAGCGCGGCTCCCAGCGCGAACACCTCGTCTTCGGACAGCGGCCCCTTGTCCTGCACGTACTCGGCCAGCGTGGGCCCCTCGATGTACTCGGTGGCCACCCACGGACGGGGTGCGTCGGGGTCGGCGTCGACGACACCCGCGGTCCAGAAACCGCCGACCCTGCGCATGTTCGCCACCTCGTGGCGGAACCGGTCGCGGAAGGAGGACTCCTCGGCGAGCCCCGCGGAGACGAGTTTCACCGCGACGCGTCGACCACCGCGCGACCGGCCCAGGTAGACGGTGCCCATCGCACCCGAACCCAGGCGGCCCACCAGCGTGTAGTGCCCAACGTGACGAGGATCGTCGTCCGTCAGCGGCCGCACAGTACCCCCAGAGAGCTCGATGTGCGACGTAGCGTAGCCGATGGATCACGCCCGCGGAGACGGTTCGATCTTGGTCCGAGAGTGTCCGCAGCTCGATGTCGGTGGGTGAAATGCCTGGTTCGTTTTGGCGTGGTACGGGAGGTGATCGGTCACCGGTCCCGAGACGACGAGCCGAGGTCGTGGCGAGGGGTGACGGTCGACGCCCGCACCACATCCGGCGGGTTTCGGTCCTGGCGGGATGGGACCGGTGAAACCGTTGCACCGACCGGAGTCGGCGTGCGTAGCGCTCCCCGCCGGATCGGACGAAGGGGACCGCTGTTTAACCCGCACCGGACGGCGGTCACGAGCTCGCCACGGCACGGCGGCCGCGACGACCGTTGCGTACGCGCATGATCGGCCGGTCTACGACCCGCTCGCGACCGGGACTTCCGCGTCGAGGCGGGGCCGTTCGCCGACAACCCGGACGTCGTCGTGAGCCTGCCCCGCCTCGTTCCGACCGCACCCCCGGCCGGTCTGTGACGTGCCCCGGTCGTCAGGAGCGAACCTGGTCCTTCTCGGTCGGCTCCACGTCCAGGGTCGTGCGCAGCGGCGCGGGCTTGAGCAGCAAAGCCGCGACGACACCGACCACCGCGATGATCGAGGAGAGCAGGAAGATGTGTCCCGTCGCCTCGCCGTAGGCCGTTTCCACGATCGCGCGGATCGGCTCGGGCAGGGCCTCCAGATTGAGGTTGCTCGCCCCACCCGAGGCGGTGGCGGGGACACCCGCTTCCCGTAGCCCCTTCTGGACGCTGTCGCTGACCCGGTTGGCCAGCACCGCGCCGAGTATCGAGATGCCGATGGTGCCACCGAGTGAGCGGAAGAACGTGATCGACGCACTGGCCGCTCCGACGTCACGGAGCGCCACCGTGTTCTGCACCGCGAGCACGAGGTTCTGCATCGACATCCCGACGCCGACCCCGACGGCGAAGAGGCCGGTGAAGACGACGAGCAGCGGGGTCTCGCGATCGAGCGTGGAGAGCACACCGAAACCGGCGACCAGGATCACCGTGCCCGTGACGATATGCCACTTGATCCTTCCGCTACGGCTGACCAGCTGTCCCGAGACGGTCGACGAGACGAACGTGCCCACCATCATCGGGATCATGAGAAGTCCGGCTTCCGTGGGGCTGTAGCCACGGCTGACCTGGAAGTACTGGCCGAGGAACACGGCGCCGCCGAACATCGCCATCCCCACGGAGAGGCTGGCCAGGATCGCCAGCGCGGGGGCGGGCTGGCGGATCACCGACAGCGGCAGCACCGGCTCGGGCACACGCGATTCCCACCAGACGGCGATAGCGAGGACCGCCAGAGCGGGGCCCACCAGCGCGGCGGTCTGCCACGACAGCCAGGCGAACGAGTTGTCCACGAAGCTCACCCAGATCAGCAGCACGCTCACGCCGATGGCGATGAGCGTGGCGCCGACGTAGTCGACCTGCACGGTCTCCCGATCCCGGATCGCGGGCAGGTGCAGCCAGCGCTGCAGGACCACCAGGGCCACGAGGGAGAACGGGATGCCGACGAAGAAGCACCAACGCCAGCCCAGCCAGGACGTGTCGGTGATGACACCACCCAGCAACGGTCCGCTGACGGTGGCCACTGCCATCACGCCGCCGAGGAGACCGTTGTAACGGCCCCGTTCCTTCGGCGGGATCATCGCCGCGATGATCGTCTGAACGAGTGCCTGCAGACCACCGACACCGAGTCCTTGGAAGGCGCGGGCGGCGATGAGTTGTCCCGCGTCCTGGGCGAAACCACTGATCAGCGACCCGGCTACGAAGATCCCGATCGCGATCTGGACGAGTGCTTTCTTGCTGTAGAGGTCGGCCAGCTTTCCCCAGATCGGCGTGGAGGCGGTGGCCGTGAGCAGTGTCGCCGTGACCACCCAGGTGTACTGGGTCTGGCTGCCGTTCAGTGCCCCGATGATCCGCGGCAGGGCGATGGAGACGACGGTCGAGCTGAGCATCGCGACGAAGAGCACGAGCAGCAGCCCCGTCAACGGTCGCGCCACGCTGGTGCGGCTGTCCTCGCGGGGCGAGGGCGGGGACATGGAAGAAGTCACGCAGCCTCCGCGTGTCGAGTGAGAAGAATCCGATGGCGGCAACAGAACATGGTTACCAGAAGCAACTATCCTCGTGAACTTGCCCACTGTGCAAGTTTGCTCATTGAGAATCACGTCACGTCCGTGCCTACGATCGTCGTGTGAACCGTGCGCTCGGACTGCGGGAACAGAAGAAACTCGCCACCAAGGCGGCGTTGCACGAGGCCGCCATCCGTCTCGCCGTGAGGGACGGTTACGACGCCGTCACGGTGGAGGCCATCGCCGACGCGGCAGGGGTTTCCCGACGCACGTTCTCGAACTACTTCGGCAGCAAGGAAGAGGCCGTACTGTACGGCGACAGCACCCGGTTGCAGTCGTTGCTCGACGCCGTGGCCGCTCGTCCGGCCGAGGACTCCGCGTGGACGGCGCTTCGTGCGGCGACGAACTCGGTGCTCCGCGAACTCCAACGCCGCCGTCGGGAGTGTCGCGACGAGGACGAACCCGACTGGCTCACCCGGGCCCGACTCATCCGGTCGCATCCGGTGTTGTTGTCCCGGCAGGCCGCGGCGTACGCGTCGTTCGAACGCGCCCTCGCCGACGAGCTCGTTCACCGGTTGCCGCAGGAGAGCGGGAACTCCGTCATGCGTGCCAGGGTCATCGCCGCGTGTTTCCTCGCGGCCCTGCGCGTCGGTACCCAGACGTGGTTGGACCACTCCACCGACGCGTCGTTGTCGGAGATCATCGATGAGGTGCTCGCGGAGGCGGGGCGGCGGTTCGAATGAGGTGGCCGGACGGAGCGGGCTGGCGTGAGGTGAACGGGAAGACGGGACGAACGAGATATAACAAGACGAACGAGGGCGAACCCTGCCGCCGGCGCCGATACCCATCGCGCGACTCGATGCGGAATGCGCCCGGTCGTCCGAACCCGTTTTTGGGGACCTCAGGTCAGGAACGTGAAAAGCGGGCTGTCCGGCTCCACTTTCTCGATGCGGTGCGGCGCTTTCCGCATGCGCTCCAGGATGGCGGGCAGGTTCTCCGCGGAGCCCAGCTCGATGCCCACGAGCGCGGGACCGGTCTCGCGGTTGTTGCGCTTGACGTACTCGAACAAGGTGATGTCGTCGTCGGGGCCGAGGACATCGTCCAAGAACCGTCGTAGCGCACCCGGCTCCTGGGGGAACTCGACGAGGAAGTAATGCTTCTTCCCCTCGAAGATCAGTGCCCGTTCCACGATCTCGGCGTAGCGGCTGACGTCGTTGTTACCGCCCGACAGCACGCACACCACGGTGGCCCCACGGGGAAGGTCCAGTTCGGCCAGCCCCAACGCCGCCGACGCGAGCGCCCCCGCGGGTTCGCTGATGATGCCGTCGGACTGGTACAGCTCGAGCATCTCCACGCAGACCCGACCCTCGGGCACGGCGACGAGTCGAGGGGCGTGACGTGCGGTGAGCGCATACGTGTGGTCGCCCACCATGCGTACGGCCGCGCCGTCGATGAACGGGTCGATCGTCTCCAGTCGGACGGGTCCACCTCGCTGCAGCGCCGACGCCATACTCGTCGCGCCGAGTGGTTCGGCTCCCACCACCCCCACCGCGGGATGCCGCTCCCGCAGCCAGGCCAGCGTGCCCGCGAGCAGGCCACCACCACCCACCGGGACCACCACCGCGTCGGGTTCGTGTCCGAGCTGTTCGACGATCTCCTTCGCCACCGTGCCCTGTCCGGCGATGGTGCGGGGATCGTCGAAGGCGGGGATCAACGCCGCGCCCGTGGACGCCGCGTACGCCTGAGCGGCGGCCGCGGCGTCGTCGTAGGTCTCACCCTCGACCACCACCTGCACATGTTTGCCGCCGAGCCAGGCCACGCGCTCCCGCTTCTGCCTGGGCGTCGTGCGCGGGAGGTACACCCGTGCCTCGAGCCCGAGCGCGGCACTGGCGTACGCCACCCCCTGGGCGTGGTTACCGGCGCTGGCGCAGACCACGCCACGGGAACGCTGCTCGTCCGGCAGCCGGCTCAAAAGGTTGTAGGCGCCGCGCACCTTGTACGAGCGGACGGAGTTCGCATCCTCCCGCTTGAGCCACACGTCGAGGTCGTAGTGCCGGGACAGTCGCTCATTGCGGTGCAGCGGTGTCGGTGGCAGGACGTCCGCGAGTCGCTCGGCCGCCACCTCGACATCACGTGCGGTCACGGTCGCGGTCGTCCCGGTCTGCTCGCCCACGTCTCTCTCCTCGTAGCTCGACGGCGTGTGCGTCCGATCTCGCCGACGCGGCCTTCGGCCCCGACCTGGCTCCTTAAACGGTCCGGGACCCGACGCCATCTGCTGTTTTTCACGCTAGCAGGGCGTGAGGGGCCGCTGTGCGGTGACCGGTATTTCCCCATACCGTGTCCGGTGGCGCGCTCTGAGTGCCTACCCGCGCGGAGGTTCACCCGATGGAGGGGATACCGTGCCAGGGCTGCGTTAGCTCCGTTCGCTCCGGTCGGGTGAGGCGACCTGAGTCAAGACTTGGGAGGACTTTCCGGCGATGACTACGTTGCGGGAAGCTCTGGGCGATAAGAGCGCTTCCGTACCGCCACCGCCACAGCAACGTAAGTTCCGTCCGGAACTACAAGGGCTTCGGGCGCTTGCCGTGCTTTTGGTGGTCGTGTACCACGTGTGGTTCGACCGCATCTCCGGTGGCGTGGATCTGTTCTTCTTCGTCTCCGGCTTCCTCATCACCGGGCAGTTGTTCCGTGCGAGTGTGCGGGGACGGATCGAGTTCCGCCAGTTCTGGGGGCGCATCTTCAAGCGGCTGTTCCCCGCGGCGTTGACGGTTCTCGTCGCATCGATGGTCGCTGCCCTGCTGTGGTTGCCCGAGCACCGTTGGGTGCAGACCGCCAAGGAGATCATCGCCTCGGCGCTGTACTACGAGAACTGGCAGCTCGCCGCCGATTCGGCCGACTACTTCGCCCAAAACAGCGGTGCGAGCATCACGCAGCACTTCTGGTCATTGTCGGTGCAGGGGCAGTTCTACCTCGTCTGGCCGCTGCTGATCGGTCTGCTGATGCTGGTGGTCCGGTGGCTCCGCTGGAACATGTATCCGGTGCTGATGACCACCCTGGTGGTGCTGTTCGCAGCCTCGCTGGCGTACTCGGTGTGGCTGACCGAGGTGAACCAACCGCTGGCTTACTTCCACTCGGGTACGCGACTGTGGGAGTTCGCGTTCGGTGGTCTGTTGGCGTTGACCATCGACAAGATCGCGCTCCCGCGTTGGCTGGCGATCCTGTCCGGCTGGCTCGGCGTGGTCGGCCTCGTCTCCTGCGGCATGGTGTTGCAGGTCGGCACCATGTTCCCCGGCTACGTGGCGTTGTGGCCGATGGTGTCGGCCGCGCTCGTGTTGGTGGCAGGCGCGACCAACTCCAAGATCGGCGCCGACCGGATCCTGGCCTCCCGGCCGCTGATCTACCTGGGCAACATCAGCTACTCGCTGTATCTGTGGCACTGGCCGATCCTGCTGTTCTACCTGGTCGTGCGGGCCCAGGCGGAAGTCGGCTGGCGCGGCGGTGCGGTGGTGATCGCGGCGTCGCTCGTCCTCGCGGCCATCACCTACCACCTCATCGAGAACCCGGTCCGCCACTCCAACATCGGTGTGACGACGCGGTGGGGTGCGTATCGATTCGCCGTCCTCGTGCTCGTGCCCGTGCTGGTCGCCGCGGGGGTGTGGCAGCACATCACCGAACAGCGGTCGTCCTTCGAGTTCCAGGCCGACGACCCGGAGCACCCCGGTGCGCAGGTGGTGCTGACGGGTAAGCCGGTCTACGACCCTGACACGAGCGTCGTCCCGCCGTTCGCCGCCGTGCCCAGCGAATGGGTCGAGTGGGGACCCGGTGAGTGCACGGAGAAGGACGCCGACGAGGAGAACATCCGGCACTGCGTGATGAACCCGCCCGAGGGGGTCGAGCCGACACGCCGCGTGGTCCTGGTCGGCGATTCACACGCCTTCCAACTCTCGGGCGCGTTCCGGAACATCGCGCGGGACCTCAACTGGCAGCTCTACCTGTTCCACCGGCCGGGGTGCCCGTTCACCGCGACCGAGGACATGCCCAACAACGAAAGCTGTGTCGACTGGAACTCCCGGGTCCTGCCCAGGATCATCGGGCTTGACCCCGACGTGGTCGTCACGATGGCGACGCGGGATGTGCGTGAGGGCCTCAAGGAATGGACCCCCGAGGGTTACGTCGAGCAGTGGCGCAGGCTCGGCGAGGCGGGTATCCGCGTGGTCGCCATCCGGGACAATCCCCGGTTCGACTTCCAGCCGCCCGAATGCGTGCAGCTCAACGACTTCATGTCCGAGAAATGCTCGCGTCCGCGGGGGCAGATGTACCACGCCAGGCCGCCGTACGAGGTCGCGGAGAACATACCGCCCAACGCCTCGTTCGTGGACTTGAGCGACTACTTCTGCACCCCGACGGTGTGCCCGCCCGTGATCGGCAACGTGCTGATCTACATGGACGACAACCACGTCACCGGGACCTACATGGAAACCCTCGCCCCGATCCTGAAACGGAAGGTGCTCGACGTACTCGGCTGGGAGGACACGACGGTCACACCGGGGTGATGTCCACGGGGTGACGTTCAGCGAGTGACGACCGGGTGGTGCGAGGAGGCGCCACCCGGTTTCGGATCACACGGTTTCGGCGACCTCCGACGATCACGAAGTCCGTAGGCTGAGGGCATGGGAATACTGGGTTGGCTGGTCCTCGGGCTGTTCGCCGGCGCCATCGCGAAGCTGTTGATGCCGGGCCGGGACCCCGGTGGCTGTCTGATCACCGTGCTGCTCGGCATCGGTGGCGCGCTGCTCGGCGGCTGGATCGGCAGGACGACGTTCGATGTCGACCTCGGCACGTTCTTCGACCTGCGCACGTGGGGACTGGCTTGCTTTACCGCATTCTGATCGGGTCGGGACGACGCGAGTAGGCCACCGTAACGTGGTGGCGTTCACTTCGGGTTCCTGAGATCACGACGGCGGCCTTAGAGTGCCCTCCGTGTCGCTCATCACCGAGAGGCGCTGATCGGACGAAGGAGTCACACATGCGCGCTGCGCAGATCGCCACCCTTGACGGCCCTTCCGCGCTGAGGGTGACCGACGTCGACGAACCTCACCCCAGCGAGGACGTCGTAGTGGTCGAGGTGCACGCGGCCGGGGTGACATTCCCGGACGTGTTGCAGACGCGAGGGTTGTACCAGTACAAGCCGGAGCTGCCGTTCGTGCCCGGCACCGAGGTCGCCGGGGTGGTGCGTTCGGCTCCCGACGGTGCCTCCGTGCGTCCGGGCGACCGGGTGGCCGCGTTTCCCGGCTTGGGCGGTTTCGCCGAAACCGTGGCGGTACCGACCCATGCCGTGTTCCCCATCCCCGACCGGCTGTCGTTCGTGTCGGCCGCCGCGTTGCCCATGAACTATCTCACCGTGCATTTCGCGCTCACCCGGCGCGGGGCGCTGCGGAAAGGTGAAACCGTACTCGTGCACGGGGCGGGCGGTGGCGTGGGCACCGCGTCGGTCCAACTGGCGTCGGCGTTGGGCGCTCGTGTGATCGCCGTGACGTCCTCGGCGGAGAAAGGCGAGTTGGCCCGCAGGATGGGCGCTCAGCACGTCGTGTCGCCCGACGGCTTCCGCGCAAAGGTGCGGGAGTTGACCGGCGATGCGGGGGTGGACATGGTGGTGGACCCCGTGGGCGGTGATCGGTTCACCGATTCGCTGCGATGCCTGGCTCCGGAGGGGCGACTGCTCGTCATCGGGTTCACCGCCGGGGAGATCCCCACGGTGAAGGTCAACCGGTTGCTGCTGAACAACATCGCCGTGGTCGGTGTCGGGTGGGGCGCGTTCTGGTCCACGCGACCGGAGTACCTGCAGCGACAGTGGGACGAGCTGCGCCCCATGTTGGACGACGGTCTGCTCGACCCGCCGATCGGCGCGACGTACCCGCTGGAGGAGGCAGCGGCGGCGTTGACCGAACTCGACACTCGCGCCGCGAAGGGCAAGATCGTACTGCAGGTCCGCTGAGAGGCTTCGGGACATCGTCGTACTGTGAACCGCGCGTGGGCACAGGCTGTGTTCACGCGCGGTGTCACGTGACGTCCCGGCTGCTGGCCTGTCCTTCCACGGCCTCTTCCCTGACCGGGTCGGACTGGGCGAGTCCCCTCCCGTCGCCGTCGAGTGCGAGCACGGCGAAGTACGGTCCGTCGCTGTTCACCACCGCCTCGAAACCGCTGCGGTGGGCCCGGGCGACCGGCACCAGCGAGGAACGCGAGGAGTCCGCGAGCACTTCCCATCGTTCCACCTCGGTGGAACCGTTCCAGCTGGCGTAAACCGTGCGGCCACCCGACTTGTTGGGGCCGACGGCCAAAGCGGGTTTCTCCGCGGGGCGGCCGGTCCAGGTGGACATGCGCGCGATACGACCGATCGGGTTCGGGGAACCGACTGTCGAGCACGGACTCGCCCGACACCAGCCCTCGCGAATACGGCCTTTGCGGGGGTGACGAGGCGTTGTCGAACAAGGCGAGACGATCACCTGAGTGCAGGCGTGCGTCGTGTTGCCAGCAGGACCGGGCGGGTTCATCGGTGTCGAAATCGGACTCCGGCCATTCACCCGCCATTAGACCTGACCGGTGGGGCGGGTCCTTTCCGGGGCGGGAATCAGGTCGGGTGGTCGCGGTGATCGGCGATCGGAAAGTCCGGTTGGCCGGGGCTGCCGCCCCGGTAGGCCTTGGGTGTCAAGAACAGGTGTTCGGGTGTGGGGCGGGGACTCGTCGGACTCGGTGATCGTCGGTTTCGGTGGTCGTGGGTCCGGGCGGGAGTGGAAGTGATGCACTCCCGGGGTACGGCGAGTTCATCGTCCTCCGCTCCGTCCGACGTGTCGTTGCGGGGGAGACGGTAGCCCACGGGATGTCTGCGGTACCGCGATACCCGCACCGATTAGGGCGGTCCCGCGTAAGAAACGGCGGCGGAGAGGCCACCGTCAGCCACGAGTAATCCCTTCCTCGGCAATGCGCCTCCCTTGTTCGGATGATGGCCGAGTCCCGGATTGTGCCATCGAGGTGAGGTGAACGCTCCCGTCGAAAATTGCGTGGGAAGGGGGCGAGGATGGGGTGAACACACGTCGGCGCCGGCGGTGAACACCGCCGGCGCCGGTCGATTCCCTCTCAGTCCACTGTCAATTCGCCGGTACTACGTCGACGACCTTGTCGTGACGTACCCACACCGGCTCGGTCTCGTCGTCGGCATCGTCGGGCCGGGTCGGAAACCACAGGACCGAGGTGTACGGATCGGAGATCGGAAAGGCGACGACCTTCCCATTGCGGAACAACTTCTCCATTCCGACAGGTGTTCCCGCGAGATAGGTGATCCGGTCGCCGACGACGATCTGGTTGGCGCTCTTGCTCATGACAGTCCCTTCCGGACACTCATCCGGACCCCAGGCTGTGCTTCGTGTTCCTAACGGGATGAACATTAGGGTGGCAACGGCTGGAGTGAAAGTTGCATCACAAGTAAGAGTGACAATCGAACGGGCGGATTCGGTGTAAGGCGGTAACACTGCTTCGGGCGGACTACAGCGGACGGTCAGCGGAGCGGGTCGACTGGGCGCAGCGCCTCGGGTTGTTTCCCGGTGGCGATCTGTTCGGCGAGAAGGCGGCCGGTGATCGGTCCCTGGGTCAGCCCCCACATGCCGTGTCCACCGGCCACGTACACACCCGGTGCGGTGGTGGCACCGATCAGCGGCATACCGTCCGGCGTGACGGGACGCGGACCCACCCATTCGTCGGTGCGCTCGTTCCAGCGCACGCCGCGCAGCAGATCGCGAGCCGAGTCGATGATGGCCCTGATGCGGTCACGGTCGAGCGGGGCGTCGGGACTGCGGAACTCCATCGTGCCCGCCACCCGCAGCGCACCGCGATACGGCGTGCAGGCCACCCGTACGTCCGGAAGGTACACCGGTCCGGGCACCGGCTCGTCCGTGGGAACCGTGAACGAGTAACCCCGACCCGCCCGCACCGGCACCCGGACACCCCCGCTACGAGCGAGTCGGTTCAACCACGCGCCCGTGGCGAGCACCACGACATCGCCGGAGATCAGCTCACCGGACCGGGTTTCGAGGGTGACGGCGTGCCCCCGGGGCCGGACGGCGTCGACGTCGAAGCCGCTTCGGACGACACCGCCGCGTTCCCGCACGGAATCGGCGAGCGCGCAGACGAACGCGCCCGGGTCGATGAAGCGCTGCCCCTCCAACCGCACACCCGCGTTGATGCGGGAGGACGCTTGCGGTGCGGCCTCGGCCAGTTCGTCGCCGGTGAGTCCGCGGTAGGTGATCTCACCCCCCGCTGCCGTGATGCGTTTCAGTTCCTTCAGCAGCCCGGTCGCCTGCCGGGGGGACTCGAACAACGCCGTGATGGGGGCACTGATCGTCGGCACGGTGACCCCGCCCGAGGTCAGGATGTCGAACGCCTCGAGGCACTCGGCGTTGAAGGGCAGGTTGGCGCGGGCGGCCCGCTCCCAGGCACCCCATCGGCAATTCGCCGCGAACTGCAGCAGGAAACGCCACAGGCCCACGTCCACGGTCGCGGGAACGTGGAGTGGGGCCTTGGGGTCGAGCAGGGCGCGCAGGCCGTACCGCAGGACGCTCGGCTCGTTCAACGGGATCGCCAGTCCGGGGGAGAGCCAGCCCGCGTTCCCCCAGGACGCTCCGGCCGCGACACCGTCACGGTCGACCACCGTGACCTCGATCCCACGTTCCTGGAGGAACCAGGCGGTTGACAAGCCGACGATGCCGGCTCCCACCACCACCGCTGTCCGGGGACCGCCGTCGATTCGCGTGTGTCCGTCCATGACCGCCTGCCTCCTAGGTCTGTCTGCACCGTTGCACTTTCAGGGTGACGGACCACGTGCACAGCGCGTTTGTCGGAACGACACAAACTGGCGCATGTCCTTTGTCCGCGACGTTCATCGAGGAAGACTTACGGAATGGTCACACTCGATCGGCTCATCAACGTCCTGAGTGGTTACGGGGTCCGCCCGTTGGCGAGCGTGCCCACGAGGGACGCCGAGTTGCACAGTGTCGTCGTCCATGACCCTGCGGAGCCCACGGTGTCCGTGGGGGACGCGGTGTTGGCCGTCGGTGTGCGTGACCTGTCCCGCGCGGTCGGGCTGGCGATCGCCGCGCAGGCGGTCGTGGTGCTGGTGCACGACCCCGGGGATTCCGCGAGCGATGTGCGGGAGGTGGCGACGACAGCCGCCGAACACGGGGTGACGGTGCTGGTCGTGGATTCCGCGGTGTCGTGGAGTCAGGTGTGCGGCGTGGTCTACGGCCTGGTGTTGGAAGGCGGCGAAGCCGAGTCGGGCAGAGGGCCGAGCGATCTGTTCGCACTGGCCGATGCCATCGCCTCCACGGTGGAAGGGCAGGTCACCATCGAGGACCGGCTGTCCCGGGTGGTCGCCTATTCGTCGCTACAGCAGGGAGCGGACCCGGCACGCCTGGACACCATCCTGGGCCGACGGGTGTCGGAGCCGGTGCGGAAACTGTTCGAGCAACGCGGTGTGTTCCGACATCTGGCCACGTCCGACGAGCCGCTGTTCGTGGCACCGTCGCCGGAACACGGGCTGCGGGGCCGCATGGTGGCGGGTGTGCGGGCGGGCCGGGAGTTGCTCGGCTCGGTGTGGGTCACGTGTGACGAGCCGCTCACCGGGGCCCGGTTACGGGAGTTGCGGGACGGTGCCGAGGCGGTCGCGTTGCACCTGCTGCGGTCGAGGGTGAGCGCCGACCTGGAGCGTCAGGTGGAATCGGAACTCGTCGTCGAGCTGTTGGACGGCACGCCCGACGCGGCGGCGGTGTGCGGCAAGCTCGGCTTACCACCGGAGACCTTCCGAGTGGTGGCCCTGCAGGCCCATGCCGACGACGAGCGACACGCGGCCGTGCTGCTCGCCTACGACCGGGCGACCACGGGATTCGGGTGGTCCCGGCCCGGCCGCAGCACGTTGTTCGGCAACACCGTCTACACACTGCTGCCCTGCGGGGACGATCCGACGCCCGCGCGGGACTGGGTGGACGAACTGGTCCGGGCACTGCCCGCGCACGTCACGGTCTCGGCGGGTATCGGAGGTGTGTGCGAGCTGAGCGAACTTCCCGCTGGGAAACGAGAGGCGGAGGAGTGCTTGGCCCTGCACGTCACCCAACCCCATCGCGCACCCGTGGAGTACGACGAGGCGTGGCACGAGATCCTCTTGCAACGGTTGCGCACGGCCGCGGAGGCCGGCAGACAACCCACCCGGGGTCCGATCGTGGAACTGACCCGGCACGACGCCGCCCACAACACCCGGTACGTGGCGACGCTCCGGGCGTGGTTGGAGACGCAAGGTGACCTCGGCGCGGCGGCCGCGACACTCGACGTGCATCCGAACACCGTCCGCTACCGCATGCGTAGGATCAGCGAGCTGGTGAAGTGGGACCTCGACGACCCGAGGACCCGACTCGCCCTGTTGATCGCGTTGGCCGCGAGCGAATGACCCCGGGTTCTCGCGATCAATCGGAATCCCGACGCAGCGGGGGTTCGTTGTCCGGGTCCGAGGTCTGAGGCGTGTAGTCGGGCAGCACCTCCCCGGCTTCGGCCTCCCGATGCAACCGCAGGAACTCCAGGTGGCGTTCGTACTGGTCGAGGACGTCACCGATGAGTTGCTCCCGGGTGTAGCCCATGACGTCGTAGCCCTGCCCACCCTCGGGCAGATGGACCTCGACCCGGTAGTAGGTGTCGTCCGCGGTCACCGCCCGCATGGCGTACGAAGGCGTGGCGCGCCGCACGGGATACAGGCGGTAGCCGAAGGAGTGCTCGGTTCCCATCGGCACCCGCAGCGTCAGGCGCGGTAACCCGGTCTCGGGGTCGATGTCCTCGCTCAAGCTCGCCTCGACGTCCCGGGTCCGCAATTCCTCGGTCACCTCCTGCAACGCGGGTCGGCACACGTCGGTCAAGAACCTTCTCGCCGCGCGTTTGTTGGGGTGGCTGAGCGCTCGCGCCAACCGGTGTCGCCAGGCGCTCGGTCCTTCCCCCGGCGGGGAGACGGTGCGCACCGACAGCGACGAAGGCAACGTGGCGACCATCGCCTCCCTGCGGAAACGTTCCACCCGCAACGCCTTGTGCAGTCCCCAGGTGATCAGCAGCATCACGACCGAGAACGGCAACCCCATGATGATGGTGGCGCTGGTGAGCGCGTCCACGCCGCCGACGATGAGCATGGCCATGGTGAGAAGTCCGGTCGCCATGGCCCAGAAGACACGCAGCCACGGTTTGGCGTCCGTGAGGGGAGTGGGCAGCCGGGAACTGAGGTTGGCCATCACCAACGCCCCGGAGTCGGCCGAGGTCACGTACAGCAACAGGCCGACGAACGTGGCCACGCTCGCGCTGAAGACGACGCCCGGGTACTGGGCGAGGAGCCCGTAGAAACCCCGTTCGGGCATCTCCATGGCCGTGGTGCCGAATTCGAGGTTGCCCTGCCGCACCACGCTGAGCGCGCTGTTGCCCAGTACCGACAGGAACGTGAGGGTGAACAGGAACGGTACGACGAGGGTGGCGGCCACGAACTGTCGGATGGTGCGGCCCCGTGAGATCCGCGCCAGGAACAGGCCCACGAACGGGGCCCAGGCGATCCACCACGCCCAGAAGAACAACGTCCAGTCGTTGAGCCACTCGATCGGGAACGGTTCGTCGTAGGCGAAGGTGTTCAAGGTCATCGCCGGGAGCCGGCTGATGTAGTCGCCGATGTTGAGGATCAAGGCGTTGAGCAGACTCGCCGGATCGCCCAGCACGAGTATGTACAACATCAGGATTCCCGCGAGAATGACGTTGAGCTGCGAGAGTCTGCGGATCCCCTTGTCCACACCCGACACCGCGGAAGCGGTGGCCATGAAGGCGGCCAGAATGATCAGACCGATCTGGGCGGCGATTCCCTCGGGGATGCCGAACATGAAGTTCAGCCCGTAGTTGAGCTGAACGACACCGATCCCGAGTGATACCGAGATGCCGAAGACCGTACCGAGGATGGCGGCGATGTCCACGGTGTCGCCGAAGCGGCCGTGGATGCGTTTGCCGATGATGGGGTACAGGGCGGAGCGGATCGCCAGGGGAAGACGGTAGCGGAACGAGAAGTATGCGAGCGCCAGTCCCATCAGAGCGTACATCGACCATCCGGTGATGCCGTAGTGGAACAGGGTCCATACGACCGCCTGCCGTGCGGCCTCCACGGTCTGTCCCTCGCCTCCAGGCGGGGCGAGGTAGTGGCTCACCGGTCCGGCCACGGAGAAGAACATCAGATCGATGCCGATCCCCGCGGCGAACAGCATGGCGGCCCACGAGAACACCCCGTAGTCGGGAGTGGAGTGCTCCGGGCCGAGTTTCACCGAGCCGTACCGCGACACCGCCACGAAGACCACGAACGCCAGGTAGAGCGTGGCGACGAGGAAGTAGTACCAGCCGAGATTGGAAGAGACCCACGTGACGGCGGTACCGATGACGTGCGAGGCGCCGTCCGGGGTGATGATCGCCCAGGCCGACAACGCGATGATCGCCGTCGCCGAGCCCAGGAACACCAGTCGCTTCAGCCCACCGCTTCTTCCCATTTCATCCCGAGTAGACAGTGAGCGCGTCCGTTCGGACTCGTCCTCGCCGCCTGTCTCCATTCGGTCCATTCCGTTCCCCGGTTCTAGGAGTGAACCCGTCCCTCACGTGGTTTGCTCGTCCTGTGCATGGGAATGCGGGCCTTTATGGTCTGCAGTGGGGCTTGGTAAACACGCCTTCAACCGTAACGAGACCGACGACATCGCGCTGGCCACGGTGCTCACCGCAGAGAAGGTGACCTGTATGTCCACTCTGTTCATTGACGGGCGTTGGACGTCCGCGTCCGCAGGAGCGACCCGGGAGGTCGTCAATCCCTACGACCAGTCGGTGATACGTACGGTCGACGAAGGTGACTCCGCCGACGCGAACGCCGCTATCCGCGCGGCACGGGTGGCCTTCGACGACAGCCAATGGGGTGAGTGGACAGCCCGTCGTCGATCACGGTTGCTCCACCGCATCGCGGAGTTGTTGCAACGTGACCGGGCGGAGATCGCGAGACTGGAGACGCTCGACACGGGCAAGACCCTGGTGGAAAGCGGCATCGACGTGGACGATGTCACCGCGGTGTTCGAGTACTACGCCGCGCAGGCCGAATCCGACCCCGGTCGACTCGTCGATGCGGGGAATCCGGCCGTACGCAGCCGCGTGGTGTACGAACCGGTGGGTGTCTGCGCGTTGATCGCGCCGTGGAACTACCCGTTGCTGCAGATGTCGTGGAAGGTGGCCCCCGCGTTGGCGGCGGGCAACACGATGGTCCTCAAGCCCAGCGAGATCACCCCCTTGACCACCATCAAGTTGGTGGAGCTCCTCGAGGAGGCGGGCACGCCACCAGGGGTGGTGAACCTCGTGCTGGGCCCGGGTGACCCGGTGGGGTCGACGCTTGTGGAGAGTCCACAGGTGGATCTCGTGTCGTTCACGGGCGGCCTGGAGACCGGTCGTTCGATCATGAGTGCGGCGGCGGGCACGGTGAAGCGGGTGGCCTTGGAGCTCGGCGGCAAGAACCCGAACATCGTGTTCGCCGACGCCGATTTCGAGTCCGCCATCGATTACGCGCTCATCGCGGTGTTCTTCCATGCGGGTCAGGTGTGTTCGGCCGGAACCCGATTGGTGGTGGAGAACTCGCTGCACGAACGGTTCGTAGCCGAATTGGTGAAGCGGGCGGAGCGGATCAAGCTCGGGAACGGTCTCGATTCCGACACCGAGAGCGGCCCGTTGGTATCGGCCGAGCATCGTGCGAAGGTGGAACGCTATGTGCAGATCGGTATCGAGGAAGGCGCGCGGCTGCTCGCCGGCGGTCGAAGGCCTGAGGAACCCGCGTTGAGCCAGGGATTCTTCTATCTGCCCACCGTGTTCGACGAGTGCCGAAGCGACATGCGGGTGGTGCAGGAGGAGACGTTCGGTCCGATCATGACCGTGGAACGGTTCTCCAGCGTCGAGGAAGCCGTACGTATCGGTAACGACACGACCTACGGCTTGGCCGGGGCGGTGTGGACGAGTGACACGCGCAAAGCCGAGTACGTGGCCCGCAAACTGCGGCACGGCACCGTGTGGATCAACGACTTCGGCCCGTACCTGCCGCAGGCCGAATGGGGCGGTTTCAAGCGTTCGGGTGTCGGCCGGGAACTGGGACACGCGGGACTGGCCGAATACCAGGAGGCCAAACACATCTACGAGAACACGGCCCCCGAACCACAGCGGTGGTTCGCGCGTTGAATCGACTCGCTCACAAGCGTGACCTGATCCGGTGAATGTGCCACTATAGGGGTGCGGAACGGCTGAAGCGCCCGGCGGGGAAACGCCGGAACGCCTCAGCAGGCTCCGGACGATTTCGGGGCCGCAACGGTGGACATGCCCCCTCCCCTCCTTCGCCGGAGGTCACGCCATGTGTGCGATCCACCGCAGGTTCTCCTCCCTCGTCATCGGTCTTTTCGGCATCGTGACTCTTGTCCTGGGGGTGGGAGCGTGTCTGCCGATTCGGGCGGCCGGTGACGGGACCACGGGGATGTCCGTGGACCCGATGATCATGCCGTCGCTGCGCGGTCTCGTGCTCAGTGACGGAGAGGACGCCCTGCGGGCTTTGGGAATCGAGAACGTCTCGGCCGTCCCGGTCGACGGTCACATGTTCGTGTTCAACGACAACAACTGGATCGTGGTACGACAAACCCCCGATCCGGGCGCGGTCGTCGCCCCCGATGAAGAGGTGACGCTCGACGTGGAGAAGACCGAGGCCGCCGAATCCCGCTTCTGTTTCGACGGCGACTGCTGAACCTCCCGAATCGTCGTCGAGTCCGGCCCGGTTCCCTGATCGAAGCCGGATCCGTGGCCGCGGACGCCCGGAGTGTCCCGTTACCGGACGGTCAACGTCACGGCAGCGAGATGACGAGTGCTCAGGCCGGTGCCGCCGGGAATCCGGCTTGCGGTGGGCGCGGCCCCTTCCGCGTCCGCCGGGGCGGATTGGTGGTGCTCGAACGGGGTACACGCCCGATATGTCGAGCAGTGCCGACACGGGAGGCGGCCGGCGGGACACCGCGCGCTCCCGACCCGCTGTCCGAACACGGTCCGACCTCGGACTCGACGAGTCGCTCACCGGCACACCGGGCCGTCTGGCGGAGACCCTCACCGCCGGTGACCGGCTGCACTCGTTGTTGAACGCCGTGCTCGCCATCCACGGAGAGCTGGAACTGGACTCCACCCTGCGGCGTACCGTGCGCGTCGCACTGGATCTGGTGGAGGCCGACTCCGGGGCCCTCACGATGTTCGACCCGGAGAACGGTTCCCCCGACTCCGTCGTGGAGGGCCATGACCCCATGTGGCCGTCCCGGACCACGGCACCCCAGGAGGACGAACCCGATCCGAGTACGGAGCTGTCCGTGCCCGTGCGCGTGCGGGACGAGGTGGTCGGCACTCTCTATGTCAGGGGCAAACGTCGTGGCGGGGACTTCAGTGCCGGCGATCGAGCCGTGTTGCGCGTGGTGGCGGCGACAGCCGGGGTGGCGGTGGAGAACGCCCGACTGTTCGAACGCGCTCGAGTTCGGGGCCGGTGGTTGGAGGCCGTCGCCGCTTTGAACGCGGAACTGCTCGGCGGTGCCTCCCTGAATCGGTCGTTGCGGCGTGTCGTCGAGATCGCCAAGGAGCTCTCCGACGCCGATACCACGCTGCTCCTGCTCACCGAGGCCGATGGGGCGCTGTCCGTGGGCGCGGTGTCCGACCCGATACGGCACTTGGACGAGGGTGCGCTGGTGATCCCGGGTCCCGTCCTCACCGATGTGCTGCGCATGGTCGAGCCGGTCACGTTGGAAGACCTCGGCCGGGAAACCACTTCGTTGCCTCCCTCGGTCAGCCGGGAGTTCGGCCCCGCCGTGATCAGCCCCCTCCGAAGCGCGGAGGGGATGCACGGCCTCCTGGTGGCCCTGCGGAAGAACGGCGCCACGGGATTCACGCGACAGCAGATCGCGGCGGTGTCCTCGTTCGCCGCGCAGGCCACGTTCGCGCTCCGGTTCGCCGACAAGCGGGAGAGCGAGCGGGCGGTCGCCCTGCTGACCGACCGCGACCGGATCGCCCAGGATCTCCACGATCACGTCATCCAGCGCCTGTTCGCGGCGAGTATGAGTTTGCAGGGCGCGTTGAGGCAAACGCACGACCCGCGCACCGCCGAGCGCATCGGTGATGCGATGCGGAGGTTGGATCTGACCGTCAAGGAGATCCGCACCTCGATCTTCGAACTGCACTCGGTGGGGACGGGGAAGAACAGCCTGCGGCGGAGGTTGCTCGACGCCGTACCGGTACTGCCCCAAGGGTTTCCGACGCTGTCGGTGCGCATCGGGGGAGCCGTGGACACGTTCGTGCCCGAGTCGTTGGGGCGCGACATGGAGGTCGTCGTCCGGGAAGCGGTCCGGCGACTCGTGCGACAGGCGCAGGACGACGGCACCGCCGCGGAGATCACGCTCGATGTCGAGGTCGACGACGCGGTCAGGATCGACATCACCGTGGCGGGTCCGATCTCGGTTCCGGCGGACTCACGGTGGCTCGAGCAATTGCGCCGCCGAAGCCGTGATCACGGCGGGAAGACGGTCGTCGACGACCACGGCGGCACGGTGCGGTTGCTCTGGACGGCACCGTTGCCGACCTCGGACGCCGCACCACCGTGACGTGGTGGTGCGAGTGAACGGGCGAGGGCACCTCTTTCGGAAGAGGTGACTTCCGACCCTGCACACAACAGGTGCGGGCTGACATGCTGTTCACCGATCCTCGGGGGAGGACACCACCATGACCACAGCGGATTCCGAGAGCCTTGCGGAGCGGGTGGCGCAACAGCTGGCGGCGGTGGTCATCGCCGCGCTCCGGCCGGATACGACGTCACCCGATGCGGGGCCCGATCCCGAATTGATCGGTGAGGCGGCGGGTCGACTCGGCGATGAGTTCATCTCGCTGTTGCACCAGCTGGAACCGCGTCTGGCCGATCCCGACGACACCCTCCCCGGGGTGGCCAGGGGTGACAGCGCGGTGGCCAGGGCGGCCCGTCTGTCCTCGCACATCATGCTGTCGGGAATGCCGGGCGGTAGCGATCCGGATTGATCCTCGTGGGGACGGTGTTCCGGCCGGATACAGGGTCCCTTCCCCGTGGTCCGCCGCTGGGGCGGCACCGACGGCGATTCCCGTGCTTTTAGTCCCATGTGGATTTCGTCGGTCGATTCGATGAGTGCTGTCGCACCACGGCTCGGACATCGCCGTTCCGCTCGGTGACGACCGGTACGGGGGAATCGACGTGAGATCACCCTGCGCCTGAGCTGAGATCGGCCGACGATGGGACCGTGAGCACCCCGGTCGACGACACCCGCCGTGGCAGGGACGGTACGCACGAGAAGACGTCTTTGGAGGTATTCGAGCGACCGCGAGTACGGTGACGCCGCGTGTGTCCTCATTCGGAGCCATGCCGGAGGGATCGGTTCGGTTCCGGGACTCCTGCGGATCGATGTCACTGTCCGCTGTGGCCAGAGATCCTGGTGTCGCCGTGTCGCACCGAGAGTGTCGTCCCAGCACGCTGTGTGTCGTGAGAGCTCGCCGGCGTTTGTGAGGACCGAGGGTGGGAAAGGACTTTCGGACCCAGTTCCGCACTTCGACAGCTGCTTAAGGTGGTCGTATGCGCAGAGAGAGCGCGCTCATCATGCCGGTCGGGTACGGCTGGCATGACCATGCGTGCTGGTTTCACACCGGAAGTGAAGCCTGGCGGGAGATGCTCGTACCGTTCTTCAGTGAGGGCGCGGCCCGCGGGGAGCGCCTGCTCTATGTCTCCCACAGGAGTACCGACGAACTGGTCGGGGACCTGAGTCCATTGCCCGCACGTGATGAGCTGTTGCGGGGCGGGGATCTGACATTGCTGTCGCTGGAGGCCTATCGGGGAACCGCCGACGAATCCGCCCTGAACGAACAGGTAGCACAGATACGGAAGGCCGCCGTCACCACGGTCGAGGCCGGATACCGGGGTCTGCGCCTGGCCGTCGATTCGGCGCATCCGATCCGAAGCGGGGACGACATCGCCCCCTTCGTACACGCCGAAATGATGTTCGACGAGATCGCGGCGCGATTGCCGATGCTTCTGCTGTGCGGATACGACGGCCGTTACGTCGACCGATCCGCCGCCGCCGCGCTCGCGTTCGTCCATCCCATCCGGCAACGTGTCGTGTTCGGTCTCGGTTGCGCGCTCTACGCCGATGGCGAGGAGGAACACAGCTGGCGTCTGCGAGGGGAACTCGACCTGGCCTCGCGTGAGGTGTTGGAGGTCGCGCTCAAGGCGTTACCCGTCCACGGTGATGTGCATCTCCACCTCGATGCCCTGACCTTCATCGACGGGAACAGCACCTACGCCTTGGCCGAGTTCGCCGAGCGGATCGCACCCCATCGGCTCGTGCTCCACGATCCCCCCACCGTGTTGTCTCGGATAGTCGAAGTGTCCCGCGACGAATTCCCCGGCTTGCGTCAGATCGCGTCGGTCCGCTGAGTTCCGCCTCCGGTTCGTGTCCGACCGGGCGTCTTGTGTCCGGGTGGACAGCGGACGGGAATTGATCGACAGCGAGATGCGTCCCTAGAGCAGGGGGAGATCTTCTGCCGCCAGTGCGGTCTGGGATGGTAGGCCGAGACGACTGACGAGGTGATGAGCGTGTACACGACGATCGAGGGAGCGAGGACGGATATCCGGCTGTGGACGGACCCTGCGACAGTGGAGGACGAGGCGCTGCGTCAGCTCCACAATGTCACCACGCTCCCCTGGATCCACGGTGTGGCGGTCATGCCCGACGTCCACTACGGCAAGGGGGCCACTGTCGGCAGCGTCATCGCGCTGCGTGATGCCGTGTCCCCGGCGGCCGTCGGGGTGGACATCGGCTGCGGCATGTCCGCGGTACGCACCTCGTTGACCGCCTCGGACCTGCCCGATGACCTCGGTCCGCTCCGGAAGCGGATCGAGGACGCCGTCCCGGTGGGATTCGACATGCACGACAGGCCCGTCGACGTGGCGAGGGTGACCGGCGTCGGCGGGTGGGGCGAGTTCTGGTCCCGGTTCTCCTCCCTGCACCCGGGGGTGCAGAAGCTGCGGGAGCGCGCGCACCGACAGCTGGGCACGCTCGGGGGCGGTAACCACTTCATCGAGGTGTGCCTGGAGCAGGGCGGTGAGGACGACGGCCGGGTGTGGCTCATGCTGCACTCCGGGTCCCGGGGCATCGGTAACGAGCTCGCCAAGCGCCACATCGAGATCGCCAAGAGCCTGCCGCACAACGCCGACCTGCCCGACCGGGATCTCGCCGTGTTCGTGACGGGCACTCCGGAGATGGAGGCGTACCGGAACGACCTGTACTGGGCCCAGGAGTACGCCGCCCGTAACCGGGCCACGATGCTGGCCCTGGTGAAGAAGGCCCTCGCCGACGAGGTGCCGGGCGTGCGGTTCGACGAGCCGATCTCGTGCCATCACAACTACGTGGCCGAGGAGCGCTACGACGGCGTGGACCTGATGGTGACCCGCAAGGGGGCGATCCGGGCGGCCAAGGGGGACCTGGGCATCATCCCCGGCAGTATGGGCACCGGCTCGTACATCGTGCGGGGACTGGGCAACGAGGCGTCGTTCCAGTCCGCCTCCCACGGTGCGGGCAGGAGGATGAGTCGGGCGAAGGCCCGTCGGTCGTTCACCGCCGCCGACCTCGCCGAGCAGACGCGAGGCGTGGAGTGCCGGAAGGACGCGGGGGTCGTCGATGAGATCCCCGGCGCCTACAAGGACATCGACTCGGTGATCAAGGCGCAGTCGGACCTGGTGGAGGTGGTCGCTCACCTCAAACAGGTCGTGTGCGTCAAGGGCTGAGTCGATTCCGAGGAACACCGGGGCGAATCCGAGTCGAGGCCGGGACAACGGTGCCGGTCGGTGTCATTTTGTTGACCGAGCGTGGGTGGGTGGTACCCGTTTCCGGGGATCACCCACCCATGTGGGTGGTTAGGTGAGACGCCGGGTTTTGACCTGGGCGTGGTGTCAAGGCTCTACAGAAGGGGTTGGACGGTCCCTCGCTGTTTGACCCTTTCCGTGATCGCATTCCGTGATCGCACGAGAGCGAAAGGAGGCAGCGATCGTGGCCACGACATTACGTCCGGAGGAACTGATCGACAACTCGGTCGTCGACATGGAAGGCCGCAAGATCGGCAAGGTCGGCACCGTCTATCTGTCCGACGAATCCCGGCAGCCTGAGTGGGTCACCGTGAAGACCGGGCTTTTCGGCCAGAAGGAGAGCTTCGTCCCCCTGCAGGGTGCCTACCTGGAGTCCGACGGTATTCACGTCCAGACGTCCAAGGAGAAGGTGTCCGAAGCGCCCCGGATCGACACCGACACCGACCTCTCGGGGGAGGAAAGTGCGGAACTGTACACGCACTACAACCTTCCCGCCCCCAGGGGGGCCATGCCCGAGGAGCGGAGTCGGACGGACACGGAGACCCGCTCCGAGCAGGGGACGACCGGTGCCGCCGGAGCCCGGGGTCGAACTGACGAGCGAACAGGGCCCCGCTCCGAAGGCGAGGCGATGGTGCGCTCCGAGGAGCACTTGCGGGCCGGCACCGAGGAGACGGAAAGCGGTCGGGTCCGGCTGCGCAAGTACGTGGTGACCGAAGAGGAGCAGATGAATGTTCCGGTGTCCCACGAAGAGGTCCGGATCGAGCGCGAACCGATCAGTGAATCCGACCGTTCGGCTCCCCACGACATCGGGGAGGAGGAACAAGAGGTGATCCTGCACCGCGAACAGGCGCGGGTCACCAAGGAGAACGTGCCGGTGGAGAAGGTCCGCCTCGGCAAGGAGAAGGTCACCGAGGAGGAGACCGTCGCCGGTGAGGTCCGCAAGGAGAAGTTCGACATCGAGGAGGAAGAGGGAGGTCGTCGCGGCCGACGCGGCCGCAACACCTGACGCGACGTACGCGCGGCACGGCCGTAGGCGGGAGTCCTCCTCCCTTCCTACGGCCGTGCCGTCTGTACGTCGGGTTTGCCACGAGGCATCCGGCTCCGTCGTGAGCCGTTCGCGAGCAGAACGCGTAGGTGAGCATGCGCGTACCGTGGCGATAGCACAGTCCGTAGTGGACTCTTCAGCGCAGCGAAGACGACCGCTGTGACGCCGATCCCGTTTCCCGCCGGTTAAACCCGATTGTTGGCATCGCCACACGATGGAAGCGAGGACGGATCCGGGGACCGGTGGGTAGCGTGAAGGCGCCCGTGGTCGGCGAAGGTCCGATCCACGCCGAACGGGTGTTCGCCCATGCGATGAATATCGTGCCCACCGCATCGTTCGTGCCGGTGCTGGCGTTGTGGCCGTGTCCCCTGCTGTGCGGAAGGACTGAAGGATCTTGCGGCGAGAGCTGCCGCCGATGCTGCGCGCGTTCTCCAACCGGAACTACCGACTGTGGGCCTTGGCCGATCTGGTGTCCGTCACGGGGACCTGGATGCAGGTGCTCGGCCTGAACTGGGTCGTGATGGAACGCACCGGCTCCGCGACTTCCGTAGGCCTGTCGGTGGCGTTCAGCACCATCCCCGCGATGGTGTGCGGTCCGTGGGCGGGGGCCTTGGCCGACCGCGTGTCCCCCCGACGCATCATCGTGATCGGGGAGTCGCTGCATCTGGTCATCGCCTTGCTGCTGGCCGTCACGGTGTGGCACGGCTTGCCGTTGCCCGTGCTGTTCGCGCTCACCACGATCGCGGGCTTGGTCGGCACGTTCGAGGGTCCGGCTCTCGGGCGCTTCGCCAGCCAGGTCGTGCCGCGTTCCGACCTCGGCAACGCGTTGGCATGGAACTCCGTGACCAACGCCGTGGGCAGGGTGCTCGGCATGAGTCTTGCGGGGGTACTCGCGGCTGTGATCGGTGAGCCCGCGTTGTTCTGCCTCAACGCGGCCAGTTTCGGGGCCGTCATCGCCACCGTGCTGGTGATGCGTTCGGCGCAGTTCCACCCGTTGGCCAGGAGCACCCGTGAGTACGCCGGGGTCATGGCGGGACTGCGATACCTGCGCACCCAACATGTGCTGTTGGTGTTGTTCGCCCTGGGGTTCGTACTGTCGTCGCTCGGTCGCAACTACCAGGTCACGATGGCCGCGATGGCGGAAGGCCCCTTGAACGCGGGCTCGGCGGGGTACGGGACGTTGTCGTCGGTGTTCGCCGTCGGCACGGTCCTCGGAGGGCTCGCCGCGGCTCGGGTCAAAGACTTCACCCTGCCGTTGTTGCTGGTGGCGGCGGGGGTGACGAGTGTGCTGCAGGCGGTCAGCGGATTCGTTCCGGGACTGACGGGATTCGCTCTGATGCTCCTGCCCATCGCGGCGGGCGCGGTGGTGATCGACACCATCAAGAGCACCCGACTGCAGTTGGACGCCGCCGACAGCATGCGGGGCCGTGTGTTGGCGGTGCAGGGGACAGTGGCCGGGGGCGCCGGCGCGCTCGGGGCGCCCGCCCTCGGCTGGCTGTCCGAACGACTCGGGCCCCAGGAAGCCCTACTCGTCGCCGGGGTGGTGACGCTCGCGGCCACCTGCGCGGCGGCGGCTGTGCTGCGGTCGTTGGCGCGGCGTCCGTCCTCCTCGACCGACTCGGCCGAACCCGAGGAGACGTTCTCGACCTCCGGGGCGGGGAAACCGGCCGATTCGTTGACAGCGGCGTGAGGTGATCAGTCTTTGATCAGCCTTCGGTCCGGTTCGGCTCCCGGCGGTCGGTGTGGTTCCCGGTCGTTTCAGGTCAGGACGGACGGGAACCATGTGCGGTGGACGTGTCGGGCACGCGGAAGGGCGGGCGGAGCGGGTATGGCGGTGTCGGTGTGGGCGGGGAACCGGTCATCCCGTCCAGCCCGACGAGGGACCGCCGCGATGGTCGGAAGTCGACGATCCCGGTGGCAAACGATCTCTTCTACCACGGGGGCCGCGGGAGCGTCCCACCGGCCACACCGCCCCGGTGGTGTGGCCGGTGGGACAGCGCCCCGACGGCGTCTCGTGATCTTCCGACAAGCGGTGGGACACTGCGCTCCGTCACCTTCGGACCGCTCACTACCAGGGCAAACGGCTTGTTCGGTTCGTCAGGGGACGCGTGCTCCGGTCCCGTGGTACGACCAGGGTCGTCGTGGCGCCGGCCGGAGGGGATGCTTCTCCGCCTCTTTCGGATCGTTCCGGAGCCCCGCGATGTTCCACAGAGCTGCCTTCATCACGTTTTTGGTGGATTCCTACAAAGTTGTCTGGTGGGACGTGGTGAATCCCATCATTACTGTCGACGCGTCCTACCCACGAAAGTGACAGGGCGGCCGCACCTTGGGCGGCCGGTCTCTGTGTTGTCTCCAGGAGGGTGAGGGTTCGGTGTTCCGTCGCGTCGCCATCGTCAACCGTGGGGAAGCCGCGATGCGGCTCGTCCACGCAGTCAAGGAACATAACGCCGAGGGCGGGTCGCGACTGGAGACCGTGGCGTTCTACACCGACGCCGACCGGGAGGCCACGTTCGTCAGGGAGGCCGACCACGCCTACTGCCTCGGACCTGCGTCCACGCGTCCGTACCTGAATCTGGGGATCCTGGAGCAGGCGTTACGGGAGACGGAGGCCGACGCCGCGTGGGTCGGATGGGGCTTCGTGGCCGAGGATCCCGCCTTCGCGGAGCTGTGCGACCGGCTCGGGGTGACTTTCATCGGTCCGAGTGCGGAGGCCATGCGCAAACTCGGCGACAAGATCGGCGCCAAACTCCTCGCGGAGGAAGTCGGTGTGCCCGTCGCCCCCTGGAGTCGGGGGCCGGTGGAGGATCTCGACGCCGCCCGCGCCGCCGCCGAGCGGATCGGTTATCCGCTCATGCTCAAGGCCACCGCGGGCGGTGGTGGCCGGGGGATCCGGGTGGTGTCGTCCGAAGCCGAGCTCGTCGACGCTTACGAGCGCACCCGGTCGGAGGCCGAGCGTGCCTTCGGCAGCGGCGTCGTGTTCCTGGAACGTCTCGTCACCGGTGCCCGACACGTCGAGGTGCAGGTCATCGCCGACGGCCAGGGCACCGCGTGGGCCCTGGGCGTGCGTGACTGCTCGGTGCAGCGACGCAATCAGAAGGTCATCGAGGAGTCGGCGTCGCCGCTGTTGACGCCCGAACAAACCGAGGAACTCAAGGCGTCGGCCGAACGCCTGGCGCTCGCAGTGGGGTACCGGGGCGCGGCCACCGTGGAGTTCCTCTACCAACCTGCGGAGAAGCTGTTCGCCTTCCTCGAGGTCAACACCCGGCTGCAGGTGGAACACCCGATCACCGAGGCCACCACCGGTATGGACCTGGTGAAGGCGCAGCTGCACGTGGCCGCGGGGGGCACACTCGACGGTCAGCGGCCACGGGAGATCGGGCATGCGGTGGAGGCGAGGCTCAACGCGGAGGACCCCGATCGCGATTTCGCTCCCGCGCCGGGGCGGATCAGCCTGTTGAACTTCCCTTCCGGACCCGGTATCCGTGTCGACACCGGAGTCAGCGAGGGCGACACGATCCCGGCCGACTTCGACTCCATGATCGCGAAGATCATCGCCTACGGTCGGGACCGGGACGAGGCCCTGGCCCGGTTGCGCCGCGCGGTGGCGGACACGGACGTGCTCATCGAAGGCGGGTCGACGAACAAGAGCTTCCTGCTCGATCTGCTCGATGCGCCTGAGGTGATCGACGGCAGCGCCGACACCGGGTGGATCGACAGGATGCGGGCACAAGGACGGTTGCAGGCCACCCGCCACTCGGGCGTGGCGTTGGCCGTGGCCGCGATCGACGCCTACACGGAGGCCGAACAGGCCGAGCAGCAACACCTGTTGTCCACCGCGCGTGGCGGACGGCCGCAGGTGCGACACACCGGCAGCCGTGCCGTGGAGCTGAAACTGCGGGGCACGAGCTACCGGATCACCGTGGCTCGCACCGCGCCGCAGCGGTTCAGGGTCGAAATCGAGGACGGGCCGACGGCGCACACGGTCGACGTCGAGATCGAACGGCACGGCACCGCCACGGGGCAGCTGCTGGTCCACGGACGTCGATACCGGTTCGTCACGGGAACCCACGGACCCGTTCACGTGGTCGAGATCGACGGCACGGTCCACCGCATCAGTCGCGACGAGGGCGGCATCGTCCGTTCGCCCGCTCCCGCCTTGGTGGTGGCGGCTCCCGTGGACGTCGGCTCCGAGGTCGAGGCGGGTGCTCCCGTGCTCGTGCTGGAGAGCATGAAGATGGAGACGGTGCTACGGGCGCCCTTCCGGGCCGTGCTGCGGGAACGTCCCGTGTCGGTCGGCAGCCAGGTGGAGGCCGGAGCGCCGCTGTTGCGACTGGAACCACTGGATACCGACGAGGTCGACGCGGACGCTGGTGGTCAGCGGGAGGATCTCGGGATCCCACCCCGGGTCGAGGCGGTCGACGCCGAACAGCGGGCGGAACGGGCGCGTGCCGAGCTGCGCAGCCGTCTGTTGGGGTACGACCTCGACCTCGACGACGAGGCCCGGGCGCTGGACGACTACCTCGCCGCGCGTGCCGAACTCGCAGTCGCAACAAACCCGTGGACGGCGAGGGCTCGGCCAGCACCAGGCTGCACAGTCCCCACGAGTACTTCCACACGTATCTGCAGAGCCTGGACGTGGACAGGGCCGGGTTGTCGGAGGTGTTCCAGCAGCGACTGACCCGGGCGCTCGCGCACTACGGTGTGACCGACCTGGAACAGGGGCCCGAGCTCACCGAGGCGGTGTTCCGTCTGTTCTGCGTCCACCAGCGTGCGGGTGGCGACATCGGTGTGGTGACCGCTCTGCTGCGGCAGTGGCTCGCCGAACCCGCGCCCGAACAGTCGGTGCGGGAGACGATCGGCCACGTGCTGGAGCACGTGGTCGTGGCCACCCAGGTGCGGTTCCCCGTGGTGGCCGATCTCGCCCGCAGCGTGGTGTTCCGATGGTTCGCGCAGCCGATGCTGCGTCGGAGGCGTGCCGAGCTCTACGCGAACGTGCGGCGCCACCTCCGTTACCTCGACGCCCACCCGGACGCGGCCGACCGCTCCGAGCGGATCGCCGAGATGGTCTCGTGCTCCGAACCTCTGGTACGGGTGCTCGGCCAGCGGATCCACCGACAGGGCGCCGATCTCGGCCCGCTGTTGGAGGTCATACTCCGGCGTTACTACCGGGACCGGTCGTTGGCGAACGTTCAGGTCCGTCGAGTGGCGGACTTCTCGTGCGTGACAGCGGATTACGAGCTCGACTCCGAACGCGTGCGGGTGGTGTCCACAGCGGCCGATCCCCAGCGGGTGGTCGACGCTTTGCACGCGGTCTCCGAGGCCGCGGACGACGCGACGGACACCGGGCTCGTCGTGGACCTGTATCTGTCCTGGTCGGACGAATTCGCCGACGACGACACCGCCGCCGCGAAGCTGCTCGCCACGCTCACCGAGGTGTCGTTGCCGGACTCGGTGCGCCGTGTCACCACGACCGTGGCGGGACGCAGCGGGTCGGTGATGCACCACCACTACACGTTCCGGGCGTCGGCCTCGGGTTTGGTCGAGGACCGGTTGATCCGAGGTCTGCACCCGCTGGTCGCGCAGCGACTGCAACTGCGCCGCTTCAGCGAGTTCGACCTCACCCGGCTGCCCTCGGCCGACGAGGAGGTCTACCTGATGCGGTGCGTCGCGCCGGACAATCCGTCCGACGAACGGTTCGTGGCACTGGCACAGGTGCGGGACCTCACGCCGCTGCGGGATTCCCAGGGCCGCCTGGTCGCGTTGCCCGCCGTGGAGGGGACGCTGGCCGCCTGCCTCGACGCCATCCGTGCGCAGCAGGTGCGGCGGCCCGTGAAGAAGCGCCTCGACACCAACCGTGTCGTGATCTACGTGTGGCCTCCGATCGAGCTGACCACCGAGGAGTTGCGTGCGGTGGCGAACCGGGTGGTGCCCACCACGACCGGCGCGGGGGTCGAGGAGGTCGAGTTCCTCGGCCGGCGGCGTGACCCTGAGACCGGTGCCACGCGGGACGTCGCGGTGCTCATCACCCACAACCCCGGTTCCGGGGTGAGCGTGCGCATGACCACGCCGTCCACCGAGGTGATCCGGCCGCTCGACGCCTATGGGCAGAAGGTCCTGCGTGCGCGGCGGCGCAACACCGTGTACCCGTACGAACTGGTCGAGCTGGTCGCGGGCAAGAACGGCACGTTCGTGGAGTACGACCTCGACGACGAGGGCGAGCTCGTGCCTGTCGACAGGCCGAAGGGCGGCAACACGGCCGGGATCGTCGTCGGTGTGGTCACCACGCCGACGAAGCTCTACCCGGAGGGAGTGACCCGTGTGGTGTTGCTGGGCGATCCCACCAAGTCGTTGGGTGCCCTCGCGGAGCCGGAGTGCGCCCGGGTGATCGCGGCCCTCGACCTGGCCGAGCGCATGCGTGTTCCGGTGGAGTGGTTCGCCCTGTCGGCCGGTGCGCGTATCGCCATGGACTCCGGTACGGAGAACATGGACTGGGTGGCGGCCGCGCTGAAGCGCATCGTGCACTTCACCCAGGACGGTGGGGAGATCAACGTCGTGGTGGCCGGTATCAACGTCGGTGCGCAGCCGTACTGGAATGCCGAGGCCACCATGCTCATGCACACCAAGGGCATCCTCGTGATGACGCCGGACTCGGCGATGGTGCTCACCGGTAAACAGTCGCTGGACTTCTCGGGTGGGGTGTCCGCCGAGGACAACTTCGGGATCGGCGGCTACGACCGGGTGATGGGGCCGAACGGTCAGGCCCAGTACTGGGCTCCGAACCTCGCGGGGGCCTGTGACGTGCTCCTGTCGCACTACGAGCACACCTATGTGGTCCCGGGTGAGCGCGGACCGCGGCGGGCCGAGACCACCGACCCCCGCGACCGTGACGTCCGCGACTACCCCCACAACGTGGTGGACAGCGAGTTCACCACGGTCGGGGAGATCTTCTCCGCCGAGAAGAACCCGGACCGGAAGAAGCCGTTCGACATCCGCACGGTGATGCGGGCGGTCGCCGACGCCGACCACCCCGTGTTGGAGCGCTGGGCGGGGATGGCCGACGCCGAAACCGCCGTGGTGCAGGACGCGCGCCTCGGTGGTTGGCCGGTGTGTCTGGTGGGTATCGAGTCGCGGTCGGTACCGCGTCGCGGTTTCCCGCCGACGGACGGTCCCGACACCTACACGGCGGGCACGTTGTTCCCGCGCTCGTCGAAGAAGGTGGCACGGGCCATCAACGCGGCCAGCGGAAACCGGCCGCTCGTGGTGTTGGCGAACCTGTCCGGCTTCGACGGTTCTCCCGAGTCGATGCGCAAGCTCCAGTTGGAGTACGGAGCCGAGATCGGCCGCGCCATCGTGAACTTCGAGGGACCGATCGTGTTCTGCGTGATCTCGCGCTATCACGGTGGTGCGTTCGTGGTGTTCTCGAAGGCACTGAACCCGAACATGACGGTGCTGGCGGTGGAGGGTTCGTTCGCCTCGGTGCTCGGGGGTGCCCCGGCAGCGGCCGTGGTGTTCTCCGGCGAGGTCGACGCCCGCACGGCCGCCGACGAGCGGGTCCGGAAGCTCGAGGAGCGGCTCACCCGGGCCGACGACGAGGAGCGCGCCGAGTTGGCGACGCGACTGGCCGAGGTCAAGGCATCGGTGCGGGCGGAGAAGCTCGGCGAGGTCGCGGCCGAGTTCGACAACGTGCACTCCATCCAGCGGGCCGTCGAGGTGGGTTCGGTGGATGCGGTGATCCCGCCCGAGTCGTTGCGGCCGGAGCTCATCGCCGCGGTGGAGCGCGGACTGCGCCGCTGAACGCGGTGTGACCGCTTCCGTCCCTGTTTGTGAGGGACGGAAGCTCAGGGACGCGTCGTGGAGCCGTCGGCCTCGCTGACGGGGTCGACGGCCGGGATCGTCCTCTGGGCGATGCGCCGGAACACGGAGAGGGGAGAGGCCTCGCCGAGGTCCTCAGCGAGGTTCCCGCTCCGGGCGAGGACCGCGAAGCCGTGTGCCAACGACCAGGCGGCGATCACACCGAATTCGGCGGCCTCGCCGCGGCGGCCGTGCGGCAACGTGACGATGCCCGCCCGCAGAGTTCTACGAGCCCACTGTTTGGCGGCCAACAGTTCCGGATCGTCGCGGTGGTAGAGCTCCGGCCGGTACATCACCTCGAAGTGCGCCGGATGCTCGAGGGCGAACTTCACGTACCGCACGCCGATCTCCGGAAGCGGAATGGGAGTGGCGGCCAATGCCTCCTGCATCGAGTCGGCCAGGATCTCGTAGCCCTCGATCGCGATGGCGGTGAGCAAACCGGCCTTGTCCTTGAAGTGGTGGGCGGGCGCGGCGTGCGACACACCGGCCCGGCGGGCGAGGTCACGCAGGCTGATGGCGACGGTGCCCTCGGTGGTGATGACCTCCACGGCGGCGTTGATGACGGCGCGTCGGAGATCGCCGTGGTGGTAACGGCGTTGACGGGGCATGTCGACAAGTCTTCCGGACCGTCCGGTGGGTGCCCAGGCGCGCGGCCATCGACCACGGCAGAAAGGCCGGATCGGGTGATGACGGTCCGGAAACGGTTCCGAGACGGTCCGAGGTATAGCTTCGCTCGAATCGGGTACGTCCCCGGCCATGAGGGACTTCCAGGACGACGAAGTACGGGGGGCCGGGCCGGCGGTGGTGTGGCAGGGGCCGGAGCGGGCACCCGTGGTGCTGGTGCTCGATCCTGCGGGGGAGGCCAAACACGACGCATTGCCCGCGACGTGGCGACCGTTGGCCGAACACCTGCGGATCGGGTGGTGTCGGTTGCCTGCGGAGGCGGGGGGTGTGTCGGTCGAGGAGCTGTTGGGGGAGGTGGATCAGCGCGTCCACCTGGTGGCGGCTGCGAGGGCGGCCGAAAGCGCGTTGCGCCTGGCCGACGAGTACTCGGATCGGGTACGGAGTGTGGTCGTGGTGGATCCGGCGCCCCGGGCGATCTCGGGTGAGGTGGCGCCGGAAGTCGGTCCGGGCCGGGGCGACTCCTACACGGATTGGTGGAACACCGCCACCGCCGAGCTACGGCAGAAGCTGATCGCGGAGGGGGTGCGCGTGGCGGCGTTCGTCAGCAGGGACACCGACCCGGCCGTTCGTGTGGAGCCGCCGGTGCCGTTGGGGCATCCCGACGTGGTGGGCCGGGTGGTGCAGTTGTTGCTGTCGTTCCAGGGGGATCGGGCCGACCCGGAACCCGTGGAACCCGAACGTGGCGAGGTCGTGGAGGCCTGGCACGCGGTGCAGGAACGTTTCGGCCCGGCGCTTGAACGAGCCCGTCGTTCGGGTGGTTGAGCGCGGCCGGACGTGCCGTCGTCGCTTTCCCTCGAAGAGGCGTCGAAAACGCGGTTCCCACCGTTTTCCGGGTAATGGGAAGAATTCTTCGCCGGGGCTCGACGAGCCCGCCACGGGTAATTCGTCCGGAACCACCCTGAGGAAATGAATTGCGGAATTCCCGTCCTGGTCGTGTCCGTAGGCGCTCCGGCGGCCATTCCGGCTCGCGTATCGGTGGTTCGCTCGCGCCCTGGGAACCGCGCCGTTCACGGGTACTCGAGGACGGGGGTGTCGTCCGAAGGGGTGTCGCTTCGCCGTTCCGCCCGCGCCGACCGCACGGCTGAGGCGAGACCGACCCCCCACAGCACGGCCAGCGCGCTCAGGACCACGGTCTTCACCGAGGGGCTCGCCCCCACGGCGTTCAGCAGGGTCCGCGCGTTCGTGAACACGATGAGGCCACCCGCCGCGGCACCGAGCACCCGAGGCGGCAGTCTGCGCACCAACCACGCCGCCAGCGGGGCCGCCACGACACCGCCGAGCATGAGCCCCGCCACGACGGTGTAGTTCAGCTGATCCTCCTGCGACAGGGAGAACAGGAAACCGAGACTGGCCGCGAGCGCGACGAGGAACTCGGACGTGTCCACCGAACCGATCACCTTGCGTGGTTCCAGCCGCCCGGACGACAGCAGAGTCGTGGTGGCGACCGGTCCCCAGCCCCCACCCCCGCTCGCGTCGACGAATCCGGCGACGAGGCCGAGCGGGCCGAGGAACCGGGTGCTGGGACGCCGGGCACCGACGAGCGCGCCGGGTTTGTGGAAGAACGCGAAGCGGACCAGCACGTAGCAGCCGAGCAACAACAGCACCAGGGTGATCCAGACCTCGGCGAACCCCATGGGAAGCGAGGTCAGCACGTAGGCCCCGAGCACGGCGCCGACCGCGCCCGGTGCGGCGAGGATGCCGACGGTGCGCCAGTCGATGTTGCGGAAGCGCCAATGGGCCACCCCCGAGGCCAGCGCGGTGCCCACCTCGGCGAGATGGACCGCCGCGGAGGCCACGGCGGGGACGGTTCCCACGGCGACGAGTGTGGTGGTCGCCGTCACCCCGAACGCCATCCCCAGCGACCCGTCCACGAGCTGGGCGAGGAATCCGGCGAGTCCGAACAACAACAGAGTCTGCATCTGATCCTCGATTTCCCGGTGACCGTCGGTACGGCGAATCCGGAAGTGAATGAGCGTTTCCGTCGAGACACCCGATCCTGGCAACGAGGGTCGTCGGATTCCAACTGATTCCCACGTTGTGGAGGGAACGTCATGCTGCGCGCAATTAAAGAAAGCGCTGAAAATAAACGGTTCACATGGTGAATGGGTGTTGACGTCGCCGCGTTCAAACGGGTGGGCTGTCGGTTGTGGTGGAAGTGAGGTCGGTGTGACGGTGAGGGTGCTCAGCACGGTTCGTGACGTGCCGGGGACGGGTGGTGTGCGGGAGGCGAACGCCGCGGCGGTTCTGAGCGCCATCCGTGCGTACGGTCCGTTGTCCCGCCGGGCGATCGCCCGACACACGTCGTTGAGCATGCCCACCGTGAGCAGGCAGGTCTCGACGTTGATCGAGCTCGGACTGTTGAGCGAACTCCCGGATCCGCCGTTGACCGGCGAGGTCGGCAGACCGACGGTGCCGGTCGATCTGAACAGCGACGTGATCGCGGCGTGCGGGGTGCACATCGGTGTCACCACCACCACGTACGGCCTGAGCACGCTCCGGGGGGAACTGTTGGACAGTGAGCGCATCCCCACGCCCAGCGGGGCGCCGGAGGAGGTGCTGCGGCGGATCGCCCGGGAGGTGGAGGCGTTCCTGGGCGATTGGCCGGAACGGCGGATCATCGGCGTCGGCTTGGCGATCGGCGGACAGGTCGACGTCGAGCGGGGTCTGCTCGACCACGAGCCGCTGGGCTGGCACGGAGTGCCCGCGCGCACGATCATGGAGGAGATCACGGCGCTGCCGGTCTACGTCGACGGACACGTGCCCGCCATGGCCACGGCGGAACTGCTGTTCGGGGAGGCCACCCACGCTCGGAGCGCGCTGTACTTCTACGCGCGCGAGATGGTCGGGGCGGCCGTGGCGGTGGGTGGGGTGTTGCATCGTGGCCCGGGGCAGTCGGGGAGCATCGCCCACCTTCCCGTGGGAAGTGACGTGCTGTGTCCGTGCGGTAGGACCGGGTGCTTGGAGGCGACGGTGTCGGAACGGTCCGTGCTGGAACGCGCTGTGCGTGCCGGCGTGCTCGACCGGCCGGACATCCGAACGTTGCACGAGGTCGCCGCGGCCGGTGACGCGATCGCGCATCGCATCCTGACCGAACGCGCACACGCGCTCGGTCGGGCGGTCGCGTTGCTGCGCGACATCGTCAATCCCGAGCTCGTGGTGCTGGCTGGGCAGGCGATCACCGACGCCCCCGCGTACCTGGACGCGGTGTACGACGCCTACGCGGACACCACGGTGCTGCCGGACAGGGGACTGATGACGGTCACCCGGTTCGGTCCGGACGTGCAGGCGATGGCCGCGTGCGCGGGTCTGCTCGCGCGCCTCTACGAGCGTCCGTTCTCGATGGTCGGTGTGTACTGACACCACCTTTCCCGTCTTCGGGTGGCCTCACCGTTGTCGAGGCCGATTCCCGTGGGCCTGAAGTCCTGTGCGGACGGGACCAACGGCGGAGGTGCTTCGGCGTATCGGGCTTTACCGTCGATCGTGCGGCGATCGTGTGGACCGTCGGAAGGGAGCGGCATGGCGGAGGAGGAGCGGGCGAAGGGGCGGTCCGCCATCGAGACCCCCGAAGACGAAGCCGAGCCGGTGGCGGCCGAGGGGGCGGTGGTGGTCGGTGTCGACGGGTCGGAGGCGGCGTTGCGAGCCGTGCGGTGGGCGGCCGAGAGGGCGGCGTGGCGGTCGGTGCCGTTGCACGTGGTGCACGCCTACGGGCTGGTCTCCCGCTACTTCGCCATGGACGTTCCGGTGCCGCCCGGCGTGATCGAGTCCCTGCTGGCGGAAGCGCGCGCGATTCTGCGCGAGGCGGTGGCCGAGGCGGAGGCGACCGCTTCCGGTGTGGAGGTACACACGCAGCTGGTGAACCACCCGGCGGTTCCCGCGTTGCTGCGTTGCTCCCAAGGGGCGGAGCTCGTGGTGCTCGGTGCCTCCGGGTTCGGCGGTTTCGCGGGGATGTTGGCCGGGTCCACCGCGGTGGCCGTGGCCGGACATGCGGCCGCTCCCGTAGTGGTCGTCCGCTGTGGTGAGGGTCGATCCGCCCCACCGACGTCGGGTCCGATCGTGGTCGGAGTGGACGGCAGTCCGTTGAGCGAGCGTGCCGTCGCCGGTGCGTTCGAGGAAGCGGCGCTGCGTTCGGCACCGCTGGTCGTGGTCCGTGCCTGGATGGACGTCGAGGACGAGGGGGTCATGCGGCGGGCCAAGTTGTTCTTCACCAACACGCCCGAGGAGGACGAGGTGCGGGCGTTGCTCGACGAGCAACTGGCGGGCTGGGAGGAGAAGTACCCCGGCGTGTCCGTGGAGCGAGTGGTGGTGCGGGACCGGCCGCGTAGGCAGTTGCTCGAGCGGTCCCGCACGGCGCAGCTGGTCGTGGTGGGAAGCCGGGGTAGGGGTGGTTTCACCGGGATGTTGCTCGGTTCCACGAGCCAGGCGCTGATCCACCATGCCGGATGTCCCGTGATGATCGTGCGACCGCGGGATTCCGATCAGGAGGACTGAGGGGAGCTCCGGCTCCTTTGTGGTGTCCGTGATCCCTCGCTCGGGGAAACGGTGAATTTCCCGAAACCGGGGGATGGACACCTCGGTCTTCCCACGATCGTGGGATGTCCTATGTAGATCTTTGGAATGAGAACGGTTTTGTTCTCGGCGTCCGAGGAAGAGACTGTGGACGGTTCGTGGAACCGATTCCGTCGTTGCGATGTCGGCGTGTGAGTCGGCGTACTCGGCGGAGGAACCGCAGGAACCCGGCAAGGGATTCCGGAGCGGCTCGCAAGGAAAGGTCAGCGGCAAAACAGCAACAGAAGCAGCCCTCGCGGTCTGGACGTCAGTCGGGAAATCCCGGGATACCACGGTGCTTCGGCTGTGTACAAGACCCGAGAAACCGATGTTTCGTTTCGGGGCGGTCCGAAGCTTTCAGAGTTGCCCCGATACCGGACCCGGTCGACAATAGGACATTCCAGATGCGGTTGGCCGGCCAACGGGCCGAACGGGACGAGGCGAGGCCCATGCATGCCGAAGTGGCACAGGCGTCACCGCCGTTGGAGTGGTTGCGCGTACGAGCACGGCAGGAGAATTTCCCTGTCGCCCTTCACGTGCTGCCACCGCGGTACCGGCGCCACCTGCTCACGTTGTACGCATTCGCCCGAATGGTGGATGACATCGGCGACGCGGCCCCGGGAGACCGACTTCTCCAACTCGATCGGATATCCGCCGAACTCGATCGGATGTACGCGGGGCGGACCGGGGACGATCCGCTGTTCCAACGACTGGCGTACACCGTGTCGGAGTGTGAGCTGCCACAGTCCGAGTTGGAGCGCTTGGTCGAGGCCAACCGGCGGGACCAGGTGGTGCACCGGTACCGCACTTTCGACGAATTGCTCGACTACTGTGCGCTGTCCGCCAATCCTGTGGGACGTCTGGTGTTGCGCGTGTTCGGCGTGAGCACCGAACGACGCGCTCACCTGTCCGATCGAATCTGCAGCGCATTGCAGGTGTTGGAGCACTGTCAGGACGTGGCCGAGGACGCCTGTGCCGGACGGATCTATCTGCCCCGACACGATCTCGACCGGTTCGGTGTCGTCGAGGAGGACCTCATGGCGGCACAGGCGAGCACCGGTGTCAGGGCGGTCGTCGCGCTTCAGGTGCAGCGCGCCGTGAGGCTGTTGGACGAGGGGGGACCGTTGGTGGACGACTTACGCGGAGCGGCGCGTCTGGCCGTCGCGGGCTACGTCGCCGGAGGTAGGGCCACGGCGCGGGCGCTGGTCGACGCGGGGTTCGACGTGCTCGCTCGAACACCGCGCCCCCGGAAATCGCACATGCTGTGCTCTCTGCTGGCGTCGCTGGGCATCGGTGATGCGCGGTGAGGCCGGAGCAGGCATACGACGACTGTGTGCGCATCACCCGTGAACAGGCCCGCAATTTCGCCTACGGCATCAGGTTGCTGCCCGGACCCAAACGCAACGCGCTCAGCGCGGTCTACGCCTTCGCCCGTCGGATCGACGACATCGGTGACGGCGATCTCAGTCGAGAGGTCAAACTCAAGGGGTTGGAGACCGCCCGCGCCGATCTGCGCGCGATGGAGGCCGGAACCACCGACACCGACGATCCCGTCCTCATCGCCCTCGCGGACGCGGCGCGGCGCTTCGAGCTGCCGTTGGACGCGTTCGACGAACTGATCGACGGTTGTCGCGCTGATGTGTTGGGGGTCGGCTATCCGACGTTCACGTCGCTGGAGCGGTACTGCCGGTGTGTCGCCGGTTCGGTCGGGCGACTGTCGTTGGCGGTCTTCGGCAGTCCGGACCGGGATCGATACGAGCCGATCGCCGACGATCTGGGCGTCGCGCTACAGCTGACCAACATCCTGCGCGACGTCGTCGAGGACCTCGACAACGGTCGGGTGTATCTGCCCGCCGACGAGCTCAAGCGGTTCGGGTGCACACTCGAGCGGGACGACAGCGGGGCGTTCGTCGACGACGCGGACGACCTCGCGGCGTTGTTGGAGTTCCAGGCGGTACGGGCGCAGGAATGGTACGAGCGGGGACTGGCCCTGCTCGACGTCCTCGACCGACGCAGCCGAGCATGCTGCGCGGCGATGGCGGGGATCTATCACCGGCTGCTCACTCGGATGGCGCTACGACCGGACCTGGTGTTGCGGGGCCGGACCAGTCTGCCGTCCTGGGAGAAGGCCCTCGTGGCGGGCATGGCACTTGCGGGAGGCACACCGTGACGGCGCCGTGTGCACAACCGCGGGCGCGTGGGGGCGACCCCACGGAGGCTCATGTGGTGGTGGCCGGATCCGGGTTGGCGGGCCTCACCGCGGCCTGCGATCTGGCCGACGCCGGAGTCTCGGTGACGCTGTTGGAATCCCGCGCGCGGCTGGGCGGGGCGACGTTCTCCTTCCAGCGGGGCGGCATGACCGTCGACAACGGACAGCATGTGGTGCTGCGATGCTGTACCGCTTACCTGCGGCTGCTCGAACGCCTGGGCAGTTCCGCGGGCATGGCGGTACAGGAACGCTTCCGTGTGCCGGTGCTCGCGCCGGGAGGACGGTTCACGGAGTTGCGGCGTATCGACGTCCCGGCGCCGCTGCACCTGTTGCCCGCGATCGCCCGGTACAGGGCCTTACGGCCGATCGATCGCGCACGGGTCCTCCGCGCCGCGCTGGCGTTGCGTTCACTCGACCCGGACGACGAGTCCCTGGACTCCCACAATTTCGGTGATTGGCTCGCCCGACACGGGCAGAACGACGAGACCCGCGACAGACTGTGGAACCTGATCACGGTCGCCGCCCTCAACGGCCACGTGTCCCAGGTGTCGTTGGCCTCGGCGGCGAAGGTGTTCCGCACGGCCTTGCTCGACGCCCCGGATGCCGCGGACATCGGGATCCCGCGTTGGCCGCTGGAGGATCTGCACGTACGTCCCGCGGAGAAATACCTGATCGAACGCGGCGGCCGGGTGCGGACCCACAGCCCGGTCCGGGGCGTCACGCCCGTGCGGGATCGGTTCCTGGTGCGTTTGGACGACGAGGTCCTCGAAGCCGACGCGGTCGTCCTCGCCGTGCCTCCCGAGACGGCGGCCCGCGTGTGCCCCGAGCGGGCCGGGCTCCAGCGATGGCGACTCGTGCGACTGGGCGCGGTCCCGATCGTCAACGTGCACGTGGTCTACGAACGTCCGGTCACCGACCTCTCCTTCGTCGCGGCGGTGTCATCGCCGGTGCAGTGGGTGTTCGACCGCACCGACGCCGCCGGACTGACCACAGGCCAGTACCTGACGGTGTCGTTGTCGGCGGCCGAATCGTGGCTCACCACCCCGGCCTCGACGCTGCGGGAGGTCTTCCTCACCGAACTCGGCCGCTTGTTCCCCGAGGCGGCGACGACACCGCATTCCCGGTTCTTCGTCACCCGACAGCGAAGGGCCACGTTCCGCCAGAGCCCCGGCTCGAACAGCTTGCGTGCGGACCAGCGCACGGCGTTGCCCGGCCTCGTCCTCGCCGGCTCCTGGACCGCGACTGGTTGGCCCGACACCATGGAGGGAGCCGTGCAAAGTGGACATCGAGCCGCCGACCTCGTTCTCGCTCAGCTGGCTGGAGGTGTGAGGTGATGACCGCGATTTTGCCGTCCGAGGTGAGTGCCACTCAGCAGCTGGTGCAACCCGCACTACGCGAGGCGGTCACCACGCTGACACCCGCGATGCGACGTATCGTCAGCTACCACTTCGGTTGGACCGACGAGCACGGGGAGGTCGTGAACGGAGGGGGAGGCAAGGCGTTGCGGCCCGCGCTCGCCCTGCTCGCGGCCAGAGCCGTAGGGGCCCCACCGGAATCGGCGCTTCCGGGCGCTGTCGCCGTGGAGCTGGTGCACAACTTCTCCTTGCTGCACGACGATGTCATGGACGGCGACACAGAGCGTCGCCACCGGCCCACCGCATGGCGGTTGTTCGGCACCCCGGCCGCCATCCTGGCGGGTGACGCGCTGTTGACACTCGCCATGGAGGTGCTGGACTCGGTGGGGGAGCGTTCCGCCAATCAGCGTCTGGCCGCTGCGGTGCACAGATTGATCGAGGGGCAGAGCGCCGACATCGAGTACGAAAGCCGCACGATCGTCAGCGTCGAGGAGTGCCTGGACATGGAGGACGGCAAAACCGCGTCGCTCATGGCGTGCTCGGCCGAACTCGGGGCGCTGTTGGGCGGAGCCGATGACCGGACAGTCGCGGCGTTGGGGGATTTCGGACGCAATCTGGGAATGGGTTTCCAGCTCGTCGACGATCTGCTCGGCATCCTCGGCAGCCCGGAGGTCACCGGTAAACCCGTGCTGGCCGACCTGCGGGTGCGGAAGAAGTCGGTTCCTGTGGTGGTGGCCTTGAACGCGGATACCGACAGTGCGGCGGCGTTGCAGGAGTTCTACCGGCGAGAACGCCCGCCCAACGAGGACGATGTGCGCACGATGGCGGCATTGATCGAGGACACGGGCGCCATCACGTGGACTCGGGAGCGCGCCCACCGTTATATCGCCGCGGCCGAGACCAGCCTCGCCACGGTGAATCCGCCCGAGGAGGTCCGTGCGGCACTGGCCGATCTCACCCGTTTCGTCGTGGAGCGTGACCGATGACCGATGTGTTGACCCGTGAGCTGTCCCCGAACTCGACGCGGGACAGGGTGCGAAGCTGCGTTTCCTCCGCCCGGCAGTACTTGCTGTCGCTGCAGCACGAGGAGGGCTGGTGGAAAGGTGAGCTGGACACGAACGTGACGATGGAGGCCGAGGACCTGCTGCTGCGGCAGTTCCTCGGTATCTCCGACGAACAGGTCACACAGGAGACCGCGCGCTGGATCAGGTCGTGTCAACGGGAGGACGGAACGTGGGCGACCTTCCACGGCGGTCCCCCCGACCTGTCCACGACCGTGGAGGCCTACGTCGCGTTGCGCCTGGCGGGTGATGCGATGGACGCCGCGCACCTGCGCAAGGCGCGTGAATACATCTTGGACAGTGGGGGGATCGAGTCCACACGGGTGTTCACACGGATCTGGCTGGCACTGTTCGGGGAATGGCCGTGGAGCAGATTGCCGGTGCTGCCACCGGAGATGATGCTGCTGCCCGACTGGTTCCCGCTGAACATCTACGACTGGGCGAGCTGGGCCAGACAAACGGTGGTGCCGTTGACGATCGTCGGTTCCCTCCGGCCCACCAGGGATCTCGGATTCAGCGTCCGGGAGTTGCGTACCGGGATCCAGCGCCGGGATCTGGAGTCGCCGCTTTCCTGGGCGGGCGTTTTCCACGGCCTCGACTCGGTGTTGCACCGTTTGGAGAAGCTGCCTTTGAAGCCCTTGCGCAAGGTGGCACTGGCACGAGCGGAACAATGGATCCTCGACCGACAGGAATCGGACGGGGGTTGGGGCGGCATCCAGCCACCGTGGGTGTATTCGATCCTCGCCCTGCATCTGCGTGGTTACCCGTTGGACCACCCGGTGCTGCGTAAGGCGCTCGACGGGCTGGACGGCTTCACCATCCGGCACCGCACCGAGAACGGGTGGATCCGTAAATTGGAGGCCTGCCAGTCGCCGGTGTGGGACACGGCTCTTGCGATGACGGCGTTGTTGGACTCCGGAACACCACCGAACGACCCGGCGCTGGTCAGGGCGGCCGACTGGATCCTGCGTCAGGAGATCCGGGTCAGTGGTGACTGGCGGGTGCGCAGACCCGCCCTGGAACCGTCGGGGTGGGCGTTCGAGTTCGCCAACGACCATTACCCCGACACCGACGACACGGCCGAGGTGGTGCTCGGACTCCAGCGGGTGAGACACCCCGAGCCGCACCGGGTGAACGCGGCCGTGGAACGGGCCACCGCGTGGCTCGTGGGCATGCAGTCCTCGGACGGCGGATGGGGTGCGTTCGACGCCGACAACACGCGAACACTGTGCGAGAAGCTGCCGTTCTGCGACTTCGGCGCGGTGATCGACCCGCCGTCGGCCGACGTGACGGCGCATATCGTGGAGATGCTGGCGGCCCGGGGAATGGCCGACAGTGAATCCGCCAGACGCGGCGTGCGCTGGTTGTTGGAGCACCAGGAGGTGGACGGTTCCTGGTTCGGTCGTTGGGGAGCCAACCACGTCTACGGCACGGGAGCGGTGGTTCCGGCTCTCGTGGCGTGTGGGATCTCCCCCCAGCACGAGGCCGTGCGCGCGGCCGTGCAGTGGCTTGTGGCCCACCAGAACGCCGACGGCGGTTGGGGTGAGGACCTGCGTTCCTATGTCGACCGGACCTGGGTGGGCCGGGGCACCTCCACACCGTCACAGACGGCGTGGGCGTTGTTGGCGCTGCTCGCGGCGGGGGAACGGGGCGAGGTCGTGCGCCGGGGCGTGGAATGGCTGATGGCCGCACAGCGGCCCGACGGTGGTTGGGACGAACCGCAGTACACCGGCACCGGTTTCCCCGGCGACTTCTACATCAGCTACCACATGTACCGGATCGTCTTCCCGCTCACCGCGTTGGGCCGGTACCTCGGAAGAGGTGGCGATGTCGGGACGGGCTGACGACGTACTCGTCGTGTGCCCACTGACCGTGGAAGCGGTGAGTGTGTGGTGGGGACTGCGCGGCGGGGACGTCGTACGCGCGGGGATGCGCGCACGGCGACGTTCGGCGGTGCTGGCGGCACTACGGCAGCGGCCCGAGGTCCCCGTCGTCGTGGCGGGGGTGGCTTGTGCGCTCACGTCCGCCACGCGTCCGGGGGACCTGGTGGTCCCCGACGTGGTGTGCTCGCCGCGCGGGACGTGGGAGTGTGCCACCGCACCGCTGCTGGCCTCGGTACTCCGCGGGAACGGGCACACCGTCCACCGTGGCGCTCTCGTGGAGTCCGACCGGGTGGTCTGGCGGGTGCGACGGGGGACGGCGGCGGTGGAGGACGACGTCCGCGAGTCCGGTGATCCCGTGGCACTCGACCTGGAATCCGCTCTGCTTGTGGAACTGATCGAACAAGAAAGACCGGCCGCGGTACTGCGTGCGGTGGTGGACACCCCGACACGGCCGCTGGCGAGCCCGGCGACGATACCGGGCGGTGCCGCGGCGTTGGCGGCGTTGGCGGCCTCGGGACCCGCACTACGGGCGTGGGCGACCGTCGTTGCGCGCCGGACGTGGACGAACGACAGCGTTGTGAAGGAGGTGCGGCACCGATGGGTATGCCGTGGCACCAGAGTCTGCGCATCGCGCGCTACCTGATGGTCCAGAAATTACGGCGACGTTCGAAGTTCCCGTTGATCGTGGAACTGGAGCCGTTGTTCGCGTGCAACCTGAGCTGCCCCGGATGCGGCAAGATCCAACACCCCGCGAGCGTGCTGAAACAACGCATGCCGGTGGAGCAAGCGGTGGCCGCCATCGAGGAGTGCGGGGCTCCCATGGTGTCGATCGCGGGCGGCGAACCGTTGATGCACCCCGACATCGACACGATGGTCAACGAATTCGTGCGCCGGAAGAAGTACGTCTTCCTGTGCACCAACGCCGCCCTGCTCCGGCGGAAGATCGACAAGCTCGACCTGAAGCCGTCGCGGTACTTCGCGTTCGCCATCCACGTCGACGGACTGCGGGAACGACATGACGCCGCCGTCGACAAGGAAGGTGTGTTCGACGAGGTGATCGAGGCGATCGCCGAGCTGAAAAAGCGTGGTTTCCGGGTCACCACGAACACGACCGTGTTCAACACCGACACACCGCAGACTCTGACCGAGGTGCTCGACTTCCTCAACGACGAGATCGAGGTGGACCAGATGATGGTCTCGCCCGCCTACGCCTACGAGAAGGCTCCCGACCAGGAACACTTCCTCGGCGTCCAGGAGACTCGGGAGCTGTTCCGCAAGGCGTTCTCAGGAGGCAATCGGAAGCGTTGGCGACTCAACCATTCGCCGTTGTTCCTCGACTTCCTCGAGGGCAAAGTGGACTTCGAATGCACCGCGTGGGGGGTGCCGTCGTACTCCCTGTTCGGCTGGCAGAAGCCGTGTTATCTGATGAGCGACGGCTACGCCCGCACCTATGCCGAACTCGTGGAGACCACCGACTGGGACGCCTACGGCCGGGGTAGGGACCCTCGCTGCGCGAACTGTATGGCGCACTGCGGTTACGAACCCACTGCCGTGTTGGCCACGCTCGGTTCGCTCAAGGAATCACTCCGGGCCGCCCGGGGCCTGTGAGCGGGGTCAGCCGAATCGGCGTTGCAACGCATCGGTGAGGTGCGGCGCGACGCCCCGGAGGCGTGCGGGGAATCGGAGCCAGCGTGGTACGAACACCTCCGGTCGCCGGTGTTCCACCGCACGCACGATCCGCTCCGCCACCGCCTCGGCGGGGACGGGCCGCGGGAACCGGCGTGAATACGGCGTGCCGCGCCGGGAGAAGAACGCGGTGTCGACCACCCCCGGAACCACCACCGACACCCCCACACCGTGGGGCGAGGCCTCGTGGCGGATACTCGCGGCGAACGCGTTCATCGCCGCCTTGGTGGCGGAGTACACGGCCTCGTCGGCGACGGCCATGTGTCCCGCGATCGAGGAGACGAACACGAGGTGACCGCCCGAACGTCGCCGCATACCGAGCAGCGCGGCGCGCGCCAAGCGCATCGGAGCCAGCATGTTGACCCCCACGAGCGTTTCCATGTCACCGTCGGGCGTGTCGATCAGCCGACCCGCCCAGCCCTGGCCGGCCGCGGCCACGAGCACATCGGCTTTGTCCGCCTCGGAGCACACGGTGTCGATGGCGTGGGGATCGGTCAGGTCGGCCACACACGACGCCCCACCGATACGGCGGGCCAGTTCCGTCAGGGCGGCGACGTTCCGGCCCACCACCACGACGTGGCAGCCGCGTGCCGCGAACGCCTCCGCCGTCGCCGCGCCGATCCCGGACGACCCACCTGTGACCAGCACCCGCGTGCCCGGCCCGATCATGTGCTCTCCCGGACGACGGAACCCGTGACGACGTCGGTCATCGTCTCGGCGAGGGGGACGGCGAGCGACTTCGTGTCCGGCGTGGCGGTGACGCACACCGTGATCCACGGCCCCCACGTCAACGCACCCCAGGCCAGTCCGGTGTCCGGCGCGAGCGCCAGCACGGGGTAGGCCTCCGACAACACCGCACCGTGCCAGCGCACTTCTCGGCGCGGCCCCGGCATCACGGTGCCGATCGCGTTGAACCACTTCCCCCGGTACACGTTTCGAGCCGCCGCCCGATGCAGCGGAGGGGGAAGCATGCCGAGCAACCGCACGACGAAATTCGCGGCCACGGGCACACCGGTGTCGACCTGCGCCCGCATCGTCGCCGCCACGAGACGCACGCGGTCACCGAACTCCATCGGTCCCACCGGGAGATCGACCGGCACGGCGCCGGTGTGGTTGCCCGCCACCCGTAGGCTGTCGGTGCCGCGCACCGACCACGGCACCATGAGTCGGAACCGCTCGGCCCCCTCGTCGATGTCGTGCCATGCCTGTGCGAACGCCGCCAACAGGAATTCGGCCGCGCCCACCCCGTGCGTTCGGGCGGCCGTACGCACGGCCCGCCCCGGCAGGCGTGCGAGTACGTGGTGTCGGCGCGCGTCGAGGAGGGGGCCGTCCGTCACCGTGGCGGGGGCTTTTCCCCCCACGGTCAGCTGCCGTAGTCCAGACAGGACGGGACGGAGATCGGCGGACACCCCGGGCACCCCACCGTCCCCCAGCTGCGGCGCGGGACGGTTCGTCCACGGCATCCGTCCGGCGTCGTCGGTGTCGGACAGCAGTGACTGCAACACGGTCATGCCGTCACCGAGTGCGTGGTGCAACTTCACCAGCAGGGCGCTGCGTCCGTCGGCCAGCCCGGTGACGATCCGTGCGGCACCTACGGTGTGCTCGGCCTGCAACGGGACGGAGAAGAACTCGTCCACCGGGGACGTCAGCTCGGTGGCCGTCACCGCGTCGACGTTCTCCCACGCCGCTCTGCCCGGGACGGGCAGCCAACGGGCGGGTTGGGTCGCGGTGGCGGGGACGATGCGGCCGAGTGCGCCGGGCACCGAGGCCAGCATGGCCGCCGCCCGGTCGACCGTGGGCACCGGGCCGGGTTCGAACACCAGCACCGTACCCACGTGCTGCGGTGCGGCCGGGGAGTCGATGTGCGCGAAAAGGGCGTCGGACGCGGGAAGCCTGCGAGGCCCCGGCCGCGGTGGGGTGGTGGCGAGAAGACGCATCGCCCGGTCGAGCCCGGACGTCCCCGTCGCGGGATCCCAGGAGGCCGTGGGCAGGCCGAACCCACGATGTCGCCGCAGCCAGGCGAGCCCCGCGGTCACCACGGGGTGGGTGGACAGCACGAGGTCCGGACGTACCTGGTCGAGTAACCGGCCGAGCGTCCGCCCGGCCCGTGCGCCGGTGGCCTGGTTCGGCGTGATGTCCTCGGCAAGGACGTGGACGTCCGGCCAGGACCGCCGTGCGGCCTCGCGCACCGAGGACAGCAGGGGGCCCGCCGTCCCGGCGGAGACGACGAGAAGCCGAGGCGCAGTCGGAATCCGCACCGTCCCAGCCTGCCATGCACAGCGCCGTGTTGCGTGCCCGAAGCGCGGGGACTCACCTGCCCGGACGAGGCGACGGTGCGCCACGGGTCCCGAAGCCGATCCATGAGCCCGCGTCGCGACCGTGTCGGCGGCCGTGCCGTCCCCACCGTTCCCGGCGTTCCCGCCGTCCCGGGTTTCAGTGTCCGGGACCTTCCGAGGGGGCGTCGGACGTGGTGCGACGGTGTACCGCCAGCAGTCCGAGGGTGAACAACAGTCGGTCGCGGGGATGCGACACCGACCGACCGGTGATCGATTCGATGCGTTGGAGGCGGTAGATGACGGTGTTGCGGTGGCAGTACAGCCGTTGTGCCGCACGGGTCGGGGAACCACCGCTGTCGATCACCGCGCCCAGTGTGGCCAGCAACGTCTCCCGTTCGGCCTCGGGAAGACGGAGCAGCTCACCGAACGCCACCTGGGTGAGTCGCTCGGTCAACTCAGGACTGTCGACGAGTAGCGCCTCGGGCAGATGATCGTCGAGGAACGCCATTCCCGGTGCGCCCAACGTCCTCGCCGCGGTGCGGGCCAACGTGTAGGCGTCACCGACCTGGCCGAGCGTGGTGATCACCGGTGACGCGCCCACCCGACCCATCACCGCGGGACGGAGAGCGGCCAGCACGTCGGCCGGCGTGCGGTCGGCGAGCGCGATCAATCCGACGATGTCGGACGATCGCACGTGCCATGACGACACCAGTCCGTGGGCGGCGAGTGTGTCCCTCGGAGAGCGCAACGGTTCGTCGGTCGGGGTGTCGAGCAGGGCGACCACGCACAGCATCGGCCCGCACGTCGGCAACCCGAGCACCGTGGCGGCCTCCTGCGCGACGGTCGTGTCCTTCCCCCTCCCGTCCAGCAGGGCGTTGAGGAAGGCATGACGTTTGCTCAGTTCCTGACTGCGCAGTCGTGACTCCTCCAGCCGGTAGGCGTCGACGAGCGCCGCCGAACTGGCGTCGATCACTCGCCACACCCATCCCGACACGGCCAACAACTCCCGGTCGTAGCGGCCGCGGAACCGGTCCCGCGACGTCGACAACAACCCTTCCCAGATCACCTGGCCGCCCAGGCGGTAGGCGTGGAGGACCGCCTCCAAAGGCACGCCCTCCCTGGCACGTTTGCGGCCGGTCTCCCGGGAGGTGTCGTTCGGGTCGACCCCGGGCGGCACGAGCTTGCCCAGTGACTGGATGCCGCGTTCGAGGTTCCCCCTGAGGTTCTCCCGCAGCGCGTCGGGCGCGGAGACACCGAGTTCGGCGTAGCCGGGTTCGGCGCGCATCACCAACAGGGTGAGTCGGTCGGCGAGGGCATCGAGGTCTTCCAGCATCGCGGTGGCGAGGACGCGCAGAGCGGTCCTCGCGGGCGAGGAGACCTCGCCCTCCGCCGGGTGGCCTGCTGCCGTCGTCATTCGAGTGACCATGGCACGGTATGGGGTGCCGCGTCCAGCGATCTTGTGCGATCCGCACAGTGGAACCGGAAACTTCTATGCACTTCGCCCGAATGCTGGACGGACACGCGGCATGACTCCCCGGGCGGACCGACGAGCCGCCGACACAGCGGTCGCCGCGGTCAGGCGATCTGCCCAGTTCACCGCCGAAATACTGTGCGGTGCGCCTATGGCCGTCATTGGGCGTTCGGCACGAGGCTGTTGCGTGCCTCGCCCACCTCGGTGAACGGGGCGGTGGCGACGAAGCCAGCGGCGAAAGGGGCGAACGTGCGGCGGGAAGATCCGGTCGGCACCGGCGGTACACAGCCGGAGCATCCCCTGTTCGAGATCCAGGGTGTCACGGTGCGCTTCGGCGGTCTCACCGCGCTGTCGGACGTGTCGCTCACGGCCTGGCCACAAGAGGTGCACGGCGTGATCGGCCCCAACGGCGCGGGCAAGACCACCCTGTTCAACGTCTGTTGTGGATTCGTGCGGCCCGCGGAAGGAGTGGTCCGCGTCCGGGGCGAGACGGTGCCACACCCACGCCCGCATCAGTTGGCGCCGCTCGGTATCGCCCGCACGCTCCAGGGACTCGGATTGTTCCGTGGGCTCACGGTGTTGGAGAACGTCATGGTCGGCGCCGACCGATTCCGCCGGTCGGGATTCGTCTCCGCGCTGTTGGGGCTGCGACGTTCGGTGTCCGACGAGCGGGCCCTGCGGCTCAAGGCGGAAGCGGTGTTGCAGGAACTCGACATCCACACCTACGCCACCGCGCTGCCCGACAGCCTGCCGTACCCCGTGCGGAAACGCGTGGCACTGGCCCGGGCACTGGTCTCGGAGCCGGAACTTCTGCTCCTCGACGAACCGGCGAGCGGACTGGGGCACGACGACATGGGCGAACTCGGTGAGCTCGTGCGCGCGCTGTCCGACCGAATGGCGGTTGTGCTCGTCGACCACCACATGGACCTCGTGATGTCGGTGTGCGACCGGATCACCGTTCTCGACTTCGGCAGGGTGATCGCGTCGGGGACCCCGGACGAGATCGCCGCGGACCCCGCCGTGGTGACGGCGTACCTGGGGGAGGAGGCACGCGCATGAACAGCGTGTTGGACCAGCGGCACACCCGGGGGGACGGCGTGGTGCGCGACGGGCTGTGGGTGCAGGGGCTGACCACCCGTTACGGCCCGGTCACCGCGCTCGACGACGTGGACCTCACCGCGCCCGGAGGGCGGATCACCGCCGTGTTGGGAGCAAACGGTGCGGGCAAGACCACGTTGCTCCGCACGGTGTCGGGACTGCTGCGACCACAGGCGGGGCGGATCGGACTCGGCGGGACGGACCTCACCGGAGTGAACGCCGAGGACGTCGCCCGGGCCGGTGTCGCCCACGTCCCCGAAGGCCGAGGGGTGATCACGGAACTGACGGTGGAGGAGAACCTGCGCCTGGGGGCGTTGCTCGGCTCCGTCCGCTCGTCGGTACGGACCCCGCCCACGATCGCCGACGTGTACACCCTGTTCCCGTCACTGCGACGGCGCAAAAGCCAGGCCGCGCATTCGCTGTCCGGCGGTGAGCGACAGATGCTCGTGATCGGTCGGGCGCTGTTGTCGGCGCCCGAGGTGCTGCTGTTGGACGAGCCGTCGCTCGGATTGGCCCCCCAGATCGTCTCCCGCATCTTCGCGGTACTGCGGGAACTCGTCGACACCGAGGGGCTCGCAGTGTTGCTCGTCGAACAGAACGCACGCAGCGCACTGTCCATCGCGGACACCGGAGTGGTGCTGAACCTCGGCAGGGTGGTGGCGTGCTCGGACGCCGCGGAGCTCGCCGCGGACGACGAGCTCCGCCACGCCTACCTCGGCTTCTGACGTCGTCCTCCCCTCCTCGACCCCGGGATGTACGCATGCAGCGATTCGTCGACCTCACCCTCAACGGCATCAGCCAGGGCGCGATCTACGCCGCGTTCGCGTTGGCCCTGGTGCTCATCTGGCGCTCGACCCGCATCGTCAACTTCGCGCAGGGTGCGATGGCCATGCTCACCACCTACTTCGCGCTCGCCCTCATCGAGAGCGGCCAGCCGTACTGGGTGGGGTTCGTGGTCGCGCTCATCGCGGGGTTCGTGCTCGGAGTGGTACTGGAGCGCCTGCTCATCCGGCCCGTGGAGGGCGGCCCCGAGCTGAACGCCGTCATCGTGACGTTGGGCTTGTTCGTCGCCCTCCAGGCGTTGGCCGCGATCCTGTTCGGTTCCTCCTACGAATCCTTCCCGGCGCCGTTCTCCCTCACCGGGTTCTCCGTGGGTGGGACCACGGTGGCGTTCACACCGTTCAACGCGTTCGTCGTGCTCGCGGTGCTCGCCGTGATGCTCGCGCTCGTCGCGCTGTTCCGGCTCACCGACCTCGGACTGCGGATGCGTGCCTCCGCACTGCACAAGGAGGTGTCCCGGCTGCTCGGGATCCGCGTCGGTCACATGCTCACGCTCGGCTGGGCGCTGGCCGCCGTGGTGGGGTCGTTGGCCGGTCTGCTGATCGCCGGGGGAAGCCTGATCCACCCGGCGTACATGGAACCGGTCATCGTGTTCGGATTCGTGGCCGCGGTCCTGGGCGGGCTCGACAGCCCGACCGGTGCGGTGGTCGGAGGACTCCTCGTCGGCCTCGCGCTGTCCTATGTGTCCGGCTACCTGGGCAGTGAACTCGTGGCCCTGGCGGCACTCGCGATCCTCGTCGCGGTGCTGCTCGCCCGCCCCCAAGGACTGTTCGGCCGCACGACCGAGAGGAAGGTCTGAATGAGTCAGCCGACTACCACGACGACGAGCGCCCTGCGGCGGTTCCTCCCGTCGTCCTTCCCGGCGCGTCATCTCCTCGTCACCGTGCTGGCGCTGGTGGTCGTGGTACTGGTGTGCGAGAACGTCTCCGCGTTCCGGCACGCGCAGCTGGCTGCCATGGCCTACTACGCGATCGCGGCGGCCGGACTGACCGTGCTCACCGGACTGAACGGCCAGATCTCCCTAGGACACGGCGCCCTCATGGCGGTGGGCGCGTACACCACCGCTCTCCTGCTGCGCGACGATGACCTGCCGTTCGGTGTCGTCATGCTCGCCGCCACGACGCTCACCGCGCTCGTCGGGATCGTCGTCGGCGCGGCCGCAGCGCGGTTGAAGGGGCCGTACCTCGCCGGGGCCACGCTCGCGCTCGCGGTCGGCCTGCCGGGGTTGGCGGTGCACTTCGACGGGGTCCTCGGCGGGGAACAAGGACTTCCGGTGAACACGCCGCGGCCCGCGCAGTGGTTCGACGACGCGATGTTCTTCATCACCGGGTCCGAACTGGGCCACCAGAAGTTCCTCGCCTATGTGGCCTGGGGGACGTTGCTGCTCGTCCTCCTGCTGCTGGCCAACCTCGCGGCGGGGCGGTACGGACGGGTGTGGCGCGCGGTGCGGGACGACGAGGTCGCCGCCGCGTTGGCCGGAATCCATCTCGGCCGGGCACGGATCCTGGCGTTCGTCGTCAGCGCCGCCTGCGCCGGACTGGCCGGTTCGGTGCTGGCGATGGTGGTGCGCCTGACCGCGCCCAGCGGGTTCACGATCGTGCTGTCGTTGTCCCTGCTCACGGCGGTGGTGGTCGGTGGGCTCGGCAGTCTCACCGGCGCGGTGCTGGGCAGTGCGCTGCTGGTGTTCCTCCCACCCGCGGTGACCGATCTGGGTACCGAGCTCGGTCTGACCGCCGTCCGCGCGGCGCAACTCGCACCCCTCGTCTACGGGATCGTGCTGGTGGCCGCGATGCTCGCCGCTCCGTCGGGAGTGGTCGGTCTCGGTCGCCGCGTGTGGAACCGGGTACGGAACGGAAAGGATGACGGATGAGAGCGACACCGAGACCTCGGGCGGTGACCCGGGCACTCCTCGCCGGTCTGGCCGCCTCCATGGTGTTGTCGGCGTGCGGTGCGGGTGGGCGGCCCGACGGGGAGGCGGGCGGTGCGGAGGCCGGTGTCACCGACGACACGGTGACCATCGGGGCCCACTTCCCGCTCACGGGGGTCGCCGCGCCCGGCTACAGCGAGATCCCCACCGGGGCCAAGGCGTACTTCGACTTCGTCAACGCCCAGGGCGGCGTCCACGGGCGCACCATCGAGTACATCTACAAAGACGACGCCTACAACCCGACCAACACCAGCCAGGTGACGAACGAACTCGTGCTGAGCGACGAGATCTTCGCGATGGTCGGTGGTCTGGGCACCCCCACCCACAGCGCGGTGCTCGACTTCTTGAACGACAACGAGGTCCCCGACCTGTTCGTCTCGTCGGGTTCGTTGCTGTGGAACCAGCCCGACCGCTATCCGTGGACGTTCGGGTGGCAGTCGGACTACGAAAGCGAGGGCAAGGTCCTCGGCAAGTACCTCGCCGAGAACCACCCGGACACGAAGGTGGGCCTGCTGTTACAGGACGACGACTTCGGGGAGGACGGCGAGAAAGGCATCCGTGCCTACCTCGACTCCCAGATCGTGTCCGCGCAGCGGTACGCCCCGACCGCCAACGACATCACCCCTCAGATCAGCGCGTTGAAAGACGCCGGCGCGGAGATCGTCGTGGGATTCACGGTGCCCTCGTTCACCGCGTTGAGTCAGCTCGCCGCGCAGCGGCTGGACTACCGACCCCAGTGGGTCTACAGCAACGTCGGTTCCGACTCCGCACTCGTCGGTTCGCTGTTGTCCCGCTTCACCGAGGGCAAGGTCGAGGACGCCAGTTCCCTGGAGGGCGCGCTGACCACCGAGTACCTCGCCGGGGTGGAGGACACCGACGACCCATGGGTGCAGCTGTGGCAGCGGGTGTGGGACGCCCACGGAGACGACGGTGAACTCACCAACTACCGGATCTACGGGATGGCGCAGGCTTACACCTTCGTGCAGGCGCTGCAGGCCGCGGGGCCGGAGCCGACCCGGCAGAAGTTGGTGCAGGCCTTGGAGACGGTGGGCGGTGACTTCGCCGGGCCCACGTTCGCGCCCTTCCGCTACTCGGAGGACTCCCACGCCGGCGTGTCGGGGGTGCGCGTCGCGCGGATCGTGAAGGACGGTACGGAGGCGTTGACACCCGTTCTGCTCACCGACAACGGTGACGCCCCCATCACCACCGCGGACCTCGAGCACGCTCCACCACCCGAGGACGGGATCCCGGACATCGAGCCGATGAGCTGATCAGGCCAGGCCGAGCGCGGCGGTCAACACGCGGGCCGCCGTGCCGCCCTGTTCGATGGCGGTGTCGAGGGCGGCGGGGACGTCGAGGTCGTCGGCGAGCAGTTGCCGCAGTTGTGCGACGCCGGCTTCGTCGGTGTGACCGACACGACGGCCCGCCGCCTGATGGAGGTCCTCCAGACGTGCGGCGGCCACGTCCAGGACGCCGGGCGCGTACTCCCACGGTTGAGCCCATGGCCGGTCGATGATCGCCAGACGCACCACCGCGGCGGGGTAGGTCTGCAGCAGATCCCGGACGAGGACGAGGTTGTCCGCCGATTTCGCCATCTTCTCGCCGTCGACGGTCACCGTGCCGACGCGGAACCACGCCCGGGCGTACGGGGTGACACCGGTGAACGCCTCCGCCATCGCCGCGTGGTAGGCGTGATGTGGGAACCGCAGGTCCGCGCCGCCCGCGTGGATGTCCACACAGGGCCCGAACGTCGTCGCCGACATGGCGACGCATTCAGCGTGCCAACCCGGCCTGCCCGGACCCCACGGCGAATCCCAGGCGGGATGCTCCGGTTCCGCGGGTTGCCACACGGCGACGTCGAACGGGTCCTCCTTCGCCGGATCGTCGGGACGGCCTCCGTACTCCCGGGCCAATCGGAGTGCGGTCCCCTCGTCGAGCTGGGATCGTGCCACCACGCTCCGGCCCCGGAAGTACACGCCGCCGTCGCGTACGTACGCCGCGCCCGACTCCGCCAGGGCGGCGGCCAACCGGATCACCGTGTCGACGTAGCGGTGTGCTCTCGGCTCGTAGTCGGGGATGCTCACCCCGAGCGCGGACATGTCGTCGGTGAACCGAAGCTCGTGGAACGCCGCGTAGTGGTCGTAGCGGATGCCGGCCCGGTGAGCCGCCGCGTCGAGGACGTCGTCGACATCGGTGACGTTGCGGCACACGACCGGCTCCACGCCGAGGACCCGTAGCACACGCCGTAGGGTGTCGACCCACACGAACGTCGTGGCGTGTCCGAGGTGGGTGACGTCGTAGGGCGTGATGCCACACGCGTAGATACGCACACGGTCGAGCAGGGCCGTCGACCGGTCGCCCAACGTGAGCACCGTGGCACCGGCGGCGGGCCGCCACCCGGTCATGGTTTCGAACGTCATGGCCTCATGGTCGCGCCTTCGCGCCCATCCCGCCGCGCCACGCGTACGTCGTGTCCGGGACGCCGAGGGCGGGGACGGTCGTCCGGCGACCCGAAGGGGGTCGCCGGGGTGGGTCACCAGTCGCGATTCTGCAGGCCCACGAGGATACGGTCGACGACACTGGGGTCTGGGCCGGCCGGTTCGTCGGTAGCCGGTTCGGGCAGCTGTTCGCTTCGCCGCTCGTCGCGTCGAGGCAGCCGCACCTGCTCCGCCGTGAGGCCGTTGGGCAGCGGGAGCTCGCACCACACGAGCTTGCCCTTGCCCTCCAAGGGAACCGCGCCGGTCGGATACCCCTCCACGGTGGGGGCGTCGTCGTACATGTGTGCGAGCTGGTCGTCTTCGATCTCCACGACCAAGGAGTTGCCCGACAGTCGCAGTCGGACGGTCACGAAACCGGGAGACTTCTCGTCGGTTCTTTCCACCACGGCGGTGACCAGCTCACGGGCCACGCGTGCGGCCTCGTCGAACAGCTCGCGCAACGACCACTCGGTGAGAGAGAACCGGACGAAAAGCTCGGTGCACTTGACGGCACTGGGCAGTGCGACGAGGCGGAGATCGTCGAACTGCGCGGTCTGGGAATTCACGAAAGATCCTTCCACTGTCGCTTCCCATCAGGTGCCAGCTGGTGGGCGAGGCCCAGTATCTTGCCGTATCCGTCGGTCGGCGTCGAGCCCTCGCAGTCGGGAGGAACCTCACCCGCTGCGACGGCCCGGAGACCAGCCGTAGACACCCTACCCCGTGCGGTTCCAGGAGTTGGCCATCGGTCAACGACGCTGGGAGGTGGGGGGAGCCGCGTGCACGTCCTCCGGGTCGAACGTCGGATGAGTCGTCCGCGCGGAACTCGTCGGCGGCTGCGTCGTGCGGTGACGCACGGCCAGACCGAGCTGAGTGCCCAGCTCGGTGTAGGCGGCGAATTGGCCGTGGTCGAACCACTGGTCGCTGGTGCTGTCGCCGGGGAACTCGGGGTGATGGGCGGCGTACGACAGCAGCGAGTAGGGCAGCGACGGCCACAGCACGCCGCGTGCCACGATCAGTTCGCCCGTGACCCCCTCGTCGAGTCCGCTCTCCGGCGGGTAGTGGATGGTGCCGGTGATGACGGGGGAGACGGCCAGTCGGTCGGCCAACGGGTGGTCGGGGTACTGCGACCGAGCCGAGCCCGGGTCGGCGCACCACGGGTCGTGCAGCTCCACGCGGATCCCCAACTCCTGCCAGGCGAGCTCCAGGGCCTCGGCGAGCGTGCGGGCCGTAGGAGGGGAGTCGTTGCTCGCGTCGATGCAGTAGATCCGGGTGCAGCGACGTCGGAGGAGTTCCACCAGGCCGAGATTGTCGTAGTGGGCACCGTCGCTGATGTGCAGCAGCCGGTCGTGGTGGGCGTGCCGTCCGAACACCTCTTTGACGAGGTAGGGCAGCCGCCGAACCTGCGGCAGCCACGGGTAGGTCCAGTCGCCCCGGCGTGCCGCCTCGCGAGCCTGCCGGACGAAGCCGGGGTTGGGCAGCCACGCGCCGAGCCGCGCGCCCGACACGGCCAGGAGGACCTGGAACCAGCGGCTCATCCGGCCCATGGCCGAGGCGAACGCGGCGCCGCTTAGGGCGACGGCGCCTTGAACGGTCAGGTCACGCCGGATGCGGCCGGTGGCGATGCGTTCCAGGTCGTCGGTGCGGACCCAGCCGACGTCCGGGCCACCGGTCCACTTCGCGCTCATCGTGAACGACACGGCTCCCAGTCCCGGCGGGGTGCGGTGCTCGCCTTTGAGGTTCGCGGCCGCGGCGAAGATCGTCTCGGGGAAGCGGACCCCCTCGGCCACCACACCGTAGGCCGAGAGCGTGGTGGTCTCCGACGGTTCGTACGGCACGGCCACCACCTGGCCGTCGCTGTGCCGCCGTTGCACGCGCACGGCGAAGGCCCGGGCCAGTCGTTCCCGGTAGAACGGGTGCAGGCTGAGGGACGTGATGTCGAAGACGCCGCCGAGGAGTACGACCACGACGAGCGTGACGAGGGCGGTCCACAGAGCCTCGTCCCGCCCTTCCGTCATGACGGCGGCACCGAGGAGCAGCAGCCACAGCAGCGCGAGCACTCCGGTGGTGAGGATGACGAGAAGCCGCCGAACCAGACCGTTGGGCACGGACAGGCTCGCCGTGGTGGCCGTGTTCCTGCGGAGGAAACCGAACCGTCGCCGGAGTACGGTCCGATTCCGCCAGGCCATCGCCGACACGGCACTGAGGTAGGTCAGCGCCACCACGCCCACGGACGCCCCCACGTCGATGGCCCTGTCGGTGTGGGACAGCAACCAGGACGCCGCCCAGGCGAGGGAGGGGACGACCACCGCCGCGCCGGCGACGATCCAAGCGAGCCCGGCGCAGTCGGTCGCCAGCCGGGCGGTGCCGGTGGGGCGACCGTTCTTGTCCCGGGCGAACACGCCGAACAGGAACGCGGCCATCGCGAGGACGACCACCGCGACGGCGGCACCGAGTCGGGGTGTGGGGTGGTCGAGGGAATCGGCCGACAACGACGTGAGCGGAACCCGCTGGTAGAGCCATCCCAGGGCGACGCCCAATATCAGCGCGGGGCCGAAGAGGACCGCCAGGGACAGCAGGAGACCACGGGCCACGCGGCCCAAGGTGGCGAGCAGCTCGCCGGCGGTGTCGGCGAGATAGCTGGAGTGGCGCCGAATGTGGTTGTGTTCGGCGGTGCCGTCGGTGAACACGGTCTCGGGGTCACGCAGTACCGTGCCCCCCGGGGGTGGGGTGCCCGCCCCGGTGAGGGCCTGTTGGAACGCCCCGGCCGTGTAGCCGCCGCCGGAGACCGACACCAGGTAGCGCGCGTCGAGCAGTTCCTCGCGCAGGGAACGCAGTGCGCCCAAGGCCACGCATGCGGCCCGGATTCCTCCACCCGAAAGACAGAAGCCGGTGGTGTGCATGCCACGCCGCCAACGTTCGCTGATGAGTTCCGGTCGGACGTCGGGAACCGTGTAGGCCTGGAGCCAGCGGGTGGCGCGTGCGTCGGAGCTGGTGGGCAGGGGAGGGTCGTCGGGTTCGAGGGGGCGCGGTGGCACGGTGTCCAGCACGTGTTCGGCACGGCGGGCCAGTTCCTGAGGGGAATGGACGACGCAGCGCCACACCAGCACGGCCGACCCCGTGACCGCGATGATCGCGGCGGGGAACAGCGCCGAGTACTTCACCACGGCGAGCGCGGTGACGGTGTGGGCCAGGACCGAGCCCGCCGCCACCGAACCACCGGCGGACAGGAGCACGATGTTCTCGACGAGGTGGGTGGTGCAGGCCACCACGGTGGCCGTCAGACCGAACCGGACACCGGTACGGGCGGAGGGGGTGCGCCACACCCAGCCGGCGGCGGCGGTGCCGAGGTAGAGGCCGAGTCCGTAGCAGAGCGCCAACGCGAACCCCCACCCGGCCGCGGACATCACGGCCGACGGGTCCCCGGCGCGTTCGGCGTTTTCGGGGGTGGGGAACTCCACGGCGATGAGGGTGCTGCCGGTGTGCCACCACCCGCCGACCACGGTCAGCACGATGGCGGTGAGTGCCAGTCCGGCCGCGATCGGGCGCGGCGGGACGTCGCGGCGGACGGGACCCGGCACCGACATGATCTGCCACCCCCAGTGGTCGTTTCAGTTGTCTCAAACGTCGTGTCTCAAACGTCGCTGTCCTCGGTTCGTCTCTCCAGTGTCGATCACGCGAGTGGCGTCGTCGTCACCGGTGTGCCCGGATCGTCTCACTCCGGCCCCGAGCCGGAACACAGCCGAACGAGGGGTAGCGCCACTCGGGACCGGTGGGGGACGACAACGACCGTGCCCCACCGTATGTATAACGCCCTATACGCGGGTGGCTGAGGGTTCGCCTTTCGGGAACGGGAGGGGGTGCGAAGACCGAGCGACCGATCCGGGGAACGGAACCACCGGGGAGGCCGGATGTTCGAGGTGGGGGTGGCTGTGTCGCCTGTGTCGTGATGGATCGGACGAACCACGCACGACTCGCGGATACGGATGAGGAATCCGTCGTGGACAGCGCTCATCCGGACACGTGTCCAGCGGGGGCCTTCCGACCGGGGGGTGTTCGGTGGTGACACCGGCTCAAGAAGAAGGGGGAGCGTGAACCGCTCCCCCTCCTCACCGGGACCTCGGGGGGAACGCGAAGGAGAAGGGAGCGGAAAGGAGCGGAAAGACCCGGAAGGCACAGCCGACGGTGTATGCCTTCCGGCCCGCTGCGCGCTCCCCCGAGATCCGACGGTGAGACCGATCGGACGGGACCGAGTGGACGATGTGGTGAAGGGGCATCTCCCACTCGGCCGTGACTTGGTTGTCAGCCGTGTCGCACCGGGATCTGCCGGGCCTTCTTCTCCTCGGGCTTGCTCAACTTCACCCGTATGGTGAGGATGCCGTCCTCGTAGGAGGCGTCGATGCTGTCCTCCTGCGCACCTTCGGGCAAGGCCACGGTGCGGACGAAGGAGCCGTAGCGGAACTCGGAGCGGCCGTTCTCCGTCTGTTCCTCGGAACGTTGCGCCTCGATGGTCAACAGATTGTTCTGGACGCTGATGTCGAGGTCCTCGTCCACGTTGATCCCCGGCAGTTCGGCCCGGATGATGTAGGTGTCGCCCTCGAGCTTGTCCTCGATCCGGATGCTGTGTATGTCCATCGCCGGACGCAGGCTGCTCAGGCTGGGCAGCATGTCGAACAGGTCGCGGAAGTCGGGAAGCATAGAGCGACCAAAGGGTCGGGTCGGCAGGCTCATAGGAGTTCCTTTCTCAACGACTGTCTGACCTTGCCTCCATGACATCCACTTCCGGTGTTCCCGGCGAGGGCCTTCCGCACACCATGTCGTTGACTTAAGCCCCTTCGGCGAGGCCCGACACACCCGAGACCCTGAGGACACGTACTCCATTCCGACGCTCGCGGCGGCGTCCGTTCGGGTCTGCCACGACGGGCAGGTTCCTGTTGAAGTGATCGGACGACGTTCTTCTCCTTGTCCGCCGAGGGTGTCGAGGAGGTGATTCGGAGTGCCGACTCGACCACGCCGTGGACTGTGGGCGGTTCTCGCCGTGGCACTCTGTGCCGCGCTGGTCGCCATCACCTGGGTGGTGACGTCCGACGGGGATTCGGAACGGTCCACGTCGACATCGCGGCCCCCACCCGGCACGGCACGGTCCGACGTCCCATCGGAACCACCGGCCGGTTCGGTCCCCATCACCGTCGTGAAGATCGACAACGTGAGATCGGCGCGCCCGCAAACCGGCCTGGACATCGCCGATGTCGTCTACGTCGAACCGGTCGAGGGTGGATACACCCGGCTGGCGGTCGTGTACTCGTCGGAACTGCCCGACGTCGCCGGACCCGTGCGCAGTGCGCGGGAGACCGATGTCGAACTGCTGGCCCAGTACGGGAACCCCTCACTGGTGTTCTCCGGAGCCGCGCCCGAGATCGAGCCCGTGCTGGCCGAATCGGAGGTCCGACTCGTGCGGCACAGTGACTACCCCGACGCGTTCTACCGCGAACCGGGTCGGCCCTCGCCGCACAACCTGTACGCGCGCCTCCCCCTGCTGCCCCGGGTCGACGGGCCGGGACCCGAGCAGGTGCTGCCACGTGGCGACACACCCCCGGGTGGGCGGCCGATCGCCGAGCACACGGTGGCCTACCAGCACGAACGGTACGGCTTCACCTGGTCCCCGGAATCGCGGCGTTGGCAGGTCCTGCTGGACGGCACTCCAATGACCTCGGCCGGAGCCGGTCCGGTGAGTGCCGCCACGGTGGTCGTGCAGCGGGTGGACATCGCCGCGAACGAAGGGGTGCGCGATGCGGCCGGTGCCCCGTCGCCCGTCGTGCGGACCGTCGGTACGGGACCGGCGACGGTCCTCCGTGACGGCCGGGCCTTCGAGGGCACGTGGTCGCGACCCTCGCCGGAGGACGGCACTCAGTTCACCACCGGGTCCGGGCAGCCGTTACCGCTGGCCGAGGGGCCGGTCTGGGTGCTGCTGGTGCCTCGGTGACCCGGGGACGTCAGCCGGCTGTGGTTCGCTGTCGGCCTCACGAGCGACCCGCGCCCTCCCGGTGCAGCCGGGGCAGGTGGTGGGCCCTCTTCCCCGGCCGCACGATCATGACCGGACAGGCCGCGTGCTGGATGAGTGCCTGGCTGGTGGAGCCCAGGAGCATGCCGCGGAAACCGCCGCGGCCCCTGCTCCCCACCACCAGCAACTGTGCCGACCGGCTGCGCTCCAGCAATTCGTCACGCGGACGGTCCCTCACCACTTCGCGCCGGACCCGCACTTCGGGATGCTGTTCCTCCCAGGACGCCAGGTGTTCGGTGAGCAGCCGGCTCTCGTAGTCGTGGATGGGCTCCCAGTTGTAGTACAGCTGCTGGTCCTTGAACAGCGCGGTGTCGGTGTCGCTCCAGGTGTGGACGGCGATCAGGTCGACGTTGCGCAACGAGGCCTCCTCGAAGGCGTGTCCGACGGCCTGATCGCTGAGCTCACTGCCGTCCACGCCCACCACGACGGGGCGCGTGTCGTCGGTGAAGGCGTCGGGATGGTCACCGCGCACCGAGACCACGGGGCAGTGGGCGTGCGAGACCAGCGCCAGCGTGGTGGAGCCGACGAGGAGCCCCGTCAGCTTGGTGCGCCCCGATGAGCCGAGCACGACCATGCGTGCCGTGCGGGAGGCGCGCAGCAGACACGGGATGGCGGCGTCGGCCTCGAACCGTGCCACCACCTGCGAGACGCCGACCTCCTCGGCGATGGCTTCCGCGGTGTGCAGTGCCTGGTGCTTCTGCTCCCGCAGCTCTTCCTTGAACGCCTCCGGTGGTGGCACGGTGAAGCCGATGATGTACGGATCGCTGAATCCGGAAGCGTGCAGCAGGTGTAACGGCGCTTCCCGCTGCGCGGCCGCAAGGGCGGCCCACCGGGCCGCTTTCATCGCCGCCTCGGTGTCGTCCACGCCGACCACGATCGGTGCGTCGCCGCTGTGAGAATCGGTCATGGGAACTCCCGTCGTCTCCGCGTCCCGGCCCCAACCCGGTTTGTCGTCGAATGCCCCGTTACGGGGGAGGGGACTCACGGTGTGACCGTGTCGGTACCCGGGTGGAGACGCTCGGCGGTGGCCACGCCGGACAGGGCCCAGCCGAGGATCGCCAACCAGATGCCCACGAACTGTCCGAACAAGAACACCTCCGCCGTCCCGACCGCGATCAATGCCGTGCCGAGCACTTTCCCGCACCGCCTTGCCACTCGGTCGGCATGTCCTCGGTCGTTCGTACGCGCCCACACCAGGGCCCGCACGAGTCGACCACCGTCCAACGGCGTGCCCGGTAACAGGGCCACCCCGGCGAACACGAAGTTGGCCGTACCGAGCCAGAGCAGTGACACGAGCGGTACGGAAGGCAGTAGCGGGTCGACGAGCAACGCCGACGCCCAACAGATCAGGCCGAGGACGACACTGGTGGCGGGACCCGACACGGCGATCATGGCCTCGGCCCGGGGGTTCGCCGGGGCTGCCGTTTGTTCCGCCGCGCCGCCGAACAGCCACAGGACCACGCGGCGGGTGGGCACCCCGTGGCGCCGTGCGACGAACGCATGGGCCAGTTCGTGCACCACCACCGAGGCGAGGAAGGCGAGCGCGACGGCCAGCCCACCGAACCAGTACCGCACCGAAGGTTCGTCCGGGGCCGTCACCGGCAGTAGCTTCAGCGCCAGGATCGTCGTCAAGACCGCGACGCCGACGACGGCGGAGAGCCGCAGTTCCAGGCGTATGTCGCCGATCCGGCCCAGCAAGAAGGAGGAACGCCACATATCAACCGCCCGGGTTGATCAGCTCGGCGAGGTCGAGCAGGCGATTCGCGTAGCCCCACTCGTTGTCGTACCAACCGAACACCTTCACGAGGTCGGCGCACGTGGTGGTGAGTTCCGCGTCGAACACGCACGACGCGGAGGAACCCACGATGTCCCGCGACACGAGTGGTCCGTCGATGTACCGCAGGTGGGGGTTCAGCCACCCGTCGGCGGCCTCGCTGAACACACGGTTCACTTGACCCGGCGTCACGGAACATCCCACCGTGACGGTCAGATCGACCAACGAACCGTTCTCCACCGGGATGCGCACGGCCACGGCCTCCGTCGCGCCCGCCAGTTCGGGCAGCAGCGCACCAATCGAACGGGACAGACCCGTGGTCGTCGGCACGATGTTCACCGCCGCGGATCGAGACCGGCGTAGGTCCCGGTGCGGTTGGTCCAACAGCGCCTGTTCGGTGGTGTAGCTGTGGATGTTCGTCAAGATCCCGCTGCGGAGACCGAACGCCTGGTGCAGGACGAGCAGCATCGGTGCCACACAATGCGCAGCGCCGGACGCGGCCGACAACACGTGATGGGTGGTGGCGTCGTAGTCGTCGTCGTTGACGCCGACCGCGATGGTGGCGTCGGCATCCGGGTGGAACGCCGCGACGATCACTTTGCCGGCACCCGCGTCGAGGTGGGCGGCGGCGTTCTGCCGAGCGGAGGCGGGCACGCTCGTCTCCACCACCACGCCGGCCCCGGAGTCGCTCCAGTCCACCTCGCCCGGTCGCTTTTTCGCGGTGAGACGGATCCGGTGGTCACCCACGCACAAGGTGCGACCACGGACCTGTACCGGATGTTCCAACGTGCCGTACGTGGAGTCGTGCTGCAGCAGGTACGCCAGCGTCTGCGGGTCGGCGGGATCGTTCACGGCCCCGACCTCCACATCGGAGGTGCCCTCACGGGCGAGGACACACCGCAGCAACGCCCTGCCCACCCGACCGAATCCGTTGATGCCCAGTACCAGGGTCAAATCGGGCCCCTCGTCGTTCGCGACATATCCCGATGGTGGCCGGGTCCGGAGACGACGCGGCAGGGTCGAAGGGCCTTTCGTCCCCTGCGGTCGAGCCGTCTTCCCGTCACCCTGGTCAACGGAGGTCGTCCTGGAGGGGAGCAGCCGATGACGGGTGAGGATGCGAACGTCGTCGTGGGGGTGGATGGTTCGACGTCGGCGCTCCGGGCCACGGCATGGGCCGCCCAGACCGCGGTGCGCTGGCACCGGCCATTGCTGCTCACGTCCGTGTTGGACCCGCCCACGCCGTATGGCACCGGGATCGGATTACGGGCGGACCGTTTCGTGGAATTGGAGACGGAGGGGCGGGAGTGGCTCGATCGGGCACGCGCCGTGGCGGAGCGGACGACCGTCGACCACCATCACACCGAGGTCGGAACCGAACTCGTCGTCGGCGAGGTCTCCTCGGTGTTGCGCGAGCGTGCGCGGGATGCTTTTCGTGTGGTGGTCGGTGGGGACCGTCCCGTGGGGGAGACGGGGACGTCCGCGTCGACGGCCATGGCGTTGCTGCCGCACGCCGCGTGCCCGGTGGCGGTGGTGCGGTGGAGTGGCGAGGATGCCGAACCACCGCAACACGGTCCGGTCGTGGTCGGTGTGGACGGTTCGTCGGCGAGCGCGGAGGCGATGCTCGTGGCGTTCGAGGAGGCGGCCGTTCTCGACGCCGTTCTCGTGGCCGTCCACGCCGAGGACTCGTCCACCCGACAGCGACTTCGGCAACGAAGTCGCGGTGCTTGGCGTGAGGGGGAGATCGCCGATCGGATCACGCTCGCCGAGCGGTTCGCGGATATGCGGCAGGGGTATCCGGAAGTGACCGTCGAACCCGTGGTGACGCAGGGCAGTGCCACGTCCGCGTTGCTGAAGTACGCCGAGTCGGCGCGGTTACTGGTGGTCGGCACGACCGGTCACGGAGAACTCAGCGGCAGGTTGCTCGGTTCCACGAGTCACGCGTTGGTGCGTTCCGCGCCGTGTCCGGTGCTCGTCGTGCCCGACCGGGCCCACACGTCCGGATGAGCGGCGGTATCGGGTGGAGGGAGACAGGACCATGGGCACGATCGTTGTGGGGGTGGACGGCTCCCCCTCCGCCGTCAACGCGGTCCGCTGGGCCGCCGCGGAGGCCGCGAGCCGGGACGAGACGGTGCGGCTCGTCCACGCCTACGAGGTCCCACGTCACGGCTATCCGGATTTCGTGACGACGTTCGCGCGTCTGCGGGAAGGCATGCGGCATCAGGGGGAGCAGTGGCTGAAGGAGGCGCGGGCGGCGGCGGAGGAGACGGCTCCGGGGGTCGCCGTGGAGACCGAGCTCGTCGAGAACGAGCCGGTGACCGTGCTGATCGACCGGTCGCGCCGATGTCGTTTGGTGGTGCTGGGTTCCCGGGGGCTGGGCGGCTTCACCGGAATGCTCGTGGGATCGGTGGCCTTGGCGTTGGCCGCCCACGGACGCTCCCCCGTCGTCGTGGTGCGGGGTCCTCGCCCGAACGAGCCACCGCCGGCCGAAGGGCGGATCGTCGTCGGCGTGGACGGTTCGGCACCGAGCACGGCCGCCCTGGAGTTCGCCTTCGACACGGCCCACACGCGGCGGGGGGAGTTGGTCGTGGTGCGCGTGTGGGGCGGTGTCTCCTTCGACGACCTGGTGTCCCACCATCCGTTGAGAGTGGACCTCGGTGAGATCGAGACGCAAGAGCGGACCGCGTTGGACGAGCAGGTACGGCCGTGGCGGGACAGGTATCCGGAGGTCCCCGTCGAGACCGTCGTGGTCAAGGGACGGCCCGCCCGCATGCTGCTGGACCACGCCGAGCGTGCGTGGCTGGTGGTCGTGGGCAGTCGGGGGCGCGAGGGTATCCAGGGCATGCTGCTGGGGTCCACGAGCCGGACCCTCCTCACCCATGCCCCGTGCCCGGTGGCCGTGGTCCGGCGTTCCCCACAAGGGGAAGAGTCGGCGGACGCGACCCCGTGACCGCCGGTGGCCGCGGACGACCACGGCGGACCGTCAACGGGCGGGCGCGGCGGGCACGAGTACCAGCGGGCACACCGCGCGTCGGATGCATTCGGCCGCGACCCCTCCCAGGGGGAGGGCACTCAACCCCCGAGGCCCCTTCGAACCCAACACGAGGAGATCCGCCTCGTTGGCCGCGGAGAGCAGTTCGTCGGCGGGCTCACCGGTGACGACCAGCTCGTCGATCGGTGCGGTGGTGGCGACCAGGCCGACGTCCCGACGCAGCGCGGCACGCACCGCGTCCTCGTCGCGCCACGTGCTGCGACTGCGCAGCGCGAATTCCGATCCGGGCATGAGGTCGGGATCCTCCCTGACCGACATCGCCAGCACTCGGCCGCGCGTGAGTTCGGCCTCCCAGCAGGCCCACCGCAATGCTTGACGGGACGCGGGGGAGCCGTCGAGGCCGACCACGATGGTTCCGCCGGTTTCGGCATCACGGGGCATGCCTTCAGCGTCGGGGGCGACTCCGCTCGGGTGCAGGGTCGGAGGTCCTGATACTCGGGTGAGGATCGAAAAAGTACCGGCACCTCACTGCCCGGGGTGTCCGCTGCGTTGCGGAGGGTTTTACGCCGGGACGGTTCTTCCCTGAAGCGGCTGTCGGCCCGTGGGTGTGGGCCTTTCGCGAGGCCGTCGCTCGAGTCGTCCAGGCTCGTGGGGCCCGGTGCCGTCCGGTCCGGAATTCCGGAGTGGACGATCGTCCACGGCCGCTTTCCGTGTCCGGTCGGTCACTCTCCTCGTTCGATGCTTGAGACCTGCGTGAGCGGGGAACACGGTCGCAAACACAGCCGCGATCGGAGACACACCGATGGCAGTGGAGGAGCCCGCGAGCGGGCGACCGGACGATATTCGACTCAAGGCCCACGCCGCCCTCGCCGGCCTGCGTCTCGACGGGGCGTGGTACGAGATGCGGGAACGTATCGACGAGAGCGCCGGGATGCGTGACCGTTTCGAGGAGCTGTTGGACGCCGTGTTGGCGGTGTCCTCGGAACTCGAACTGGATCCGACGCTGCAGCGGATCGTCCGGGCCGCCACCGAACTCGTCGACGCGCGGTACGGGGAGTTGGAGATATCGGGCGATGACGAGGGCGGTCCCGTTGAGTTCGGCTACGTCGGAACCGACGAGGCCCGGGCGGGGTCGGCGCGCGCGTTCCGGGAGCACCGGCCGGGACACGGTCTCCTCGACGTCCCCGTACGAGTGCGGGGCACCGTCCTCGGCGAGCTCCGTCTCTTCGAGAAGCGGGACGGTGCCGGATTCACCGAGGACGACGAGGTGATGTTGCACGCGTTGGCCGCCGCGGCCGGGGTGGCGATCGACAACGCGCGGTTGTTCGAACAGTTCCGCATGCGGGAACGGTGGCTCGGCGCGGTGGCCGAGATCAACGGTGAGTTGCTCGGCGGTGCCTCCGTGGCGGATACGCTCGATTTGGTCGTGCGCAGGGCCTGCGAGTTGCTCGAGGCCGAGGCCGCGTGCATCCTGCTGCCTTCCGACAAGACCGCCGAGGCCCTGGCGGTCACGGCGTCGGCCGGAGGGCGACGTGATCGCCTCGCCACACTGACCGTCGAGCTCGGGGAGGACTCGGCCTTCTCGACAACCGTGCGGCAGCAGCGGCCCCGGCTGTTTCCCGAGCTGTCCCTTGCGCTGCCCGCCGTGGCCTCCGCCGGATTCGGCCCCGCAGCGGTCGCGCCCCTGACTCATACGACGAGCACCGAAGGAGCGCTTCTCGTCGCCCGGGCCACGGGCGCGGCCGCGTTCACCGCCGAGCGGTTGCCGATGCTGACATCGTTGGCCGATCAGGCGGCCGTCGCGCTGGGGTTCGCCGAGGAACAACACAACCAGCGGTTGGCCGAACTGTTCGACGAACGTGACCGCATCGCCCAGGGATTGCACGACCACGTCATCCGGCGCCTCTTCGCCATCGCCATGCACTTGCAGGGCACCCTGCGTCGTATCGACGACCGGAACGTGCGGTCCCGGGTGGAACACGTGGTCGACCAGCTCGACGCCACCGTGCGGGAGATCCGTACCTCCGTGTTCGATCTGCACACGACCGATACCCAGGGCGAGCGAAGCCTGCGGCGGCGGCTGCTCGACATCGTGGAGGAGTTGACCGCCGACTCCGGTCCGACGCCCACCGTGCGGCTGTCGGGACCGCTCGACACGCACGTGCCTTCCCGGGTGGGGGAGCACGCGGAGGCCGTGCTGCGTGAGGCGCTGAGCAACGCACTACGCCACTCCGGTAGCCGGGCGATCCGCATCGCGGTGGAAGTCGACCGGGGTCGGCTGTCGGTCGACGTGGCCGACGACGGGGTGGGGATGCCGAAGAACGTGCGACGAAGCGGCTTGGAGAACCTGGCGAGACGAGCGCGGCAATGTGGCGGGGAGTTCATCGTCGCGGACGAACCCGGTGGGGGTACTCACGTGACGTGGCGCGTACCGCTGTGAGCCCCGTGGTTTCTGCGGGTGGTCCCGCTGAGCCTGAGGTCAACGAGGTCGACGTCGACGAAAACGGGTGGTGCTTCCGTCGAACCCGGTTCGAGGGGAGTCAGGGGGGCGGGGGACGGAAGTGCTTCTGCTTGCGCAGTTCGGTGGCGAGCACGGCGGCCTGGGTCCGGCGTTGCATGCCGAGCTTGCCGAGTAGTCGCGAGACGTAGTTCTTGACGGTTTTCTCCGCCAGATAGAGCCGTGCGGCGATCTCCCGGTTGGTCAGTCCCTCGCCGATGAGATCGAGCACGGCGCGCTCCTGTTCCGACAGACCCGAGACCGGATCGGACTCCTCCCGTTCCCGCCGGATCCGGTTCATCAACGCCGACGTGGTCTTGCTGTCGAGCAACGAGCCACCCGAGCCGACCGTGCGCACGGCCGACACGAGGTCGGAACCCAGCACCTGTTTCAGGACGAAGCCGGACGCCCCCGCCATGATCGCGTTGAACAGTGCCTCGTCGTCGGCATAGGACGTCAGCATCAGACACCGCAGTCCGGGCACCGTGGACAACAGTTCCCGACACAGCTCCACACCGTTGCCGTCCGGCAGTCGCACATCGAGGACGGCCACATCGGCACCCGTACCGGGGATGCGCGCCAACGCCTCACCCGCTGAAGCGGCTTCCCCGACGATCCGCATGTCGGGCTCGGCCTCCAGCAGATCGGTCAGCCCTCGGCGCACGATCTCGTGATCGTCGACGAGGAAGACACTGATAGTCACCCACAGCAGCCTAATCCGCGTTCGGGACCACCACAGGGAGGGAAGTCGCCGGTCCGTGGGACGTCGATCCCGGCCCACCATGTGGGTGACAAGCGCTTCCCGAAGGCCGTTCGACCCTGTGTCCGGGGGATTTCGGCACCGTGGCAGGACGTCCGGAACCAGGAATGGTTTCGGGTATGGGCAAGCACGAGTGGTCGGCGGGGGAAACCGAGGTACTCGCCAACGCGGTCGGCCGTGCACCTTCCGTGCACAACATCCAGCCGTGGCGGCTGGAATTCACCGATGGTGAGGTCGCTGTGCACGAACGCACCGATGTCTCGTTGCCGTACCACGACCCGGAGGAGAAGGACCGTTCGATCTCGTGTGGTGCCGCCGTGGCGAACCTCGAGATCGCCATGTGGCGGCTCTCGCTGCGACCGGTGATGCGAATCCTCCCCGACGGTACCGACAGCGAGGTGGTGGCCAGGCTGTCGGTCGAGGAGAAACGGGAGCCCACGGAGGCCGAGTTGCGTCGGTACTCGGCCATCCGACGTCGCCGCAGCTACCGCAGACCGTTCATCGGCTCGCCTCTACCCGACGACGAGGTCAACCGGATCACGGCGGCGGCCGACAGTGCCACCGTGCACGCCCGGCGGGTGCGCGGCCGGGGTGAGATCGATGCGCTGGCCGACCTGCTGGAGTATGCGGGAGTCGTGCTGAAAAGCGACGAGGGTTATCAGCGTGAGCTGTCGGTCTGGACGATTCAGGACGAGGAGTCCCGCACCTACGGCGCCGGGGTCGCCAGGAGCGCCTCGCCGCCGACCACCCTGCCGTGGAGTGGACTGCCACGGCCGGGCACGGCGATCCCCGACCGGCAGACGCTGGTCGAACGACTCGGCAACGAGGTGGTGCTGGTGTTCGTCACCGAGACCAACGACCGCATCGCACACGTGCGCACCGGCATAGCCATGCAACGGGTGTGGCTTGCGGCCGTGGAACGCGGTTTCGCCGCGGCGGTGCAGACACACCCGCTGCACCTGCCGGAGGCACGGCAGCGGTTCGTCGAGAAGCTGGCGTTGTCGGGTTATCCCCAGTTGCTCATGCGGGTGGGCAGGCCCTTCGGCACCCTGCCGCAGAGTCCACGGCGTCCCGTGACCGACGTGGTCGGTCCCGACTGATTCCACCCTGCCGCTTGCCGCATCCGGCCCGAGTCGGTCAGCGGGGCAGCCGCCGCCAGATCGGGCGGGGGAGCAGCTTCATGATCGAGAACACCGGACGCAGCACGGCGGGCACCCACACGGTGTGCTTGCGTGCGCGCAATGCCTTGACGGTGGCGTCGGCGACCTGGTCCGGGGTGCTGGAGAACGGTGCGGGTTTCATCCCCCGCGTCATCCGACCGATCACGAATCCCGGCCGCACCAGCAGCAGGTGCACGCCGCTGCCGTACAGGGCGTCGGCGAGCCCGGAGGCGAACCCGTCGAGACCGGCCTTCGCCGAACCGTAGACGTAGTTGGCGCGGCGCACCCGCACACCCGCCACCGAGGAGAACACCACGAGCGTGCCGTGTCCCTGCCGGCGGAGCAGATTCGCGGCGTGGGTGAGCACACTGACATGCGCCGTGTAGTCGGTGTGCACGATCGCCACGGCATGGGCGGCGTCACGCTCGGCTCTCGCCTGATCGCCCAGCACACCGAACGCCGTCACCACGACCTCCACGGGACCGTGTTCGGCGACGATGTCGCCCAGGACCCGCTCGTGGGAGCCGAGGTCGTCGGCGTCGAACTCCACCCGCGCCACCGTGTCGGCACCCGCTTCGCGAAGCGCGTGTTCCTCGGCGTCGAGGTCCCCACTGCGCCGTGCGGCGAGGACGAATGAACGTGCCCCTTGCCGCGCCAGTCGCGTCGCCACGGCGAGACCGATCTCGCTGCGTCCCCCGAGCACCACCACCGTTCCCGTCATGCCGAGCAGTGTGCCCTACCCGTGTCCGCAGCCTGTGCAGCCGTGTCCGCAATCCGCGTAGTTGTGTCCGCAATCCGCGTAGTTGTGTCCGCAATCCGCGTAGTCGTGTCCACCATCCGGCGACGCGGCTACCATGCGGCCCATGTCCGAGCGCTTGTACTTCCGACAGCTGTTGTCCGGTCGGGACTTCGCCGTCGGCGACCCGGTGGCTACTCAGATGCGTAACTTCACCTACCTCATCGGCGATCGCGAGACCCGCGAAGCGGTGGTGGTGGACCCGGCGTACGCCATCGACGACCTGCTGGCCGTGCTGTCGGAGGACGACATGCGGTTGGTGGGCGTGTTGGCGACACATCACCACCCCGACCATGTCGGTGGCGATCTCTTCGGCTTCTCCCTCCCGGGGTTGCCGGAGCTGCTGTCCCGCGTCCAGGTGCCCGTACACGTGGCCGCCGAGGAGCTGGAGTGGGTGCGGCGCACCACAGGCGTGTCGAAGACCGATCTTGTCGCCCACGACCACGACGACCGCCTCGACGTGGGGGCGATCCCGATCCGTCTGCTGCACACGCCGGGACACACGCCGGGCAGCCAGTGTTTCCTGCTCGACGGTGCGTTGGTGGCGGGGGACACGTTGTTCCTCGACGGCTGTGGCCGCACCGACCTGCCCGGTGGTGACGTCGACGCCATGTACCGCAGCCTGCGTTGGCTGGCGGACCTGCCCGGTGACCCGGTCGTCTACCCGGGACACTGGTACTCGGCCGAACCGTCGGCGCCGCTGTCGAACGTCCGTCGCAACAACGTGGTGTTCCGTCCCCGGTCGTTGGAGGAATGGCGCGCGCTCTTCGGTAACTGACCCTCGCCGGCACCCCCGTTCCCGGCCGACACCGAAGTCGCGGTGAACGAAGCGCATGCGCGTGTGGCCGCTGCGTAGCGATCTTCGGCAGGTGTTATGGCCTGCCTGACAGAAAATGGAATTTTCAATACCACTTTCCCTACTGTCAGTGTCGTGCGACTGATGAAGGGAACGGATCTCGCACTGCGCATCGTCATGCGCCTCGCGG
>SMEH01000004.1_pt1 | contig 97556 bp, 84 predicted proteins | sample 2456361 | NCBI WGS metagenome assembly SMEH01 (sample SAMN10132587, study PRJNA489261) | soil metagenome | isolation source: day1 control-loamy sand soil ammended | place: USA | reverse complement strand
TATATTGCCCGGCAGGGGCGCTGGTCGCCGAACTCGTCCGTTGTCGATACCTATATTCGTCCCGCGGATGCGTGGCACGACAACCCCATGCGTCACGTGGGCCTTTGAGCACTGCGGCTGCGCCTAGCCCTGGCCTGGAAGGCAGCGCGGGTTTCGTGGGGTGAGTTGGCGCGCGGTGGACCGTCTGCTGTTCTTTTCCTGTGGGCTGCGGGCAGTCCGGGAGGAGCGGTCTGGGCTTCCCTGAAACAGAACGCTGTGTGGGGGTAGTGCCCTGGGTGGGGAGGGGAGGCCTATGGGAACACCTGGAGTCTGTGACCGGTTTCGACTCGGGTAAGCAGCCTTGCGCGTGGAAAGAAGGCAGCGCCGTGCCTAGCGACCATCAGCCGCATCCAGTCTCGTTTTCCGCATCGGAGCAGGACTTGCCGCGTAAAGTCCTGTCCGGGCTCAAAATCGGGGTGTACGTGACTAATGACCGCGAACAGATCATTGCGGTCAACCCTCGTGGGGAGAAACTTCTCGGTCGCTCTGAGTCCGCCATGATAGGGCGTAACGCCCATGACCTGCTGCATCGGGCTGAAGGCGGGGCTCTGCTGCCTCGTTCCCAATGCCCGCTGATGAAAGCCTTCCTGCAAGGACAGAGCGCCTACGGTGGCAACAAGTGGTTCCTGCGTGGTGACGGCGCCCTGCTGCCCGTGATCTGGTTGACCGCCCCGTACCGCATTAACAGGGACACTACGGGGGCGCTGGTGTTGTTCCATCCCCGTGACCCGCGGGGTGACCCCTCTTCTGAGGAGGTTCCTGTCGACCAGGTGACCACGCTGACCGACCTTGCTGACAGTCTTTCCCTGATCGCCGAGGTCACTTCGGTGCTGACGTCTACTTTGCAGGTCAGGGAAGCGCTGTGGCTGCTGGCGCGGCAGGTCACGCCTCGTCTTGCGGACTGGGTCGTTATTGACCTGCTCAACGAGATAGGGGAACTGGAGCGGGCGCTTGTGGTCCACCACGAAAACGGGCGGCATATCCGTCGGGAAGAGATGCAGGGGCCGCTGCCACCCGTTTCAGAAACCTCTTTGATGCCGCTGTCGCGGGTGCTGCGCGGGGCGTCGACGACTCGGGTCAGTCTCCGCGACTACCAGCGTCCCCCCGACACGGGTTTGGCCATGGCTCAGCGGACGCTGTTTGAACGCACCCGGATTCACGCGGCCATCACCGCGCCGCTGCGGGGGCCGCGCGGCGCCATTCTGGGGGCGCTCACTTTGGGGCGTGCCGATCAGCTCCACGATTTCACCAGCACCGAGTTGGCGTTGGTCGACGACTTGGCCCGTCAGGCCGGGCTGGCTATCGACAATGCGCGACTGTATGAGCGTCAGCAGCGGGTCACCGAAACCATGCAGCGGTATCTGCTGTCGCCGCTTCCCGAAACGGTTTTGGTGAAGATGGCGGTGCGCTACCATCCTGCGCCTGATGCCTCCCACGTGGGTGGGGACTGGTATGACGCTTTTCGTCTTCAAGACGGCACCCCTGCTCTGGTTATCGGGGATGTGGCGGGCCACGACTTGCAGGCCGCGTCTCACATGGCGCAGATCCGCAACATGCTGCGGGCGTTGGCGTGGGACCGTGACGAGCCGCCCAGCAGTATCGTCAGCCGGTTGGACCACGCGTTGGGGCACATCAGTGAAGTCTCCATGGCCACCATGGTTTTTGCGCGGCTTGAAGAAGACGGTTCTGAAGGGCGGCGGGTTTTGCGGTGGACGAACGCTGGCCACCTGCCGCCGTTGCTGGTGTTGCGGGACGGGCAGGCCCGTTTCCTCGACGAGCACCACGACCTGTTGTTGGGTGCTGAGACGGATATTCCGCGCACCGACTCCGCTGTTGAACTGCCGGTGGCGAGTACGGTCGTGTTCTATACCGACGGGCTTATCGAATCCACCCGCCACGGTCTGGACGAGGGTATGGCGCAGCTGCGTCAGCATGCTGCCGAGCTCGTCCACCACGAGCTCGACGACTTTTGTGACCTGCTCATTGAGCGCGTCCGCCCTGAGGACAACGATGACGATGTCGCTGTGATCGTGATCCGGGTTCCTGAATCCCCCGTGATTCCGCCAAGCCGGCCTTCCTCCCACACGCCTTAACCCCCGTGGTTCGGGGTTTTCCAAACCCCAGGGGCAGGCATGGAGTGAGCTGCGCATGATGCCGGTGGCGTGTTTCCGGGGTGGGGCCGCAGGGTTTGGTGCAGGCACGACTGGGTGCCTGCTACGGGGGTGTGTTCGGGGAAGGTGGGCTATTCCAGGGGTGTGGCCGTGGCGGCGGGTGGCTTTGTGGGTGTTGGCAATGATCCCCGCCAGTATGTGACCGGATATTGGGTGAGTGGGCCCGCGGGGGAGCGGTGCTCCCGGCGCGGTGCCTGACAGTGGTGAACCTTAGAGGCCGCGTGTTTGTGCGGTCGGGTGACGACTTCACGGTGCTCGCTGCGGGGCGGGTTTCGTGGAGGGTGGTGCGGTCACGAGCCCTTTTTCCGGGGGGAGGGTTTCAGACCACGTGAAGGTCGACTTTGCGGCCGTCCGGGTCGGTCAAGATATGGTGTCCGGCTTCCAGGGGTGTTTGAAGCAAAGTCTTGTCAACGCGGAAGCCGAGTCGTGTGATACCCGTGCGGCGTTCGGGGGAGGCGGGGTAGATCTCGAATACGGAACCGTCGTCGAGTACGGCCGCGTAGTGCTGTGGTCCTTGACCGTGTTGTTCACGGGCAAAACACAGTCCCAGGGCACTGTAGAAGGCGCGGCACTCTTCCATGCGGTCGCTGTAGAGGACGAGAAGGGTAAGGCGTGCGCTTTCTGCTGCCGTCATGGAGTCTCCTTTGCGTTGCGTGGTTGTTCGTCTCCAGCAACTTAGTCCGGTTCGGTTTTTTCGGCATGGGGCTGAGCTTCGGGAGAACAGTGTCGTTGCGGGTGGCGTGGCGGCTTATAGGGGTGGCCGGAATGGGTCGCTGCAGCGTCTCGTCGCCGATTGGTGCGTTCGCATGACTTGACTCGTGGTCATTGCGCTGGTGGGGAGCGCGAGATTCGTGGCAGCGGCGGGCCGGAGACGTGGGTTTGTGCCGCGTATCTGCATGCGGCGAGTGTCCACGACCGCATGCCAGTCTTTCCTTGCAGTAGGTGATTGCGGGATAACGTAGGGCTTCCTTGCGGTGGAAAGGGTCGCGCTGGAGAGCAATCCCCCAAGCTCTACCCGGGAAGATTTGTTCCCTGGATGGGCCCTCGTCCTCCTTGATCAGCGGAAAACCTGTGTCCCACGACTTTCGTCACGTTCCTCGGCCACTGCTGTGCGGCCAGCGTGGATTTCTCTCCTCGAGTCGGGTCCTGCCGTGCTGGAAGAACGAGCAGAACATCTCGTGGTTGTCACACCAACGGACACGGCAGATCAAGAGAACCTCAACAGTCCGATAACTTCGAAGAGAATGACGACATTTTTTGAGAATATGTCGTGAAACTCCGCATTTTTCCTTCCTCGGTATGGGGGCCTTCCTGACTGTGGTGGCTGCGGCCTTGGTAGAAGCCGCGTCGCCTCGCAGCCAGGTGAGAAAGAGGAGAGGAATGGCGTGTAGCGGCACCGCAACCGAGTGCGGTTATGAGCAGGAGAAACACCGTTGAGGTGTGACAAGGAATGGTGAAGGAGGTGGGATGGCGGAGCGGGACACGACTCCTGACACTGATTTTGAGCGGGATGCCGTCGCGCTAGCCAAGGCCCTGGATGAGTTCGCTGAAGAGCTCAGCACAGTCCTCGAACACTATGGGGCAGGCCGTAAAGCTCTGGTTCAGGCAATGGGCGTGGACCAGTCCGATTTATCAGGGTGGATGCAAGGCCACGAACAGATCCACCAGATCAAGAGTCGGCGACTTCCCGGCACGGCCGAAGTGGACGCCCTCATCAACCACACTGGCCTTCAAGAAAAGAACCCCTCCCAGGCGCGAAGGCTGCGCGAAATCACTAGGCAGGTGGAGGACCTGGCTGCCCGGCTTTCAGAACGGTATCCCCGCAGTTGGGGAAGCCAAGCCGCGCGCTGCCTGGAAGCCCAGCAGTACAGTTCTCCTGCAGAGAAGAAGGGGCAGGAAGAACCAGCGAATTCCGGAGGGTCAGAGTCCAGCTCCCCGGCGAAAAATGCTGCGGCCGTCCCCCGACGGCTCCTGGTCCACTCACTGTTCGCCGCGATCGGTGCGGTCTGTTCGATTGCTGCAGTTGTTTATTTTCTGTCTTCAAAGGATTCGTCGACGTCTTCTTCACCGTCGGTAGCTGCACTGTCCTCCCCATCAGCGTTACCTTCAGCCACCGCAGAGCCTTCCCCCTCGGCTTCTGTTTCACCCTCAGCGAGCCCAGAGCCCTCCTCCTCTGCGGACCTTCCCGCGACTGTGGAAGAAACAGAAGAACCACGAGAACCGAGAGAACAGCTTTCCGTAGCCACAAAAAACTGCCGGTCGTGGGCGAGCATGATCAACGACACCGTGCAGGTGCGCCCTTGTATCAAGAAAGAAAACGGGCAGATTGCTGTTTCCGCAGAAGTCAAAGCGTTCAGCGCCGAGATAGCTGGTACAGACGTCACCGTGTGGGTCTGGTTGATGGACCTCGATCCCGACTTGATCGACAGTCAGCAGTATCACTTGACACGGGACCCATCGACCCTGAACTCCTGCCGGGTCACCCTCGACACTCACCAGGCGCGCGAATGCGGACCTTTTTTCGTTGAACCCGCCGAGCCGGGACGCTACACGACCGCAACCACCGTCAAAAAAGACGATGAGGTTTATCCCCCCGGTTGGTCGTCCCCAAGCTTTAGCGGAACCCTCAGCCCTGGCGTGGATTGGCCTTAACCACCGGGTGTAGCGCCTGACACGGGTTGGGCAACGCGATCCTTAACCGGCCTGGCTCCTGCTCAAGGCCGGTTGAGGATCGAGCAGTGAGGGTGGGCCACCGTCAATAGCCTTTAGTTCTCGAGCGGGCTGTTTTCATCACGGTGAAAGCCAAAGCGGCTGGGACGTGTCCGGGTAAGGGGAGGGTGCATCGTAGCGGTGCAGGCGACGTAAGGGGCCTTGTCTGAACGGTCGTCGCCAAGACGGCAACCAGGAAACCAGTCAGAGCTCTACTGACTTAATCCGCAGGGGAAGACGAAAGCCACTCTTCTGGCAGCAGCACCTTCGCTTCCGGCGCAGCCTTCACCGTGGCTTCCCGCAAGCCTTGCGGCATCACCGAAAGATCACGAACGTCGGTGAAGTCCACTGTGCCTCCGGAGAACGTCGCGCCGGTGAAGTCCATCCTGCTGTTGGTGAATTGTGCTTCGCGGAAGCTGATGCGACCTCCGGTGACATGGGCATCGGAGAGGTCGCCGCCGTCAAAAACGACCCCGGTGAAGTCGAAGTCGCAGCCCTGCCAGGAGACAGGGGCATCCTTGCGGAGCCGTCTACCGATGATGCGGATGATGGTGTGACGCACCTCCCGAAACGAGGCGAACCGGAGGGTGCGTTGCTGATGCTCGACGTGTTCCTCTTTGCTGGCGTCTTCAGGCACAGGTAGGCGCACAACACATCGATACACATCTGTCGTAACTCGCGGCTGGGAGCACCATCGGCCACATGCGCCAGAGCATGGACTCCAGCCAGACGGACTGCGGCGTATTCGCTGCCGAGTTTTTCGCTGGCTCCTTCAAAGCGTTCGGTAAACAGGCGGGTTTCTTTGCGGCTGTTTTCCGCTTCAGACAATCGTTGGCGCCGGTAGTTGATCACCAGCGCGGCCACGGCGCCCATTCCTGCGACCACCCCGAAGGATCGGGTAGCAATCGAGTCCAGATCCTTCGGGGTGAGTTGTTGAGGAACCTCAAGACCAGGAGAGCCGAGCAGCAGCCATACGGCAGCGAGAAGACCAGCGGCCAACAGTGCTGCCGCGCCCTAGGAGGCGAGAATGAGCCAGCCCAACCAGACCGGGGCTTGCTGGGCGCGGCGTGTGCGCAGCATCCGCCAGCAGAAGACGATCACCGCAGACAGAACTGCTCCTCACTGCCTTCCACCAGCTCGGCCCCCGCAAAAGCAGGTTTGGGGATGCGGTTTTAATTTTTGGACGCCACACCAAACCGACCAAAGTGGCACACGGTGCAAAATTATCCAACATGCACCTTTGGCGTGGACTATCCCAATTTTCGAAGGCTTGGTGGCTGGGACGTGCCGTGTGTGGTGTGAGTCTTGGTGTTTGTCGGTTGGGCGCGCTCGTTTCTTCGGGTCTGGAGCGGTGTGTCGTTGGTGGTGGAGGCCGTTGATTGTTGGGCCAAGGCGTGGCGTTTGTGGGTTCCACCAGTAGAGAAAACAGGCGCCGACGACGCTGTCCGGTCTTGATGAGCTTTTGGTGGAGCTGTTCAGCGGTCTTGTTGCTGCCCTTTCCACGCCTGTCTCCTGCATCACCCGGGCCTGCCCTGGACCGGCGGGGTGCTGGTGGGGCGGGGTGATTGCGGGTAGAGGAAAGACGGCGCCGGGCACTGCCCTGGACCGCAGAGGCAAGCTCGAGGCAGGGAGGAAACCATGGTGGACACAAAGAACGAGGCCGCGTTGGAGTCGGCGATGCACCGGCTGCCCGCGTGGCGGCGGGAAGGGCAGGCTATTACCCGCACCGTGACCGTGCCGAGCTTCCTGGACGGCATCGAGCTGGTCAACCGGGTTGCCCAGGCTGCTGAGGAAGCCCAGCACCACCCCGATATCGACATCCGCTACACGACGCTCACGTTCACGCTCACCAGCCACGATGTCGGCCATGTGACCGAACGCGATTTGAAGATGGCTGCCCGGATCGACACGCTCGTCGACTAGCCGAGAAAGGCTAGGCAGCGCTGGCGCGCAGCCGGTTGCGGCGTAGTTTGCCGCTCGCGGTTTTCGGCAGGTGCGGCACGAACGTCACCTGGTGGGGGGCCGCGGTTTCTGCGAACCGTTCAGCGACGAGGCGTTTGAGCTCCTCGGCGAGTTCGTCGCTGGGGGAGGCGTCCGGGGTGAGGACGACGTTGGCTGCTACCAGTGCGCCGCGGAGCGGGTCGGGGATTCCGTAGACGGCGACTTCGTCGACGGCGTCGTGTTCCAGCAGTACTGATTCCACGTCGTAGGGGCCGATCCGGTAGCCGGAGGTGATGATCACTTCACCGTTGTGGCGGGTGAGGTGGACGGCGCCGGTGTCGTCCACGGTGCCGGTGTCTCCGGTCAGGTACCAGCGTCCGTCAGGGCTGAAGTGCTGGGCTGTGGCCAGGGGGTCGTCCGGGTAGCCCGCGAACCACCAGGCGGGGCTGTTGTGGGTGTCGATTGCTACGCGTCCGGGGACTCCTGTTTCGGCCGGGGTGTCGCTGAGCGGCTCGAGGACTGTCAGCCGGAATCCTGGGAGGGCGGTCAGGGGGCCGCCGTGCCCGTCGTTGACGGCGACGATCCCTGATTCGGGGTGGCCGTAGTGGTCGCTGATGCCGACGCCGAAGGTGCCGAGCGCCCATTCGGACAGGTCGGTGCGGAACTCGTCGCCGTTGGTGGCGAGTCCTTGCACCATGATGCCGGGGGGCAGGGTTTTCGTGGCGGTGCGCAGGGCCCGGTAGATGGTGGGCGCGGCGGCGAGGCGGGTCACCTGGAATGTTTCCATGACGTCCAAGGTGAGTTCCGGGTCGAAGCCGGCGCGCAGGTGCAGGCAGGTGTGTCCGGCAAGGAGGGGGGAGACCAGGCCGTAGTACAGGCCGTGGGGGTCGCCGGGTTCGCTGAAGCACCAGTAGATGTCGTCGTCGCTGATGTGCAGGCCGTAGTGGTGGTGGATGTGGAAGGCGGCCAGGGCGCGCACGGGGACGGTGATTTGCCGCGGGGGCCCGGATATGCCGGGGGTGTGGCTGATGAGCAGGGGGTCGTCGGGTCCCACGGTGGCGGGGTCGGGTGGGGGTGTGGCGGCTTCCTTGTGCGGGTCGATCACGGTCCAGGAGCCGGTGGTGAGTTTGCTGGTCTGGTCGGCGGGGGCGAGGACGGCTGTGGCGTTGACTTGGCGCAGTCTCCAGTCGATGGCGGAGGCGGCCAGCACCGGGGGGAGGGGGACGAGGACGGCGCCTAGCCGCCACACTGCGACGGCGCTGATGGTCAGGTCGATGCCGAGGGGCAGCAGGGTGGCGACCCGGTCGCCGGGGGTGACTCCGTGGGAGGCCAGGACAGCGGACAGGTGTGCGGCACGGCGGGAGAGGTCACCGAAGGTGAGGGTGGTGGACGACAGGTCGGGTTGGACTTCGGTGACGGCCGTGCGGGTCGGGTCGTGCCGATCGCACAGCAGGTGGGCCACGCTCATGGTGGGTGCGGTGTAGGCGGTGAGCCATTCGCGGACCTGCTGTTCGGGGTCGGCCATCGCTGTCTGTCCCCTTTCGCGAGCTTTCACGGTTGATGAGGTGTGTTTGAACTTAAAGACTATGCGCCGTGTGTGACGTGTGCCTCACTAGAAAGAAAAATTGGCATGATCTGCCTACCTGGAGTAGTTCACGATTAACATTGGGCATTTTCTCCGGGTTCCTGTCAGCATGGCAGTATGGATCTCACATCGAAAGCGCGCGCCTTGGGGCTTGCCTCTGAGGCTGCTGCCACTTTGTCCTCCCTTGCTGATTTCCCTGACCCGCCCCCTGCTCCGCTGCCTGGTCGAGAGGCTGCGGATGAGCTGCTGGATGCGGCCGCGGTGGAGGGTGCGGATCGCGCTGATCTGCGTGCATTGTGGCCGGACCAGGACTGGCCTGCAGCGGCCCGGTGGCTGGTGGATGCCTGTTATGCGCGCATCCTCGCGGATGTGGGCCGCCCGGGTTGGGTGGATTGGCCCGATGTGATCTCTGCTGACGACCCTCGCGTGCGCTGCGCCCCCATTTACGCGTTCCTTGCCGCGGTGGATGTGCTGCGGGAGCGCCACCGCAGCCGCGGCGTGCCGGAGGATGTCACCGCGGCCACGCTTGCGGATCTGGGGCGGCATGTGGCGAAGACTCGCCGCATGTACGGCCGGGTGGGGCTGGACCTGCCGGTGTGGATCGCGTTGCACTACCGGGGTTCGCTGTATGAGGTGGGGCGTTTGCAGTATGAGACGGCCTACCTGGACAGCGGTGATTTTCCGGAGCTGGTGGGAGTGGTGGACGAGCGCCTGGTGGCTCGGCTGCATATTCCTGCTGGGGAGCCGCTGTCTGCTGATGCGGTGGATGCTTCGCTGGCCCGGGCGGGTGAGGTGCTGTCCGCGGTGACCGGGGAGCGGGTGCGTGTGGCGGTGTGCACGTCGTGGCTGCTGGATCCGCAGTTGCGGGACTATCTGCCGCCGGAGTCCAATATCCGGGCTTTCCAGGATCGTTTCGTGCTGTCGGACCACGAGGGCCCTGGGGACGCGGATATGTTCCGGTTTGTTTTCGAGTGTCCCGAGGTGGCGCCTGACCGGGTGACTCCGGTGACCCGCCTGCAGCATGCTGTGCTCGACTTGTTGAAGCGCGGCGGTTCGTGGCGGGTGCGCACGGGATGGTTGCGCTTGCCGTAAGACGGGGTTTGCGCGCATCAAACGAGAAATCCCTGTTGTTGCCGCCTGGAGTGGGACAACAACAGGGCGGGTAACGGGGCCTGCCGCCGGAGGAGTTCAGGGAGGGGTGGCAGGCTCGCCGGTTCAGGACAGGGGGATCGGGGTTTCAGCGAGCGCGTCCAAAGCCTGGCGGTACATGCGGGTTTTGATGGTGGCGAGCGTGGGGCCGGCTTTGGTGGTGTGGGCGGCGGCGATGTCCAGCGCGGTGGCGCGTACTTCGTCTTCGGCGACGGCAGAGTCGACGATTCCTGCGGCGAACGCGTCGTGTCCGCCGTAGCGGCGGGCGGTGACCATGGCTTCGTGCGCGGTTTGCGGGCTGAGGCGGGCTTGGATGAGCGCGGACATGCCTGGGGTGAAGGGGATTTTGATGTCGGCTTCGGGCAGGCACCAAAAACCGCGGTCTGCGCGCATGACGCGGAAGTCGTGGGAGAGGGAGAGCATGGCGCCGGCGGCGAAGGTGTGTCCTTGTAGGGCGGCGACGGTGACCATGGGCAGGGTGAGGACGCGCGCGAAGAGGCGGTGGACGCTGACGACGTAGTCGTGGCGTTGTTCGGGGTGGGCGGCCAGCCATTCCAGGTCGAGGCCGTTGGAGAAGAATTTGCCGGTGGCTGCGGTGACGAGGGCGCAGGGGCCTTGGGTGTGTTCGACTTCGTCGAGGGCGGCGTTGACGGAGGCGATCCAGTCGGGGTGGAAGCGGTTTTCGGTGTCGCCGAGGTCGAGGACGTAGACGTCGCCGTGGCGGTCGAGTGTCGGCATGGCTGCTCCTCTGCACGGGCCCGGGGGCACCCACCCCCATAACTACTAGTCGGTAACAATTGTGGGTGGCATGCTACCCCATCCCTGCCCGCACAGCTTTCGCCCACGCCCCGACAGCCCCGCCACCGGACGACCGCTGCAAGCGGCGCACCAGGACGGGGCGATGCCTGCTCGCCGCTGCTACAGCACGCCGGGGACTTCCCGCGCTCCTTCCTGCGGTGGTGGTGGGGCTGGATCCACGAGTCTGAGCGCCTGCAGCAAGGACTGCAGCACGGTCACATCGTGGGCGACGGCGGGCGTGTATTCGCACACTCCTACACCCACCACGGTGTGGTGGGCGGTGATCGCCGCCACGGCCGCTGTGAGCAACGCTGCCCGCGGGCCCACGGGCGCGGGGAACGCCACTGCCGGGAAATCCTGGGGGTCGCAGGCGCCGAGGTTGAGGTGGATGTAGGCGGGGGAGCCCGGCTGCTGGCCGGCCACTACTGATCGTGCGTCCACGGTGAGCCGGGTGGTGTCCACCACCTCGATCCGTCGGCTGCGGACAAACTCCACTTCTTCCGGGGCTGCCACCCGGGCGCCTATCAGCTTCACTTGGGAAGGTACGAGACGGCTGGCCCCCAGCAGGTGGGGGTGTCCTTCACCGAGCAGGAGCCGCAGCGCCATGCCCTGCACTAGGCCGGTGGGGGACGACTGCGGGGTGTGCAGGTCGGGGTAGGCGTCCACCCAGTAGACGGCCATGCCGGGATAGCGGCGGGATAAATGCTCGAGAGCCGCCAGGTCGGAGACGCAGTCCCCGCCCAGGGTGAGGACTCGGGCCGGGTTTCGGCGGGCCATCCGGGTGCGCACCTGCCGCATGGTGCGGGCGATCAATTCCAGGTGGTGCACGCCGTCGACAGCGCCGCGCCGACCGTCAGAGACCGCTATGTGCATTCTGGGGTTTGCCGTGGCCACCAGCCGCGCCAGCGCGCTCGCCCCAGCCGCGACCCGCATATCGTCGCACCCTTGCCACAGGGGCACCACAAGGTCCACATCACGCTGCCACATGGCGACCACCCTAAGGGGAAAGAGAACCCGTCTTACGGAAGTTCAGGCTTTCGAAGGCGGCCGCCTAAGGCCAGCCGGGTGGCGCGGACTGGGAGGAACCGCCGGCGCGACGTGGCACGCTGGCTCTTACCCGGCTCGAGGTGTCGGCGGGCGCAGGGCAAGGCGGGGAGCGCCGGGCGGGGGAACGCGGTGGTCGGGGATCACGGTGTATCGTGCGGGCTCCACCCGCGACACTCCCCCACCTCCCCTGATCGCCGATAATAAATATTATGTCAAGTAGACAGGGTGGAGGGCCTCCCCTGCCGCAAGACACCCTTCCCCAGCCATGCTGCGCGACCACGTCGGCCCGCACTTTCTCGCTTCACAGACAGCACAAGGCTCGCGGGAGGACTTTTCGGCGGCGCTGGAAGCAGACCCCCTACCGCTGGCACCCCATCACAGTGGAACAACCGTGATTCATGGGGGCGTTTCCGGCAGGTCCCTTGATGTTCCGTGACTCCCCAGCTACGGTTCCTTCGACGATCCCCCGCGTCTGGAACTGTTCGACACACTTTCCCCCTCCCCGCACGGAGGGCATGACTACCCCGTGGGCTACTCCCCTAGCGGCGTCCCACGCGCGCGGCGGCTTTCCCCTCCCCGCCGCGAACGGAGTTGGCCACAACCGGTCACAAGTGGGTTAAAAGACTGGGATCCTCGGGGCAGTCGAGGGATCCTCATATGCGTGTCGAACAGTTCCAGCCGATCCACTTCTTTTCCCGGTCCCATGTCTCCACCTGAGACCGACTCTTCTGTCGAAACACGCACCCAGCATCGCGCTCCCACTCCCCAGGAGGGGTCCTCCCCGCCAGTCAAACCACCGGTCCCGCGTCTTCTCGGGGTCGACGTTGCCCGAGGTGTGGCGATCCTCGGCATGTTCGTCGTGCACGTGGGGGTGGGGTGGACGCTCGCTGATGGCACCAACCCCCTGCAGCCCCTTGCCGCGGGACGCTCCGCCGCACTGTTCGCACTCCTGGCGGGAGTGTCCATTGCGCTGCTGTCCGGGGGGCACGACCGCAAAGTCAACAAAGACCTCGGCGTGGCGCTGTGGCGTGTGGTGGTGCGTGCCGTGATCCTGCTGATTCTCGGCACGGCGCTGACCATGCTGGGCACCCCGGTGTCGGTGATCCTCGCCTACTACGCCGTGTTCTTCGTGTTCGCCTGCATGCTGCTGACCGAGCGGTGGACCGTCATCGCCGGTGCGGCCGCCACGCTGGGTTTCATCGGCCCCATCGTGTCGTTTTGGATCCGCTCCCGGATCGACCGAGGGGGCACCATGGCGAGGATCGTGGAGACCGTCAACGCCTACGACCCGCTCGTCGCGTTGGCGGACGACGGAGTGGTGAACTTCCTGCTCACCGGCTCCTATCCCGCGATCACTTGGCTGCCGTTCGTGTTCGCGGGATTGGCGATCGGCCGTCTTGACCTGCGGCAGCCGCGTGTGCGCTGGCGGCTGGTCGCGGTAGGCGCGGGAATGGCGGCCGCGGCCTACACCCTGTCGTGGCTGGCGATCCGCGGGCTGGGGCTTGACGAACGGTTGGCTGCCACCCTCGACCCGGACACGGGTATTCCCTTCGGCATCGACGGGTTCAACCAACTGTATGCCGAAGGCATGGGGGGCACCGTGCCCGCCACCGACTGGGCGTGGCTGCTGGTGACTGCTCCGCACAGTGGAACCTTCATGGACGTCTACGGTGCGGGTGGTGTGGCGATCGCACTGCTGGGCCTGTGCCTGATCGTCACTGATGCTCTGGGCCGGGCACGCTGGCTGGTCTACCCGCTGATCGCTGTGGGGTCGCTGTCGCTGACCACGTATGTGGGGCACATCCTGCTGATCTGGCTGGATGAGAACGACATGCTGGACGGCACCCCGCTGTCGTTCCTCTCGGAATGGTTGAGCCTGTCGGTTCTGCTGGGCTCGCTGATTTTCGCCACCCTGTGGCATCGGCTGGTGAAACGGCGCGGCCCGTTGGAGGGTCCGCTGCACGTGGTGTCCACCTGGGTAGCGAAACGCATCCCCTGAGGCGGGGATGGTCTGGTGGGCGGGCCGCGTGGGGGCGGCTCGCCCACCGTTGTGTATTCCCCGCCTTCTCCCCGCCGTCGGTTTCACGCCCTCGCCTCTTTGAGGGGGAGGCTTTCGCGGGGAGAAGGCAGTAGTGGGTGCGGGCTAGGCTGCTGGCCATGTCTTCTCTGGTCATTGCGACGGTCAACGTCAACGGGCTGCGCGCGGCAGCGCGGAAAGGGTTCGTGGAGTGGCTGGCGGGCACCAAAGCGGACGTGGTGTGTCTGCAGGAGACCCGCGCGGAACTCGATCAGCTTCCCCCCGAGGTGGCTGAGCCGGACGGCTGGCATGTGGTGCTGGTGCCTGCCGCAACCAAGGGTCGTGCCGGAGTGGCCGTGTATTCGCGGATGAAACCGGATGCGGTGCGGATCGGATTCGGTTCTGCGGAGTTCGCGGATTCGGGGCGTTACGTGGAGGCGGACTTCGGGCCGGTGAGCGTGGCCAGCCTGTATCTGCCTTCCGGACAGGTGGGCACGCCGTTGCAGGAGGAGAAAGAGCGGTTCATGGCGGAATTCCTGCCCTATCTGGTGCGTCGGCGCACCGAAGTGGAGGCCCAGGGGCGGGAGCTTGCGGTGTGCGGCGACTGGAATATCGCGCACCAGGAGGCTGACTTGAAGAACTGGCGGGGCAACCGCAAGAACTCGGGTTTCCTTCCGGAAGAGCGGCAGTGGCTTTCCCGGGTGTATGAGGAGGCGGGATACGTCGACGTGGTGCGGGCGTTGCACCCTGATCAGGACGGCCCGTACACGTGGTGGTCGTATCGGGGGCGGGCGTTCGACAATGACGCGGGGTGGCGCATCGACTTGCAGGTCGCTACGCCGGGTTTGGCTGCGCGCGCCCAGGAGGCGTGGGTGGAGCGGGCGCCGTCCCATGACCAGCGGTGGTCGGATCACGCCCCTGTCACGGTGGTGTATGCCGGCTAGTCCCCGAGGAGGGGCGGCGGGGGCGGGGAGAATGAGGGGTGAGGGCGGTGGCGGTGCCGGGGAAAAAAGGGGGTGGCTGATGCACGTGCCGATCGTGTTCGTGCACGGCCTGCGCACGTCGAAAACCATGTGGCGTCCGCAGCTGGAGATGCTCGGCGCGCAAGGGCGCACGGTGGTCGCGGTGGATTTGCCGGGCCACGGGGACCGGCGTGGGGAGACGTTCACCTTGCGCGGCGCGGTGGAGACGGTGCACGAGGCGGTGGATGCGGTGGGGCGTCCCGCCTTGGTGGTGGGGTTGAGCCTGGGCGGGTTTGTGTCCATTGCGGCGGCTGCGGCGTCCCCGGAGCGGGTCGCTGGACTGGTGGCAGCGGGGTGTTCGGCGCGTCCCGTGCACGGGTGGGCGAACATGTACCGGATTCCTGCCGTCTTGTTGGAGCGGCTTCCGGACCGGGGACAGTCGGTCAATGAGCGTTTCCACCGGTGGACGCTGCCTGCGGAGGCTGCTGAAGCAGTGTTGGACGGCGGGCTGGCGATGGAGGTGGGGCGTGCGGTGATCGACGAGATCACCGACTTGGACGTGTTGACGTTGTTGTCCTCTTACCCGGGGACGGTGTGGCTGATCAACGGGGCGCGGGACCATTTCCGTATCCACGAGAAGCTGTTTGTGGACGCGTGCGTGGACGGGCGGCTGCTGGTGGTGCCGCGTGCCGGCCACATGGTGAACTTGGAGCAGCCCACGCTGTTTACCCGGTTGGTGATGGATGCGGCGGATGCGGTGGCGTGCCGCACGGCCGCGCAGGGCAACGCCACGGAATCGGGGATGTGACGCAATCGTTGTGGACCTTGCCCTGGGGTGGTTGGACGCTGATTGGGACAACGGGGGTGTGCTGGGGCGGGAGGCGTGCCGTGTTCCCGTGGGGTTGCCGGTGTCGGGCCGGGGCAGCGGGGCGGTGGATGGCTCCGAGAGGTCTGGAGACGCTCTATGTTGCTTACTCGTGAACGAAATCCTGGAATGTGGCCCGCATCCTCAGGGGGTGCGTCCGTTCCCTGATGACGGGCGGCGGCATCTGGGGCGGCTGGAAGCGGTGTTGCATCGCCGCTGGCCTGCCGGGACTATCCCCTCTCCGCGCATTCTCGACCATATGGACGCGTTGTCGCGGCTTCCTCCCGCCATCGTTGACCGGGTGGTGGAAGAGGTCAACGGGATCTACATCGGGGAAGGGTCCGTTGCTGACCTGAATTGTTTCAACCATTTGCGTGGGGTGTCGACTGATCCCGACGACCCGCAGGCCCCCACGTTCGACCGGCTTGCCGGGATCTACCGTTTCGGTTTCCTGGTGTTGGGTAGTAGCCCGCACACGTCGGTGTCCCTGGTGTTCCACGAGATCGGGCACGCGTTGGATGTGGCCGACCGCATGATGTCGGAGACCCGCCAGTGGCGGGACCTGCACGACGCGTGCGTCCCCCACCTGGTGGAGGAGTACTGGCACCGGCGCCACGAATGGTGGGCGGAGTGCTTCGCGATCACGCTGGCCCGCAAGGAGCACGTGCTCGTGACCATGCTGGGCGGCCAGGTGGATCTGGCGTACGCGATCGTGGAATATTTCCACACCTACTACGGGGTTTATGGGGTGATGGCGTGAATCGCGTGAAAGCGGTCCGCTACCCGGATGGCAGCCTGCGGGTTCCGGTCAGCTACGTGGACCGTTCCGAACCGGCATTGGGCTGTGGGACAACGGTGCTGCGCCCAGGGGATGCTGCCTACGACGACTATGCGCGGCACGCTATCTCGGTGGACGAGTATGAGGCGCTGCACCGGGACGATCCTGCTTCCTCGGCGCGGTTGCGCGCTGACTTTCAGCGGCGGTATGCCCGCGACCACGGTGGTTCGTCTGACTGAGTGGTGGCCGAGTGGGGAACCCCGCCGGGACCGCTGCCGGGCGCGGCAGGCCGTGGCTAGGGTCAAGTCATGGCCGACAGCGAGTTGGAGTTTTTCGACAGCCTGCCGCGGACCCGGGGTGCGGCGAGTGCGTTGCTGCGCGACGAGGCGGGGCGGGTCCTGCTGGTCAAGCCCACCTACCGGCCCGGGTGGGGGCTGCCGGGCGGGGTGATTGAGATGGGGGAGTCTCCGCGGGAGGCGTGTTTGCGGGAATGCTCCGAAGAGCTCGGGTTCACCCCCCAGTTGAGTGGGCTGGTGTGTGTGGACTGGCTACCTGCCCAGGCGAGCCCGGACCGGCGGCCAGCGACCGTGTTCGTGTTCGGTGGTCTGCTGCGTCCCGGCCAGTTTGAGGCGGTGCGGCTGCCCCCCGACGAACTCAGCGACGCGCATTTAGTGGAGCCGGAGCGGATCGGCGACTATCTTCCCGAGCCGCAGGCGCGCCGGGTCGCGGCGTGTGTGGCGGGCACTGGCTCCACGGTCCGCTACTTGGAATACGGGCATCCGGTGCAGTGGGCGTGACCTAGTCCACGCCGGGGAGGCGCAGGGCGGCCTGTGCGGCCTGGTGGGCCGCGTTCTGCAGGTGGGCTTCTGCGGCACGGGCCCGTTCCGTCAGTTCGGCAAGCTCGCGGACCGCGACCTCGTCAGCGGCGGTCGCAGCCAACAGGTCCCGCAGTTCTTCCTGTTCCGCGATCAGGCGGCGCAGGGTCGCCACACGCTGCCACGCCTGCTCGGCTTCACTGACCCGGGTGGCGTAGTCCTCGAGGGCAGCCACCCGGTCGGCCACGGACTGGTGGATGGCCTGCAGGGCGCGTTTCCGGTCGTCCAGCAGCATGGCGATCGTGGTGTCGTCGCCGTGGCTGGGGGTGGGGCGGGACCGCAGCTCGGTGAGGCTGCGCAGGGCGCGAGCAGTCTCCCACAGTTGACGGGGCAGCACCGCGGTGTTGAGGGCGACGTCGAGGATGTCGTCGCGGACGACGTGCGCGCTGGTGATCGTGGCCACGGCGCGTTGGGCACGCGCGAGGAGTGCGGCTGCTTCTTCGTCAAGATCGTCGGCGGTCACATAGTGGTCGCGGTAGCGGTCGCGGAGCTGACGCGCAGCGCGCTGGGGGTCGCGTCGGGGGGCGAGGAGGGCGATGAGCAGGATGCCTGCTCCGATGAGGAGGACGGCGGCGGCCACGAACACGAACACGCGCGCCAGGAGACGCATGCCTACCAGCAGCACGAGCAGGGTGATGACGACGGTGGCCACCGGGTGGTCGGCGATGGGCTGGGGCAGCAGGGTTCGGCGGTGTTCCGCCGGTGGGGTGTCCTGGGGTGGGTGGAGCGCGGTTTCAAGCTGGGTGCGTGCCTTCTCAGGCAGGTCGGGGTCGATGACCGGGTGTGGGCGGGACACGTCGTTCACGTGGACTCTTTCCGTGATGGGGTCGGGTAACTCCTATTCTTCCCCCGGGTGATGGGCGGGCGCCGCAGCATGGTGGACCGCGGCGGAGCGGAAGGGGGCATGCGGGAGAGCGTCACGCTGCGGCACGGGCAGCAGGCCCCCTTTTTTTTGCTGAAGACGCTGCGTCGGCTGCCGGAAGGGTGTGGTGGTGTGGCACGGTCCTTCCTCTCAGCGGCGTGGCTGGTTTCCCCTCACGTGCGCGCGTGGGTATGGCACGCCCGCCCCGTGGCCGCGTCCTTCGCGGGTGGTGGATGGCTGCGCGGGGCGCGCAGCGGCCGTCCACCACCCGGTCACAGCAGGGGGCTGCGGGGCGGGGTTGGTCAGCCGCTGCGGGCACTCGTCCGGTGCGGATGGGTTAGGCGTTGTCGAACAGTTCCAGGTAGTGCTCTTTGCCGAACATGCGGGCCGTGTCGATGGCGGAAGGCTGTCCGAGGGTGGGGTCGGCGCCGTGGGCGAGCAGGGTTTTCACCACGGCGTCTTCGTCTTTGAACACGGCCCCGGCGAGTGGGGATTGACCGCGGTCGTTGAGCCGGTTGACGTCGGCCCCGTGTCGGCACAGGCACTCCACCGTGTCGGCGTGACCGTAGTAGGCGGCCAGCATCACGAGGGTGTCGCCCTGGTCGTTGGTGAGGTTGGCGGGAACTCCAGCGCGAATGTAGGCGTCGAGGGACGCGGTGTCGCCGGCGCGCGCCAACGCGAAGATCGTCGTCGCGAGTTCCACGACCTGGGGGTCGATGCCCTCCGGGTCGGCAGCGTGCGGACTCTCCATAGGTCCAGCCTAGAACGCGGGAGGGCACCGGTGGGCGCAACCACAGCCGGGCCGGGCGGGTGCCGCAGCAGCCGGGGGAAAAACACGGCATCCACGATCGACCCATTAAAGGTGTTTTGTCGGTAAAGTGCTCGTGATTTTTGAGAGGAGACCTCCCCCGTGCGACATTTCTTTGGTTTTGTCTTCGGGTTGTTGTTGGGACCGGTGCTTCTCGTGGCGGGCGGATGGGTGACGCCGCGGGTAGGCGCGCTGGTGAACTCCACGCGAGGGTTTTTTGGTCCCAGTGAATTCCTCACTCTCGCCGCGCTGATGGTGTTGGCGCTGGTGGTTGCGCTGGTGTTGGTGCCCCCGAAACTGACTCCGCTGATTCCGGGAATGGCGGGAGTGGTATTAACGGGGGCGACAGTCGCCCACGTTTTGCAGCCGAAGTGGGCGGATCAGGTGTTTGCCCCGCTGACTGTGCCGGGCTTGGGCGTGGTCCAGCTTCCCGGGGAAGAAGGGGTGCGGGCCCTATTGGAGGCTGGATTGGTGCTGCCGTTAGCGGTCGCGTTCCTCATTCCGCTGTTTTTCCCGTCGCGGTGGCGGAGCTATCGGCCGCGTGGCGCGCACGCGGCCGAGGCAGACGAAGACGACGAGGGGTTCGCGGCCCTGTTGGACGACAGGGACGACGAGCCGATCTCCCGGCCGGTCTGACCCCAGCAAGTCTGCGGGCTCCCGTCCACCCTCAACGTGGTGGCCTAGGAGGGCGGGCGGGAGCCTGCGTGTGACCGCGAAGGGTTACCGCCAACTGGGCCCCCACCCGGAACTGTCGGACACCCCGGGTGGGAGGGGCGGCAGCAGGGTGGAGCCGGGCGCGTCGCGGTGGGACGTGTCGTCCTCGCCGTCTTCGTCCGGGTCACTAGTGGTGCGGGCCGCGTCGTAGGCGGCGAGCAGCTCGTCGGTGAGGACCGGGATGTGCTCGGTTTGGGGTAGCTGGTCGTGTGCGGCCTGCTCGTTGTCGGCGGGTGAATCCTGCAGGGGCGGGGTTTCGACGGCTGTGGGAGAGGATGCGGTGGGGTGGTCGGTGTCCTCTCCGCGGTCAGCGAGGGGGTCGACGCTGGCCGGGGCGTCAGCTGCCGGCTGGGGTTCAGCGGGGCGGGGGGCAGCAGGCTCGGTCTCCTGCCACCACGGCGACGGGGCGGGGGCAGCCTCTTCCCCAGGGGTGTCCGCTGCCGCTGGCAGTGCGGGGGTGTCGTCCTCGGGTTCCACGAGCGACCACCAGTGGGCGGCCTCCGCAGGGTCGAGTTCCTCCACCACCCACAGGTCTGCTTTCACCAGCGGGTAGATGCGTCCCGCGTTCCAGGAGCGCGGATAGGTTTGCTCTTCGAGGATGAGGACGCGTTCCCCGTTCAGCAGGGGAATGTCGGCGGGAACCCCTTCGTTCCACACCCAGCTGCCGTCAGAACCCACCAGGTTCCACCAGCCGTGGACGATTTTTGCTTGCGGATCAGGGTCGGAGTCGCGGAAGGCCGCCACCCACCGCGGATCCGGTCGCCGCCCAGGCAGTCCGCGGCCCTCCTCCCCGATCAGCGCATCCGCGAGCAGGGTGTGCAGTTGGAAGTTGTCGGCGATCCCTTCGAACCGCACCCGAAAACCGCGGCGGGTGCCCCGGTCCAACACGAGCGCTGACGACACCTCGTCCATGCGCAGCAAAGCCACAACCTCGCTGAACTCGGCAAGGTGGGCTGACAGTTGCGCAGCGATCGCCAACAAGTCACCGTGGAGCTCGGGGTCGCTGCGCACGGCGGCGCGCACCTGCGCGGAGCTCAGCATGGTTTTCGCGGACAGCCCGTAGCGGCGTGCCGTCCACCAGCACAGGGTCGCTACAGGGGCAGAGTCCCCCAGCACGGCGGCGACCCTGGTTTCGTCGGCTGCGGTGACCTGGTCGGGATCGGGTGGGTCGCCGTCCCCCACCTTGTCCCAGGCGTGCAGGAACATGCCTGCGGCTCGCCCGGTTTCACGTAGCAGACGCAGTACTTCGATCCCCGTGTTCCCCGGCGAGGTTCCCATTTCCACCAGGGCGCCCGCCACAACGGTCAGGTCGGCTTCGATTCCCGGACCAACGTGGTGTCCAGAAAAGATCGGCCCCAACGCCTCCAGGGCAATCTCCCGTTCGGAGACCGGAACGTGGGAGGCGAGCTCATAGACCCGACCCACCGCAGGGCCGAAACGCTGCGGGTCACCCAGGAGGGAAGCGTCGATCAGTTCCTGAAAGGCGGCACGAAAAGCATCGATCACCTGGGCATTTTTCCACATTTCGGGCACGGTACGGTCACAGCCCCCATCCGATCGCGGTGGTGTCAGCCACCGGTGTGCGGCAGGATGCGCAAGGTGCGCGTGCCACCGATCTGCCACGCACCGGTGTGCATCCCGTGGTCCTGATCCCCATCATGACTCACCCTCCCGTCAGGGCGGTGAGCCGTCCTGGTGACCGGATGATCGCATACGGCCCCCGGAAACGCTATGCCTCACAAAGCCAGGCCGGTGCGCAGCGCCGCCCAGATCTCCCCGGGGGAAGCCAACAGCCCCAACAGCACGGCTGATCCCACGAACGCGCACCCGAACAGGGCCGCAGCCACCCGGCGGCGCAGCAGGGCCGCCCACACAGTGCCGACCAGCGGCACCCCAAGACCGCACCCCAGCAGCCAGACAAGAGCCCACGCTCCTTGCCGCCGCGCCTGATCGGTCACGTCGTCCAACAGGACCGTCACCGATGCCATCACCCCCATCAACGCGGTCAACGAGCCCAGCACCCACACCACGACCAGCAGACTCCACACCAGCATCGGCCAGCGCGGCGGCTCGTCCACCCGCAGCGGGGTGCGGCTCACCTTGAGGGGAGGCGTGGCGTGGGTGCGCGACGCGGCAGGGCGGCGGGCCCGGGTTTTCTTGCGTTTCTTCGGTGCCATGCGGATCCTCCGGCCACAACAAACACGCGGGGCGTGGGTGTCTTGCGGTTGGCCACCCTAAACGGGATACGCGTGCGGGCACGAACACACCGCCCCAGGCCCAGGCACGAAACCTCCCCTGCTGTAGCGGCCGGGGCACGCAGTGCGATAGGAAATTGACCACCCCGGGACGGCCCCCGGGGATCCCCACAACGAAAGAGAGCACCCATGGTCGTGCAACAGTGTCTGCGGCCCGCCGTCGTACTGGCTGCCAGCAGTCTCGTCTTCACCGCCGGATGCGGCACGTCCTCCCCGGAACCTGCCCCACCGTCCGAGCCTTCCCCCAGCTCCACAGCATCAGTGAACCCCCTGGAAAACCCCGTACTGGAAGGGGACGCCGCAGAAGGGGCCCGCTCAGCCGCCGACACCTACCTGGAAGCCGTGCGCACCGGAGACGGCCAAGTCGGCTGCTTTGTGCTCACCGAAGACGCCCGCGCCGCCCTCATCGAATCCGCCACCGCGGAACTCGCCGCCTCCGACGACAGCCCCGTGGACTGCGCCACCGCGTTCCACACCATCCTCGCCAACCCCGCCACCACCGCCCACGTGGACACCGTGGAGCTCTCCGCGGACGGCACCACCGCGACCGTGCACGTGACCTCCACCGGCACCCCGGACACCACCACGCTCACCCTCGTCAACACGGGTGGGGCGTGGCTCGTCGACGACCCCTCCCCACTGTGATCTTCATCGACCACCCGCACCCCGCCGCAGGCTCCCCCCCGGGCCGCGGCGGGGTTTTTGGTTGTTTCCCACAAACTGCGGGGGCGCAGCCTCAGCTAGGCGCACCATGGCATTGCCGTCCGGTATACGGGAGGGTGGAACACTGCCGGGGCCGTGGTGCCGCGGCAGGTACACCGTTGATCGACCAGAAGGGCCCGGTGGGGTGTTCAACCGTATCGCCATCGTCAACCGTGGTGAAGCCGCTATGCGGCTTATCCATGCCGTACGGGACATCGCCGCAGAGACCGGGACGCGGATCGAAACGGTCGCCCTGTACACCGATGTTGACCGCACCGCCGCCTTCGTCCGTGAAGCCGACATCGCCTACGACCTCGGTCCCGCGTCCGCACGTCCCTACCTCAACTTGGAAGTGCTGCAGCGTGCGCTCGTCGACACCGGCGCTGATGCCGCCTGGGTCGGCTGGGGGTTTGTCGCGGAAGACCCCGCTTTCGCGGAACTGTGCGAACAGCTCGGAGTCACCTTTATCGGCCCCAGCCCGCACGCGATGCGGCAGCTCGGCGACAAGATCGGCGCGAAACTCCTCGCCGAACAAGTCGGAGTGCCCGTGGCCCCGTGGAGCCGCGGCCCCGTCACCACCCTCGATGAGGCCATCGCTGCGGCCCGCACCATCGGCTATCCGCTGATGCTGAAAGCCGCCGCCGGCGGGGGCGGGCGCGGCATCCGCATCATCACCACCGAAGCCGAGCTTGTCGACACCTATGAGCGGGCCCGCCAGGAAGCAGCCCGCGCCTTCGGCAGCGACACCGTGTTCTTGGAAAGCCTGGTCACCGGCGCCCGCCACGTGGAAGTGCAGGTGATCGCCGACGGCCAAGGCACCGCCTGGGCACTGGGGGTGCGCGACTGCTCTGTGCAGCGCCGCAACCAGAAAATCATCGAAGAATCCGCGTCCCCCGTGCTCAGCCCTGTGCAGGCCGCCGACCTGAAAGCCGCCGCGGAACGCCTCGCTCTTGCTGTCGGCTACCGGGGTGCCGCCACCGTCGAATTCCTCTACCGGCCCGACGACAAACTCTTCGCGTTCCTGGAAGTCAACACCCGCCTGCAGGTCGAACACCCCATCACCGAAGCCACCACCGGATTCGACCTGGTCAAAGCCCAACTGTGGGTGGCCAGCGGCGGCAAACTCGAAGGGGAACCCCCCATCGAGCAGGGGCATGCCATCGAAGCACGGCTGAACGCGGAAGACCCCGACCGGGACTTCGCGCCCTCCCCCGGCCGGATCGTGCACCTGGAACTCCCCACCGGGCCAGGCATCCGTGTGGACACCGGGTTCACGGAAGGGGACGTCATCCCCTCCGACTTCGACTCGATGATCGCGAAGATCATCGCGCACGGCCGTGACCGCGAGGAAGCGTTGAGCCGCCTGCGCCGCGCCCTCGCCCACACCACCGTCCTCATCGAAGGCGGCACCACCAACAAAAGCTTCGTCCTCGACCTGCTCAACCAGCCGGAGGTAGTCAACGCCACCGCAGACACCGGCTGGATCGACCGGGTCCGCAGCGAAGGCCGCCTGGTCAGCCACACGCATTCCGCGATCGCCCTGATCGCCGCCGCGATCGAAGCCTACGAAGAAGAGGAACGCGTCGAACAGCAGCGGCTGTTGACCACCGCGTTCGGCGGCCGCCCCCAAGTCCAGCACGACAGCGGCCAACCACTCGACCTCAAACTCCGCGGCACCACCTACCGGCTGCGAGTGGCCCGCGTCGGCGCCCACCGGTTCCGCGCCGCCATTGACACCGGTGGCGTGGTGCGCACCGCTGATGTGGAACTGGACCGGTTCGGCCCGCACAGTGGACGTATCACCGTCAACGGCACCCGCTACCGGCTCCTGACCGGCACCCACGGGCCCACGTTCCTCGTCGAAGTCAACGGGGTCACCCACCGGGTCAGCCGGGACGAAGGCGGCGTGCTGCGCTCCCCCACACCCGCCCTGGTGGTCGCCACCCCGGTCGCCGTGGACGCGGAGGTGGAGGCCGGCGACCCCGTGCTGGTCGTGGAAAGCATGAAAATGGAAACGGTGCTGCGCGCACCGTTCAAAGCCCGCGTCAAAGAATGCCTGGTCACCGTGGGCACCCAGGTGGAGTCCGGCGCACCCTTGATGCGGCTGGAACCGCTCAGCGACACCACCACAGCCGACCAGGATGCCGCCCCGCCCGTGAACGTGGACCTGCCGGAAGCCCTCGAACCGGTCCCCGCGCACGTGCGAGCCCAACGCAGCATCACCGACCTGCGTAACCGGCTTTTGGGTTTCGACCCGGACCTGTGCGACGACCAGCACACCCTCAACAACTATCTGACGGCCCGCGCTGAGGCGCTCGCTGAAGGCCATTCGCTGCTCGCCGACGAACTGCGTCTCCTCACCGTGTTCGCGGACCTGGCGGAACTCAGCCGCAACCGGCCTGCCAGCGACGACAGCCACAGCCACGTGCCCAGCGCCCGCGAACACTTCCACACCTACCTGCAAAGCCTGGACGTGGAACGCGCCGGCCTGCCCGACACGTTCCAAACCAAACTCGCGACCGCTCTCGCCCACTACGGAGTCACGGATCTGGAACGCTCTCCCGAGCTGGAAGCCGCCGTGTTCCGGATCTTCCTCGCCCAGCAGCGCGCCTCCCACGACGCGGCGATCATCACCGCGCTGCTGCGCACCTGGCTGCAGGAACCACCCCCGCCCGCCGCGTTGCACGAACCCGTCGGCTTGGCGTTGGAACGGCTGGTGGCAGCCACCCAGGTTCGCTTCCCCGCCATCGCCGACCTGGCCCGCGGCGTCGTGTTCGCCTGGTTCGCCCAGCCGCTGCTGCGCCGCAACCGCGCCCGCGTCTACGCCAACGTCCGTCAACACCTGCGGTATTTGGACGCCCACCCCAACGCCCCAGACCGGGCCGAACGGATCGCGGACATGGTGCGCAGCACCGAACCGTTGGTGCGGCTGCTCGGCCAACGACTCGTCCGCGACGACCGCGACAACACGGTCATGCTGGAAGTGCTGGCTCGCCGCTACTACGGCAACCGGGCGCTGCGTGACGTCCACACCCACCGGACCCCCGGGTGCGCGTTCGTGGTGGCCCAGCGCACCGACTCGTGTGTGATCTCAGCCGCGGCCCGGTTTGACACGGTCGACGACGCGCTGCGGGAACTCGCCCGCCTCGCCGACGGGCACGCCACCGTCGACGTCGACATCTACCTGGCCTGGCAGGAACAGCCGGACACGTTCGACGCGATGGCGGAGGAACTCAGCGCCCGCATCAACGCGCACGTGCTGCCCCCGCAGGTGCGGCGGGTGACCACCACCGTGGCGGGCCGGGACGGCGCGGTCATGCACCACCACTTCACATTCCGCCCCACCGACTCCGGGTTCGCTGAGGAGCGACTGATCCGCGGCCTGCACCCGCAGATCGCGCACCGGCTGCAACTGGAACGGTTGAGCAAATTCCACCTGACCCGGCTGCCGTCCGCAGACGAAGAGGTGTACCTGTTTGAGTGCGTGGCCCGCGACAACCCCGCCGATCGGCGGCTGGTCGCGTTCGCGCAAATCCGGGACCTGACCGCGCTGCGTGACCACGACGGACGCCTGGTCGCGCTCCCCACCGCCGAGGACGTGGTGGCGACCTGCCTGGATTCGATCCGCCGCGCCCGCTCCCGCCAGGCCGCACCCCAACGGTTCCCCACCAACCGGATCACCCTGTATGTGTGGCCGCCCAGCGACCTGACCCGCGCTGAACTGGAAACGCTCGTGGAACGGGTCCTGCCCACCACAGCGGGCGCCGGACTGGAAGAAATCCTGTTCCTGGCCCGGCAACGCCACCCGCACACTGGAGCGCTCACCCCGATCGCGGTCCGCATCACCTTTGACGCGGCGGGCGGCACCACGCTGACCGTGGGTGAACCCCCCACCGAGCCGATCGAACCGATCGACGACTACCGGCAGAAAGTGCTGCGTGCCAGCAGCCGCAACACCGTCTACCCTTACGAGCTGACCGACCTGCTCGGCGAATTCCAGGAATACGACCTGGACGACACCCACACCCTGGTGCCCGTGGACCGGCCGAAAGGCCGCAACACGGCGGGCATGGTGGTCGGCGTGGTCACCACCCCCACCGCGCTGCACCCGCAAGGGGTGACCCGCGTCGTGCTGCTGGGGGATCCCACCAAGTCGCTGGGCGCGTTGGCGGAACCCGAATGCCGCCGCGTGATCGCTGCCCTCGACCTGGCGGAACGCATGCAGGTGCCCGTGGAGTGGTATGCCCTGTCCTCGGGGGCGCGCATCTCCATGGAATCCGGCACCGAAAACATGGACTGGGTGGCTGCGGCCCTCAAACGGATCGTGGAATTCACCCAAGCCGGCGGGGAAATCAACATCGTGGTTGCGGGCATCAACGTCGGCGCCCAACCGTATTGGAACGCCGAAGCGACGATGCTCATGCACACCAAAGGCATCCTGGTGATGACCCCGGACTCGGCGATGGTCCTCACCGGCAAACAGTCGCTGGACTTCTCCGGCGGCGTGTCCGCGGAAGACAACTTCGGGATCGGCGGATACGACCGGGTGATGGGCCCCAACGGGCAAGCCCAATACTGGGCGCCGAACCTGCTGGCGGCCCGCGACATCCTCATGGAACACTACGCCCACACCTACATCGCGCCCGGGGAGACAACACCGCGCCGCGCCCCCACCAGCGACCCCGTGGACCGGGACATCCGCACCTTCCCGCACCAGGTGGACGGCAGCGACTTCGCCACGGTGGGCGACATCTTCTCCGCGGAAACCAACCCGGACCGTAAGAAACCGTTCGACATTCGCACGGTCATGCGCGCGGTCTGCGACCAAGACCACCCGGTGCTGGAACGCTGGGCGGGCATGGCGGACGCGGAAACCGCTGTGGTCTACGACGCGCGTCTCGGCGGCATCCCGGTCTGCTTGATCGGGATTGAATCCCGTTCGATTCCGCGGCGCGGCTTCCCCCCCACCGACGGTCCCGACACCTACACTGCGGGCACCCTGTTTCCGCAGTCGTCGAAGAAGGTGGCCCGCGCCATCAACGCGGCCAGCGGCAACCGTCCTCTCGTGGTGTTGGCGAACCTGTCCGGGTTCGACGGCTCTCCTGAGTCGATGCGGAAACTCCAACTGGAGTATGGGGCGGAGATCGGCCGCGCCATCGTGAACTTCCGCGGCCCCATCGTGTTCTGCGTGATCTCCCGCTACCACGGTGGCGCGTTCGTGGTGTTCTCCAAGGCCCTCAACCCGAACATGACCGTGCTGGCCGTGGAAGGCTCGTTCGCGTCCGTGCTCGGCGGCGCCCCGGCGGCCGCGGTGGTGTTCTCCCGCGAAGTGGACGCCCGCACCGCAGCCGACCCGCGGGTCCGCGACTTGGAAGCCCAAGTGGCGGCAGCGTCCGGCACCCTGCGGGCCACGCTCACCGCCGAGTTGGAGGAGCTGCGCGCCACGGTCCGCACCGAAAAACTCGGGGAAGTGGCCGCAGAGTTCGACCGCATCCACGACATTCAACGCGCGGTGCGAGTCGGTTCGGTCGACGAGGTGATTCCCGCCGCCGAGTTGCGGCCCCGCATCATCGCAGCGATCGAAGCCCGACTCTCCTAGCCGCACACCCTCGTAGGGGGGTGGACACGGCACGTGTCCACCCCCCACCTTTCTCTGCCAGGGGCCTGGTCGCAGGCGGCAACAAACCCCTGCGTCAACGACGGTGCGATCATCCAGGACACGGGGCACCCCGCTGAACCGTCCCGGCAGATCCACGGTTCCCCGCCCAGCCCTACCCTGGGGCCGGGTCAGGCCAGTCGCGGGCCTGGGCCCACACGTGCGCAAACCCCGCCAAGGCCCGCAGCTCAGCCATCGTGCGAGCCGCAGACTCCACCAGCGACGGCGCACACACCACCACAGCCACCGCTTGGGCCCGCGACAACGCCACCGTCAACCGGTTGCGGGACAGCACAAACTCCATGCCCCGAGGTGCTTCCCGCGCACTCGACACCGTCATCGAACACACCACCACGGGCGCTTCCTGGCCCTGAAACCGGTCCACCGTGCCCACACGCACCGCTTCCAGCCCGGCTTCCGCCAACGCTGCCCGCAACGCACGCACCTGCACATTAAACGGGGCCACCACCATAATGTCGCTGCCCTGCAACGGCCGCGGCGGCCGCCCCGGCTCACACCACTCCCGCCCCACCAACTGCGCGACCACCTCAACCACAGCCCGCACCTCCTCAGGGCTGTGCGTGCTGCGCCCCTGGTGCGCCACCACCTTGCGGTACACGCCCGCCTCCACCCCGGCTAGGCCACGCAACGCCGCATCAGGGTGGGCACTGAGCCGCCCCTGGTAGGCCAAGTGGGACACCACCGTGCACACCCCCGGATGCATGCGACGGGTGTGCGCCAGAAAATAGCCGTAGGCGGGGTCGATAATGTCGGCGTCCCCCACCACGTGTTCCAACGCGGACCGGTCCGCGCCCGCCGCGTGTACCCCCTGCACCACGTGCGGCAACTGTTGAGGATCCCCCAACAGCACCAGCGAACGAGCCGCAGCCGACACCGCGACCGCATCCGCAAGCGCAAACTGCCCGGCCTCGTCGATGAGCAGCACATCCACCCCCAGGCCACGCATCTGCGGGTGCGTAAAGTTCCACGCGGTTCCCCCCACCAGGTATCCACCCTCCTGGCGGTGGCACCACTGCACCAAGTCCCGCACCTGCCTGGGCTGCTCCCACGGCACACGTCTATCAGGAGACACTCCTGATGGGCGTTTCGCACACGGCACCCCCACCCCGGCCTCCGCTGCGGCACGCACCGCCGCGCGCAGCACGTTCTCGATCGCCTGATGGCTGGTCGCACACACCCCCACCCGGAGGCCACGACCCACCAAGTGGGTGATCAGCCGCGCAGCAAGATAGGTTTTCCCCGCTCCCGGCGGGCCCTGCACCGCCAGATAGGAGTCGTCCAACGCGTCCACCGCGGCAAGAACCGCAGCAACCGTGTCCCCACCGAAGTCGCCCGGATCCGGCAGCGCACCCCCGCCGCGCAGCCGCGGCGGAACCCGGCGCAGCAGATCCACCCCCGCCATCTGAGGCGGACGGGGAAGAGCCGCGGCGACACGTTCCGCTACCTCCCACAACGCTTCGTCTTTCGGTGTAGACCGCACCGGGGCCCCCGGCAGCACCGCCAGCGGCTGCCGGTCATGCTCCGCACCCACGTCTGCTTTCTCCACCACCACCAGCCGGTCGGCCGCAGCCTCCACCACCGTTGCCGGCACCGCCTCCGCCCCCTGGCCGGCCACCCCCGGGTACAACAGTCGCACCTGGTCACCCACCCCAAAAGGATGCAGCCGGCGGGGATCCGCGCCCACCTCCACGTGCCGCGCCGCTTTACGCTGCCGCCCCTGCGGGGGCACCCACGCATGAGCGCGCACCCACAACGGCACCACACAGTCCGCATCCGCTTCCAACTCTTCGACCGGGGCGGACAGGCGGCGGAAAAAATCCCACCACAACGGGGCTTCTTCCCGCCGGTAATAGCCGAGCAGCGCACTCAGCACATCCCAGGCGTCCTGGTCCTCACCCCGCCCTTCCCCTGCCGCGGGCCCCGCCAACGCTTCAGTCAAAGACCGGATCCGCTCCTCCACTGCGGCCCGCCGGGCCGCAGCCTGCTCCTGCTGGCCGGGGTCCACCCCCACCGTTTCGGGGGGTGCAGGTCGAGCCACGATCCCATGGTCGACCCGGAGTTTTTCCAACCAGTCACGCAGCCGCGCCACCGACACGCACTCGCGGCGCACCTGGGCAGCAAGCGCCTCCTGCACAGCCTGCGCCTGCCGGGAATCCCCCGCCCGGCAGGCGCGACGGTAGGCGGCATACCCGTCGGGCTGCGGCTCGCCCCCACCCCACCGTTGAGCATCGTCACCCAAGTAGAGGGGTTCAAGCGCCGACAACGCATAGGAGCGTTGGGACACCCGCACGCTTTTCTTCACCACATCAGACAAGTCCACACACCGGCGCTGCCGCAGCAGGTCATCCACTTCGGCTTCCCGCACCCCCAGCGAAGCAGCGAACGCGGCAAGCCGGCTCGCCCCCTGCGGGGTGTAACAGTACAGGTGAGCCTCCCCGTCAGCGCGCAACTGGCCGCTCACAAAATCCACGAACGCAGCGAACGCGACCCGCTCTTCGGCACGGTCGTGCGCCCACCACACACAGTGCCGCTCCTCACTGGGAAGGTACGCGCCCCACAGGAACGCCAACTCCCCGTCGTCGCCCACCGGGGTGGTGGCCACGGTGAACACCACATCCCCAGCCGAGGGGGCAGGCAGCAGCACCAGCCCGTCCTCGGCATACACGGTGGCGAACACGCGCCCCGTCGGGTTGTCTGCGGTGCGGGTGGCGTCCTGGCGGACTTGCAGCGCCGCCTGTTCCCGCAACCGGGTATAGGTGCGGCGCGCCAACAGCGGCGGCCGCTGCTCCTCCCCAGCGCGGGCAAGCGCGTCAATCGTGGTGATTCCCACGGCTTGAAGTTTCACGATCTGATCACCACGGATGCCCGCCACCAAGCTCACATGCCGGTCCCGGGCCCGCCCTTGGGCACACCACGTCGCAAACCCGCACGTTTCACAGGCCGGGCACGGCTCCCCCCACACCGGGGAAGGCAGTTCGGGGGGTGCGGCGAGCCGCCGTATCAGCCGGTCCTGCGCCACCCCCACCAGGGGAACGTAGTCGCTGACCCGCAGCGCATGATGCCCATTCTCTGAGCGCACATGCAGAAACTCGGGAGCCTGCGGGAGGGTGTCAGCCAGCATGGTGGCGCACGCCGCAAGCTCCACAATGGTTCGCGGGGTGGCGTGCCCCACCGCCTGCCACGGCTCATACCCGGCAGGCACACCCTCCCGGCAGGCCCCGGTTTCCGGGTCCACCGTGGTCGCGATGAGGAAGTCGACCTGCCCGAACAACAGCACCCCCGGCTGGATCGGCGCGACCACCACACCGTGGTGGATGACCGGAACCCGGTCCCGGATCGCTTCCCGGGTCGCCTGAGCAGCGACGTGCACCTCGTCGAGGACAGGGCGCGGCGGTGCGACGGTGGCCACCGCATCACCGCCGAAGAGCGCGCGAAGCCGCCGTAGCTCCGCCTCCACCAGCTCTTCGCGGGCCTCCCCGGCGAGCGGGTCAACAATCTGAGGGGTGGGAGCGCCCTCCTGATGCGCGGCCCGCGCCTGGTGCAGCACGCTGCGGTGCGGGCACTCCACCACATCCACAAGGTCGGCAGGGGAAACCACCCACACTGGTCCGGCACGGAACACTGGCCCCTCCCCGCAAGCAAAGTCCTGCTCGCGGGCATTCTGCCACGCCCCGCCCGGTCGGCTCGGCCCCGCAGCCGAAGACGAACAGGGCTGTCGCCGTCCCCACGACAGGAGGAACGCGACAGCCCTGGCGAGAACAGGTCAGCTTTCGATGGCGACGTGGCGGGGCCGCTCATGCGCACTCTTCGGAGCGGTCACCGTCAGCACACCGTTGTCGAGTTTGGCGCGCACCCCTTCAGCGTCGATCTCCCCGGGCAGCACCGTGCGGTATTCGAACTCCCCGTAGCGGCGCATCCGCCGGTGGGCGCGCACCCCTTCTTTTTCTTGCTCCTCCACCTTCCCGGAGATGATCAGCTCGTTCCCGCTGACCTGAATGTTGATGTCGTCCTTGGACATCCCCGGGACTTCAGCTTCCACAATGTAGGACTTGTCGTCTTCCAACAGGTCCGCAAACGGTGTCCACGTGGTGGGAGAGATGATCGGCTCACCGAACGCGGACTCCAACAGCCGCCCCATCCGGTCGTAGAGTTCCTCAAACTCGGGGAACGCGCCCCACTGGGTGGGAATCAGCCGTTCCCGACGGCGGGTCACGGGAAGCGCCATCGCGATCACCTTCCTGTTCGGTGCCGAAAGAATCCTTGAGCTGCGGGCAGCCCACTGCGGGCCCGCGGTGGACGCGTCTACCACGTACCGCACCCGTTACACGCCCCACATCCCGGCCTTTACCAGTGATCTTGGTGGTGATGGCGGTACAGGAATTCAGCCCACGACCCGCCACGACACGCGGACCACCCCCTGGTCGAGGGAAGCGATCGCGGAAAACGCTGCAGTGCTCAAATCCAGACACCGCCCCGCCACATAAGGGCCCCGGTCGTTGATCCGCACGGTCACGCTCCGCCCGGTAGCCGTGTTGGTGACTTCCACCATGGTGTGAAACGGCAAAGTGGGGTGTGCCGCGGTCAACTGTGTGGGATCGAAGATCTCCCCGGACGCGGTCGGCTGCGGATCCCCATACATTGAGGCCAAACACTGTCCAGATTGCCCCGCATCGGGGTGTTCGGGAAGGCGGGATGCCGCCACCTCCACCGTGCGACTCCGCACCCCTTCAGCCACCGCCCGCTGCTGCCTGGCGCGGGCCGCCTCCCCACCCGCCTCCACCCCGGCCGCGGGGGCATGCCGCGGCAGCGGGCTTACCACCCCCACATCCGCCGACCCCCCACCCTCGTCTCCGTGAACCGCCACAACCACCCCAACACCCACAGCCGCCACAACCCCGGCCGCCGCAGCCACCCCCACGGCAGGCTTCAACCCCACGAATCGACCTGTCACGCATTGCCCCTTGCGTTCCACCAACCACTGGTCTGCCGGCCCCGCACCCGACCCACCCCCGCTGTCCAGGGCCGCACCCGTGTCTACCCGCCATGATCCACCCTGGTCAAGCACCCGCCACGGTTCCGCCACCCTCCGACCGGCGAGACGGCACCGCCACCCGCATCACATCCTGGGCCAGCACAATCTCCCCAGAAAAACAGGCGGCCGCCTCAGCAATAAACCGGTCCTCCTCTTCACGGCCGTAGCGTTCAGAGAAATGAGTGAGCACCAGACGCCGCACCCCGGCCTGCGCAGCGATCATCCCCGCCTGACCAGCAGTCAAATGCCGGTAGCGGGCAGCCAGCTCCGCTTCAGCGTTCAGAAACGTCGCCTCGATCACCAGCAGATCAGCCCGCTCCGCCAACCGAACCGCGGTGTCGCACACCCCCGTGTCCATGACAAACGCGAACACCTGCCCGGGCCGCACCACACTGTAGTCAGCAAGCTCCACCCGGTTCCCCGCAGCGTCAATGAGGAACCCTTCAGCTTTCAGCCTGCCGACCGCTGGCCCGCGGATCCCCCGCGCCGCGAGCCGGTCAGCGAGCATGTGCACCCGATCCGGTTCAGCAATCCGGTACCCGTAAGTGGGGATCGAATGGTCCAACGGCAGCGCGGTCACCGTGAACTCGTCCTCACCGGAGACGACCACCTCGTCACCGGCCAGCGGCTGCGCTTCAATGACCTCAGTGTCCACAAACGAGGTGGCATAACGCAGCCGCTCCCAATACTCTTGGCCCGCCGCAGGGTAGGCCACCCGCACCGGGTGGGTGACCCCGTCCCGAGCAATCCGCTGGATGACCCCCGGCAAGCCCAGGCTGTGGTCACCGTGGAAGTGCGTCACACACACGCGGGTGATGTCATGCGCCGAGATTCCCGCATACCGCATCTGCCGCTGGGTGCCTTCCCCCGGGTCGAACAGGATGCCGTGCCCATCCCACCGCAGAAAGTACCCGTTGTGGGCGCGCCGCTTGGTGGGGACCGCGCTGGACGTCCCCAAAACAATGAGCTCCCGCGTCGACATGCCGCCGATTCTGCCAAGCCCTACCGCTCAAGCCGGACCCGAATTTCGGTCCCCACCCTCCCACCCCGCCCCGCCCACACCCCCACGGAAAGGGTTTCGGACACCACCCCTCCACGTTTCCCCAGGTCACAGCGGTGTACGTGCGAGGTTTGACGGTCCGACAGGATTTTCGGACACCGCGGCACCGGTGTCCATAACCCTGCTCCCCGACACCCTTCAACCCGGACAAGAGCTTTGCGAGCCACACAGGACACCCGGAGTACCGCACACAGAATCAGCAGCGGAACGCCCCACCCACTAGCCCCACCCCGGCGCCGTTGAAGAACCCCACACCGCCCAGTAGGCTGCCGACGGCCCAAAAAAGGGGAGAAGCAGACCCGCCACCACCCCACCTCACCCTTCGGTGGCCCGGAAAGACCAACCGCCCCGGCCCTCCCCGCCCCTCGGCGCCCTCACCGCACGACCCGGCATGACACCACAACAACACCCCGCCACGCCACGACCAACCCGACCCCCACCTCACCCGCCCGTGGCACACTCCTGGACTAATGCCAGACAAACCACACGCCCCGCTACGGATGCACCCGCAATGTCCGGGAAGTATCCCACTAGGACCACAATTGCAAGCACACTTCGGTAAGGATTCGACATGCGGTACCGCTACTCCGAAGCTGAACGCGCCGCGTTCGACATCGTGCGCGCGATCCGCGTCGGAGACGCCGACGCCGACATGGCTGAGGCCCTAGGCGCCGACCGGCTCGCCGCCCGAGCGCCCTCCGACGAAGTCATCCGACTCCGCTACGACCGTGCCGCCGACCACGGACACGAAGGACTCCTCATGCTCACCACCGCGCTCGCACGACTCGCGCTGGCCAGCCTCACCGCCCTGGCCCAAGCCCAACACCGCAACCTCGACGACCTGCTCGACGACTACGAAACCCACCTCAACACCGGCCGTTCCTTCGGCAACAACGAGGAACGGTGAAGCCACCCCGACTAGCCCCGCTTCCCCAGCGCCTCATCGAGACGCTCCGCAAACCTCTCCACCGGCTGCGCCCCGAAAAACGCCTCCCCGTCGATGAGGAACGCTGGAGTACCCGGCACTCCCAAACCGAGCGCAAAAGCAAAATCCTCCTCGACCGCCTCCCGCAACACCGGATCCGCCAAATCAACAGCGAACTGGTCCGTATCCAACCCGATCGTGGCAGCCACCTCCACCAGGCTCTCCCGGGACGCCCCCGCAGCACGCCACACCTCCGAGGACTCATACAAAGCCTCGTGGTAGTCCCAATAACGGCCTTGGCGTCCAGCCGCGCGGGCCGCAACCGCCGCCCGCACCGACTCCTCCCCCAAATACGGATAGTCCCGCCAAACCAGACGCACCTGCCCGGTCTCCACGTAACGCTCCACCAGCACCGGCTGCTGCTCTAACGCAAACCTCGCACAGTACGGACACTGGTAGTCGCTGAACACCACCATGGTCACCGGAGCATCGCTGCGCCCCAAAACCAGCTCCGGATCCACCTGCGGAGGCACCGGCCCCGCCACCACCGGCGGAGACGCACTCCCCGCCACCGCCCCATCTCCCGGCCGGGAATCCGACTCTGCTCCCCTCCCACCCCAGCCAACCCACACCCCAGCAGCGACCGCAACCAGCAGCAGCACAACCGCCACCACCACGTAACCGCGCCCCCACCCGCGGCCCGACTCGCCACGCACCTCACCCACGACCTGGCTCACCCTCCACTCCACGCATCGCCTCGACCAGCCGCAGCAGCATGACGGGCGCACCACCACGACAGGCCGCCAACGCCTCCGCCACAAGGCTGGCCGCATGCACCGCCCAACCCTGAAAGGGACCGTACAACCACAGACAGCCGACCTGCCCCCAGTCGACCACCCCCGCGATGGAAGCGGAACCACACCCTCTCCGCCATCTCACCCACCCATCCACCCGCCCCACGACGCCCCCACCGCCCCCGGACACCGCTCCCACCCGCCCTCGACCGCACCCTGCAGCACACATCAGCGGCGCAGCCTCCGACTTCCCCCCGACTCCTTCTCCTTCCCACGGACCCAAGCCCGCAGCAGAAGGACACCGCTGACCAACACCGCGATCACGGCAACCCCCGCGTCCACACGGGAATCCCACTCCAGCAACGGCCCCTGGGCCCGATAGGCAACCTCCTCCCACCACGCCATGCCAGCAAGCCCAGAAAGCGACGCGGTCCCGTCATAGACCACAAACAGCACCCCGATAGCGATGAACAACACCCCGGACACCACACTGCTGCTGTGCAACTGCAGCGGCCCCACCGTAAAAGCACGACCTCGAAGCCACGACTTGCGCGCCACACCGCACCGCTCCCACACCACAGCCAACACAAAAAGCGGCGCTGCCATACCCAGGGCATAACAGGCCAACACCATGGCCCCCTGCACAACCGTCCCAGTCGCCGCAACGGTCAGGACCGCCCCCAGCACCGGCCCAGAACAAAACCCCGCCAACCCGTAGACCGCACCGAGCCCGAAAACCGACACGACATCCGTCCGCCCCGCCACCCGGCTCTGCCACCGGCCAAAAAACGGCAACGACCACCCGCCACCAACGACGTGGACGACCCCGAACGCGATGATGACAGCACCCGCAACCGTGATGAGCAGATCCCGGTGCCCGTAAAAAAGCGTGCTCACCAACGCCGACCCCGACCCCAAAGGCACCAGCGTGGCACACAGCCCACAAAAGAAAACCCCGGTCCGCGCGAGGAGACGAACCGGAGAACGGAAAGCGTACGCGAAGAACGAGGGCAGCAGCAGCGCACTACACGGACTGAAAAGCGCCAGCGCTCCACCCGCAAACGCAGCCACATATCCGATACCCAACCCCGGTCACTCCTCAGCTACGGCGACCCCATCCCCCACAGCGGAGACCAACACCCCAAAGGCTGCGACCCACAATCCACACCCACCAGCTTCTCGGACTACTCCTCTAACATCTGGCGGACCGCCTCCTCACTACGCCCCACCACAGCCCGCTCCTCCGCCGTAATAATGGGACGCTGAATCAACACCGGGTGAGCCACCAACGCCGAAATCCACCGCCCCCGCTCTTCCACCGTCCGCGGCCACTCAGCCATCCCCAACTCTCGAGCCTGCCGCTCACCCAACCGAGTGATATCCCACGGCTCCAACCCGAGCTTGCCCAACACCTCCTCCACCTCCGCCGCCGTAGGCGGATCCTCCAAATACCGGCGCACCGTGTAGCGCACCCCTTCGGCATCCAGCAGCGACAACGCGGAACGGCACTTCGAACAAGCCGGATTAACCCAAATCTCCATGCCCACCATCATGCCCACCCCCACCACCCCAGCAGGACCCGCACACCCAGACAAAAACGCGGGCCTGCAGCCAAACCCCACCGCAGACCCGCGCATCCACGAACGAACACTCACACCCGACGCAACAAAGCGGCCAAAGCCTGTCCGCCACCAATGCACATCGTGACGACACCAAGCTCAAGATCACGCCGCACCAAATCCCGGGCCACCCGCAACGTAAGAATCGCCCCGGTCGCCCCCACCGGATGACCCAACGCAATCGCCCCACCATAGGGGTTGGTCTTCTCCGGATCCAGACCAGCGTCCCGGATCACCGCAACCGCCTGCGCCGCAAACGCCTCATTCAACTCCACCACATCAACCACAGCCGGGCTCGTCCCCGTCTGCTCAAACAGCTTGCGCAACGCAAGCACCGGCGCATACCCCATCAGCTGCGGATCCATCGCCGCGGTCGCCACCGACTCCACCACAGCCAGACCCTTCAGGCCCCGCTCACGCACCACCGACTCACGAGCCAGGACCAACGCGGCCGCACCATCATTGATCCCCGACGCGTTCCCCGCCGTCACCGTACCGTCCTTCTCAAAAACCGGACGGAGCCGCGCCAACCCCTCCAACGTGGTGTCCGGCCGAGGATGCTCATCCACCTCAACCACCACCGGCTTACGGCCCCCCACCTCCACCGGGGTGATCTCCTCAGCGAACGCGGCACGCGCCGCATCAGCAGCCGCGCGACGCTGCGACTCCAACGCAAACTCATCCTGCTCAGCACGGCTCACCCCGTACTTTCGGGCCACCGCCTCAGCCGTGCACCCCATGTGCACGTTGGAGAACGGGTCCGTCAGCATCGCCACCGTGCCGTCCACCAGCGTGCGGTCCCCCAGCCGATAACCGGAACGCGCCCCGAAATCGTAGAACGGCATCCGGCTCATGTTCTCGTCACCGCCGGCCAGGACAATGTCGGCCGCACCCCAGCGGATCTGCATCGCCCCAGACCACACCGCCTGCAGACCGCTACCGCACAACCGGTTGACGGTATAGGCGGGGACACTCTCCGGAAGCCCAGCGGCGATAGCGACCCGCCGCGCGTTGTAAGCGTCCGGGCCAACCTGGCCAATGCAGCCCATGACCACCTCGTCGATGTCGGACGCCGCGATCCCGGACCGCTGGAGCGCTGCCCGGGCCGCCACCGCACCGAGTTCGTGGGCGGGCACATCCTTGAACGCGCCGCCAAAACTGCCGACTGGCGTCCGCGCACCGTCAACCACAATGATCCGTTCGGGGGAGCTCATGGTGCAGGTCTCCTCATCCCACCAAAAATGCTTCTAATGATGAACATATTAGGTGAATGGCAGACCACCCAGACCAAGTCCCACCCTCACAAGCCCAACAACCCTGCACCCTCAGAAATCCCGCAACCAGAAACCCCCCATGTCCCGCACTCCCGACACCCCCACAACCTCAAACCCACCACCGCAACAGAAACCCCACGCCGACAACGTCGCCGCCCTCACCCTGGCCGCCGCCGACCACTCCGACCTTCCCCTGCTCTACTCAGCCGAAGCCGCAAGAACTGACGAGCACCTTGCCTACGGCGGCCGCTTCACCACGCCCCAGCCCCGCCACCGGTCAGCTAAATCGAAAACCGCCAAACCATTCGCCCACCCCACACGCAATGGCATGCTGACAACATGCAACACGCATCGATAACGCTACGGTTTGACCCCACACTGCGGCCGCTCCTCGCCCCCCGCAACCGCACCGACCTCCTCCACGTCAACCACGACCCGGCCGCATCCCTGAGCCACGTGGTGGAATCACTGGGCGTACCCCTCACCGAAATCGGTGAACTGCGCATCAACGGCACCACTGCCTCCCCCTCCCAGCACCCTCAACCCGGCGACCTCATCGAAGTACTCACCGTCCCGAAGCCCCAACCGGTGCCTTTCTCCCCCATCCGGTTCATCCTCGACGTCCACCTCGGCACCCTGGCCCGGCGGCTACGCCTCCTCGGCGTGGACACCGTCTACTACACCCACCGTGACGACCCTGCACTCGTCCAGCAGGCCAACGAAGAGCAACGGATCCTCCTCACCCGCGACCGCGGCATCCTGTACCGCAAAAACCTGCGTGCCGGCGGGCACATCTACGCCAGCAACCCCGACGAGCAGCTCTTCGAAGTACTCGACCGCTACGCACCCCCGCTTGCCCCCTGGACCCGATGCCTCACCTGCAACGGCCCCCTAGCCCAAGTCGACAAAGACAACATCGCCGACCAGCTCCCTGCAGGCACACGAGCCACCTACGACACCTTTGTCCAATGCACCGAATGCCGCCAAATTTATTGGCCAGGAGCCCATCACGCACGGCTCACCCAGATCATCGAAGCAGCTCAGAAACGTGTTGCCGCGATTTGATGAGTTGGTCTTGTTGTTTGTGTTTGGAGTTGTTGCTGTTTGTATAGTTCTTAACCGCCACCTTTACATCGTAGATTTATAGATATGACCGCCTACCACCCCACCCCTGGCGGGGAACCTCATGCTCAGCGCTGTCCGCCCTCCCCACCCCGGGACTACAGACTGAAAACAACCGATCATCCCCCGTAGGGTGACCGTGTCGATACCTCACCGCGATCCCGCTGACACGCGGCCATGTCGAACTGTGGGAGGGTGAGCTTCTCCCCTTGCGGGAGCTCGCCCGCGTTGCCGCAACGGAGCGGCACCGCGTCTGGGCTCCCGCTCCCCGGGGCACCACCTCCCCCGCGAGAGACCTCCTGTTCGTGGGCGTTTGCTGCTCCGTTCACGGAACAGGCCTGCCGGGAGCCCTCACTCCTGTCCTTGCCATCTCAATAGGGAGGCGGTATGCAGCCCGGCTCGCATCAGAACCCCCAAGGGGACACCGATGTCCCCTCCCCCGCCCCAGCAACCGGACCCAGGAACGGGCTGTCCGCGGGACTCACCACCCTCAGCCTCGGCATCCAGCACGTCGTCGCTATGTTCGGGGCCACCTTCGTCTTCCCCCTCCTCATGGGCCTGGACCCCAACCTGGCCATCATGATGTCGGGGATTTGCACCATCCTCTTCCTGCTGATCGTCAACGGTAAAGTCCCCAGCTATCTCGGCAGCAGCGCTTCCTTCGTCGCCGCAGCCGTCATCATCGCCGCCGACGGTGGCGGCCCCGCCACGATCACCGGAGCGGTTCTCGTCACCGGTGTGGTGCTCGCACTCGCCGGTTTCGTCATCCACCTGCTCGGCCCCAACGCCATCGTCCGCGCGTTCCCACCCGCAGTCACCGGCGGGGTCGTCATGCTCATCGGGTTCAACCTGGCCCCCGTAGTCTCCGAGTCCTACTGGCCGTACGACCAGTGGACTGCGCTGCTCACCATGGCCTTCGTGATCCTGGCGACGGTCGTGCTGCGCGGCTTCCTCAGCAGGATCACCGTTCTGCTCGGGTTGGTGTTCGGCTTCGTCCTCTCCTGGGTCTTCGACCGGCTCTTCGGTATGACCCCGACCCCGCAGGAGGACGGCAGCGTCAAAGACGCCTTCCGCGTCGACCTGTCCGGTGTTGCTGACGCTCCCTGGTTCGGCCTGCCGGAGTTCCACGCCCCGGAATTCCACCTCTCCGCCATCCTGGTGGCGCTGCCCGCCGTGATCGCCCTCATCGCGGAGAACGCCGGCCACGTCAAAGCGGTGCAGGAGATGACCGGCAACGACCTCAACCCCTACATGGGTCGGGCGATCTTCGCCGACGGTGTGGCCACAGCGCTGGCGTCCTCGGTGGGAGGCGCACCCACCACGACCTACGCCGAAAACATCGGGGTTATGGCGATCACCCGCGTCTACTCCACCGCCCCCTACTATGTGGCTGCAGTAATCGCGATCCTGATCGGCCTGTGCCCCAAGTTCGGTGCCCTGGTCTATGCCATCCCGCAAGGGGTGATCGGTGGGATCACCGTCATCCTGTACGGCATGATCGGCCTGCTCGGCGCGAAGATCTGGGTGGAAAACCAGGTCAATTTCGCTGACCCGCTGGTATTGGTGCCGATTGCGGCCGGATTGATCGCTGGAATCGGCAATGTCTCTCTCGTCTTCACCGACGGATTCCAGATCAGCGGCATTGCGCTGGGCACGATCGTCATCCTCGCGGGCTACCACCTGCTCCACGCGCTAGCGCCACGGTCGAAGACACATGCGGCTCCTTCCCCCGGTGCTCCTGCCGGTTCCGGTGCAGAGGGCGGAAAAGCAGAACAGCACGCTGTGCAGGACTAGCGGAATGTGTGGTGCGGGCCGGAAAGAGTCCGGCCCGCACTTCGACGGCTGTGGGCAACCTGCGAGACACCATTCCCGCTCCCGGACGGTTCCCACGCAGGAGAGTGGTCGGGTATTGCGGGCGTCCCGGTAGAGGGCTCGTCCCCTACGAACGCCCTTGCACCGGTGCTCTCCTGTGCCGTCGATTCCCGGCTGGGCCGGGGAGGAACCGGTCCAGCCGCGCTCCGGGGTCATCTCCATTCAGCGCAGTACGTGTCAGCGCAGATGCGGGAACAGAGACGGACCCGCACATCTTTGACGGGGCGAGGAACAGAAGCGCCCCTTGGTTTCCCCGTTGTTGACGGTGAGGAAGTTGCCTGGGGCATGCTGTGTGCCGCCGTCCCGCTCTGTGGCGGCCACCGTCACGTACGAGGTGGACATGTGTTCCGGTCCGCCGTGTGCTGTGCGGTGCACGACGGTGTGCCTGGTGCGGTCCCAGCCGATTCCCCCGCGGCCCCAGGAGTCCATGAGACTGATGGCGATGACGCGGGTTGCTGCTGCGGGCACTGCACTTAGGGCGGCAGCAATGGCAGCGACGAATGCCGCTATCCCGCCGTGCTTCATTGTGCTCAATCCACTCCTCCGGGACCGCCGGATCCTCTGCTGTGCCGCCGCCTTTCCAACGGCGCCACCATCCAACCTAGAGAGCGGAGCCGTTCTTCGAAGCCACTTTCCCTAATTTTGACGTTTCAGAAAAACCGCGTTTCTCGATTATCCATTTATGGTTTGCTTTGCACGACAGAGCAGACATTGCAGAGCAAACAGCACAAAAGAAAAGATGTGTCATCGGGTAGCGCGGAACCGCGGCAGGTCTTCGGGAGTCTTTGTCGTAGAGTTCTCGTCCTATCGCCGCAGAGATGAGGAAACGTGACGGAAATCTCCCAGGAACTGACGTCTTTAGCGACCAGCGGGGCCGCAGCGCTGGTGCAGGCCATGACCACTGATCTTTGGTCAACAGTGCGCGACCGAGTGGCCGCACTATTCGGCGGAGACCAGGGGGTGGCAGCCGAACTCGATCAGACTCGCAGCGATGTCCTCGAGAAGACCCTGCCAGACGAAGACGCCCGCACAGAATGGCGTAACCGGCTGCGCCGTCTACTCCGCAACAACCCGGAGGCGGCCGCCGAGCTGCGGGTGATCCTCAACGAGTTGAAATACGAGGAGCCAGCGTCCAGCCAGGTGACCAACCAGATCTACGGCAATGTCACCGGGACGGCTTTCCAGGGACACACGTTCTACGGCGGGATTGTCTACCGGGGCGGTCCTTCCGACGGTTCGGGCTCTGTTTCGCACTCCCAGTGAGGGGTGTCGTGCCCTGGTCCGCGGGCTGCCTTGGTGAGTGTGCGGGGCAGGCGTCGGCTCACCGCGGTGCCGCCCCGCACTCCTCCCGTGGCCCGTTCTCACGGCCCTTGCCCGGCATGTTTCCGCTTTGTGCGGCACGGCCAATACCGGTGCTCCGCTCCCACACACGAGAGTTTCTTCTCGCAAGGGGTGAACGGGATGAATTTCTTTTTCTTACTGAAAAGAGGACGAATGTAGAGCTGGCGGGGATGGTTCCTTGAGGGGGAGGGCTCGTAAGGTGCGGTTATGGCTGAGGTTCAAGTGACGGACAGCGGGCGAGTGACCTCTCGCGTGGGAGACACTGTGGTGGTCCGGCTTCCGGAGAATGCCGCCACGGGGTACGTCTGGTCAGTGGCGAGCCTGGGGGACGGACTGTTGTTGGAAGAAGACAGCGGCTCGCCCGTGGGCAGCCTTTCCGGTGGTGCTCCCGGGGAGCATGTGGTGCGCGTCCAGGCTGAAGAACCGGGGACGTGGCATATCGACCTGCAGTTGGCCCGCGGTTGGGAGGCGGGGCCGGCCGAGGAGAAGCGCATCACGGTCGAAGTGTCGTGAGCTTCGCCGCTAGGGCGTGCCTGCGAGGGGCACCGCCGCGGCCGCGCTCATCCACTGATCCGCTGCAGGCTTTCCCGCACCTTCACTGTGTCGGGGTGGTCCGGACCGTAGTGCTGCTCCAGGTCGTCGAGTAGCTCCAGGAGTGTACGCCGGGCTCCCCCGGTGTCCCCTGCCCCGAGCTCCATGAGTCCGATCTGGCGGCGCAGATTCAGGGTGCGCTGGTCGTAGGGGCCGTAGCTGGCCTGCTGGTCGGCGAGCAGTGCACGGAGCAGGCGCAACGCTTCTGTGGTCTGTCCCATGAGGGCATGGCAAGTGGCTTCTCTGTGCCGGTAGTGCAGCACCTGTTCGTCGTCGGGACCGCGGTGGTGCGCGAGAACCTGGTGGAGTTCGGCGAATATGGGGGCTGCTTTGCGGTAGTCGCTGTCTTTGAACAGCACTTCAGCAAGCTCCCCGCGCAGAGTGAGTACCTGCGGGTCGTCTGGGGCGAGAGCGGGAACCACTGCGGAGAGCACTGCTTCCAGCAGTGTCGCCGCTTGGTTGTAGCGCGCTTCGTGAGCGAACGCCACGGCCACTTGGCGGACCTGGTCCAAGTCGACGGGGCCGCCGCGGGTCTTTCGCGGGATAGTGGGGCCAACCGTGTCGGTCATAGAGCCGACTACGGCGGAGTAGAGGTGGATCGGGTTGCTGCCTTCGGCCACCGTGCCGGGGAGGAAGCCTGCGCCCTGGGTGAACGGCAGTAGGGCGCGGCATACTTCGACGGCGTCTGCGGGCCGGTCCGCGGGGTGTTTCTCCAGCAGGCGCAGCACGAGCCGGTCTATTTCCTCTGGCACCTCGGGGCGTGTCGTGCGCACCGACGGGGCAGGCTCGTTGACTTGGCGGTGGAAGACTTCGTACTCGGTGCGCCCGTCGAACAGGCGCTGGCCGGTGAGCAGTTCGTGCATGACCAGTCCGAGCGTGTACAGGTCGCTTTGCGGCCCGAGAGTGGCTCCTTGGACCTGTTCGGGGGACATGTAGGAGGGGGTGCCGAGGAGGGTTCCAGTCCGGGTGAGGCGTGAGACGTCCGGGTCGTGGAACATCGCTAGCCCGAAGTCCAGGACTTTGATGGTGCCGTCGTGGCACAGCATGAGGTTGGACGGTTTGAGGTCGCGGTGGAAGATGCCGCGTTTGTGTGCTGCGGCGAGTACCGCGGCGACTTGCGCGGCAGCGGATGCCACCCAGGAGACCGGGATGTCTTCGTGTTCATCGATGATGTAGTCGAGGGAGATTCCTTCAACGAACTGCATCACCATGAACGGGCGAGAGCCGACGCGGGGGTCGTCGAAGACGCCGACATCGTGGATGGCGGGTGCACCTGGGTGTTCGAGTCGGGCCATGATGCGCGACTCGTGGAGGAAACGCTTCACCAGCGTCTCATCGTGCTGGCCGAAGGGGAAGCGGATGAGTTTGACGGCGACCTTGCGGTCCAGTCTTCGGTCGTGGGCGCGGTAGACCTCCCCCATTCCGCCTTCACCGATCGGCATCGATTCCAGTTCGTACCGGTCGTCGATGACCGTCTGTTCCGCCACCACGCAACCTTCCTGCACGCCCGTACTTGGGGGCAAAGTTACACCGTATGCGACAAACCGGGACGTTTCTTTCTGGGAGAACGCCATGCGGGAATGCCGTAACCGTTCCGGTTCATGGGGCTTTTCGGGGAACGGGTAGTTGAGCGGAAATTTTACGGCTCTGGCGGACAGGGTACCGGCAGGCCGGGTAGCGCAACGGGCATCCGACGGTCGATGCAAGGAGCAGGCATGCCAGCGACCCGGGTGATCACATCCCCGGTCTCCGGTCACTTCTACCGGCGCCCTAAGCCCGATGCGCCGCCCTTTGTGGAGGAAGGCCAGCGGGTTGAGGCTGGACAGACCATCGGAATGGTGGAAGCAGCAAAGCAGTTCACTGAGGTCAAGTCGGTTTCTTCCGGGACACTCGCTGAATTCGCGGTGCATGACCGCCAGAAGCTGGCGGAAGGGGACACTATCGCGCGTATTGCTGAACCGTAGGGTTTAAGCCGGCTCCGCGCTGGTCCGTCCAGCAGGGGGCGCTGGGCTGTTGTGCCGGGCCGGGACAGCCCTTCCCCTGTCGGCGGGTCATGCCCGCACCGGCCGGCAGCGTTCAAGGGCGTAGCGGTTGGGCCAAGGGTGGGGCGAGACCGTCCGCAGCAGGAGGGCAGGGAAGAATGGATCGGACGGTAGTCCACGGCCTGGGAAAGCTGCGATGGAACGCACACTCTTCGAACCCGCTCACGTCGAGTTCCGGGATGCGGTGCGGGAGTTTCTCCGGCGTCACGCTGTCCCCCACTATGCACGGTGGGAGGCGGAAGGCATCGTTGACCGGGAGCTGTGGCGGCAGGCGGGTCGTGCCGGTTTTCTGGGGACGGCTATCCCTGCCGCGTACGGTGGCGGGGGTGAACCGGATTTCCGCTACAACGCGATTCTCACCGAGGAGTGTGCGCGTGCCGGGATGCTCTCGCTGAGCTCCGGTTTCGGGGTTCACAACGATGTGGTCACCCCCTATCTGCTGTCGCTGGCTTCCGAGGAGCAGAAGCAGCGTTGGCTTCCCGGACTGTGTTCCGGGGACCTGGTGACCGCGATTGCGATGACCGAGCCGGGGGCGGGCAGCGACCTCAAAGCGGTGCGCACTACCGCGGTCCGGGACGGCGATTCGTATGTGCTCAACGGCACGAAGACGTTCATCACCAATGGGATCCACGCGGATTTGGTGATCGTCGTCGCGAAGACTGATCCGTCGGCCCAGGCCCGCGGCATCAGCCTTGTGGTGGTGGAACGCGGCATGCCGGGGTTCCGCCGGGGTCGTAACCTCGCCAAGGTGGGGCTGCACGCCCAGGACACTGCCGAACTTGTTTTCGAGGATGTGCGGGTTCCCGCGGCCAATCTTCTCGGTGAGGAGAACCAGGGGTTCGGCTATCTGATGCGTAATCTGCCGCAAGAGCGGCTGTCGATCGCGGTGATCGCGGTCGCTGCGGCACGCGCCGCTGTGGAGTGGACGATCCGGTACTGTCGGGAGCGTACAGCGTTCGGCCAGGAGATCGGCCGTTTTCAGCACAACAAGTTCCAGTTGGCGGAAATGGCCACCGAGGTGGATATCGCCCAGACCTATGTCGACCGGGCGGTCCTCGCCCACAACGCGGGCAGGCTGAGCCCTGTGGATGCGGCCAAAGCCAAATGGTGGACCACTGAGTTGCTGAAGCGGACCGCTGACACGTGTCTGCAACTGCACGGGGGCTACGGATACATGGACGAGTATCCGATTTCCCGGTTGTGGCGGGATGCCCGGGTGCACACGATCTTCGGGGGGACGACGGAGATCATGAAAGAGATCATCGGCCGTGATCTCGGTTTTTGAGTCTGGGAATCATCCGGCGTTCCGCGCACGTGAGACCTGCCATCCGCCGTGTGGCCGCTGTGCTCCCGCTAAGTTGGACGGTGTTTGACGTGATCCGTTAATTCTCTGAGTGTTTGGGAGTCCACCGATGTCCACGCGCATCTCCTCCGGGGCGGCGCGGACGTCCTCGTCTGCGTCTCCTGAGCAGCAGGACGCTTCTGCGCCGTCGTCCGGTACTGCCCGGAGCCTGCTCAGTATCGGCGAGCTCGCACGGCGCGCCCAGGTTTCTCCCCGCACGATCCGCTACTACGAGGAGCTGGGGATCCTTCCCACGCCCCAACGCACGGCCGGTGGGAGCCGCCGATATCCGCCGGAGTACCTCTCCTATGTCCAGGGGGCGCTGCTCCTCAAGGAGTTGGGTTTCTCCCTGGAAGAGGTGCGGGAGCTGTGCCAGGGGACGCAGGAGCGCACCGGTGAGGCTTCCGCGCGCACCCATGCCATGCTCGCCACCAAGATGGCCGTGCTGGAACAGCGGATTCGGCTGCTCTCCCGGTTGCACGACCTCATTCGCGCAGCCGCTGAAGGCGGCGGGGAGGCGAACAGCGGTGCCGCGGAGCTGCTGCGCCTGCTGGGAGAGGAAGCCCAGGCCGCCGGTTCCGCCTCCTCCCCCACGGGTCAGCGTTAATACCGCTCCCTCAGGCATGGGGAGCGGTCCGCGCCCAGAGCTGGGCGGGGAACGTCTCCGACACTGCGGCTACGTGGGGGGTAGGCTGCCCTCTCCCCCGCCATGGTGGGGCGGTATGAGACCATCGGCACCGTGACCACCATCCCCTCCCCTTGTCTTGTCCTGTGGGATATCGACCGCACCCTCCTCACCGTGGGCACGGTCAGTCAGGAGCTGTATGCGCACGCCTTCGCTTCCGTCGTGGGCCGTTTCCCGGAGGCGGTGGCGGAGATGGCGGGACGCACCGAGCTCGCCATCATCACGGAGACGCTGCAGCGCAACGGGATCAGGCCGTGCCCCGACCTGGTCTCCCGGTTCTCTGCAGCGCTCGTCCAGGCGGCGGAGAAACTGCGTCCGCGGATGCGCGAAGTGGGACGTGCGTTGCCTGGTGCTGATGCGGCGCTTCAGGCCCTGCACCGGCTTGGCGCTGTGCAGACGGTGGTCACAGGCAATATCCGGGATCTGGCTGCAGCGAAGCTCGCTGCGTTCGGTTTGGCCGGGTATCTCGACTTGTCTCTCGGCGGCTACGGGGACCAGAGTGTCGACCGGGCGGACCTGGTGCGTTGGGCGATGGCCCGGGCCGGGGAACGGCACGGGCCGTTCGATTCTGCGAGCGTGGTGGTGGTCGGCGACACCCCGCACGACATCCGCGGCGCCCACGACGCGGGCGTGCGGGCGGTCGGGGTGGCGACCGGGCGCAGCAGCCGCGCTGATCTTGCTGCTGCGGGAGCGGACGCCGTGCTCGATGACCTGACGGACACGGCCGCGGTCGTCCGGCTTCTCACCGGGACCGGGGAGCTGCGGCTCCCTTGATCCGGGGGAACAGGCGCGCTGCGGGATTTCGTGGTCAATGCAGGAGCGCGAAGACTGTGCCGCACACCACCGCCCCTTGGAGTGCGCCCGCAACGACTTGGGCGACCGTGTGGTGATCGAGTTCGACCCGCGACCAGGCGACGAGCGCGACCGCGGGAGCGGCCACTCCCCACATGAGCCCGTAGGTGAACGCGAGCGCAGTGGCGACCCCGGCAGCGCTTGTCGTGTGCACGGAGATCTTCCACCACCTGTTCACCACACTGGTGCTGACGAGTCCGGCCAGGATGGCGACGACCAGGGCCAGGACGATGCGGGGGGCGTCCAGCAGGAGCAGTACGGCGCAGCCGGTGAGGGCACAGCCGGTGGCGATGAGGAACGGCACCGTGCGCTGCCGGCGGTCTCTCAAGTGGTGGTCCTGCCAGTAGCCGCGTCGGACTCCGAGGAACAGCACGATGTAGGGGACGGCCACGCAGCAGAGGGCAGCAAAGAGCCCCCAGCCGACACCGGTGAGGCTGCGGGTGCCGGTCCAGCCGACTAAGGGCAGGGCAACCGTGACCAGAACTCCAGGGGAGAGTACTTCGCCGACGAGTACTGCTACGCGGCGCCGCAAGGCGCGCAACGGAGCTGGGGTGATTCCGGTCACGTTCGGTCCTATTCTTGTGGTTCAGGGGTGGTGGGACACTGGGCACCCTAGACGCAATTGTGCTGCCATTGGGGCCGGTGTCACTGGGTCGCAGGACCATCGTGCCAGTCGGGCGCTGAGACGGTTTTCTCCACGCTCCTGTGCGCTGCGGGGGATGGCTGTTTCGCGGTTTCGCGGTGGGCGGGGTCGAGGTCTCCGCCTACTGCGACCACGGCTGCGGCCGCCAAGAGGCACAGTCCGCAGCCGATCCAGAAGATCGCCGCGGAGTAGCCGGGGACGACGAGGGGCACGGTCACACCGATCACGGAGCCGAGGTGGAAGATGGCCACGAATGCGCCGATTCCGCCGGAGACGCCTGCACGGGTGACCTGGCCAAGCATGACCACGGCGATGCTTTGGAATCCGGCGGTGAACACGGCGTAGAGCACCTGGGCGGTGAGGAGTCCGCCGTATCCGGTGCCCACCGCGACGAGGAGGAACGACAGGGTGCCGATCACGCAGACCCCGACGAGGGTGCGCACGCTGCCGTATCTTTCGGCGGCGGTGGCGAGGGGGACCAGGACGAGGATCTCCACGAAGGCGGTGAGGGCGAACAGGCTGGGGATGACGGATTCCGCGATGCCTGCGCTCAGGGCGTAGAGCGGCAGGTAGACCTGACGAAGGTTGTCGGCGCCGCGGAGCAGGAAGACCGCGGCCACGGCCAGGGCCACCAGCCACCATTCTTTCTTGCGGCCGCGGGCTGCCGGGTCTTCGGGTGTGGTCGGCTTGGGGTGGGCGACCGCGGGGAGGGTGACGCTTATCAGCAGGATGAGCCCGTAGAGGGCCATGCCTCCGTAGATGGGGTGGAAGAGCGGGCCCAGGGTTTGTTCGGCGAGGAACATGGCGGAGGCGAGGCCGAGCCCGGCAATGTAGCCGATGATGAATACGGTGCGTACCAGGCTCATGACGCGGGCTTCGGAGCGGGTTCCGTTGTCGAGTAGCGCCACGAAGGACGGGTAGATGAGGCTGCCGACAGCGATGCCGCAGGCGGCAGGGTAGATCGCCCACCCGGGGGTGGGGGCGGCGAGGAAGGCCGTTCCGGCGAGGCCGAGGGTGGCGCCGAGGGCGATCCCGGTCCGGTACCGCCCGTGTCGGCGGCACCATCCGCCTCCGAGGAGGCTGGCCGCCATGGCGGCGAGGGCGAACAGCACGTAGAAGATGACGATCTCTGGTTTGGTGGCGCCGCGCTGGTCGAGCAGTAGTGGCAGGACCACCGTGGAGAGGCCGGCGAAGGCAGCGGCGTTGAAGACACCGAGGATGAGCCGGCCTATGCCGGATGTTTCCCGCGCAATTCCCACACGAATTCCCCCGTTCCCGGGTCGGGCTTCTGTTGCGGCGGCAGACCGGTGGTGGTCTGGCCGGAATCAGTCCTGATGTAGTCGGGGCGTACGGCCTAGGCGAATGATGATCCCTTATTTGGGAGCGCTCCCACGCCTAGGGGTGCTTCACCGGCGACAGCAAAGCATTCAGCAGGATCCCCGTGGGACACAGCTCTACCACACCAAGGAGAGGTAGGGCCACCAATTCGCTGTTCTATTCTGTTCGTTCCTGTCTGTTGTGTCGGCTTCACCGGGAACACCCGCGTTTTCCGCCCGCCGCCAGCGTGGATCCCGGTGGAAAATCCCCCGTTCTTCCCGTTCGCCCTTCCCCCAACAAGGTCGGTCTCCGGAACGGAAGCGCTTCCCGCCGTGTCACCGCTCTTCGTCGCGGGACAGCCCTGGGGCTGGCGTCGCTACCGTGGGAGCGGGCTGGCAGTGCTGGCAAGGGCGGTATCCCGCGGCAGCGGCCTCGGCGAAGGTACGGAACCCTTTCCGGTGGGGCGGGGTGATTCGGCGGGCGTGGCGGCACGTCGGATGGCACACGATTCCGGTGGTGTCACTAGCCACGTAGAAGATGCCGCGCCGGGCCAGCGTATGCAGCTCCTCGAGATTGGTGCCCTCGTCGTGCAGCAGGCGGTGCTTGACTTCAGCCCCGAAAATGTACTCGCCGGGGGAACCGTCGGAGCGGACCACACGGTGGCAGGGGATCAGCACGGGGACCGGATTGGTGGCCAGCGCCGTGCCCACCGCGCGCACTGCTCTAGGCCGGTTGATCTTCTGGGCGATCCAGGCATAGGGGCGCACTTCACCCCGCGGGATGGTCCGAGTGGCGCGCAGCACCGCAACCTGGAAGTCGGACAGGCCCCGCAAGTCAAAAGTGAGCGTGCTGCTGCGTCCGCGCCGCAGCGCCGACACCAGTCCAGCCGGGGGCCGGGGGGCGCGCACCAGCGGCCGCTGGAAGCGGCGGCGGAACTCTTCGGCTGCTTCGGCTCCGTGCCGCCGGACATAGGCGATGCCGTGGTCGGTGTAGGCGACGAAAAGCTCCCCGATCGGGCTCTCCACGGTGACCCAGCGGGCCACGATCCGGTCGATCAAGTCGGCGGGGGCGTCGACGGCCAGGTCTGCGAGCTGCTGTTCCAATGGTTCTTCACGCATAGCTACCTCCCCGGGTGAGTGCGCGGAGCTTGGCGAGCCCGCGAAAGATGTGGGATTTCGCGGTGCCCTCGGGGATACCGAGGACCGCGGCAACCTCGCTCAGGGACAGGTCGGCCACATACCGCAGCACGATCGCTTCCCGCTGCATGGTGGAGAGCTGGTTGAGCAGTGTGGCAAGCGCCCCGCTGGTCTCGTGGTGTTCGGCGATTTCAGCGACGTCCTGCCGGGGATCAGCGAGGTCGACGTCGTCGGTGAGGGGTGCTGGCGGGGGTTTGCGGGCAGCAGTGCGGGCCCGGTTGCGCCACACGTTCCACAGGATGGTCATCAACCAGGCCCGGGGTCGCATCTGGGAGCGGCGTTCCGGGCCGTAGCTTCCGGCAGCCCGGTATGCCCGCACGAATGTCTCAGCAGCCAGGTCCTCGGCATCCGCCCAGCGGGCGCAGAGCCGCAGCGCGGCCGAGAACACTGCACTGCGATGCTGGTCGTACAGCTCGATGAACCAGCGGTCGGCGTCGTCGGCGGTCTCCGCGATGGTGCTCACACTCTGGTAACCCCGGGCACGCCGGAAAGGTTGCACCCGCACATCGGTTCCCGGCGCGGTCGTGCGCTCTCCCCGGTGCGCGGGTGTTTTCTCTGCTCGTGTCGGTGTTCAGTGGGCCTGGTGGGCGGCGTGGCGCACCGCCTCGGTGATGCGTTCCCTTAGCCGCGCGAAACCGGGTGCTGCCCGGGGATTCTCCTCGTAGGGCAGGTCTGAGCTCTCCTCGAGGATGATCCGGCCGGGGCGGGCGCTGAGGACGATGATCCGGGTGCCGAGGAAGACCGCCTCCTCCACGTCGTGGGTGATGAACACGAGGGTTTTGCGGGTGTGCCGCCACAGCAGGCGCAGTTCTTCTTGCATGCGTTCTCGGGTGAGCGCGTCGAGTGCGCCGAACGGTTCGTCCATGAGCACGATGCCGGGGTCCGGGGCGAGGGCGCGGGCGATGGCGACCCGCTGCTGCATCCCGCCCGACAGCTCGTAGGGGCGCATCCGCGCAGTGTCGGCCAGCCCGACCAGTGCGAGCTGGTGCAGGGCGCGCTCCCGGCGCTCTTTGCGCGGGACGCCTGCCATGCGCAGGCCGAACTCCACGTTGGCGAGCACGCTCAGCCAGGGGAACAGGGTGGGCTGTTGGAAGACGACGCCTCGATCAGGCCCGGGGCCGGTCACGGGTGTGCCGTGGACGGTGAGCGTGCCCCGGGTGGGTTGCTGGAAGCCGGCGATCAGGCGTAGCAGGGTGCTCTTCCCTGACCCGGAGGGGCCCACGACAGCGAGGTGCTGTCCTTGGTCGAGGGAGAGGGTGATGCCGTCGAGTGCGGGGACTGTGCCGTCGCGGCTCGGATAGTCGTGGCCGACCTCTCGCAGTTCCAGGGCGGCGGTCGTGGGGCTAGGGCTCCAGGACACGGGCGACTCCTTGGGGCGCGAGGGCGGTTTGGAAGTCCGCCAAGGCGGGTGCCGCGTCGATCTCCCCTTGGTCGGCGAGGAACTCAGCGGTCAGCCGGAGGTATTCGGCCAGCCGGCCGGGGTGGTCGGGGGTGCCGAGGTAATCGGGGGAGGCTTGTTCTGCGGCGTTGAGGAAGATGAGCTGGTCGATCTGCTTTTCGGCTTCCTCGGCGTCCAGGTTGAGTTCGGCGGCGATGGCTTCGACCGCGGCGGCCTTGTCTTCCTGGATCAGGGCCACGGCCCGGTTCTGCTGCTCTACCCAGGTGGCGAGCGCTTCCGGGTAGGCGGTGGCGAAGTCGGTGCTGACCACGCCGAGGTCTGCGGTGACCTTGCCGCGGTCGGCGAGTTCTCCGCTGGTGATGAGGGTCGTGCCGCCCGCGGCGCGCAGTTGCCCGAGCACCGGGTACCACACGAAGGCCGCGTCGATGTCGCCGCGCTGCCAGGCAGCCAGGATGTCTGGGGGTTCCAGGTCGAGGAGTGTGACGTCGTCGACGGTGAGGCCGGCTTCGTCGAGGGCGGCGATGAGGTGGTAGTGGGTAGTGCTGGCGAAGGGGACGGCGACCGTTGTGCCGGCCAGATCGGCGACCTCGGTGATGCCTTCGACGGCGACGAGGGCTTCGTTGTCGTCGATGACGTCGTGGATCCACGCTACCTGGTAGTCGATGTCGAGAGGCTGGGACAGGCCGCGGGTGACGGGGGCGCTTCCAGCCAAGGCGATGTCGAGTTCTCCAGCGAGGAAGGCGGTGTTGACGTCGCCGCCGGAGTCGAACCTGCTCCAGATGATCTCGGTGTCGGGCAGGGCTTCTTCCAGCCAGCCGTAGTGCTTGACGATGAGGTCTCCGTTGGGGATGGACTGGTAGCCGATGCGCAGTTGGGCGGGGACGCCGTCGGCAGGGTCGGTGCTCTCCTCGGCGGCTGTGCACGCGGAGGCCAGCAGGGTGGCGGCGAGTGCGAGCACCGTGGTCAGGGTGCGGGGGGATCGCGATGAGATCATGGGGTTCTCCTAGGGGGAGCGGATCTGGTGTGCGGGTCAGGTTCGGCCCCGCCAGGGGGCGAGGATGCGGTCGATGCGCTGCAGGATGCCGTCGATGAGCAGCCCGGACAGGCCGATGACGAAGAGTCCGAGGATGACGATGTCGGTCTGGTTGAAGCGCTGGGCTTCGCGGATCATGCCGCCGATACCGGGAAGCCCGTTGACGGTCTCGGCGGCGACGACGGAGGTGTAGGCCACGCCGACCGCGATGCGGACCCCGGTGATCACTTCGGGGAGCGCGTGGGGGAGGACGATCCACAGCGGCAGCCGCCAGGAGCGTGCGCCGAGGGAGCGGGCCGCGTGGAGGTAGTCGGGGCCGACGTTGCGGACCGCGTCAGCGGTGGCCACGGCAACGGGCGGCAGGGAGGCAATGATGAGCAGCCAGATCTTGGGTTCTTCGTTGATGCCGAACCAGATGACGAGCAGGCTGAGGTAGGCCAGTGGGGGCAGGGCACGCACGAAGGAGATGAGCGGCCCCAGCATGACGCGCAGGGCGGGGACCAGTCCGATGAGGAGGCCGAGCAGGATTCCTCCGGCGGTGCCGTATCCGCTGCCGGTGAGGATGCGTCGCATGCTGGCCCACAGGTGTTCGGGCAGGGTGGATCCGCTGAACCCTTCGGTGGTGGTTGCGACGGCCTGCTCCCAGACAGCGTGGGGCGGGGGCAGGATGACCGGGGGCCAGATCTCGGCGCGAGCTACTGCCCACCACAGGAGGAGGAAGCCGCCTACAGCGAGGGCGCGCAGCCCGAGGGAGCGGGCGGCTGCGGAAAGGTGGAAGCGGCTCCGGGTGGAGTTGTCGGAGTTGAGGCGGGTCCCGGAGCCGCGGTCTGTGGGGCCGGTGCGGGGCCGGACGGCAGTGTTCATGGCGTTGGCGCTGCGGTGGCTGCGAGAGTGCGGGGCAGGACGTATTCGCCTACGCGGTAGGCCTCTTCCAGGTGGGGCCAGCCGGAGAGGATGAACTCTTCGATGCCGAGGGCCTGGTAGTCCACGAGACGTTGGGCTACTTCGTCGTAGGAGCCGACGAGCGCGGTTCCTGCTCCTTCGCGGACGAGGCCGATTCCCGCCCACAGGTTGGGGGCGACTTCGAGGGAGCGGGTGGAGCCGCCGTGCAGGCTGGCCATGCGGGCTTGGCCCACGGAGTCCATGCGGGCGTAGTAGCGCTGCATGGCTGCGATGCGCTCGGGGTCCATGCCGTGGAGGAGCCGTTCGGCTTCCCGCCAGGCTTCGGCGGAGGTGTCGCGGGCGATGATGTGCAGGCGGATGCCGAATCGGAGGGTGCGGCCGGCGTTGGCGGCCAGGGTGCGCATTCGGTCGATCCGCTGGGCGACCATGTCCGGCGGCTCGCCCCACATGAGGTAGACGTCGCTGTGGGTGGCGGCGACCTGTTCAGCTGCGGGGGAGGCCCCGCCGAAGTAGATGTCGGGTGCGGGGTCGAGCGGGTCTGCGGGTCCCCACTGTTCCACCTGGTAGTAGCGTCCGGTGAAGTCGACGGGTGCTCCGGTGAGGGAGCGGCGCAGCACGGTGAGGAATTCGGCGGTGCGGGCGTAGCGCTGGTCGTGGTCGAGGAAGTCGCCGTAGGCCCGCTGTTCGACCGGGTCTCCCCCGGTGACGACGTTGACGAGCAGTCGGTTGCCGGAGATGTCCTGGAAGGCCCGCACCTGTTGGGAGAGCAGGGTGGGCAGGATGAAGCCGGGCCGGAAAGCGACGAGGAATTTCAGGTGCTCGGTGTGCTGGCTGAGTGCTGCGCAGATGGTCCAGGGGTCAGGGCAGCCCGCACCGGTGGGGGTGAGAGCCGCGGTGAAACCGGCGCTCTCTGCGGCGCGGGCAACCTGGGCGAGATAGCCGAGGGTGGCCTGGCGCGCAGGCGCGGGGGTGTCACCGGTGTCGAGACGGATCGTGGAGTTGCGGACCGCGTATCCGTCCCCGGTAGTCGGCAGGAACCAGTGGAAACGCATGCGGGAGCCCACCTTTCGCGGAGGCGTCGCACTACAGACAAAACCAACTATATAGGTAGGAAAACTCTTATATGGCACGCCTGCCCAGGATGCGCCTGTCGACCGCCTGCCTGTCGCGACGCAGACACCCTTCCGAAAAGCTCCTTCATTGCAGAGCAACAGGGGCCTCATCGCGCGTTGACACCGCGTTTTTCCTGGGGTGATCGCCAGTCCGCCTGCCAGCTCCCCTGAGGTCTGCCTACCGAAGCACCCTGACCCGGGGTGGCGGCGTCCACAGGCCGGGCAGTGCACCCTGGACCCACCGGGGCGCATTCTGGTGAAGCTTCGGAGTACCGCACTCCCCCGTTCAGACGGCCTGGCAGAGCTCCTCGGCGGGGCGCGCTAGTGCCCCCTGGGGAGGCGGGCCCGCCGCCTGGCGCGCCTGGTCTGCTCCGGGCAGAGAGCCGCGGTGCCCGTGCACAGCCTCCCCTGGCCGCGGAGGTAACAAAAATAAAACCCACTAAACAGGTAGACTTAATTGAGTTATTGGCGCATCATGGTGCCATGCTCACCAGCGACATCCACCGCCCGGTGCGCGACGCTGACGCTGCCTTGCCTCACCGTGACGAGGAGCGGCTCCTCGGCGTCATCCCGCTGACAGACCGGCGCAAAGTCATGGTCGTCGTCGGCCATGTCGTCGAGGCCGCCAACGGTACGGACAGCACCGCCACCGGTCCACTGAATGACGACGCTCTGGTCATCGACCGCGACTCATGGCAAGTGTGGGCGTACGGAAAACCCGTCAGCCTCTCCTACCAGGAATTCCGGCTGCTCGCCCACCTGGCCTCAGCTCCCGGGCGGGTGTTCACCCGCCAAGAACTCCTCGACCAGGTGTGGGCTCCCGAAGCGCATACCACGGCCCGCTCGGTGGACGTCCACGTCCACCGGATCCGCCGCAAGCTCGGCGCGCTAGGCGAACGGCTCGTCACCGTGCGGCGGGTCGGTTACGTCTACCGGCCCCGCTGACACCCATCCCAGCCTTCCAGCTCCGCCCTCCTGCTCCGCGCAACAGAAGGACGCCGCTCATGTCCCTGACCTTCCACTGGTTCCTGCCCACGCAGGGCGACAGCCGCGGCCTCGTCGCTGACGGCGACCCGGCAGATGCCTCCGCCTGGCGCTCGCGGCCCCCTTCAGCCGGCTACCTCACCCAGATCGCCCGCGCCGCTGAGGACCTGGGCTTCGAAGGCGTGCTCACCCCGACCGGAGCATGGTGCGAGGACGCGTGGATCACCACGGCGATCGTGCTCGGCGCGGTGCAGCGACTGAAATTCCTCGTCGCTTTCCGCCCCGGACTGGTATCGCCCACCTTGGCTGCGCAGATGGCAGCGACCTACCAGCGGCTGAGCGGCGGTCGGCTGCTCCTCAACGTGGTCACCGGCGGAGAAAGCGCAGAGCAGCGCAGCTACGGCGACTTCCTCGACAAGGAAGCGCGCTACGCCCGCACCGACGAGTTCCTCCAGATCGTGACCCGATTGTGGGAGGGGGACACTGTCACCTTCCGCGGCGCGCACCTCACGGTTGAGGAAGCGGTACTCCACCAGCCGCCCCCGCAGCGGCCTCCCCTCTACTTCGGTGGCTCCTCCCCCGCTGCCCTCCGCGTGGCGGCCCGCCACGTCGACACTTATCTGACGTGGGGCGAACCTCCCGCTGCCGTCGCAGAGAAGATCGGCCGGGTCCGGGAACTGGCCGCCCAGGCCGGACGGACCCTCACCTACGGGATCCGACTGCATGTCATCACGCGCGACACCGCGGCTGAAGCGTGGCGTGCAGCCGACCACCTGCTGGAACGCCTCTCCCCCGCCACGGTGGCGCAGGTCCAAGCCGGGCTGGTCCGCAGCGAATCCGAAGGCCAGCGCCGCATGCTCGCCCTCCACGGCGGCAGCCGCGAGCGTCTGGAGGTCTCCCCCAACCTGTGGGCCGGGGTTGGGCTGGCCCGCGGCGGGGCAGGAACCGCGCTCGTCGGCAGCCACACCGAGGTGGCCGACCGCATCGAGGAATACCACCGGTTGGGCATCACCGAGTTCATCTTCTCCGGCTACCCGCACCTGGAAGAGGCCTACTGGTTCGGTGAAGGCGTGCTTCCCTTGCTGCGGCAGCGTGGGCTGTGGCGCCCCCCTGCCGCTGATACTGACGCCGCGCCCGTGCACGTACCTTTCGTGGGCAGCCCGCGGCTGTCGGCTCCCGCTTCCTAAGAAACCGAGGAGAAACCACCGTGTCCATCACTGTCCTCGTCGGGAATCCGCGTCCGCAGTCGCGTACCGCCACTGCGGCGCTGACCGCGGCCCGCCACGTAGCGGGCGCACTCGGACTCCCCGGTGACCCCGAACTGGTCGAGCTTGCCCCACTGGCCCCGTCGCTGCTGCTGCCCGGCCCGCCTGCCGAGGTCGCTGCGGCACTGGAGCAGGTGAGCCGGGCCGAGCTGCTCGTCGTCGCGAGCCCGACCTACAAGGCGACCTATACCGGGCTACTCAAGGTCTTCCTGGACTTGCTCCCTAGTGGTGCCCTTGCCGGTGCGACCGCCCTGCCGCTGCTCGTCATGGGCTCTGCGGCGCACACTCTCGCCGTCGAAGTGCACCTGCGCCCCCTGCTTGTCGAGCTCGGCGCGCATGTCCCGTCGCCCGGACTCGCTGTCCTCCACGACACCGTGCCCCGGGACGGATCAGCCAGCCCGGAGCTGGACTCCGTGGTGGCTTCCTGGACGGCTCAGGTCGCCCCCCACATCCGCGCACGCCATCACAGTCGGACAGCCGTGTAGCTGTCGCCGCTGCCAGACCGCACTTCGAGGAGTCTCGATGGGCAATTCCCATACCGCTGTGCGCCCGGCGCAGCGCCCTCCGATCGCCGCGGACCAGTTCCGCCAGCTCCTGCGCCACCACCCTGCCGGGGTCGTCATCGTCACGGCTGACGTGGCGGGCCACCCCGTCGGCTTGACTGCCACGTCCTTCACCAGCGTCAGCCTCGACCCGCCCCTCGTGTCCTTCTATGTCGCCACCACGTCGTCCACGTGGCCTCGGCTGAGCCAGGCCAGCCTCTTCGGCGTGCACCTGCTCAGTGCAGACCAAACCGAGCTGGCCACCCGTTTCGCCGCCAAAGGAGTGGACCGGTTCGCTCCGCCGACCCGTTGGTCCCGCGACCGGGACGGGGTGCCTGCTTTGGACGGGGTGACCGCGCGGCTGGTGTGCTCCCGGGCCGCGACCCGCCTCATCGGGGACCACTGGTTGGTCGTGGGCCGCGTCGTCGCCGGCACAGTCCATGATCCGCGCCGGTCTCCGCTCCTCTACCACCGCGGATCGTTCGGGGGATTCACCCCGTTCTAAAGGGCCGCGTCTCCCTGGGAGGACTGCGGAATACCGTCCCATCCGCCAATAACCTACTTTTCAAGTAGGAAATAAAGACTTGTTTCTGCGTCCGCCCTCCACCAGCACTAGCCGGAAAGGAACACCACCGTGACCGACCAGCCGTCCCAGCCCGCACCGCTGAAGTTCGCCTACTGGGTCCCCAACGTCAGCGGCGGCCTCGTCACCAGCACCATCGAGCAGCGCACCGACTGGAGCTACGACTACAACCGCGAACTCGCGGTCCTCGCCGAGAACAACGGTTTCGACTACGCGCTCACCCAAGTGCGGTACATCGCCAGCTACGGGGCCGACCACCAGCACGAATCCACGAGCTTCAGTCTCGCCCTCGCCCTGGCCACCGAGCGGCTGCGCGTCATCGCAGCAGTCCACCCCGGCTTGTGGCACCCGGGTGTCCTCGCCAAGTGGGTCGCCACCGCCGACCACCTCACCCACGGCCGGATCGCGATCAACGTGGTCAGCGGCTGGCTGAAAAACGAGTTCCTCGCGCTCGGCGAACCCTGGCTGGAGCACGACGAACGCTACCGGCGCACCGAAGAGTTCATCCGCTACCTCCGCGCCGCGTGGGAAGGCAGCCCACGCGACTTCGTCGGCGACTTCTACCGGCTGCACGGCTACGACCTCAAACCCAAACCGCTGGACGTGCCCGGCCGGGGACTGCCTGAGATCTTCTTCGGCGGCAACTCCACGGCCGCCCGCGGAACCGCTGGCCGCAACGCCGACTGGTACTTCTCCAACGGCACCGACTTCGAAGGATTCACCGAACAGGTGACCGAGGTCCGAGACCACGCCACCCGGGCGGGACGCACGATCCGGTTCGGCCTCAACGGGTTCGTCATCGCCCGCGACACCGAAGCAGAAGCCCGCGAAGTGCTGCGCGAGATCATCGCCAAAGCCGACCGGCGGGCCGTAGCCGACTTCCGCGACGCGGTCCGCCAAGCCGGAAAGTCCACCGCCGACGGCAAAGGCATGTGGGCTGACTCCACCTTCGACGACCTCGTGCAGTACAACGACGGTTTCCGCACCCGGCTGATCGGCACCCCCGAGCAGATCGCACGCCGCATCGTGGAGTACAAGGCGCGCGGCGCGGACCTGCTCCTCCTCGGATTCCTCCACTACCACGAGGACGTCGCCAACTTCGGTGCCACCGTGCTGCCGATCATCCGCGAACTGGAGCAGAAAGTCGACGAGCGCCTCGCTGAAGGCGCCCCCGTCGCCGAAGCAGTCCGCGCCGCCCAGCACGCCTGACCTGGTCTGTCCCCCGGCCCCGGCGCTCCCGCCGGGGCCGGTCTCCCCGCACACCTGTCCTGATTCTCCGCACACGGATGAGGAGGCACCATGAGCACGGAACAGACCGAACGGCCCGCCGAAACTTCCCCGGCCGGGTCTTGGAACGACCGCCCAGCCCCGCGCACCCCAGCCGAGTGGCTCACCCGGGCCGCCGAAGTCGGCGCGATCCTCGCCGCCGACGCTGTGGAACGCGACCGCGCCGGCCAAACCCCGTACGCCGAAGTCCAACTCCTCAAAGACTCGGGCCTGGTCACCCTGCTCGGCCCGGTCGAATACGGGGGCGGCGGACAGACCTGGGAGACCGCCTACCGGGTGACCCGGGAAGTCTCCAAGGCCGACGGGTCCATCGGGCAACTGCTGGGCTACCACTACCTGTGGTCGTGGGCGGTGCGGTTCCTCGGCACCCCGCAGCAGATCGCCGCAGTCGAGGAGCTCGCCACCACCAACCGGTACTTCTTCGGTGGCGCAGTCAACCCCCGCGACGACGACCTCGTGATCACCGAAGACGGCGACACGCTCGTCTTCAACGGACGCAAAACCTTCTCCACTGGAAGCAAGGTCTCCGACCTCACCGTGCTAGAAGGCGTACTGGAAGGAACAGACCAGCACATTTTCGCGATCGTCCCCTCCGCCCAGGACGGGATCGTCTTCGCAGACGACTGGGACAACATCGGCCAGCGTCTCACCGAATCCGGCAGCGTCCGGATCACCAACGTCCGCATCTCCTGGGACGACGCAGCAGGCTACGTCAACCGGGAGTTCCGCCCACTCGTCTACAACACGCTGAACCTGCCGGCCATCCAACTCGTGTTCACCAACCTGTACCTGGGGATCGCCCAGGGGGCGCTGGAGACCGCCGCCGCCTACACCCGGTCCACGACCCGGCCGTGGCCCTACGGCAGGGACAACAAAGAGTCCGCGGTCGACGAGTGGTACATCCTCGAAGCCTACGGGGACCTGCAGTCGAAGCTGTGGTCCGTGGAGGCGCTCACCGACCAGGTCGGCACGCAGCTCTCCCAGATCCTCCACGGCGACCGGGAAGCCGTGACCGCACGCCAGCGCGGCGAGATCGCGGTCCGGGTTGCGGCCGCCAAGCAGCGGGCTATCGACGTCGGCTTGGAGGTCACGTCCCGCATCTTCGAAGTCACAGGTGCGCGGGCCACCGCATCGTCGGTGGGGCTCGACCGGTTCTGGCGCAACCTGCGCACTCACAGCCTGCACGACCCAGTGGCCTACAAGCGGCGCGAAGTGGGACGCTACACGCTGCTCAACGAGATCCCTGAACCCACCTGGTACACCTGATCCTTTCCCGTACGGCGTCCGGCCTGCTCTAAGGCCGGACGCTTCCGCTGCGGCCCTCCAGCGGACAGTCGCACACCCCGGTCTGGCACACCACAAGGAGGACCCCCGATGACCGACACGGTCACTGCGCGTCTCATCACCGATGACAGTGACGCGCTGCGGACCGCCCACGCTCTCGTCCCGCGGCTGGCCGCCGAAGCCGACCAGCGCGACGCAGAACGGAGACTGCCGTGGCCGGAGCTCGCGGAGATCCGCGCGAGCGGCCTGCTGGGAATCACCGTGCCCGCTTCGCGGGGCGGCGCGGAAGTAGCGGCGGCAACCGTGGCCGAAGTGATGCGCCTGGTGGGAACAGTTGACCTCAGTGTGGCGCAGATCCTCCAACCCCACTTCGCGTTCCTCTACTCACTGCGCCGCAACGGCAGCCCGACACTGCAAGAAAAAGTGTTCACCGACGTGCTCAATGGGGCGCTGGTCGGCAACGCCCAGGCTGAGCGCACCGGAAAGCATTCGCACGACCAGCGGACCACACTGGAGCGGACCGGGGCCGACCGGTACCGGATCACCGGGGTCAAGTACTACGCGACCGGTTCGCTGTTCGCCCAGTGGCTGGCAGTGACAGCTCTCCTGCCGGTTTCCGGGCATGCGGACCCCCAGCCGCACGCGGTCTTCGTGCCCGCTGACACCCCCGGGGTGGAGGTGGTCGACGATTGGGACGGCATGGGGCAGCGCACCACCGGCAGCGGCACTGTCCGCCTCACCGGGGTGGACGTCTCCGCCGCGTGGGTGGTCCCGCACTACCGCTCGTTTACCCACCCCTTCCCCTATGGACCGTTCGCCCAGTTGGGGCATGCCGCGATCGACATCGGCCTGGCTCGCGGCGCACTAGAGCGGGCGGCAGAATTCGTGCGGACCCGGAGCCGGCCCTATGTGGAGAGCGGAAGCGACACGGCGACGGGCGACCCCCTCGTGGTCCAGCAGTTCGGGGAGCTGGAACTCCAGGTGCGGGCCGCCGAGGCCCTATTGGAGCGTGCTGCGGCGGCAGTGGATGCGGCCGACGCCCACCCGACCGCCGCTACCGTGGCCGAGGCGTCCCTTGCGGTCGCGGCCGCAAAAGCGGCGGGCGGCCGGGCCGCGGTCACGGTCGCCAACGCCTTGTTCGAGGTGGCGGGCACCCGGTCCGCTGCGGATCCGCTCAACCTGCACCGATATTGGCGGGATGCGCGCACCCACACCCTGCACGATCCCATCCGGTGGAAGATCCAGCATCTCGGCCGGTTCGCGCTTACCGGGCAGCGTCCACCGCGGCACGGTCAGATCTGATCTGGGCTGGTTGCCGGCACAGGTCCGGGTGCCGTTCGTGCGGGATGATGAGCGGGGTGTGCGTGCGGGGGTCGGCGATCACGTCGCAGGCGAGGCCGAACACCTGGTGCACGAGGTCAGCGGTGAGCACGTCACTAGGGGTGCCGTCGGCGACGATGCGTCCCGCGTTGACGACGATGAGGCGGCTGGCGAACCGGGCTGCTTGCGCGAGGTCGTGGAGCACCGCGACCACAGTGCGGCCCTGCCGGTTCAAGTCGGCGAAGAGTTCCAGCAGGTCGTACTGGTGGGCGATGTCGAGGAACGTGGTGGGTTCGTCCAGCAGGATGGTCCCGGTGTTCTGCGCGAGGATCATTGCTACCCATGCCCGCTGCCGCTGGCCGCCGGACAGGGTTTCCACCAGGCTGTTGGCGTGCGCGGCTAGCCCGGTGAGTTCCAGGGCCTGGTCGATGGCCGCCTCGTCGTCAGGGCTCCACTGGCGCAGCAGCGTGTGGTAGGGGTGGCGGCCTCGCGCGGCGAGGGAGCGCACGGTGATCCCTTCGGGGACAGCCGGGTTCTGCGGCAGCAGCGCCAGTTGCCGGGCCACGTCTTTGGATCGCTGTTTGCGGATGTCGCGGCCGTGCAGCAGTACTCGGCCGGACAGCGGACGCAGGACCCGACCCAAGGCTTTGAGCAGGGTGGACTTGCCGCAGCCGTTGGGGCCGACGATCGCGACGAACTCGCCTTCGGCAATGTCCACGGTGAGGTCGCGCACCACGGGGGCGGTTCCGTAGCCGAGGGTGAGGTGTTCGGCGCGCAGTCCGCGCCGCGGAAAGTCCTGCTCCGCCGCGGGGGACGGTTCTTCGTTGGTCGCGGTCTGGTTCACAGTGCTCCTCTCCGCCACTCGCGTACCAGCAGGAAGCCCAGGTAGATGCCGCCCACGGCCAGGGTGGCGATTCCGACGGGAAGCCCGTCGGTGAACGGGAAGTGCTGCACGGCAAGGTCGGCCAGTGCGAGGATGAGTGCACCGACGAGCGCGGAAACCACGAGGTTGGGTCCAGCGAGCCGGGTGAGGCGGCGGGCGATCTGCGGTGCGGTCAAAGAGACGAACGCGATCGGTCCGGCCACGCTCACTGCGCCCGCTGCCAGGACCACAGACAGGGTGATTGCGGCGGTGCGGGTCCGCGTAGCCCGCGCGCCAAGGCTGTCGGCCAGCTCGTCGCCCATCTCGGTGAGTGCTACCGGTTGGGCGAGGGCAGCGAGTAGCGGAACAGCGAGGGCAACCACCAGCCAGATTGTCGCCGCGTGCTCCCAGGAGCGTGCCGACAGGGTGCCGTTGACGTAGGCGGCGAGCACACTGGCCTGGTCGCGGGCGAGGGCAGCGACCACGAACTGGGTGAAGGCCGCGGACATGGCGGCAACACCGATCCCGGCGACGACGAGCCGTCCGGGGTGTCGCAGCCCGGTTCCGGTCACTGTGGCCACGGTCAGCACAGCGGCGACTGCGCCCAGCAGTGCGCCGAGCGGCACGGGGACGGTGCCGGGGAACGCTAGGGCGACGAGGGCGGCTCCCGCGCTCGCCCCCCAGTTCACGCCGATGACGTCGGGGCTGCCGAGCGGGTTGCGGGTGACGGACTGGAACAGGGCTCCCGCCATGCCGAGCGCAGCCCCAACCCCGATGGCCACGGTCACGCGCGGCCCGCTCAACCGGTGGAGGACGAACATGTGGACGGGGGAAGCGTTGCCGGTGAGCACGTCGGCCACGTCGGTGAGGGGAATCCCCAGCTTTCCTAGGGAGAGGGTGGCCACGACGGTGAGGAGGAGGGCGGCCGCCAGCAGCAGCGCCCACAGCAGGGAGCGCAGGTGGACGGGCAGCGCTACCGCGGAGCCCACACGCAGGTTCAGGGCGGACGGTCGGGTCATGACGGCCCCCGCATGCGGCGGACAGCGTGGAAGAGGAAGGGGGCGCCGACGAACGCGGTGACCACGCCGACCATGAGTTCTGCGGGGCGCAGCAGGAAGCGGCCGACGACGTCGGCGAGCAGCAGCAGGGTGGGTCCGGCGAGGAGGGCGAGGGGCATGCAGGTGCGGAAGTCGCCCCCGATGAGGGCGCGTACCACGTGCGGGACCGCCAGGCCCACGAAAGCGATCGGTCCGGTTGCGGCGGTGGCTCCGGCGGCGAGCAGCGTGGCGGCAGCCAGGCCGCCGGACCGGATGAGGAAGGGGTTGGCGCCCAGCGCGGTGGCGGTTTCTTCGCCGAGCGCCAACGTGTTCAAACTGCTGGAGAGCAGGAGGGCGAGGAGTGCCCCGGCGGTGAGGAACGGCAGGACGGAGGCGATCACGTCGAAGCCGCGGCCGGCCAGGGAGCCCACCACCCAGTAGCGGTAGTTGTCGAAGACGTGCGGCATGCTCAGCGCGACGGCTTGCACGTAGGCGGTGAGCACGGCGGAGATCACAGCTCCAGCGAGGACGAGGCGGACGGTGCTGCCGGTGCTTTCCCGGCCGCCGAGGAGGTAGGCGACGAGGCCGGCGAGCAGGGCGCCGGGAAGCGCCCACCAGACTGTTGCCGTGGTGGAGGTGGGGCCAAGCAGGGCGATCGCGGTGACGACGGCTGCCATCGCGCCCGCGTTGACGCCGAGCAGGCCGGGGTCGGCGAGGGGGTTGCGGGTGATGCCTTGCAGGAGCAGTCCGGCTGCGGCGAGGGCAGCGCCAGCGAGGATGCCGAGGATGGTGCGGGGGTAGCGGCTTGCTACCACGGTGGTCGTGTAGGGGTCGGCGGTGCCGGTCACGGCCGCCCACACCTGCGCGACAGTGGTGGGTTTGCTGCCAACGGTGAGGCTGAGCAGGACCGCTGCGGCGAGCGCGAGGAGGGTGCCGCCGAGCAGCAGGGTGGTGCGGGCGGGGCTGGCCTGGAGTGGCGCCGGTGGGGTGGTCACGATCGCCTTTGCCATGGGATCAGGGAGCAGGGTGCGGCCCCAGCAGGGCCGCACCCTGGTGGTTAGCGGTCGAGTTGAGCGACGGCCTCGTCGATCAGGGGAAGGTAGCGGTCCAGGACCCACGGCACGGTGAGCGGGTTGATGATGGAGGAGGCGGTGACGAAGGACGTGTCTTCGCTGACCACTACCGATCCGCGTTCGATTGCCGGGATGGACGCGTACAGCTCCTGGGATTCGATTTCTTTGCGGGTCTCCGCGTCGGTGTAGAAGGTGAAGATAAGGTCGCTGTCCTTCAGCTTGTCGGCGTTTTCCAGGCCGATGACTGCGGAGGCGGTGCCTTCGGTTTCCGGCAGGGTCTCCACGACGGGGTCGACCTGCAGGCCGAGTTTGCTCACCATGGCCACGCGCTGTTCGTGGGGCATGAAGACACCGAGGGTGCCGGGACCGTCAGTGTAGATGTAGGAGAAGGTGAGCTCGGCGTATTCGGGGCGGGAGGCGGCGGCCTCGTCGAACTGCCGCTCGATGTCGTCGATCAGTTCCTGGGCTTCCTCGCTCTGACCGAGGGCTTGGCCGATGATCTCGATCTGCTGGTCCCATTCAATGGTCCAGGGCAGTTCAGGGTAGGCGACGGTGGGGGCGATGTCGTTGAGGATGTCGTACTGCTCCTGGGTGATTCCGGACCAGGGGGCCAGGATGACGTCGGGTTCCAGTTCGATGATGGTTTCGAAGTCGATGTCTTCGCCGCCGGTGAACTGGACGGGGAGTTCTTCGCCGGCTTCGGTGACGGCTTCGTAAATCCACGGCAGGTAGCCGGTCTCGTCGCTGCCCCACTCGTAGCTTTCGATACCCACGGGGACGGTGCCGAGCGCGATCGCGGTTTCGGCTGATCCTTGGCCCAGGGTGACGATCCGCTCGGGTTTTTCGGTGATCTCCGCAACGCCGAGGGCGCTTTCGATACGGACCGGGAAGGCGCCGTCAGCCGAGGGGGCGGTGTCCTCACCACCGTCCGTGCTCGATCCCCCGCAGGCGGCGAGGCTGAGAATCACAGCGGCGGCGATGCCCGCGCTCATGAGGCGTGCGGGCAGGGTGCGGAGCGTCGAGTGCATGCTGGTTTCTTTCTCTGCTGTGTTAGGAGAGGGGCATGGTGTCGGGTTGACGGGGGTTGTGCGGGTGGGGACTCGTGTCCCCCACCGCCAATCCCGACAAAAGCGACAATGCACACAAGCGAAGGTAAGTCTAACCTTACTTAACTCGGAGCTCAACGGCGGTACCGCCCCGCGAGGGCCGCAGCCATCGACCCACGATACGGAAGCGCCGCTTCGACCGGTCCGCCACCCCTCCGCAAATCCCCGTACTCCCCTACTCCGCACTCGCAACAGCGGTCCGCCCGTCCGCCTCGCGGAAATCCGCTACGAAACGCATTCCTGTCACAACACTGCCGGTTCAGCACCCGCAATCAGGCCTCACAGAAACCGGTCTTATCTACACCAGGAAAACCTCTAAGTCAAGGCCAAAACCTCCTTTTCTGCCAACAGTAATATTGTTAACATTCATGCGCACCGATTAATGTTCCGCAAAACGTTAAAGGAGAACTATGGCCGGGCAGACGACTGTCGACTCTCGCCGACAACCACCAGAGGAAGTGGACGTCCTGGTCGTGGGAGCCGGCTTCTCCGGCCTGTACGCCCTCTACCGTCTGCGGGAACTCGGGCGTAGCGTGCACGTCATCGAAACCGCTGGCGACGTGGGCGGTGTGTGGTACTGGAACCGCTACCCGGGGGCGCGGTGCGACATCGAGAGCATCGAGTACTGCTACTCGTTCTCCGAGGAGGTCCTCCAAGAGTGGAACTGGACTGAGCGGTACGCTTCCCAGCCCGAGATCCTGCGCTACATCAACTTCGTCGCCGACAAATTCGACCTGCGGAGCGGAATCACCTTCCACACCACGGTGACCGCGGCAGCCTTCGACGAGGCCACCAACACGTGGACGGTCGACACCAACCACGGCGACCGGATCCGCGCCCGCTACCTCATCATGGCCAGCGGCCAGCTCTCCGTCCCGCAGCTCCCCAACTTCCCAGGGCTCAAAGACTTCGCCGGCAACCTCTACCACACCGGGAACTGGCCGCACGAGCCCGTGGACTTCTCCGGGCAGCGGGTGGGCGTGATCGGCACCGGGTCGTCCGGAATCCAGGTGAGCCCACAGATCGCGAAACAGGCTGCGGAACTGTTCGTGTTCCAGCGCACCCCCCACTTTGCCGTCCCCGCCCGCAACGCGCCGCTCGACCCGGAGTTCCTCGCCGACCTGAAGAAGCGCTACGCCGAATTCCGGGAAGAGTCCCGCAACACTCCCGGAGGAACCCACCGCTACCAGGGGCCGAAGTCCGCGCTGGAAGTCAGCGACGAAGAGCTGGTGGAAACCCTGGAACGCTACTGGCAGGAGGGCGGCCCCGACATTCTGGCCGCCTACCGCGACATCCTGCGCGACCGGGACGCCAACGAACGGGTCGCTGAATTCATCCGCAACAAGATCCGCAACACCGTGCGCGACCCGGAGGTGGCGGAACGCCTGGTCCCCAAGGGCTACCCGTTCGGCACCAAGCGCCTCATCCTGGAAATCGACTACTACGAAATGTTCAACCGGGACAACGTGCACCTGGTCGACACGTTGTCTGCGCCGATCGAGACGATCACGCCGCGCGGGGTGCGCACCTCGGAACGGGAGTACGAACTCGACTCCCTGGTGCTGGCGACCGGGTTCGACGCGCTGACCGGGGCGCTGTTCAAGATCGACATCCGCGGTGTGGGCAACGTCGCTTTGAAGGAGAAGTGGGCCGCAGGGCCACGCACCTACCTGGGACTGTCCACCGCCGGGTTCCCCAACCTGTTCTTCATCGCAGGCCCGGGCAGCCCGTCTGCGCTCAGCAACATGCTGGTCTCTATCGAACAGCACGTGGAATGGGTGACCGACCACATCGCCTACATGTTCAAGAACGGCCTCACCCGATCCGAGGCAGTCCTGGAGAAAGAAGACGAGTGGGTGGAGCACGTCAACGAGATCGCCGACGAAACCCTCTACCCCATGACCGCCTCGTGGTACACGGGCGCCAACGTCCCCGGTAAACCCCGGGTGTTCATGCTCTACGTCGGCGGCTTCCACCGCTACCGGCAGATCTGCGACGAGGTGGCTGCCAAGGGCTACGAAGGTTTCGTCCTCACCTAGCACTCGGCTGTCGGGTCCGTCCGGCTGCGGAACGGTCCCGACAGCGGGCAGGGCCGCGGTCGAAACGCCTTTCAGCCTCCTGCTCCGCAGCCCTCCCTCTGACAGGTGGAGTCCTCCACCGGTATCAGGGCTGGACAGACTGCCGGTTCGATACGGCTCTCTCCCCCGGGGCGCGCCCAAGGTGCGCCCTGGACTGTCCGGGCGCGGGATCCCTGTCCCCGCGCTCCGCGCAGGCTGGCGCGTCCTTCCCCGGGCCCGCGGGCTGCCGTCCTGGGGAGCACGCGCCGGCCCGTGTGCGTCTGCGGTGGTGGGCGCCGCCTCCTGCCAGGCAGCACGGCAGGAGGCGGCGCCTGTCTCTAGCGAGCACACTGTTCCTCCCTGGCAGGGGTGACCGGGCACTGCAGGCCGGTGCCGGTCTGCCTCGTCACCCCCGCTGTTCTTCCGCGCATGCCTGCCCGGGGGCGTTTCCCGGAGCGCGCGCGGGATTCACCACGGCGCGGCCCCGGACGTTGCCGCGTGCCAGCCGTTCGTACGCCAGGGGCGTCTCCTCCAGCGCGTACTCTTCAACCTCCACGGTGATCCGTCCCTCGCGGGCGAGCGCGAGCACGTCGACAAGGTCGGACTGGGTGCCCCAGTAGGGGGTGCGGACGACCGCTCCGAGAGGCACCAGGTTTACGGCCACGGGCAGCCGCCCCTCCCCCACCCCCACGATGCTGATCTCCCCGCCGGGGCGGAGACTGCGTGCAGCCATGCGCAGGGTGGCGTCACTGGCGACGAAGTCGAAGACCACGTCAGCGCCTACCCCTTCGGTGAGGTCCCGCACCTGGTCGGGGACCGTGTCCGTGGAGGGCAGGGCCGTGTCCGCCCCGCAGCGGAGCGCCAGTTCCCGCTTGTCGGCGGCCATGTCTACCGCGATGATCTGCGCGCTGCTGAGGGCACGCAGGATCTGGACCGCGAGGTGTCCGAGCCCGCCGATACCGATGAGGAGGGCGGTGCCGTCGGGCGGCAGCCGGGGCAGCGCGGACCGGACCGCGTGGTAGGAGGTGAGCCCCGCGTCGGTGAGCGGGGCAGCGCGGACCGGGTCGAGACCGCGCAGGGGGACCAGGTGGCGGGAATGGGGGACAAGAAGGTAGTCGGCAAGTGCGCCGTCCGCGCCCAGCCCGGGCGGCAGGATGCCTGCCGCCCGGGCGTGTGGACAGTGGTTTTCTGCCCCGCTCCGGCAGGTGCGGCAAGCGCCGCAGCCGTGCGGACCGTACACCGCGACCGTGTCGCCTTCGGCCAGGCCGGAGATGCCCGCGCCGACGTCGACGACCACGCCGACCGCTTCATGTCCCAGGGTGATCGGCAGCTTGTAGGGCAGGGCTTCGGGCGGTCGGCTCATGACCGCCAGGTCGGAGTGGCACAGGCCGGCGGCGGTGACTTCGAGGACGACCTGTCCGGGGCCGGCCACGGGGGCGGGGATGTCGCTCAGGTAGAGACCTGTGCCGTCGTAGCGGACCGCTCTCACGGGTTCTCCTACACGAGTGCGGCAAGGGCGTAGGCCTGCTGGGTGGCGAACGTGATGCGGCGGGGAGCGTAGGCGTCGCCGAGGAGGTGCACGTTGGCCTTGCCGTGCCGTTTGAGTTCGTGGTAGAGGCTGTCGTCGGGCACGCCTCCGGCGGCTACGACCACACTGTCGAAGCCGGTGATCTCCCCGGGGATGTCGGAGTAGATGTTGCGGGTGGCCACCCGCCCTTCCTCGATCTGTACGACGCGCTGCATGAAGGTGAATGCCGCGCCCGCGGCGGTGAGCTTGGCGAGCGGGGCGCCGATGGTGTACTTGCCGACGAGGGGTGCGGGACCGGGGGTCTGGTAGACGAGGTGCACGTGGTGGCCGTGGTCAGCGAGGTAACCGGCGATGGTCAGCGGCTGCATGTGGTCTTCTGCGGCGGTGAGCAGGACGCGTTCGCCGATCTGTGCCGTCCCGGCGAGGACGGCGTGGCCGTCGACGACGAAGGGGGCGTCCGCCCCGGGGATAGGGAGCCGCCGTGGGACGGCTCCGGTGGCGACGGCGACCACGTCGGCGTCGAAGGATAGGACGTTGTCGACGGTGGCGGTTCGGCCAAGTTCGACGGTGACGCCGGCGCGGCGGAGCCGTCCTTCCTGCCAGGTCACGAAGTCGTGGTAGGCGGCGTTCTCGGCGGCGCGGGCGGCGATGCGCATCTGGCCGCCAAGCTGTTCTTCCCGTTCCCACAGGGTGACCTCGTGTCCGCGTTCGGCGAGCAGCCCGGCGAGTTCCATGCCGGCGGGGCCGCCGCCGACTACGAGGACGCGCCGGGGAGTGCGGGCCGGGGGTAGGGGGCCGTCGAGTTCCCGGGAAGCATACGGGTTGATGGCGCAGGCGAAGGGGAGCTTGTCGACGAGGCGGCGGTGGATGCATTCGTTGCAGCCGATGCACGGGCGGATTTCGTGGACGCGGCCCTGTGCTGTTTTCGTGATGATTTCCGGGTCGGTGATGATAGCGCGGGCCATGCCGACGAGGTCGGCTTGTCCTTGGGCGATGACTTTTTCGGCTGTGTGCGGGTCGGTGACCCGTCCGGTGTAGATGACGGGCAGGGAGACGGCTCGGGTCACTTGGGCGGCTAGGTCTGCCCATTGGGCGGGCTGGTAGTAGTGGGGTTGGATGTAGCTGGGCGCGCCCCAGTTATCGCCGACGACGACGGACAGGTAGTCGATTTTTCCGGTGGCTTCGAGGGCTTTGGCGATGTCGACGCCTTCGGCTGCGTCGTATCCGCCGTCGAGGGCCTCGTAGAGGTTCATGCGGACGCCGAGGGTGAAGTCGGGGCCGACTTCAGCGCGGATGGCGTCGATGATCTCCAGGAGGAAGCGCATCCGCCCGGCCAGGTCGCCGCCGTATTCGTCGTCGCGGTGGTTGGAGGCTGGGGAGAGGAACCATTCCAGCAGGTCGTCGTGGTTGGCGTGGAGTTCGACGCCGTCGAGTCCGGCTGCTTTGCCGCGGCGGGCTGATTCAGCGTATTCGTTGATGAACCAGGCGATTTCGTCGCGGTCGAGGGCGTGGGAGACCTGGTTGGCGACGTATGCGGTGACCGTGGGCGAGGGGCCGTGCGGCATGCCGCCTTGCATGATGAGCTGCGCGGTGACGTAGGCCCCGGCCTCGTGCAGGGTGTCGGTGAGTTTGCGGATGCGGTCGTGGAAGTACGGCAGGCGGAACACTCCGCGGGCGGCTGCGCCCACACCGGTGGGTTCGAATCCGGGGACCAGGTGGTTTTCGAGGGCGGCGCTGATTCCTCCGACCCATGCCAGGCCGGCGCGGGCCCGAGCTGCCCAGTAGGCGATGTTGCGGTCGGCTTCCGCTTCGTCGGGGCTCCACAGGTTGCCGATGGGGGTGGCGTGGGGCGTGGCCATGATCCGGTTGGGCAGGTCCATGCGGCCTACGCGGATGGGGGTGAAGAGGTGGGTGAACTGTGTCGTTTCCCGTGGTTTCATAGGGCGCCTTTCCGCGTGACGTCAGCCATCCACAGGCAGATTTGTGATAAAATTCATAATTACTATTATTATGAAATTGAGAAAAAAGTGGTGGCTTGGTGCTACCGAAACCCCCGCTAGCGGAGGCTCAATGACCACCCCAGTGGATCCCGCAATCGCTGCCGTGGCCGCAGCCGCGGCCGCGGCCCCTCCCCTCACCTCCCTCACCCCTGAACAGGCGCGCGCCCGAGTCGCCGCAGGCAACAGCTCTTGCGCCAACGGCCCCGACCTGCGGTCGGTACGCGACATCCGCCTCCCCGTCGCCGACGGACAGATCGGCGCGCGCGTCTACACCCCCCACGCCGCACCGCGAGCCACCTTCGTCTACCTGCACGGCGGCGGCTGGGTCACCGGCGACCTCGACTACAGCGACGAACTGTGCCGCTTCCTCGCCGACCGGCTCGCCTGGACCGTGGTGAGCGTCGACTACCGGCTCGCCCCCGAACACCCCTTCCCCACGCCCGTGAACGACGCCTACGCCGCGGTGCAGCATGTTGCCGCCACCATCGCCGCGAACGGCCCGCTGGGAGTGGGCGGGGACAGTGCGGGCGGCAACCTCGCCGCGGCCTGCACCCTGCGTGCCCGCGACGAACACGGGCCCCGCCTCGACTTCCAAGTGCTCCTTTATCCGGTGACCGACCACGACTTCACCCGCGCCTCCTACCAGACCCACGCCACCGCCTTCCCCATCGGCGTCGCGGAGATGCGGTGGTTCTGGGACCACTACCTGCCTGACCCCGAACGCCGCGATCTGCCGCTCGCGTCCCCGCTCCGCGCCGAACTGGCTGGCCTGCCGCCCGCCCACATCGTCGTGGCCGGACACGACCCTCTGCGGGACGAAGGGGTGGCCTATGCCGAGCGGCTCCGCGCAGCCGGGGTGAAAGCCAGCCTCGCCGAATACCCGTCGCTCACCCACGGCTTCTTCCGCCTGACCGGGGTGGTGCCCGCGGCACGCGCCGCCGTCGACGACCTGATTGACGCCTTGCAGCTCCTCACCGAAGACCACTAACCAACCCTCCGGTGGGGCACTGCGGTCGCAGTGCCCCACCGCGGTTCTCCTCCCCGTTAGGACCAGGACAGGGCGGAGAACCGATCCGCGCACGGAAGGTCAGGCCTCACTGCCGGGGCGGCGTTGCTGCATCGCATCACTCCACAACTGGTCGAAGTAGCTCTGCAAGTCGGGGTAGCCTGCGGCGTGCCACTCCAGGAACTCGTCGTAGCCGACGTCAAGCCCGGGAGCGGTCTGCTCCACCTTGGCCGTCCACTCCTCCAGCGCCTGCTCGAGGGCGGTGACGAACGCCTCGCTGTCGGGAAGCGCACTGTTGTTCGCTGCCTCGGCCAAAGCCTGCTCGTTGTAGGCGGCCAGCGCCTCCCGCGCGTCCTTCGCCAGCGGCAGCACCGCGCCGTCGTTCTCCTCGACCTGCGTCAGGCTGTCAGCAATGTTGTCCCAAGTGGACTCGTAGTTCGCTTGCAGCAGCACATCGAGCCGGTCGTACAGCAACTGCTGGGCTGCCAGCGGCAAGGACTCCCACGTGGCGAGACTGATCGCGATCGACCCGCCCGCGTTGCCGAAACCGACCTCCGGGTCCACCACGAAGTAGGGGGCCGAGGGGATGTAGCCGTTGAGCGCGGCCACGGTGAACGTGCCCAGCGCACAGTCGACCACGCCCCGCTCCAAGCTTTCGAACATCTCGGCGTAGTTGACCGTCGACGGCTGCATGCCCAGTGCCTCGACCTGGCCGTTCTGCACTCGGCTCTGCGAAGCGATGGTGGCGCCCTTCAACGAGTCCAAATCGGCGCGCTCACTCGTACAGGAGTAGGCGATCGCCCCCGAGTGGAACGCGGGCAGCAGCAGTTTCATCCCCCGCGCTTCGAACTCTTCGTAGAGGGCGTCCTCCTGGGCCGCGGTCTCCAGGATCGCGCCGTGCCACTGCAGCAGCCCGTCGACCGGGGTCTGGCGGCCGACGAAGCTCACATCCCACATGACGTTGTTGGCGGGAAACTCGGCGGGCTCCAGGGACGGCATCACTGAGCCGATGTCGAGCCGCCCGTCCGCAAGCGCGTCGTCGACCTCGTTAGCGGGGGCGATCGCGTTGGAGAAGACAATCTCGAACGTGATCTTGCCGTCGGACCACTCCTCCACGGCCGCCGCGTATTCTTCGAACCGGCGCCCGGTGGCCGCCCCCTTCGGCGCGGTGCTCTGCAGGGTCAGCGTCACTGGTTCCATGTCCGCTAGGGCGGCAGCGTACTCCTCTTTGGACGCCCCGTAGTCAACCGACGGGCCGCCGCCACCGCTCCCCCCGCTGCCCCGGTCTTCGGCACAGCCGGCAGCGATCAGCATCACGGTAGACAGCACCGCCGCTGTTTTCAGCGGCTGCAGGCTGCTTGTGTGCGGGTTAGCCACTGGTTCTCTCTCCTCCCGTTGAAGTTTCACCACGGTCCTGCTGGTCGCAGGAGGATCAGGGGGATGCGACGAGCCGCGCCACCGGGACGGCCTCACTGTTGTCGGGGTGCACGAACTCCACGCGCACCGGCCGGTCGACGGCCGGGGGCACCTCGTCGGCGTTGACAATGCGCAGCGTCAGCCACGGTCCTTCAGCGGTCTCCACGATGCCCACGATCGTGTCGGGCACGGGCGTGCCGTCGCGGGAGCGGCCGGGGATGACGGTCCAGCTCACCAGCGTTCCCTCACCGGAAGCGGCCCGCCACTCCAGGTCCGCGGCGTGCGTGGTCACGCACAGGCGGGCCTCGGGAGGCGACCAGGTTCCACGGCTCGGTGAGTAGCGCAGCATCAGTTCGCCCCGTGCAGCACCGTCGAAGAACGGGGCAGAGTAGTCGTCTCGGACGACGGGGGTGACGGTCATCGCGGCTCCTTCCTCGCTCATCGGGTCTTGGCGTGCGGGCTGACGATGAGCGTGGCGTGAAAGTCGAGGACTCCCCCGTTGCCGCTCACCATGATCAGGTCGTTTTTGGCTACCTGTCGCTGCCCGCCCTGGCCGCGCGCTTGGATGACCGCCTCCGACAGCGGGGTCATGCCCCACATGTAGTAGGAGGACAGTTCTCCGCCGCCGGTGTTCGTGGGATGGCTGCCCCCGGGGGCCAGGGCACCGCTGGCCACGAACTCTCCGCCTTCGCCTTTGGCGCAGAACCCGTAGTCCTCCAAGGTGAGCAGCGTGGTGTAGGTGAAGCAGTCGTAGATTTCGCGGATGTCGATCTCGTCGACGGTGACGCCAGCCATCCGCAGTGCGGCGGGCCCCGACTGTGCGGCCCCGCTGACCAGGCCGAAGTTGCTGTCGCGGTAGCTGGTGTAGCCGGGGTGAGCCTGGCCCCAGCCCCAGATGTGGACCGGCGGCTGGGCCAAGTCGGCGGCGCGTTCCGCGCTGGTGACGATGATGGCGATCGCACCGTTGCTGACCAGACAGCAGTCGAGCAGCCGCAGCGGGTCAGCGATCATCCGCGAATTCTGGTGGTCGTCAATAGTGATCGGCTCCCGCATCTGCGCCAGCGGGTTCATTGCTGCCCAGGCGCGAGCGGCGACCGCGACCGCCCCCAGTTGTTCACTGGTGGTGCCGTAGGTCTCCATGTGGCGGCGGGCCGCGATCGCGTACCGGGCCGGGGCCGATTTCAACCCGGCAGCAGCGGGCAGTGCTTCCACCCCGGTCAGCGGGCGGTTGCCGCCCGCGTAGGCGGCCCCGCTGCCCCGGCCTTCTTTCAGCGGCGCATCGGCGTAGACGCAGGCGACCACGTTCGCCATGCCGGCAGAAATCGCCATGGAGGCGTATTGGACCATTTGGATCGCCGAGGAGCCGAAGCCTTGGATCGTGGTCAGCAGCCGCAGGTCCCGCAACTGCAGGGTGGACTGCAGGCGCAGGTCCGTGTCGTTGTTGACCCCCGGGTTGACCAGGAGCCCGTCAATGTCGGCCAGGGCGAGTCCCGCGTCCGCGGCGGCCCGGGTAACGGCTTCCACAGCGAACTCGGCGGGGGTGCGGCCGTAGACCTTGCCGAGTTGGGTCATGCCGAGCCCGGCGATAGCGGTGGGGGTGATGTTCACTCCTGCTCCTCTCCACGACGCGGCAGCGTGACCTCCACGGTTCCCGGTCCGACGCTGACCCCGGACGAGTTCTCGCTTCGGATCGTGAGCTCGACCACGCCCACCTCGTCCTCGACGCGGGTGCCGGTGACCGTGGCAGAGACACGCACGGTGTCGCCGACGTAGTTGAACGCCCGCATCCGGAAACCGCGGATGCTGCGGATCGTCCCGGCGGGTCCGATCCAGTCCCGGACGCACCGCTCCCACGTGCCGAGGAGGAACGACGTGTTGGCGTACATTTCCTTGGCGCCGGTGCTCTGCGCGTATTCGGTGTTGTGGTGGATGGAGTTGAAGTCGCGGGTTGCTCCGGCCGCCATCACCATCCGGTAGACGGTCAAGGGGTAGGCGACACTGGGCAGTTCTTCGCCGACGGTGACGTCTTCGAAGTACCGCTGGTGCATCAGGGGGTTAGTCATCACTGGCCTCGGTCTTGTTCTTGGGCACGTAGGCGTAGGTGCCGATCCGGATCCGTGCGACGACCTCACCGGTTTCGGTCACCACGTCGCTCTCCCAGGTGAGGAAGGCGCCACGGCCCACTGACGTCTCCTTGGGCACGCACGACACCAGGCGGCGGCCGCGGCGGCCGATGCGTTCCCCGGCCACCACCGGACGGATGAAGTCGATGTCGATGTCGGTGCCGAAGAAACCGGTGGTTTTCGGCCCCAGGGGCATGTCCTGGTTGTTGATGGGGCTGCGCACCGGTTGCGCATTGCGGTCGTCGCTGTCGAACAGCACTTCGCCTGGCTGCCACAGCGGCGGGATCGTCCAGGTGAGCACACCCGTGTAGGGCATGGTGACGTCAGCGAACCCGGCGGCGCGGGCCACGGCGGGGTCCGTGTGGAGCGCGCAGTCGAACTCGAGCGGTTCGAGGTAGCGGCGGATCGCCCCGCGCTCGACCGGGTCAGCCCCGAAAACTGTCTCCCCGTCGGAAAAGTCGCGGCCCACGGCGTCGACGACGGGCTGCCATTCGGCTTTCCAGTCCTCGGTCTGCATGCCGCCGCTCATACCAACACTCCGTCCTCGGTCAGTTGCGCGATCCGCTCCTCGGAGTAGCCGAGGATGTCGCGCAGCACGTACTCGTTGTCTTGGCCCAGCGTCGGCGCGGGCCGGGTGACCTCGCCGGGGGTGTCCGAAAGCAGGTAGCGCGGCCCTTCCACGGTGGTCTGGCCGTGGATCGGGTGCGGGAGCCGCACCAGGTGGCCGCGGTGCGCGAGCTGCGGGTCGGCGGCGAAGTCAGCACTGGAAGCAGACCGGTGCGCGGGCACACCGACCGCTTGCAGGCACTGTTCGACGTCGGCGGCGCGTCTTGTCTTCGTCCACTGTGCGATCTGCTCGTCGAGGAAGTCGGCGCGGGCGCGCCGCTGCTCTGCGGTGCGCAGATCAGCGCGGTCAGCCAGGTCGCTGCGGCCCATGGTTTCAGCGAGCCGCCGCCACTCTGCGTTGTTGCGTGCCGCGATCGCTACGAAGCGTTCTTTGCCGTCCTCGGCCTGGCATGGGTAGACGCCGTGGGGGGCGAACACGTCGTCGCGGTTGCCGCGGCGCTGCGCCACTGTGCCGTCGAACCCGTAGTGGGCGACTTGGGGGGACAGGAAGAAGACGCCGGCTTCCACTTGGGCCACGTCGATGTAGCGTCCCCGCCCAGTGCGGCGGCGGTCTTCGAGCGCGGCGAGGAGGACGACCAACGCCAGCCGGGGGCCGAGGTAGTCGGTGTAGGGGCCGAAGGGGCCCAGGGGCAGCCGGTCTTCCCAGCCGACCAGGTGCTGGAATCCGCTGAGCGAGGCACCGACGTTGCCGTAGCCGGCCAGCGCCGACCACGGCCCGGTCTGGCCCGCGATCGAAGTGCTGAGCATGATGAGGGACGGGTTGTCGCGGGAGAGCGCGGCATAGTCCAGTCCCCACTTGGCCATCTGCCCGGGGGAGAAGGATTCGATGACCACGTCGGCCCAGCGGGCCAGGTCGCGGACGACTCCGCGGCCCGCCTCGGTTTTCAGGTTGACGGTCAGCCCGAGTTTCCCGGCGTTGCAGTTGCCGTAGAGGGCGGAGTTCTCCACGCCGGGTTTGCCGCCGTGGAAGGGCTGCATGAGGCGGGCGGTTTCGATCCGGCGGCTGGATTCCACGCGGACTACGCGGGCACCGAAGTCGGCGAGAGCACGCCCGATCAGGGGTCCGGCCACAACCCAGGACAGGTCGAGGACGTTCAAGCCGTCCAGGGCGCGGGTCATACGCTCACCTCCTGCGCGGTCAACCAGTCGGCGAGGACTTCCGCGGTGTGTTCGCCTAGCCGTGGGGCGCGTCGCCGCACCCGGGGTTGGGCGTCGCCGCTGACGTGGGCGAGCGTGCCGGGGATGCGGACGGGGACCCCGTCGATGTCCACCTGCGCCCAGTAGCCGCGTTCGTCCAGGTGCGGGCTGGCGGCGATGTCGGCGACGTCGAAGATCGCCATGCACAGCAGCCGGTGTTTCATGGCTGCGTCCAGCACTTGGCGTTTCGTGAGGGTGGCGAGGAAGTCCGCTACTGCGGCGCGTGCCTCAGCCAGGTCCGCTTCGGTGATCTCGCCGTCGGCGATGCGCTGGGGCAGGGTGGTCCAGTCCCAGGCGGCGATCCGGTCGCTGACCGCGTTCTCGGAGTGCAGCCAGGCGAACAGCCGGTTGGTGAACTCGCCTGAGGCGGGTCCCATCGACAGGTGGAGTTCCACCATGCCGTCCGCGCACCGCCATTTTTTGAGCCGGTTGGGGGTGGCTGCGCCGCTGCCGCTCTGGTCTTTGCCCGCGGTGGGCTGGCGGTGCCATTCCGGCTGGGGGTCCCCCACGTCGTGGGAGAGCACCCGGGCGAGGGTGGCGGTGCCTAGGCTGGCTTGGGCGGAGACGTCGACAAGCTGGCCGCGGCCGGTGGTGGCGCGGGCGTGCAGCGCGATCAGGGAGCCTGCCGCAGCGTCCGCGGAGGCGTGCAGGAACGCCTGGGGGACGCTGATCCGCAAGGGTGGGCGCTCTTCGTCGCGGTGCGGGTCCAGCGGGCCGCCCGCCGCCCAGACCACGAGGTCGCAGTCGGCATAGCCGGATTTGGGTCCGGTCCACCCGAAGGCGCTGATCACCGTGGTGATCAGGTGCGGGTGGGCGGCGCGCAGCGCATCAGGGTCCAGGCCGCGTTCCCGCAGCCAGGCCTCCGGCAGGGAAGTAATCATGATGTCGGCGCGTCCCGCGAGTTCCCGGGCGGTGGCGACCCCCTCGTCGCTGTCCAAGTCGAGTGCGATGCCGCGTTTGTTGGCGGCGAACGTCTCCCAGAACATCGACGGGCCGGCCCCGCCGTGTGCGGTCGGCGGGGCTGACCGCGCCGAGGACCCGGTGAGGGGTTCCAGTTGGACCACGTCCGCTCCCAGGTCGGCGAGCAGGCGGCCGCAGAGCAGCCCTCGCTCGTCGGTCAGGTCCAGAACGCGGAGGTGTTCAAGCATCGGCAGTCGTGCTTTCCCCTAGCGAGATCGCCGATTCGGGGCAGGCGTCGGCGGCCTCCCGGGCCTGGCCGTGCAAGTGGTCGGGAACGTCGAAGGTCTGCCCGCTTTGCGCGACGAAGCCTTGTTCGTCGTCGCTGAGCAGGTCGGGGGCGACCGCGTAGCAGCGGCCGTGGCCCATGCACCGGGCCGAGTCGATGGAGATACGCATCGGTCTTAGGCCTCCCATTCGAGGGGCAGGGTGGGCAGGGTCAACTGTCCGCCGCGTTCGGTCAGCGTCACGCCTTCTCTGATGCGGTAGTGCGGGATGCGCTGGTGCCATTCGCGCAGCACGATCGCGAGTTCGAGACGGGCCAAGTGCATGCCGAGGCAGCGGTGCGGCCCGGCACCGAACGCGATGTGCTGGTTGACGCCTTTGCGGTCGGGGTTGAACCGGTCGGGTTCGGGGAACTTGCGCGGGTCACGGTTGGCTTGGGCGATCCCCAGCCACACCACGTCGCCGGGTTGCAGGTCGAGGCCGTGGAACTCGGTGGGTTCCTGGACTTCCCGTCCGACTTGGAAGACCAGCGGGTACATGCGGAGGAACTCTTCGACGGCCCGGGGGACCAGGTCGGGGTTGTCGATGATGGCCTGCCGGTCGGCGTCGTTGCGGGCCAGGTGGGCGTAGATGTAGCCGAGGGCGCTGCGGGTGGTGTCCAGCCCGGCGAGCATCAACGTCAAGCAGATGGTGAGGATGTCCTCTTCGGGGATGGGGGTGCCGTCGATGCGGGCTTCCAGGAGCCGGGTGACCATGTCTTCCTTGGGGTCGCGCGGGTTGGCGCGGCGTTCCCGGATGGTCTCGGTGAAGTAGTCGATGATGTTCTTCCTGGCTTCCGCGACTTTGGCCGGGTCTTCCCCAAAGAACCCGGCGAAGACCGTCTCCGACCAGGGCAGGAAGAACTCGCCGTCGCTGACGGGGAGCCCGAGCAGGGCGAGGAAGAGGTCGGTGGGGTAGCGGATCGCGAACTCGGCGACGAAGTCGCAGCTTCCCTTGGGTTGGAGTTCTTCGATCAGTTCGATGCAGCGTGCGACCGCCATGGGTTCCATGCGGCGGACTGCGGCTGGGGAGAAGAACGGGTTGAGGACCCGGCGGAGTTTGGCGTGGGCTTCCCCGTTGAGGTCTTGGGGCAGCAGTGCCGTGCCGGAACGGGAGTCAGGGTTGATGGCGCTGCGGACTTTGGTGGTCCACGTCTCGTGGTGCTGGAAGCCTTCGACGACGTCGTCGTAGCGCTGGATCATGAGGAAGCCGCGGTCGGTGGTGTCGTTGAACCGGAACCGGCTGGCTTCCCGCTCCGCGTCGAGCATCGCGTAGTGGCCGTAGATTTCCGTGTCCGTGCTGAAGTCGGTGTGGCTGACCGGGCACTGCTGGATGCGGATGGGTGCGGGCATGACAGGCTCCTCCTACTTCTGTGCGGCTGCCATGTCGGGGATGAAGGTGGCGATCTCCGGGACGAGGATGAGGATCACCGCGACAGCGATCGCCATGGGCAGGAACCAGCCGACGGAGACGAACACGTCTTTGAGGCTGATCTTGTGCCCCATGTTCACGTCGGGGTCTTTGACCATTCCGTGGATGATGAAGGCGAGGATGCCGACGGGCGGCGTGACCACGGCGAGTTCTCCCATGAACACGGTGAACACGCCGAACCACATCAGGGAGATGTCGAGCGAGTTCAGGGTGGGGATCAGGATCGGAATGGTCAGGACCATGATGGCCATGGGGTCCATGAACATGCCGAGGATCAGGTAGACCACCACCATGACCAGCAGGAACTGCACCCGGCCCAGGCCGAGGCTTTCCACGGCGTCGGCCATGCCGGTGCTGATGCCGGTGAGGGTGAGCAGGCTGGTCAGGGCGGCCGCGGCGATGAGGATGAAGAAGATCGCGCCGACGCTGCTGACGGTGGCCACCGCCGATTCCACCACGGCGGCAAACGGCCGGTTCTTGCGCTTCCACATCAGGGCGACGATGAGCGAGAACAGGGCGGCGGCGGCACCCACTTCGGTGGCGGTGAACACACCGGAGAACATGCCGGCGATGATGAGGACGATCAGCAGCGGCACCGGCCAGATCCGGACGAGGCTGACCAGGCGCTCCTTCCAGGTGGTCTGGTCCTGTGCGACTGCCGCGCCTTTGGTCTTGCCGACCAGTTCCGGCCGCACGACGGCGAAGCCGACGATCATCAGGGTGAACATGACGGCCACGAGCAGGCCGGGGCCGATACCGGCGAGCAGTTGCGGGCCGATGGGCACCTCGGCGATGCCGGCGTAGATCACCAGCATGATGCTGGGCGGGATGAGCTGGCCGGGCAGGCCCGCGACGATGACCGCGCCGATCGCCATCCTGCGGTCGTATCCGGCTTTGAGCATCTCGGGGATGCCCATGCGGGCCAGGGCGTAGGCGGTGCCGACGGAGGAGCCGCTCACCGCGGCCAGGCCGGTTCCGGCGACGTTGGTGCCCACGGCGAGTCCGCCGGGCAGCCAGTTGAGCCAGTGGCGTCCCGCCAGGTAGATGCTGTCGGTCATGCCGGACCGCCACAGCAGCAGCCCCATGAGGACGAACATGGGGACCACGCTGAGGGTCCACTCGGCGACACCGTTGTAGACCAGCTTGCTGAAGGTGCTTTCGATCAGCGGCATCCCCCGCAGGGCGTACAGGCCGAGCAGTGAGGGGATGAGCATGGCCACGGCGACCGGCACCCGCAGGAACAGCAGGGCCAGCATCATGACGCAGGCCATGGCCCCGATGGCTTCGGGGACGAGGGGAAGGAACACGCAGACCGCGGAGCCGCCGAGGACGATCAGCGTCACTGCGGCCACGATCCACGGCCGGCGGCCTTCTTTCACCGTTCCGGTGGATTCCGTGGAGCGTGCCGGGTTGGTGTTGTCGAGGGTCGCGCTGGTTTCGGTTGCGCTCGTCATGGTGGTCTCCAACTACGCGGCAGCGGGCTCAGTACCCGGTTGCTCGTCGTCCTCGTCGGCGTCGGGGTGGCGGATAGCCCGCACGGTGGCCCACGCGAACTGCACGGTCAGGCTGGCGAAGGCGAGGGGGACGAGGAAGTAGACGGGCCAGGAGATGACGTCGCTGACCCCGGCGGTCATCGTGATCTCCCAGGCGTGCACGGCTTCCTGCCAGCCGTACCAGGCGAACCCTGCGGCCAGGAGCGCGCTCGCCGCACAGCCCACCGCGGTGACGTAGGGCTTGGCTGCCCGGGGCAGCATGCGGAAGACCAGGTCTGCCGCGATGTGCTGGCCGCGTAGTTGCGCGGCGACGAACCCGAGTAGGGCGACGATCGGCATGTACCAGTACTGCACGTATTCCAACGTGTTGGGCAGCGGGCTGTTGGCGAAGAAGCGCAGCAGGGCGTTGGCCGTGATGTGGAACATCATCACGAACATCACGACTACGGCGGGGACTTCGATGAGGAGTTCGGCGATGCGGCGGCCCTTGGGCTTCGATGGTGCGCTCATGGCATCTCCGCGGAATGGACAGCGGTGAGGAGGCGAGGGGGTCCGGGGCGGGGGTCCGCCCCGGACCGTGCGGGGGTGAGGGGCGTGATCACGACGGGCGGTGTTCGAGGAGGATCTCCTCGAAGACCTTGGCCACGTAGGGGTCGAGGTCGACCGCGTCCTCGGTGTACCACTCGGCGAAGCCGTTGTAGTCGGTCTCGTTGGTGTAGCCGAGCTCGTCTTCGACGATCGTCGACCATTTGGCGGACGCGTCCTTGATCCGCGCGACGAACGCGTCACCGTCCTCGATGGCCGGGGTGGTGCTCAGCTCCTCGAGGAGTTCGGCGTTGACGTCGTTGAGAGCCTTGCGGGCGTCTTCTTCGAAGACTTCGATGGAGCCGCCGGCGTCGGCGACCTGCTTGGAGGCTTCGACGATGTTCGGCCAGATCTTGTCGGAGATGTTGCTGCTGAGGAAGACGTCGAGACGGTCCCACATGAGCTGCTGGGCGACGAGGGGCAGCGAGTCCCAGGTGGCTTGGCTGATGGCCATGGCGCCGGGGGCCAGCGCGAAGCCTGCCTCGGGGTCGACGACGACGTGCGGGGCGGCTTCGATGAATCCGCCGAGGACACCCACGGTGAGGCTGGAGACGCTGCAGTCGACGACGCCGCGCTGCAGGCTCTCGTACAGCTCGGGGTAGGCGACGGAGGCGGCGGATCCGCCGAGGGCTTCGATCTCCTTGGTCTGGGCTTGTCCGCCGGCCGCGGCCTGCATGCCTTTGAGGTCTTTGAGGCTGCGGCGTTCCTTGCTGCAGAACAGCGCGTTGGAGCCGGAGTTGTAGGACGGCAGCAGGAGTTTGATGCCTTTGTCCTCGTACTCCTGCATGACCTCGGGGGTGTTGAAGGCGACTTCGAGCGGCCAGGCGTTGGACTGCAGGGCGCCGACGACGACGCTGTGGTCGGAGAGGAAGCTGGCTTCGATGAGGGCCGCGTTGGCCGGGTATTCCGCTGGTTCGTAGATCGGCAGGACTTGGGCGATGTCGAGGCGGCCGTCGATCAGCGCGTCGTCGGCTTCAGCGGGGTCGACGATCGCGTTGGCGTAGGCGATGTCGAACTGCAGTTTGCCGCCGGACCATTCGGTGAGGGCTTCGAAGTAGGCTTCGACGTTCGCCCCGGTCACCGAGCCTTTGGGGGCGGGGCTCTGGGTGGTCAGGGTGATGGTGTCCAGGTCGGCGAAGGCGGCCTGGTACTCCTCTTTGCTGGCCCCGTATTCGACGCCCTGGCCGGAGCCGCCACCGGCGCTGGTTGCTGTGTCGGCGCAGGCTGTGAGGGTGAGTGCGCCCACCACGCCGAGGGCGAGACAGGATGCCGCAGTGGCGGCACCCTTGTTTCCACGTCGTGTGACCATGAGTGAACTCCGTTGGTTGGATTTGGGGGGTTGTGAGGCAACGGCTCCGCGGTGCCGACGACGCACAACACTCGACAAACGAGTGATCTATATCACCAAGCTAATGATCATCATTAGCCTTGTTTGGGCGTCGGTCAAGAGTTCCTGAGCAGCAATTTTCACTTCAGCCACTCCGCCCACATGTGATTACTTAGAGTGATATATGCTGGTCACGGCAGACTGAAGCGGTCTCCGTGTTCGTGTTTTCGCCACGGAGCACGCCCGCGTCCGACAGCCCTCGCCTACTCTCGAAGCCCGCGCCAGGCAGTTGTCCCCCCGTCCACGGGAAAAATCCCGCCGGTGACGAAGGAAGCATCGTCGGACGCGAGGAAGCACACCACTTTGGCGACCTCGCTGGGCCTGCCGAAACGGGGGATCAAATGCGCGCCGATCATGGAGCGCAGCCGCGCTTCCCGGTCCTCGCTCGCCTCCAGGTGCGCCCGGCTCATCGGAGTCTCAATCGACCCGGGGCAGTAGGCGTTGCAGCGCACCTGCGGTGAGAGCGCAATCGCCATGGAACGGGTGAGCTGGATGACCGCGCCCTTGCTCGACGCGTAGGCCGGGGAACCGTAGCCGGTCATCCCCGCTACCGACGCCGCGTTCACCACAGACGGGCCGCGCTCCGAGGCCCGCAAATGGGGTGCCGCGAACTTGGTGGCCAGCCAGACCGCTTTGACGTTGACGGCATAAACCCGGTCCCATGCCTCCTCCGGCAGCTCCTCCACCGTGGGGGTGTCGGTGAAAGCCGAGTCCAGCACGCCAGCGTTGTTGACGAGTGTGTCCAGCCCGCCTCCCGCAGCCACAGCCTCCTCCACCATGCGCCGCACCTGAGCGGAATCCGCCAGGTCAACGGCGACCGCGTGAGCGCGCGCCCCGACCCCTGCAACCATTTCCGCGGTCTCAGCGGCCGCGGCCGGGTTGAGGTCCGCAACAGTCACCCAGGCCGCGCCCTGCCGGGCCGCTTCCACCGCGATCTCCCGCCCGATCCCGCCGCCAGCCCCGGTGACGAGGACTCTTTTGTCGGTCAGCATGCACGACTCTCCTTTCCCACGGCCGCGGGGGCGGCATCGCGCCAGGTGATGAGCGCGTCCAAGGCTTCGATGCGGTCCCCGGCAACACGCAGCGGATTGATCTCCAGGGATTCCAGGCGCGGCCCGAGCTCCTCGGCGAGCCGGCCGACCGCGCTGACCGTCGCAGACAGTGCGGCAAGATCAGCTGCCTGCTGGCCCCGCACCCCGTGCAGCAGGGCGGCGCCGCGCAGACTCTCCACCAAGGCGCGGATCCGGTCCGGGGAGACCGGCAGCGGAGTGAGGGCGACATCGTCGAGGACCTCGACGAACACCCCGCCCAAACCGACAGCCAGCACCAGCCCCCACTGGGGGTCCCGCGTTACGCCCACCAGCAGTTCCAGTCCCGTATCCCGCATCGGGGAGACCAGAACCCCGTCAAGCCGGGCATGCGGGGCTTTCGCCGTGCACTCCGCCAGCAGGCTGTCGTAGCTAGCGGCTGCCGCCGCAGCGTCCACATTCAGCCGTACCCCGCCCACGTCGCTCTTGTGCGGCAGGTCCGCGGAGACGATCTTCATCGCTACCCGGCCCCCGAAGGCGCGGGCTGCCGCCTCGGCCTCCTCCGCCGAGTGGACGTGGCGGGCGGGCACCACGGGAACGCCGGCCTCCTCCAGCAGGGCGCGGACCGCAACCTCCGACAGCGGGACAGGATCCATGTCACGGATGCGCCGTGGCGGCGGCACCACCTCACGGAGGATCTGTTCGCGGTCCTGCGACCAGCGCGCCAGGTGCGCCAGGGCCGTAATGCCCAAGTGCAGGCCGGGGACAACGTGCGCCACCCCGCCCTCGTCGAGGACAGCCCGGGCCTGGGCGCCGATCGGCTGCGTCACCTGGGTGAGGTAGAGGACGGGGGCGGCGGAGCGTGCTGCGCCCGCACCGATCGCGTTCACATACTTCTGCCCGTAGAACGGTTCACTGCTGTCCCGCCAGGGCAGGCTGTTGACCGCGACCACGACCCCCACATTGGGGTCGTTGCCGACCGCGGCGACCGCTTCCTCCCACAGGGACGGGTCAAGGATGGCGGCGCCCGTGATGTCCAGCGGGTTGTGCACGCTCCCGTAGGAGGGCATCACCGTGCGCAGCCGCTCCGTCGTCTCCGCCGTGAACTCGGGGAGGGCTGCTCCAGCGGCCTGGGCGAGGTCCGCGAGAATGTCGCAGGCCCCGCCGGAGATGGAGACCACGCCCACCCCCGGCCGGGCCAAGGGCCCGGTGTGCGCTGCCACCCCGGCGGTGACCAGCATCGACTCGATCGTGTCGACCCGGATGACCCCGTGGCGGGCGAACACGGCGTCGACGACCCGGTCGTCGCCGACCAGCGCCCCGGTGTGTGAGGCAGCGGTCCGCGCAGCCAGTTCACTGCGGCCCGCTTTAAGGACGACCACGGCTTTGCCCGCTTCCGCGGCACGGCGGGCCGCCGCGGCGAACACCTCGGGTTCACGGATCCCTTCCATGAACACCGCGATGGCCCGAGTGTGCTCGTCGTCGACGAGGTAGTCGATCAGATGCCCGACAGTGATCATCGCTTCGTTGCCGACGGTGATCACATAGGACAGTTCCACCCCGGCCAGCGCCGCGAAGTCTTTCATTGCACCGCAGCTCGCGCCGCTCTGCGAAATAAGGGCAACCCCGCCGGGTGTCGTGGGCGGGTCGGCGAGCACCATGGCGGGCACGCCCGCCGCCACGTTGGTGAACCCCAGCACGTTAGGGCCGAGCAGCAGCAGGTCGAGCTCGGCGGCAAGCTCCACCAGTTCACGCTGGCGGCGCCGCCCTTCTTCGCCTGCCTCGGCATAGCCGGAGCTGAGCACGAGCGCGCTGCGCACCCCGGCCGCGGCGGCGTCGCGCAGGGCGTCGCCGACCGCGGGCGCGGGCACCATGACGAAAGCCAGGTCGACGGGGCACCCGATGTCACGGCAGCTCGCATACGCGCGCCGCCCATGAACCTGGTCCGACCGGCGGTTGACCAGGTAGGTCACCTCGCCGTGGCCGGCCGCGACCAGGTTGCGGTACAGCAGCGCGGAGAAGGTCGACTTGTCGCTCGCGCCGATGAGCGCAAACGAACGGGGGTGGAAGAACTCCCGCAACCGCTGGGGGGTCACCACGGCGGTCACTCCTCCCCTCCGATGCGCCGCCCGGCCTCCAGCAGGGCCACGGGCTTTGCGTAGCGTCCCGACGTGTAGGGCGAAGGCCAGCTCGCCCCGGTCAGCCCCGCATCCACCGGCAGGACCGCGCCGGTGACGAACGCGGCGTCGTCGCTGGCCAGGTAGAGGATTCCGGCGGCCACGTCCGCGGGTTGGATGGGGCGCCCCAGGAGCGCGGTGCGGCCCAGCACTTCCTGGGCTCCGGCGAGGTTGTGCGCATCGTCGACGACGATGCCCGCGGTCATGGGGGACACCACCGAGCCGGGGATGATCGTGTTGACCCGGATCCCGTGCTGGCGTAGTTCCGCGGCTACCGAGTTCGACAGGCCGATGATGCCGGCTTTGACCGCGCTGTAGATGTGCGGTCCGATCCCGCCGAGCACTCCAGCCGGGCTGGACGTGGAGATGATGACACCGCTGCGCCGGGGTTTCATGACGCGGGCGGCGTGCTTCATCCCGCAGATGACGCCGCGCAAGTTGACTGCGATGGTGAGGTCGGCGTCGGACATGCGGGTGGCGTCGATTGGGCCGAGCGCACCCATGATCCCGGCGTTGTTGACCATGATGTCGAGCTGCCCGAAGCGGTCCACTGCGGTGTCGACGAGCGCAGCCACGTCCGCTTCCTCGCTGACGTCGGTCCGGACGAACACTGCGCGGTCGCCCAGTTCGTCGGCCAGGCGCCGGCCCGCTTCCGCTTGGATGTCGGCGATGACCACGCTCGCCCCTTCGGTGTGGAAGCGCCGCACGGTGGCTTCCCCGATCCCGCTGGCTCCGCCGGTGATCGCCGCGACACGTCCTCGCAGGCGTTGGGTCATGGTGTCCTCCGAGGTCAGGAGCCGACAGCGATGGACATGGTTTCCAGGTAGGCGTGGAAACCTTCGGGGCCCATCTCCCGGCCGATGCCGGACTGTTTGAAACCGCCGAAAGGCGAGTTGGCGGCCTGGGGCCGACCGTTGATGCTGACCATGCCGGTGCGCATCCGCCGGGCGATCGCCAGCGCGCGTTCCTCGTCGCTGCTCCACACCGATCCGGACAGGCCGTAGACCGAGTCGTTGGCGATAGCGACCGCCTCGTCGTCCCCGTCGTATTCGATGACGGCGAGCACGGGCCCGAAGATCTCCTCTTGGGCGACGCGCATCGAGTTGTGCACTTCGGCGAGCAGGGTGGGGGCGACGAACCAGCCGCCCGCCAGCTCAGAAGGCAGGGAGGGCCGCTCGCCGCCGACAACGACCCGGGCGCCTTCCTGGCGTCCGGTGGCGATGTAGCCTTCGACGCGCTCCTGCTGGCGTCTGCTCACCATGGGGCCGATCTGCGTGGCCGGGTCGATCGGGTCGCCGACCCGCTGCGCAGCCACGGCTTGGGCGAACGCGTCAATGAACTCGTCTTTGCGGGAGCGGGGGACCAGCAGCCGGGTCTGGGCGATGCAGGCCTGGCCGTTGACCATGAACGCCATCGGCAGGAGCGCGGGGACGACCGTGTCGACGTCCGCGTCGTCGAGGATGATCGCAGCGGATTTGCCGCCGAGTTCCAGGGTGACGCGGGCGATCCGTTCAGCGCAGGCGGCCATGATCTTCTTGCCCGCGGCGGAGCTTCCGGTGAAGGCGACCTTGTCGACGTCGGGGTGGCTGACAAGGTAGGCGCCTTCCTCCCGGTCGGCGGGGACGATGTTGAGGACCCCGTCGGGCAGCCCGGCCTGGCTCAGCGCGTCAGCGAGGTTGTAGGCGGTGAGCGGGGTTTCCGGCGGCGGTTTGAGGATGACCGAGCAGCCTGCGGCGAGCGCGGGGGCGACTTTGAGGGACGGGGTGCTCAACGGCCCGTTCCAGGGAGTGATGGCGGCAACGACCCCGACGGGGACCTGGGTGACGAGGCTGGTGTTGGTGCCGTCGCTGCGGCGCTCGTCGTAGGCGAAGTCTTTGGCGAGGGTGCCGTAGTAGCGCAGGTGGCGGATGGGGTTGGGGACGTGGGCGCGCTCACTGAACCAGATGGGGCAGCCCAGTTCCGAGGTGATGAGCTTGGCGAGCTCCGGGGCGCGTTCCTCGAGCAGGTCGGCGGCACGGTGCAGGACAGCGGCACGCTCCTCAGGCGGAGTGTTGGCCCATACCCCGGAGTTGAAACTAGCGCGGGCTGAGGCGACCGCAGCGTCGATGTCGGCAGTCGAAGCCAGGACCGTGCTGCCGACGTAGGCCCCGGTTGCCGGGTTGTGCACGTCGACTTTCCGGCCGCCTTTGCTGTCAACCCAGCGTCCGCCGATGAAGAGCTGGGGACGCTCCGTGAGTGACACCTGTTCCTCCCCTCTCCTCACCCGAAGGTGACTCCCCCACACAAACAATAGTAATGATAATTATGATATTAATCACATTAATGAGGGTGGGTCAAGGGCTTCCGCTGCCCAACCGCCCCAGGAAACCGCCCGTCCGCGCACCCAAAGGAGAGACTGTGACCGCCGCAGACCCCACCCTGCACACCCTGGTAGAACGCCTCCGCCGCCTCGAAGAGATGGAAATCGCCCGCAACCACCTGCACCGCTACGCAGCCACCCTGGACAACCCCACCCCCGAAGCGGTCGCCGCCCTGTTCACCGACGACGGCATCCTCCGCACCGGGCGCGGCACCGCCGTAGGCCGCACCAGCATCGCCGACTTCTACCGCCGACTCCTGGAACGCGACCCCTCGGAGAAACGGCACTTCATCACCTCGCCCCACACCACGTGGCTGGCCCCAGGCCTGGTCGAGATCGCCTCCTACTTCCTCTTCACCGGTCGCGGCACCAACCGTTCGGTCCTCGGCTGGGGCACCTACCTCGACCGCATCCGCATCGTCGACGGCACCCCGCTGATCGCCGAGAAAACCATCGAGCTGCACGTCGGCACCGACCTGCACACCGGCTGGCCCGCCTGAGCCCGCGCCGCCTGGCCGAACCCACCCCGCCAGGCGGCTCTGCTCCACCCAGCCCACGGTCATGCCGCACCCCCGTGAATCACCCGCTGCAGGCCAGTGATGCACTCGGCACACTCCGCCGCCATGTCAGCGACAATCTGCGCTGCAGGACGCAACTCCCCGAACGACCCCACCACCTGGCCAACAAAAAACGACCCCAACGCGTGCGCGCCCGCCACCCCCTGCTCCGCCGCCGCATCAATGCGCTGCCACGCGTCCTTGGCCAGCATCATCTGCAACGGCATCCCCAACGGTTCCGGAGCATCCGGACGCTCCCACTCGTCATGCCAGGCACTCCGCAACTGCCGCGCCGGCTTACCGGTCCGCGTCCGCGACCGCACAGTGTCCGTGCTTTCCGCAGCCTGGAACTTCCGCTTGATGTAGTCGGGGGTAATGTCCTCCACACTGTTGAGCCACACCGACCCGCACCACACACCCGCCGCACCCAGCGCAAGAGCAGCGGCCATTTGCCGTCCGGAAGCGATCCCACCCGCCGCCAGCACCGGGGTAGCTCCCGCCAACTCCACGATCTCCGGGGTGAGCACCATGGTCGCCACCGTGCCGGTGTGTCCCCCCGCCTCCGTGCCCTGAGCGACCAGGAGATCCACCCCCGCATCCAACTGGCGGGCCGCATGCCGCGCATTCCCCACCAGCGCGGCCACCACCACCCCTTCCCGCTTGCCCCGCTCCACCAGGAACGGCGGTGCAGGGCCCAGCGCATTCGCGATCAGCGCAATATCGTGGGAGAACGCCACATCCACGAGGGCCTCCACCCCCTCAGGCGCAACCCCCACCACCTGGTCGTCAGCTGCACCATGTCCCCGGGCCAGATCCCCCGGTTCCACCCCGTACTTCTCCAGCAGTGAGCGGACGAACTCGATGTGCTCGGCAGGGATCTGCGCGCGCAGCCTCGCCACCAGTTCCCGCCGGTCCCCCACTGTCGATGCGGGCACCAGCACATCCACCCCGTAAGGGCGCCCCCGCACCTGCTCCTCAATCCACGTGAGCTGGACGTCCAACTCCTCCGGCCCGTACGCGGTGGCGGCCAGCACCCCCAGCCCGCCGGCCTTCGACACTTCCGCGACCACCGCCGGAGACCGACTGAACCCGACGAGGGGCACGTCGATACCGAACAATTCCGTCAACGCCGTCCGCATCTACCGCCCCTTCGCCCGCACCGCACGCTCTTCCCGCGGCAGCCCCAGGCCGCGCGCGATGATCGCACGCTGGATGTCGTTGGTACCGCCACCGATCACGAACATCGGCGACGTGCGCAAAGCCCGTTCGAACACTCCGTGGCCGGGAACCCCGGGCACTTCTGCTCCCAAAGCAGCCTCCGGCCCCAGCAGCTCCAGCACGCCTTGACCGAAATCCTCGGCAAGCTCCCCGCCCAACACCCCCGCCATGGGGGCAGCCAGATCCGACGCCTTGCCTTCCGCCATCGCCCGGGTCGCTTCCAACACCAAGGCCCGGGTCGCCTGCAGCCGGGCCGCCAACCCTTCCAACCGGTCCCGGGCTGCCGAATCCTCAGCACCGAGCAGCCGCTGCGGATCAGCACGCAGATAACCCAACAGGTCGTCGAGCTGCCGGAGCAGCGTGGCCGCAACCCCGCCCATGACGACCCGCTCGGCGGCCAACGCGTCCGTGATCACCCGCCACCCGCCGTTGACCTCGCCCACGCGCATACTGTCCGGCACCCGCACGTTGTCGTAGAAAACCGTGCAGGACACCTCGCCGGACAGCGCGGTGTGCTGCTGGACCGTGATCCCCGGCGTGTCCATCGGCACCAGGAAAATCGTGATGCCCGCGTGGCGCGGCACCGCATCCGGGTCGGTCCGCACCGCCAACCACACGTGGCTGGCCGTGTGCGCCCGGGTCGTCCACACCTTCTGACCGTTGATCACCCAGTGGTCGCCGTCCCGCACTGCCCGCGTCCGCAGCGACGCCAGATCCGACCCGGCCTCCGGTTCGCTGTAGCCCAAGCAGAAACGCAGCTCACCGCGCCGGATCAACGGCAAGAACTCGGCCTGCTGCTGCGGGGTGCCGTGCCGCAGGATCGAATGTCCGAGCAGCATGGTGGCGCTCATCGCCCGGTCCACCGGGCCGCACGCATACTTCATCTCCTCATTCAGCACGGCCCGCTCGGCAACCCCAGCCCGCCGACCACCCAGCTCCTCAGGCCAGCCGAGACTGAACAGTCCGCGTTCCGCCATGGCTGCGCGCAGACCTTCCCGGTCGTACTCCTCCCGGCCGTGCTCGTCCACCGTGCGGTGCTCGGCAAGCAGCGCACGCACCTCGGCGCGGAACCGCTCCGCAGCCTCCCCCAAGTGGAAGGACGGCAGGGAACGGCCCCGCTCCACCAGGGCACGGCTGACCCGCAGCGCGTACCGGGACACCGCGCGCAACCGGACCACATCGGCGTGCACGCGACGGAACAGCCAAGCCGCCTCGTGCTCCTCGAAAAAACCGACCGCGCCCAGGGTGTGCTGCGCTCCGAACATGATCGACGTAACCACATCGCTGATGTGGCGCACCGCCAGTGCCGCGGCCAGCGTCCACTCCCCGCTGCCCGCCAGGCCGTGGCCGACCGCGTCAGCCACCAGCGCGTTCGAGGCGGCCACGTCGATGTGGCAGGCAGCGGTCCGCTGCTGCACCGCCCCAAAACCGCCGATGACCCTGCCGAACTGCTCCCGCGTGGTGGCGTGGGCGACCGCGAGTTCGTGGCTGCGCTCCGCCGCGGCAAGCGCGCGCACCGCCAGTCCCAGCGTCCACACCGCAAGCGCGTCCTCGACCACCGCAGGCTCAACCCGCATCTCTGCTTCCGGTGCGGCGACCGTCACCCGTGACCAGGACGGCACGGCCAGCCCAGGTGTGGGCTCGACCTGAGCGATCGGGGCGAGCCGCACCCGGCCCGTTGCGGGGTGCAGCAGCAGAACGTGGGTGGCCCACGGCGCGGCCTCGCAGTGGTGGACCGTGTCCGTATCCACCGTGCCGGTGACCGCCACGACCGGTCGCACCTGCCCGGAAGCAATCCGCCGACTAACGTCGGCGCCGAGCAGCAGCCCGGCCACGTAGCCGTCAACGAGCGGCAGCGGGCAGGCGCGGACGCCAAGCGCGCGCACCGCGGCGATGAGGAAGTCCAGAGCCCGCTCAGAGGCGAGTTCGAACCAGCCGTGCTCGACGGCGGCCTGCCACACCCCGGCGAGGTCGCCGTGGGGAGCCGCGGTGGCATTCCCCCACCGGGCGTCGAGAACAGCAGCAACAGTGTGGCCGAAGTCCTCGGCCTCAGCGCGGATTCCGGTAGCCACGTCCCCTCTTTACTGAACGGTTGCCGTACATTAACCCTGATAATGAACGGCACCTGTTCAGTAAGTCAACCCCTGCGACCCGAGATATGCGAGTCTGGAACCCATGAACCTGCCCGCACCCAAAGACCGCGGCGGCCGTCCCCGCGACCCGGACGTCGACCGGCGCATCATCGAAGCCGCCCTGCAGGTGTTCGGCCTCTCCGGCTGGTCCGGCTTCAGCATGGAAGCCGTGGCACGCACCGCCGGAGTCGGCAAAGCCTCCCTCTACCTGCGCTGGAGCAGCAAAGCCGACCTCCTCACCGAAGCCGTCGCCAGCAGATTCGCCCCCATCGCTGAAATCGACAACGGCGACGTCCGCGCCGACCTCGTAGAGTTCGCCGACCTCCTCCTCGACCTGTTCTGCGGCCCCCACGGACTAGCTGCCCGGCGCATGGCCGTCGAATCGCACATCATCCCGGACATCACCGAACGCTGGAACCGGGTCCGCGAATCGCAGATCCGCGCCTCCCGAGCCATCGTCAAACGGGCCGTTGCCCGCGGAGAACTCAGCCCGCACACCCCCATAGGGGTGCTGCTCGACGCCCTCCACGGCGCAATCGTCAACCACTCGATCGCCGCCCCGGAGCACATCCGCTCCCAAACCGACGCGCGGCGCCGCTATGCCCGACAGCTCGTCGACTTCCTCCTCTCCTCCCTGCAGGAGTACACCGCGGAACGCGGCGTTGAGGAATCCGCCCGGCTATAGACACCACACCGATTTGCTGATAATCAAATGAACTGTTTTTGGTGTGTTGTCGGCGTTTTCAGGAGGCACCCATGGCCATTTCAGGCCGTTTGACGGACAAGATCGCACTCATCACCGGAGCCGGATCGGGATTCGGACGCGCCAGCGCCCTGCGTTTCGCAGCTGAAGGAGCCTCCGTGGTCTGCGTCGACCGCAACGCCGACGCTGCCCACAGCGCCGCTGACGACATCGCCGCCGCAGGCGGCACCGCCCTCGCACTCACCGCCGACGTGTCCTCCGCTGCCGACGCGGAACGAATGACTACCACCACGCTGGAACACTTCGGCCGCATCGACATCGTCTTCGCCAACGCGGGCATCCCCGGCTCCGGCGACGCCCACACCACCACCGAAGAAGAATGGGACCGGGTCATCGCCATCAACCTCAAAGGCGTCTGGCTGACCTCCAAATACGCGCTGCCGCACATGGTCGAACGCCGCAGCGGGGTCATCATCAACCAGGCCAGCGTCGGCGGGCTCATCGGCATCCCCGGCATCTTCCCCTACGCCGCAGCCAAAGGCGGCGTGATCTCCATGACCCGGCAAATGGCCGCCGCCTACGCACCCCACAACATCCGGGTCAATGCGATCTGCCCGGGCGGGGTCTACACCCCGCTGGTGGAACTGTCCCGTCAAAAGCGCGGCCTGACCGCCAGCAGCGTCGAGGAAGCCAACGCTATCGCCGCACGCAACTACCCCCTGGGCCGTCTCGGCACAGTGGAGGAGATCGCCTCCCTCGCCCTCTTCCTCGCCAGCGACGAAGCCGCCTGGATCACCGGGGGCATCTACCCCGTTGACGGCGGACGCGGCGCGGTAGGGACCATTCCCACCGACTGACCCTCGTGGCAGCCGCCCCAACTGCTTCCCCATCGTCAATCCGAAGGCGGCTGTTGAGGACGGTATCGATCCGCTATTCAGCGCGCAGCGGACTAACGGGTGCGGCAGGCCCTGCCGGTCGTTGCCGCGCGCTACCAACGCACTAAGGGAAGCGCGGGATGCTCCTCCCCCGCTTCCCGCCACTGATATTCAACGGCTTGAAGATAGCCCGTGAATCCCCACCCCAGCCAAGTATGATGAAGCCGCCTGCAAGATTAATAACGAGGAGATAACGCTCCACAAAATTGCAGGTCAGCTTCTGTGAGCCCCACGCACGTGGGGATGGACCTGTGGGCTCGGGGCGCAGCAGCGCACCGACGACGTGAGCCCCACGCACGTGGGGATGGACCTTCACCGAGTTCCGGGTCATCCGCCAACCTGAACGTGAGCCCCACGCACGTGGGGATGGACCTACACCCTTGATCCACTCTAAGCTTTGACGTGCGTGAGCCCCACGCACGTGGGGATGGACCGTGGCTCAGGGAGTCGATGATCAGCACGCCGAAGTGAGCCCCACGCACGTGGGGATGGACCGACCCAGGAGGGGCGGGCGGTCGGTCACGAGGTGTGAGCCCCACGCACGTGGGGATGGACCTAAACCCATCCAGTTGGGTTTGGGATAGTTCTTGTGAGCCCCACGCACGTGGGGATGGACCGCCGAGGCAGAAGAGGGTGATGACTGATGTCTGGTGAGCCCCACGCACGTGGGGATGGACCGGCTCGGCCGTGAGCCAATTCACGGTGGGTGGTGTGAGCCCCACGCACGTGGGGATGGACCGTCTTCCCCCGGCCATCTGGGCCCGGCTCGATGGTGAGCCCCACGCACGTGGGGATGGACCGGCTGCGGTAGCCGGGGCGCTCCGGGGGTTGCAGTGAGCCCCACGCACGTGGGGATGGACCGCTCTGCTTCCCCGTACTGGAGGAGGAGGCCACGTGAGCCCCACGCACGTGGGGATGGACCGCC